>Ga0208980_10002477_pt1 | contig 11194 bp, 5 predicted proteins | sample WetSurMetagenome_3_FD_187993 | JGI IMG/M metagenome (GOLD analysis project Ga0208980, IMG submission 187993) | Wetland microbial communities from Twitchell Island in the Sacramento Delta, sample from surface sediment Aug2011 Site A1 Bulk (version 2) | ecosystem: Environmental > Aquatic > Marine...
ATCTTCCCTTCACCACTCGACTGGGAAACAGTAGACGAACTGTGCAGGGATAACAGAGTAGACATACTCTTTTCGCTCGAATTATTTGATACTGATACCAAAATAAGTTATCAGATAAATAAGACAGATAATCCCAGGACAATTCTGGGGGCACTTACCGGGATCGAACAGAGAGCAGATATGTTTACACTTGTCAAAACCGGATGGAGAATTTATGATCCTGCGGGTAACCGTATCCTCGATGAACTGACTATCAATCGCGACCTGACCTTTTCAGCGACCGGACTCACACCTGCCATTGCTGCCTCCGCCCTTATCAACAGGAAGGATGCCGTAAAGCAGGTGGGTTCAAATGCAGGGGTCGCCTTTGCTGACAGGATACTTCCCTATCAGGTGCGTGTCAATCGTGAATATTATGTAAAAGGTACCGACAATTTTAATGTTGCAATGAGGAAGGCAAGGACAGGAAACTGGGATGGAGCAGGGGAACTATGGAAGAAGGAGACAGCAAATCCGAACTCAAAGATTGCCGGTAGAGCCTGCTATAATATGGCTATTATAAGCGAAATAAACGGATACCTCGATGTTGCAATCGAATGGACTGTAAAAGCCTATGAGGATTACAACAATAAAAAGGCTCTCGATTACAAGAATGTACTTGAAGATAGAAAGGCAAGCGTGAGCCTGGTTGAATACCAGCAGGAGAGGTAATAAAAAGGCGCAAAGGTCCAATGGCGCAACGGCGCAACGGCGCAACGGTTTAAAGGTGTAAAGGTGTAAGGGTGCAGTGGCACAAGGGCGTAAAGGCGCAATGGCGTAGAGGCGCAAAGGCGCAAAGGTTTTAGGGTTTCTCCGATTATACCTGCACCGATTAAAATAACTTAGTGAATTGAAATAGATTGATTTATGATAATTTCTGTAAGCAAAACCCCTGAGGAACTCGGGTCTGCAGCCGCCAGGCTGGTGGCAGCGAAGTTGAATGAGGCAGTAGTGGAAAGGGGAGAAGCAAGCCTGATCCTTTCGACCGGCAGTTCGCAGTTTGAAACGCTAAATTCGCTTTTAAAGGAAAATGTTGAGTGGAATAAGATCGATATCTTCCACCTCGATGAATATATAGACCTTCATATTACGCATATAGCCAGTTTCAGAAAATATATCAGGGAAAGATTTATAGATCATATTAACTGCAGAAAATTTTACAGTATTGATACTGAGGGTGATCTGTCAGAGCTGATCTCTTATCTCTCTTCAGAGATATGCAGACGTCAGGTTGACGTCGGACTGATAGGAATAGGAGAAAACGCACATATTGCCTTCAATGATCCACCCGCTGATTTTGATACAAAAGAGGCATTTATAACAGTTAAGCTTGATGAGAGGTGCAAACTGCAGCAGGCAGGCGAAGGATGGTTCAAGACCCCTCGCGATGTTCCCGATAAGGCTGTGTCAATGTCGGTCGACAGGATTATGCAGTGCCGGACTATTGTTTCGGCAGTGCCGCATTTGATAAAAGCCGAAGCTGTGGGCCTTGTTTTGAAGAACAAGATAACAAACAGAATACCTGCCTCAATTCTTAAAAAGCATCCCGATTTTAACCTGTTCCTTGACCAGAATTCAGCTTCAGGGTTTATGACAAGTTGATTATTCGTTAATCAGTAACCACGAATTCGGGTCTCCTCCTGTGATTGGTAGCCTGTTCAAAGGAATAGGCTATCTCTATCAGAACAGGCTCGCTCCAGGCCCTTCCGTAAAACGATACTCCAACAGGTAAATTCTCGATAAAGCCTGCCGGTACAGTAATTGAAGGATACCCTGCAATAGCGGCAAGCGATGAGTTTCCGCCCACAAAATGGTCGCCGAGAATGTGGTCTGTCTTCCATGCCGGAGATCCTGTTGGTCCCATAAGTGCATCCAACCTGTTTGCATCCATAATACTGTCAATGCCACTTTCACGGGTGGCTTTCAGAATCTTCTTCAGGGCATTTTTGTATTCGGCTGATTCAAGACCTCCCTTTGCCTGGGCTTTTTCAAATATCTTCTGATCGAACCAGCGAAGTTCAACAGAATCCTTTTTATTGAAACTTATTAGGTCAGCCAGGTTTTTTACAGGTGCTTTTTCACCAAGTGATACCAGATATTTATTCAAACCATCTTTGAATTCATATAGCAACACCTCGTAGGCATCATTACCAGTCCTTCTGCGGGGAGAGCTTACCTCAATAACCAGGGCTCCCTGTTCTCTGAGGCTTGCAACAGCCTGACGTATAAGAGTATCAACCTTTTCTGAAAACCCCATGTCATTCTTCATGAGACCTATTCTTTTTCCTTTCAGTCCGCCCTTTTTGAGGTATGGCAAATAATCTTTTAATGACCTCCCCTGCGAGGCAGCTGTCTTTGGATCGTCAATATCAATGCCAGTCAGCGCTCCGAGGCAGATTGCCACATCTTCAACGGTTCTTCCCATCGGTCCCGGAGTATCCTGAGTAAAAGAGATAGGTATGATCCCCGAACGGCTAATCAGACCAACTGTTGGTTTTAGCCCTACTATACCATTATTATTCGATGGGCATACAATCGACCCGTCAGTTTCGGTACCTATAGCGATTATGCACAGGTTTGCAGAGACAGCAGCTCCCGATCCCGAACTCGACCCGCAGGGATTGCGGTCTAATACGTATGGATTTTTTGTCTGCCCGCCTATCCCGCTCCATCCGCTTGATGAGTTTTCCGATCTGAAATTAGCCCATTCACTCAGGTTTGTTTTCCCGATTATCACTGCACCTGCTTCTCTCAGTTTGGCTGCAACCGGGCTGTCTTTTGACGGGTATGAATTCATCAGGGCTCTTGAACCTCCGGTATTAGGCATATGATCGTGAGTATCGATATTGTCTTTCAATAAAACGGGAACTCCATGTAACGGTCCCCTGGATTTGCCTTGTGCCAGCTCTTTATCGAGCTCCTCGGCTATTTGGACAGCTTCAGGATTAACATAAATTATTGAGTTGAGCTCAGGTCCCTTGTTATCAATAGCCTCAATTCTTGAAAGATAATCGGCAACTACCTGCCTTACAGTATATTTACCCTCTTTGTATCCCTCCTGTAACCGGGTAATAGTCATCTCTTCAAGATAGGCTGCAGGGAAGGCTGACTCCTGCACAGTACCGGTATCGGAGTTGCATGCGATCATTAACCATAGTGGAACTACAAGGAATGCGAATCTTTTCATCAGTATCATGGCGGGATTAATTACTTGTTATACGCCAAGATATAGCTTTTTTAATTACCTGAAGTCAATTCAGAGATTCGCGATCTATGCCATCAATCATTTCTCAAGGCAATAGCGGGGTTGTAATTTGCAGCCCTGTAGGTCTGAAAAAAAGTGGAGAGTAATCCGATGGCAAGTGTTATTAAAGTGGCCAGTACATATATCATGGGACTTATTTTCACTTTTTCAGCAAAACCTTCAAGCCAGAACCTTGAGCCATACCAGGCTATCGGGTAAGCTATTACAGAAGAGACGAGTATCAGTGTAAAAACCTCCCTCGACAAAAGGGTGAGGACTATAGGAACCGATGCACCATAAGTCTTCCTGATTCCTATCTCCCTGGTCCTTTTATTGGTCATGTAGGTAACAAGCCCGATTAAACCTATACAGGCTATACATATCCCGAGTAATGCGAAAAGAATGAATATCCTCCCTGTTTTTAGTTCGGCCGAGTAAAGCTCATTCCATGAATCGGTGAAGAAATCATACTGAAAGGGCATATTGGTGGTGTATTTTTCCCAGTCTTTCTCAATAGCCCTGAGAGTTGCAGGAACATCTTTTCCTGTAAGCCTGACTGTAGCATACTGGTCACCACCTCCCTTACCCATAACCGTAAAACAGACCGGATCGATCGCTTTATGCATCGATGCTATATTGAAATCTTTCATTATGCCAATGATCTTCAACTTCTGAAATTGTTGCGGACCTCTTGGCTGAAGAATATATTTTCCTACGGGATCTTTCAGTCCAAGTGACTTAACAGCTGCCTCATTTAAAAGAACCGCAGTTGAATCAGTAGTATATTCTTTTGAAAAAAACCTCCCTTCGGTAAGTGTTACACCCAGTGTCTGGGCGTAATCGAGGCTTACCTGTGCCTGCTGGAGAAGGTATGTCTTCTTTTCAGGATCTTCATCGTTAAAGAAGGCATTGTTATTGAAATTAGTGCCAGGTACCTGACGTGAAAAACCGACATTACTGATACCAGGAATTTCGAGCAACTGATCCCTGAAAGATGCTGTCTGTCTGTAAAATACATCCGGCCGGCGGATAATAACCAAATTCTCCTTTTCAAAACCAAGGTCCTTTTTTGTCATGAAATTAAGCTGGTTGTAAACAATAATAGAACCTATAATAATTACTATGGAAACGAAAAACTGGAATACGACAAGAATACCCCTTAACCTTTTTGAAATTGAACCAGGATTTAGGGTCCCTTTCAGCACCTCGACCGGGTTGAATGATGCAAGAACAAAGGCCGGATAAAATCCTGCTGAGATACCAACAATAATAATGATTGCAAGCAAAGAAAATATACCTGCAGGAGTATCCAGGAGCCCGAATGCCAGATTCTTTCCGATCAGCTGATTGAACGACGGAGTAAGAAGAAAAACAAGTACTATGGCAATAAGTGCGGCAACAGTCACGATAATGAGAGATTCTCCCAGGAACTGGATTATCAGCCCCGTTTTTTTTGCACCGGCAACCTTTCGTACGCCAACCTCTTTAGCTCTCCCGGCAGACTTGGCCGTGGCAAGATTAACATAATTTATTACCGCAACCACGAGGATAAGAAATGCAATAACTGCAAATATGTAAACAGTTGTCAGGGATCCGTTTGGTTCAAGATTATACTGGGTTGCACCTTTAAGATGCAAGTCTTTAATTGGTTCGAGAATATATCTGAAATCATTCCCTGCTTTTCTGAAGTCTTCAATTGAATAACCTAGTATCTGCTTAAGCTGGGGCCCGACATATTTAATGACCATCTCCTGTAATTTATCCTGAAGGGCAGGGATGTCAGTTCCCGCCTTCACAACAAGATAAGTATAGAAGTTATGACTGACCCATTGCTGACTGTTTGCCTGTCCGGGGTAGGTGCTTAGCGAAGCAAGCATATCGAATTTGATATGCGAATTATCTGGAATGTTCTGAACTACACCGGTCACAGTATATAATATTGTATCAGCCTCAACGATAAGTCTCTGCCCCATCGGATCCTCATTGCCAAAATACTTTTTTGCATACTCTTCAGTAAGGATCATCGACCTGGGTCTGACAAGGGCTGTTTTCATATCACCTTTGAGCAGTTTGAAATTAAGGACATTAAAGAAGGTGGAGTCTGCAAACATGACCCCGTCCTCATTGAATTTATTCTCTCCCCTTTTTATCAGCCAGGCACCCATCTGGGTCACCCTGGTTACAGCAATCACCTCGGGATAATCATTCAAAATAGCCCTGGCCATCGGAGCAGCAGTTACAGCCTGATCAAGTACTCCCCCGGCAAGCCGGCCGGTTATTTTTATACTGTAAATATTTTTGTAATTCTCATGGAACTTGTCATAGCTGAGTTCGTTGATTACATAAAGCGAAATGAAAAAGAAACTCATGAGTCCGACTGCCAGGCCGGTAACATTTAAAAAGATATACCCGCCTTGTTTTCTCATATTGCGCAGGGCATTGATAAAGAAATTTTTTAACATGATGTCGGTTTTTATTTTTTGTCAGGTTCGGTATAAAGACATAAATATTTCTGACTTGTTGCAAATTTGATGCACTTCGGATATAAAATTTTTGTTTAAGTATTATTTTTTTGCAGCCATTCTGATTTTTCCAGGTCTTTTAAAAAACCAGATATCTGATGCTATGATTAAAAATTTCTTCCTGATTGCCACCAGGAACATCTCGAGACATAAAGTATTTACTTTTATTAATGTGACAGGCCTGGCAATAGGTCTTGCTGCATCATTACTCATCCTTCTCTGGATAGAGGATGAATTGAGCTTTGAGAATTTTAACGATAAGGCAGGTAACATATTCAGGGTTGAGGAAGATCAGTTTTATGAGGGGCAGAGATATCATGTAAATGTTACACCTTACCCCAGTGGACCTGTGTGGAAGGAAAAGATCCCCGAAATAATTGACCAGACAAGGATTAGCAGGTTGTCGAGGCTGCTTTTCAGGAAAGATGATAAAGTTTTTTTCGAAAGTTCAGTTATTGCTGCCGATTCCGGTATGCTTAATATTTTTACTTTTCCTCTTTTACTTGGCGATCGTGAAACTGCCATGAGAGCTCCTCATTCAATCATTCTGACTGAAAAGCTTGCAGAAAAATATTTTGGATATGGCAACCCGTTGGGGAAGACAATTACAATTGAAAACAGTTTCGAATTTATGGTAACAGGCGTAATGCAGGATCTTCCGAAAAATTCGATGTTCACCTTTGAAGCTGTAATTCCGTTCAATTTCCTCAGGGAAACAGGTCTCTACAGTGAATCGTGGGGGAACAATTCCATTGCCACTTATCTCCTGCTTGAAAAAGAGGTTAATATTGAAGAAGTCAACAAAAAGCTTACAAATGTTGTACTTGAACATTCACCCCAGACTACAACAAAATTTACGGTTTTTCCCTTACTAAGTATTCACATTCATTCACAATTTGGATACGGCGAGAACAAAGGACCGGTAATAGCCATTTACATATTTTCACTTATTGCAGTTTTCGTTCTTTTGATTGCTTGTATAAATTTTGTTAACCTCTCTACAGCCAGAGCTTCATCACGATTCAGGGAGATAGGAATCAAAAAAGTATCGGGAGCAGACAGGAAATCGCTTATTATGCAATTTCTGTCAGAATCATTGCTAATGGTCGCATTGGCGATGATAATAGCGATCGTACTTGTCGGAGTGTCACTTGAAATGTTTAATAACGTATCGGGTAAAAAATTCGAACTCTCAGACCTGCTCCGGGTCAGATTCATTCTTAGCTTAATTGTTGTAGGCGGGATTGCAGGATTTCTCTCGGGAATTTATCCAGCTTTTTACCTGTCGGCAATCCGGCCGATCGCAGTACTGAAAGGAACCATGTCAACCGGCAGGAGTAATGGACGACTGAGGCAGATACTCGTTGTTGTACAGTTTTCACTGTCTATCCTTATAGCAGTATTAGCCACTTTCATGTTTTTGCAACTTAGCTTTTTACAGGATAAAGATCTTGGATTCGACAAGGAAAATCTTTTATGCATTCCAATGGCAGACGGAATGAAATCCAAGTATTATTCCTTGAAAAATGAGCTTCAGAAAGAGACCCTGATATTGGGAGTTACTGCATCGAGGAGCAATCCTGTAATGATAGGCAGTAACTCCGGAGGCGCTGACTGGGATGGCAGGGATCCTGAAAAACGAGTGCTGATTGGTACCAATGGCGTCGACTACGACTATGTAGCAACATTGAGGATGAAACTAGTATCTGGACGCGATTTCTCGAGAGACTTTCCGGGAGATTTGGCAAGGGACACAACCGGTAATTTTCTTATTAATGAAGAGGTTGCCAGGTTAATGGGTGAGGGTGACCCCGTAGGGAAAAGGTTTTCATTCATGGGTGGTCTGAATGGGAAGATCATCGGAGTTCTGAAGAATTTTAATTTCAAAGGGGCAGATCAGCCGATAGAACCGATAGCCTTTGCTCTCGGAGATACCCGTTTCCTCAATTATATTCTTATAAGGTTAGAACCCGTAAATATTCAGATGGCTCTTAAAAAAGTTGACCAGATATGGAATCAGCAGATACCAGAATACCCCCTGAATTATACATTTATCGGTCAGGACTATGATAACCTGTTCAGGACGCAGATAAGGCTCACGGGGTTGCTGAAATATTTCACAATACTTGCATGCATAATTGCCTGCCTCGGACTGTATGGTCTGTCATCATTCTCAACCGAAAAAAGAACCAATGAGATCGGGATCAGGAAGGTAATGGGAGCTGGTTCAATGAGGGTTATTTACACAATGGCAAAAGAGTTCCTGATTCTTGTTCTGATCTCAATAGGAGTTGCAATGCCTGTTGGTTGGATTATTGTTGAAAAGCTACTGAAACAGTTTGCTGTCAGGATTGAAATAAATCTGGTAGTTTTTGTCATTATCGCAATCGGTGCAATTGTAATAGCCTTAATGACTGTAGGATACCAGGCATTTAAAGCCAGCGGGATAAACCCGGCAGAAGCCTTAAAAACCGAATAAGACCTGTTTTGCAGCATTTCAATCATAATCACGTCTTTTTCCGTATCGAGTTCAAAAAAGCTATCGAAAGAAAAATCAACTAAAGAACACTATTATATAATCTTAAACCTGGAACAAATGTTAATTAATCTGATCAGGCATAGTATTCGCTCATTTAAAAGGCAGCGTTCATACATCATTATAAATATCCTCGGTCTGTCAATAGGAATAGCCTGCAGCCTTCTTATCACTCTCTATGTATTAAATGAAGCGAGTTATGATAAATACAATAAGAAGAGAGACAGGATTTATCGTACGATACTGAATGGTAAAATCGGAGGTCAGGAGGTAACAATTGCCACATCTCCTGCCATAATGGGTTCGGTATTCAGACAGGAATTTCCCGAGATTGAAGATTTTTGCAGGATGACGCAGCGTGGACCCACGGTTATCGAATACAACAATCAGACTTTTACCGAAGAAGAACTTATGGAAGCTGACTCGTCTTTCTTCAACTTTTTCTCTCTTCCTGTTTTAAAGGGAGATAATGAAAACCTTCTTAATTCACCTCATGCAGTAGTCCTCTCTGAATCGACCGCAAAAAAGATCTTCGGAAATGAGGATCCCATATCAAAACCTGTTAAAATCGGAACTGATAGCGTCAGATATATTGTTACCGGGGTCATGGCCGATGTACCTGAGAATACACATTTTGCTGCCAATATGATCTCTTCTTTTATGACAAATCCGGGTTCAAAAAGCCAGGTCTGGCTCAGTAACAGTTACAGTACCTATTTTCTGCTGAAACCCGGTACATCCTATAAAACTGTGGAGGCAAAGATACCGGAGTTGCTTCTTAAGTATGTGGGACCAGAGATACAGAAATATATGGGAATATCAATTACTGACTGGAGCGCCCAGGGAAATAAATACAGATTCTTCCTTCAGAACCTTAGTGATATTCACCTCGATAACTCAATCCAGCAGCAGTTCAAGCCAGCCACCGATCCGAAATACCTTAGGATCTTCGGAAGTATTGCTATATTGATAGTACTAATCGCAGCCATCAATTTTATGAATCTGTCTACGGCCCAGGCTTCAAGAAGAGCCAAGGAGGTCGGTATAAAAAAAGTGGGCGGTTCAACAAGGGGGATGCTTGTTACCCAGTTCCTTCTCGAATCTTTTATCCTCTCATTTGTCTCCCTTATTTTCGCAGTTGTCTTTATTAAGCTTACACTGCCTTATTTCAACGATCTGCTCGGGGCAGAACTTAAACTGTCACTTCTTTCGAGGTGGTACACGATTCCTGCTCTTCTGCTCTTTACCCTGGTGGTCGGACTTCTTTCGGGAAGCTATCCCTCTCTGTTCCTCTCATCATTCAATCCATATGAGGTGCTTAAGGGAAGTGTAAGGAACAGCCAGAGGAACGGAAGACTCAGAAGGATACTTGTTGTATTCCAGTTTGCTGTCTCAATTCTGCTTATTGTAGGTACGATGGTGATGTACAGGCAGATAAGATTTATGCTTAACAAGGATGTGGGATTCACAAAGGAGCAATTGATAGTGCTTAACAGGGCCGGGGCACTCGGCACAAAATTAAAGGCATTTAAGGATATTGTAAAAGAAATTCCTGGCGTGGTCAACGTTGCAAGCTCAACCGCAGTACCAGGAAGGAACAATAATAACAACGGGTACACCATTGATGGAAGAAAGGATGAGACCTTCCTTATGCAGACTAACTGGGTCGACTATAACTATCTTGAAACGTACGGAATTACCCTTGTATCAGGAAGGTCATTTGATGAATCATTCACAACCGATAAACAGGCATGCCTGATCAACGAAAGTGCACAAAAAGATTTTTCTATCAAAAATATTGAAAATACCAGATTTGCGGAACCCGGAGATTCGGGCAGGATGAATTATTTACAGGTTATTGGTGTGGTACGAAATTTTAATTTCGAATCACTGCGTAATCCTGTTGGTCCGTATATAATGAAGTTCCAGAATGAAGGAATGCAGTGGGGTTATATTACAGTAAGGCTTACTCCTAAGAATTACATGGCTGTGATTAATCAGATTGAAACTACATGGAAGGAGTTTTTACCTAATAACCCTTTGCAATATTACTTCCTCGATGAGGATTTCGAGCAAATGTATATCCAGGAGAAACGTAATGCACAGATGGCAGTTATATTCTCGATACTTGCCATTTTTATAGCAGCGCTTGGTCTGTTTGGCCTTACATCATATACTGTTGAACAGCGAACAAAGGAGATCGGAGTGAGAAAAGCCATGGGCTCTTCTATTTCAGGTATTTATGTTGTTATTTCAAGGGAGGCGATTCTGCTGGTCACGATTTCGGCCCTGATTGCCTGGCCTGTAATCTATTACTGGGCAGGCCAGTGGCTCGAAAATTTTTATTACAGGATTTCTGTTGGAATTTTTACCTTTATTGCAGGATTGTCCATAGCCCTCGGAATAGCAATTCTGACAATAAGCTTCCGTATACTCAGGGCAGCCAGGATCAATCCGGCACAGTCGTTGAAGTATGAATAATAATCTTTTTTGGAATGTTAAAGAACTACATCCTGGTTACTTTCAGAAACCTCTGGAAGAATAAAGTCTTTACCCTGATAAATATTTTCGGCCTTGGAATTGCACTCGCTGTCTGCATCACAGCCTACTTCAATCACATGTTCAATTATGAGTTTGACAGGACACATGAAAATTTCGATGAAATATACAGGGTGACAAGTTTCAGGGATATGCAGGGCAGGGAACAGGAATACGGGCTCGTACCTGCCACTCTGGGTCTTCAAATAAAAAATGATATACCGGGTATTAAAAGGTCAGCCAGACTGATGAGATCAGGAAGTCCTGTAAAACTTGGAGCAGATCTTTTCCCCTCACAGATATCTTATGTTGATC
>Ga0208980_10002478_pt1 | contig 11190 bp, 8 predicted proteins | sample WetSurMetagenome_3_FD_187993 | JGI IMG/M metagenome (GOLD analysis project Ga0208980, IMG submission 187993) | Wetland microbial communities from Twitchell Island in the Sacramento Delta, sample from surface sediment Aug2011 Site A1 Bulk (version 2) | ecosystem: Environmental > Aquatic > Marine...
TCCAAAATTGTATTCTCTTCTGTCAGAAGTTATTTCATCTCCATGACCAGAGAATGGAGTTCTGTGATTTCCTCTTGCAGTTTTTTTCAGCTTCCCGAATATCTCTTCGAGCGATTGTCTCCTGATTGACATTTCACTTTTAGCTGTCAAAGAAATTGTTTTTCCAGCTTCATTCCCTTTGATGTAACCTCTTTCCTTCAACTCGTCGATAAAATCACCCATTCCATATTCTTCACCAGTCAGGTTGTATTGACGATCCAACTCATTCATCCAATTCAGTGCTTCTGAAACATCTCCAGAAGTGATAGTTACAAGCTGAAGAAAAACTTTTAGTAAGTCTTGAAAGCTGCCTTTACTGCCATCATCGGGAATAAAATCGGTAAATCTATGTCCTATCATAAAACTTATAACAATAAAAATGATTTAATAGTTCGCATTATTTTCTAATTGAAAATAAATCAAACTTTGTGTTAAAACAAGAATATATTATGTTGAAAATTCAGAAAGGATAGGGGGAAATAATTTCCCCCTTTAATTATTTCTTCTCGAGAGCAATACGAGTTTCGAGTACGTTATCAATAAGTTTGTAATCTTTTGCTTCTTCTGAGGTTAAGAAGTAATCTCTGTCACAGTCTTTTGTAATCTGCTCGATAGATTTGCCTGTGTGTTTTGCTAAAATGTTGTAAAGCGAATCTCTGGTTTTCAACATTTCTTTTGCGTGAATTTCAATATCTGTTGTTTGTCCCTGAAGTCCACCAATCCACGGCTGGTGAATCATTATTTTAGAATGAGGAAGTGCTGAACGTTTTCCTTGTGCTCCGCCAGCAAGAAGAATCGCACCCATACTTGCAGCCATTCCAACACAAATTGTTGCTACTTCCGGTTTGATGTAACGCATTGTATCGTAAATGGCCATTCCGGCAGTTACACTTCCACCAGGACTGTTGATATAAAGATTAATATCTTTTTGTGAATCTTCTGCTTCAAGAAAAATGAGCTGTGCGATCGTCAAACTGGCAACGTGATCATCAATCGGCATTCCGATAAAAATAATTCTTTCGCGAAGAAGGCGTGAATAAATATCCATACCTCTTTCTCCACGACCAGTCTGTTCAATTACGTAAGGTACAAGCTGATTAAAAATTTCTATTTTGTCTTTCATTCTTTTTCCTCTTTCTGCTTTGAAAGTTTATCAGGATTTACTTTTTTAATTTCGTTTTTTTCTTTGAGGAAGCTAAAAAGCTTTTGATCGAGCATTCTTTCCATCTGGTTGGATGACTTATAATAATTTACAAGTTTATCCACAGGCAAACCTGTCTTCTCAGCGTCTTTTGCTGCAAGTTCTTCGAGCTCTTTATCGGTAACTTCTAATTTTTCTTTCTTAAGTATTTCGTTCTTTAATTGATACCACTTTACTTCGTTTAAGGCTGAAGGCTGAAGATATTCTTTGAGATATTTTGTGTCTACTTTTTTCATTCCCTGTTTTTTAAGACGTTCTTCTTCGCTTTTTACCATTTCATCAAGAATACTCTCAACCATAAATGATGGAGGAGTAAAATCATTTTTTGTTATTATTAATCCGATAAGCCTGTTTCGAATAAATTCATCAGCTCTTTGATCATAGTAGGTCTGAATATTTTTCTCGATTTCTGATATTAGTTCAGCTTCAGTTGATAGTTTATCCTTTGTTGCTTTCTTTATAAGTTCTTCATTCAACTCGGGAAGGACAATCTTTTTTATTCCAAGAATTAATACTTCGTAATCAAAATGTTCAACGACTTTCTCTTCAACCCCATCTTTATTTGGAACCATTCGCTCATCGTGAAAATGGAATTTAAATTTTTCTCCAACTTTCTTTCCTTTAGCATTTTCTTTTATATCTATATGCACGGTTTCATCTGAAAGATCAATCTGCATTTTTTCAGGCTTGTTATCAGTTGCTGGCTGTCCATCTTCGTTAACTCTGTTTAATTCAACATCGAGTAGAAAATTATTATCATCACCAACAATTTCTGCATCTTCCTGAGTACTGTTTGATCTCAATAAGTGATCAATCTCTTTTTCAATCTCAACAGAAGTAACTTTCAAATCTGGAACTTCAATTAGCTGATTGGTATAATCTTTAACTTCAATTTCAGGGATAACTTCATACTTAACCTTAAACTTGAATTCTTTTTCAATATTGAAATCAAGATCAGTCATAACCGGCTGTCCGATGGGGCGCAAATTATTTTCTTTAGCTAACTGCCAGAATCGTGAGTTAGCAACTTTCTCTGATGCCTCAAACTCAAGTGAATCTCCAAATCTCTGCTTGATAATATTCTTGGGAACTTTTCCTTTTCTAAATCCGGGAACTTGAATTTTATTTGTCTGCTTCTTTACTTCAGAAGCAATCTCATCTCTTATTTCATCGTAGTTAAGCGTTACTGCAACTTCTTTTTCAGATTGCGAAATATCGTTTACCGTGAACTCCAAATTAACCTCTTATGATTGAATAATATAAATTTTGTGCGAGAACGGGGACTCGAACCCCGACACCTCTCGGTACTAGATCCTAAGTCTAGCGCGTCTGCCAAATTCCGCCATTCTCGCAGATTTGTTATTTTTAAGTGTAATTCTTAGGAAAATTGGCTACAAATATAGTGTTGGATGGTTTGTATATCAATTCTAAATGTGCTTCATAGCAAGTATCTATTTCGTATTTACTATTTGAAGCTGCAAGATGAATCTAACCTTCCAAACCAATTATTATACTTAGTTTTGCAGAAACAAATCGAAACAATAAAAAGTTCTTATGGATAAATTTATAATCAATGGCGGTAAGCGACTTTCGGGTAGCGTAAAAGTAAGCGGATCAAAAAACTCTTCACTAGCTCTAATGCCTGCTTCAATTTTAGCATCAGGGAAGTCGATACTGAAAAATACACCTGAGTTGAACGATGTTTATACGATGTCAAAATTATTAAAACATCTTGGAGCAGAAATAAATTTCAAAGATGAAATTCTTGAAATTAATACTTCAGGAATAAATGATTTTACAGCTCCGTATGAACATGTTAAAAAAATGCGAGCTTCCATTTATGTTCTCGGTCCATTATTAGCAAAATTTGGAAAAGCCAAGGTTTCCTTACCAGGTGGTTGTGCATGGGGGCCACGGCCTGTGAATCTTCATCTTGAAGCAATGAAAAAATTGGGAGCTAACATCGATTTAAAAGATGGCTACATCATTGCTGAGACAAAAAAGTTAGTCGGGTCAAAAATTAATTTTGATATCTCTTCAGTTGGTGCAACAGGAAATGCAATGATGGCAGCATCATTAGCAAAGGGAACAACATTAATTAATAATGCTGCAATTGAACCTGAAATAACTCAGCTTGCAGAATTTCTCGTGAGAATGGGTGCTAAAATAAATGGTATTGGAACTAACACAATTGAAATTGAAGGAGTGAAAGAACTATATCCAAAAGAAATTTCAACCATTCCTGATAGGATAGAAACCGGTACGCTTCTCATAGCCGCCGCAATTACAAACAGTAAAATTACTCTAACTGATTGTTTATCAGATTATCTTGAAGCTGTTCTTCTTAAGCTTGAAGATTGTGGATGTGTAATACAAAGAGAAAAAAATCAAATTACTATCGATGCAAAGAATGCTCAACTAAAACCAGTATCAGTTACAATTTCAATTTTTCCTGGTTTCCCAACTGATATGCAGGCTCAGTGGACAAGCTTAATGACGATTGTAAATGGCGTATCCACAGTTACTGACACAATTTATTTTGACAGATTCAAACACGTTCCTGAACTTAATCGTTTAGGTGCTCAAATAAGTCTTGATCAAAACACTGCAGTTATCACTGGTGTGAAAAAATTAACAGGTGCTAAAGTTATGTCAACAGATTTGAGAGCAAGTGCAAGTCTTGTCCTCGCCGGATTAATTGCTGAAGGAACAACTGAAGTCTTAAGAGTTTACCATCTTGACAGAGGTTATCAGCGAATTGAAGAAAAGCTAAAATCACTTGGTGCAGATATTCAGCGAGTTGAGAGTAAAGAATATTAATATTTTATGGTCCTAGGATTTCTTAAAAAAAATAATTACCTGCTTTTATATCTAATTGCCATTGGACTGGTAAATTTATTTCTTCAAACACTTCCATTAACAAATGTATTTGGTTATGAATTTTCAGCCATCAATTCGCTACTGTTATCTTTTGTTTCGGGCATCTATACAATTTCAGTTTTCAAATCCTCTGCAAAGACCAAAAACTTTTTTAATACTGGTCAACTCTTCGAAGCATGGTTATGGATGCTTTTTATCCCTTTCATAATTTCAATTATTAAATCATTAATATTTGGATTTTGTTCTTTCTGGGATGGATTACTTTTTTATTTGGTCATAACCTGTCCATCAGTGATAATTGGTAGTGCAATTGGAGCAATCAGCTATTATTTCGTTATAAAGTTTAGAGTAATTCTGTTTGTTTTTCTGTACCTAGTGATATTATTGATAATTCCTTTTCTTGAGATCTATTTAAATCCGCAGGTTTATTTATACAATCCTTTGTTCGCATATTTTCCTGGAACTATATACGATGAAGGAATCTCTGTTGATTTGAAATTAACTTTGTATCGAATATTTAATCTGATTTTCTTCATTTCAATATTTAAATATTTTGTCAAGTGGTCAAGAAAAGAGATTTTATTCAATAAAAGATTTTCATTTTTATTTCTTTTGATTTTCATAAGTGGTTTATTTTACTTTTTCATTGCTCCATCTTTGAGATATACAACAACTGAATCTTGTCTACGAAGTGCACTTTCTAATCGAATTGAATCAAATCATTTTATAATTCAGGCTGATAAAAGAATTGGAAAAGATGAACTTAAATTAATTGTGTTGAATCAAGAATTTTATTACATACAGCTATCTGAATTTTTCCTGGAAAAACCTGTAACGAAAATTCATTCTTATATCTTTTTTGACAATGAGCAAAAACAAAAATTATTCGGAGCTGGTTCTGCTGATGTTGCTAAACCTTGGCTGAATAGTATTTACGTATCAGCCGATACCTGGGAGAGTACACTTAAACACGAAATTGCTCATTGTTTTACTGCAAGTTTTGGAACTGGAGTTTTTAAACTTGCTTCAGGATTTAATCCAGCGTTGATTGAGGGAGTTGCTGAAGCTGCCGATGGTTTCTATGATGAAAATTGCATTCATTATATGGCTTCGTTGGCTTACAAAAATGATTATCGTGTTAATTTAAATTCAATGTTGAGCAGCTTTAGTTTTTTTGGAAGTGTTTCAAGTTTATCCTACATCTACTCTGGTTCGTTTATTAATTATTTAGTTGATCATTATGGAATTGAGAAAGTTAAAGACTACTATCAGAGTAATGATTTCCAAAAATCATTTTCAGTTGATTTAGATTCCACAATTAATAGTTATGAAACTTTTCTTGATACATTAATAATATCTGCAACTGAAGATAAAGCAAATTATTACTTCGGTCGAAAATCACTGATTAGTAAAGTTTGTCCGAGGTATGTTGCTTCAAGTCTTGGAAGAGCCTATAATTATTATGCGTCAAATGATTTCAATTCTGCTGAAATAATTTTTGAAGAAATTCTATCAAAAGCTAAAAGTTATGGTGCATTGGTTGGGCTTTCAAAAATTTATGAGGAGCAGGATTCACTTTCTAAAGCAATAAAATTGTTGGAGTCAAACCTAAAAACATACTCAGGAATTAGCAGTGAGTACGATTTGAAATTTCGATTAGCTGATTTATATATTAAAGTAAACGAGTTTGAGAAAGCCAGCGAATTATATTCTTTTCTTTTAAATACAAAACCGAATAAAAGATTAGAACTTGTAAGTTATATTAGATTAGCATTGCTAAAAAATGGAACTATTATGGAATACGTTTCTGGCAGTGATTACGACAGATATGAATTGTTGAAAGAATTGAATTTGAAGTCTTATAACTATTCATCATTTCCTTTGATGATTGATTTGAGTCAATCACTTGATGAAGACTATCAAATCTTCAAGTCACATTTTATTAATGATATTGAAGTGAAGGATGAGATCAGCAGTTATGCTGCATATAAATTGTCAGAATATATGCTTCAAAACTTCGATTTTGTGAACGCAAGAAAGATGGCTGGTATTTCGTTGCGGTATAAAAGTGACTCGAATTTATTAGGATTAACGGAAGAAAATTTTAATAAGTCAGCCTGGTTCTTTAAAAATGCTGACGATATTCTTAAAGAAACTAAATTTTAAAACAGATAAAATGAATTTAAACGATAAATTAAATCAGTTCGATTTTCTTCAAACAGCTTCAAAAATTGCTGATGAAGTTGGTGTTGAAGTTTATGCTGTTGGTGGATTTATCCGTGATCTCATCCTGAAAAAAAATCTTGAGGACATCGATTTTCTCATTGTCGGCGATGTAATGAAGTATGCTCAAACACTAGCTTCGACTTTTGGGATAAAAGATATCGTTGTCTATAAAAATTTCGGTACTGCGCATTTCACTTATCAAGGACTGAATTTAGAATTCGTTGCAGCGAGAAAAGAATCATATAACAAATCTAGCAGAAAGCCGGTTGTATCCGAAGGAACATTTTATGAAGATATTTCCCGACGCGATTTTACAATGAACACACTTGCTGTTTCGATTATAAAACAAAATTTTGGTGAAGTTATTGATTACTTTAATGGATTAGGAGATATTGAAAAGAAAATTATTAAAACTCCTCTTGACCCAAAAATCACTTTCGATGATGATCCACTTAGAATACTGCGTGCATTTCGATTTGCTTCACAATTAAATTTTAATGTTGATGAGACAATTATCAAAGCAGCTGAGGAACTGCGGGATAGATTAGAAATTGTTTCGCAGGAAAGGATTACCGATGAATTTTTAAAAATTTTAAGCTCACCAAAACCATCAGTTGGATTAAAACTTCTACAATCAACAAAGGTTATGGAAGTAATCTTTCCTGAGATTTCACAAATGATAGGTGTAGAGCAAAGAGCTGATTATCATCATAAAGATGTTTTTTATCACACTTGTGATGTTATCGATAACATTTCAAAAAAAACTGATGATGTGTGGCTAAGATTTGCTGCATTAGTTCATGATATAGCAAAACCAAAAACTAAAAAGTTTATTGAAGGAATTGGCTGGACTTTTCACGGTCACGAAGAATTTGGTGCTAGAATGATGAAATCAATTTTCAGAAGAATGAAATTACCAATGCATAAACTAGATTATATGGAAAAGTTAGTCAGGCTTCATCTTCGTCCTATCGCTCTAGTAAACGAGGATGTCACTGATTCTGCCATACGAAGATTAGTTGTTGCAGCTGACGAAGATCTTGATGATTTGATAACTCTTTGTAGAGCTGATATAACAAGTAAAAATCCTGAAAAGGTTGAAAGATATCTTCAGAATTATGAAATTGTAATGACTAAAGTACTGGAGGTTAAAGAGAAGGATAAACTTCGTGCATTTCAATCACCTGTTAGTGGTGAAATTATTATGAACGTTTGTAATATTAAGCCATCAAAAAAAGTCGGCGAAATTAAAACGGCAATTGAAGAGGCAATACTTGATGGAGTAATTGGGAATAATTATGAAGAGGCTTATGAGTATCTCTTAAAAATTAAAGATAAATATCTCGATAATTGAAGAGTCTTATAGTTTAACTCTTAAACCTAGCAAATAAGTTTTATCATTCAAGATTGCAGTATTATTTTTTATTCCCATAAAAAGATCTACAGGAATTTTATCCTTAACTTTTTGCAACTCTTCGGTTGAATCAAAACCTTTAACTGCCGAATAAATCAATTGTGAATTTAAAGATGCTGTTGTATCTGTTTCAGCTTTTTTTTCTGGCTTGAGTACTAATGCGTAAAGCAGAATCCCACCAATCACCAATCCACCAACAACATATATTGCAGTATTATCATTACTTTCTTCGGTTTGAGTTGTACCGTTTCCACTGCCGCCTGGATCTTCAAATATTCTAAGATTGCTTTGTGCAAAACTTTCAGACGGAAGAAAAATTATCGCTAAAATTAAAATCACAGTAAGAACCGTGAAGGACGGGGTATCAAATATTTTCACTTTGTTTTGCCTCTAAAATTGTTGCTGTTAATATAACGTAAATCATCTCAACTATTCAAGCATTGAATAATAACCGTATTATTTCTTCACAAAAACATTCGTCCCTTTCTCTACATTAAAATATTCAACCGTATATATAATTATTAGACCGTTTATAATGTTCAGTTAAATGAACGGAGCGTTATATGTATTTTTGGAATGGGATTTATACATTCATTTAAATGATGTAACATTGCATGTTGTCTAACTGTCTAAATCATACTAATGGGAAAAATTCAAATTGGAGTTAAGTATGCGATCTATATTTATAATCTTTTTAACATTTTTATTAGCAGGTTCTTCATTGCCTCAAGAAAAATTAACACTGGAGGATGCAATCGGAATAGCTCTGCATAAGAACTCAACTTTCTTAAAGAGTACTAGTCAGATTGAAGGATTTGAATCTAATGTTCAGGCTGCTTATGGAAATTTTTTACCAACACTTGGTGCCAATGCGAGTTGGCAATGGAATAAAACAGATCGAAAGGGAGCATATGTTGATGCTAACGGGCAGGTTGTTGATGGGTCGCAGCAATTAAGGTCATACAATATAGGGATAGGCACAGATTGGACATTGTTCAATGGGCTTTCCAATATTGCCTCACTATCAAAGAGCCAAAATGAACTCGAAGCTGCAGAATTTACGCTTGAGAGAGTAAAACAGGATATAGTATTTCAGACGATGTCTTTGTATTACAATGTGATGTATACTGGTAGGCTCCTAGTAGTTAAACAAGATAACCTAAAATGGAACGAAAAAAATCTTGAAACAATTAAAGAACGAAACAGATTAGGAGCCGCAACTCTCGCTGACGTTTATCAGCAGGAGGTAGCTAGGGGAAATGCTGAACTTGAATTAATCAGAACCGAAAATGATTACCAAACAGCAAAGAAAGATCTTTTATTCTATTTGGGTATAGACGTATTAAAAGAATATGAATTTTCTGACTCACTAACATCAAGTGAAAAAGAAGTATTGAATTCCAATCTTATCCAATTAAATCAAGACATAGTAGAACTCGTCGATAAGGCGCTAACCGAGAGACTTGACTATAGGAGTGCACTACTCAACTTTGAAGGCTCTAAGGATGAAGTAAACATTGCTCAAGGAGGTCATTGGCCGTCATTAATTGCAAGAGGGGATTATTATTGGTTTGGGAATTCCGTTTCTGAAATAGATAAAAATAAAGAACTTCAATTTGGATTATCACTTAATGTTCCATTGTTTTTGGGATGGTCAGTAAGTAATCGAGTCCAGCTTGCAGAAGTTCAATCAAAAGTCATCGAGATAGAAGTAAATGATCTTGAAAGAGATATTAAGAGGCAAATCAAAACAAACTTCCTCGACCTCCAAGCTGCTCAAAAAGCTTTAGTTGTAAGTGAAAAAAATATAGCAGCCGCCAGAGAGAACCTTAAAATTGAAGAAGAAAAATATGCACTTGGTTCAGGTAAGCTGTTAGATGTACTTATTGTAAACTCGCGCTATACAGATGCATTAACTTCTCTTCTCAATTCACAATTTGCATATATCGTACTTAGCCAGCAGCTAAGGTACTACCTGGGTGTTTTGGATTACAAGATTTATGAACAACAATAGAACTTTTAGGAGATAAAAAGAATGGCAAATGGCAATAGAAAAAAATCGAAGAAGAAATTATTCATTTTTGGTGGATTAGGTCTTCTTGTAATTATACTTGTAATTGTGGCTTTAACTGGTGGAAGCAAGGAAAATATAATCCTTGTACAAACAGAAAAGGTTGCTAAAAGAAGCATAACACAAACTGTAACAGCAACAGGGACGATCGATCCGGAATTTAAAGTACTTATTACACCAGAAGTTACTGGTGAAATTATAAGTCTTCCTGTTAAGGAAGGAGATATTGTTAAGAAAGGACAACTTCTCATTAAGATTAAAGGCGATCAATATATGGCTCAAAAAGATCGGCTTGAAGCTAATCTTAAGTCATCCGAAGCCTCACTTCAGATGAGTGAAGCAGAACTTCGCAATATCGAATTGGAATATGAGCGTGCGAAAGAATTACATCATAAAGGGTTGGCCAGTAATTCAGAATTTGAAGCTGCCGAAACAAAATATCTCACAACTAAAGCTTCGTATGATGCTGCTGCAGCTAACGTTCTTCAAAGCAAAGCTCAGTTACGAGAAGTTCTTGAAACTTTATATAAAACTACAATCTATTCACCGATGGATGGAATAGTAACACAATTGAATGTTGAACTTTCAGAAAGGGTACTTGGAAGCGGTTTTAGTCAAGGTACAGATATAATGACAGTTGCAGATCTGAGCAATATGGAAGCAGTTGTCGATGTGGATGAAAATGATGTTGTGTTAGTTTCTGTTGGTGATACTGCAAATGTAACTGTAGATGCTTTCGGAGACAGAGTTTTTCACGGTGTTGTTACTGAAATAGGTAACAGTGCGAAATCTTCTGGTTTTGGAACACAGGAACAGGTGGTTAATTTTTCTGTGAAAATAAAATTACTGGATCTTGATTCTAACCTTCGTCCAGGTATGTCCTGTAATGCGGATATAGAAACTGAAACTGTAAAAGATGTAATTAGTGTTCCTATACAAAGCGTTACTGCAAGAACAGACGTTCCTGAATCAAAGGATTCAACAAAAGCAGGAAAGAAAGAAGACGTTGAGATGAGTAAACCAAAATTCAACAAGCCAAAAGAAGTTGTATTTCTTGCTGATAATGGAAAAGCTAAATTAGTTGTCGTTGAAACAGGTATAAGCGATGACAATTATCTTGAAATTAAAAGCGGGTTAAATGTTGATGACGAAGTAATCTCCGGAAGCTACAGAGCAATTTCAAGGGAGTTAGAGGATGGCTCTATTGTAAGAGTTGAAGAAAAGAATGGGAATAATAAACAGGAACTTGTTGCTGAGGATGAAAACTAACCAAACCGGGATTTATTTATGAATATTATCAACATAGAACAAATTAAGAAAATTTACCAGGTTGGCTTAGAGGAAGTTCACGCTCTTCGT
>Ga0208980_10002479_pt1 | contig 11188 bp, 9 predicted proteins | sample WetSurMetagenome_3_FD_187993 | JGI IMG/M metagenome (GOLD analysis project Ga0208980, IMG submission 187993) | Wetland microbial communities from Twitchell Island in the Sacramento Delta, sample from surface sediment Aug2011 Site A1 Bulk (version 2) | ecosystem: Environmental > Aquatic > Marine...
TCGAATGATGAGATGGAGGTAAAAAAGGCAAAAAAAGCATTTCTGGACTCTGTTGATCAGTATTGCTCCGAAGAAATCAAAAAGAAAAGCGTTTCACCTCCCGATGGCGTTGTTCCAAAATAACCATAAATCATGTTTATTTAGCGAAAAAAACCCGAAATATTTGTCCATTTTTGATCACTTTTAAAGGGCCGCGAGTGGTCATTGTGTGGGAGATCGTGATTATGCAAAGCCAAAGCAGGGTCAGGATCAAAACTCACGCAGCTTTGGAGGTCGGAATTGGGGCAAAATATGGACTTATTTCATCAAATAACCTTCAAATATGCGATTTTTTGGACATGGTCCAATCGGAGCGTTTTGCGGGGTTTTTTGGAGAGGGGAGGCGGGTAATCGGAGCCTGAAAAGAGGTTATTTTACCACAAAAGAGTGCATCGTTTTAACAGGATCCATGGTTGTTATATAGAGAGTAAAGTTGGTGGAAGATTGGGCACGATTGAGGTACATCCTGGCAAGAAAGACTATTTTTGATAATGTTCAGATAATCCTCCTTCTGGAAAAAAACTGCGAAAGCATCAGATTGAAAATACACTGGTTACACCTGACGTTTATCGCTTGAGTGTAACGAAAAATCCTGTCGACCCGCCGGTTCTCCTAAGAAACCCGCCCGGGAAAAATCAGAGATTGCTTGATGTCCCGTCCGCCCTGCGGATCGATACTTTGCCGTCGTTGGCCGGCAGGAATGTGACCGATCGGCCGACTTTCCCCCCGACATCCTCTGCACCCAGCTGGATATTGTGCTCTTTTAAAAGAATCCTGACTTTTGCTGCATTCCTTTCACCGATATTGAGATTGGTGCCAAAGTACTCAAACATGCATGCACCGCCCGCTATCTTTGCAACGATAGACCGGTTCTTACAACCAAGAGCAACAAGCTCTTTCACCAGGAGTGGGACTGCCGTATCCACGTATTTCCCCGGTCGATCCATTCTGCCGCCACTTTCGGGCAGCATAATATGCACCATCGCTCCGAGCCTGAGGTTTGGATCATACATGGTAAGCCCGATACAGGAACCCAGTCCGATGGTCATCATAGGGAAAGAACCTACGCGGTATTCTCCAATTCCTATCATCGCCGTTTGTTCGTTCTGGGGTTGGTGATCGGGCATTTTCAGGTAGTATGCTGACTATCCGGGCTTCATCATGTTTTCGAGCAGTTCAATAATTCTTAAAAGAGTGCTTCTTTCCGGCATCATGATGATATCGCTGTCTACCTTGTACTCTTCACAGACAAGTTCAGTAGAGAAAAGCAGGACCTCATCAGTCTCTTCCTGCATCTGGGCAATGAGCGACTGCATAGCCGCATGTGCCATGTCGATCGAGAGTGACGGAGGTGAGGGAAGCATTACAAAACCCAGCAGTTCAGCAGTGGCATCCAGAAAGGCAGAGACCATGATATTACCCACTTCGAGCAGTGCACTCTCGTCCATCTCACTGAGGGGGCGGTTGATCTCTGTCAGTCCGAGCATCGTGTTCGTCATGCGGACTGCTGACTCCCGGGTGATGTAAAACAGGATATATCCTCCATGGGGTATATCCCCCTGGAGTTCGAAAGCCACCATTGCCGCCGATTCTTCACCCATGTACTGTCCAAGTTGAGAGAGATCCACAACTCTGATGGCGGGAACACTCATCTCAATAGTACTTCCCAGCATCTGGGAAAGCGTAGTCGCTGCATGTGCAGCCCCGATATTTCCAAGTTCCTGAATTGCATCTGCCTGAACTGCTGATAATTTCATGATCTTCTCCTACACAATGGTGTTGACATCAAGCACCGGCACGACGCCACCATCACCCAGGATGGTAACACCGCTCACACCCCGGGTGTTGCCGATAAAACTGCTCAATGGCTTCACAACCACTTCCTGCTTGCCTTCAACTACGTCTACCGGAATACAGCACTTCCGCTTCTGGTATTGTACAACAATGAGTATTTCACAGGAATTGGAAACTCCGACCATCTCATTCAGCCAGAGAATCTGAAGCACCTCGTCACGCAGCAGGATTGCCTCGCCTTTTCCGATGTGGTGAGTGGTATCCCTCCTGAAATTTGCAACCTCAACAATACTGCTGATAGGGATACCGAGCCGTTTTCCATTGATCCTGACAATCATCACGTCAACAATCGCCATGGTTGGCGGGAGTAACAGTTCGAACCGGCTTCCTTTACCCGGTGTTGTTTCCACCCGGATTGTACCCTTCAGTGCCTCGATAGATCTTTTGACCACATCAAGCCCGACTCCCCTGCCGCTGATGTCGGTTATTTTTTCGGCAGTAGAGAAACCAGGCTGGAATAACAGGTCAATTGCCTCTTCTGTTGTGAATGCAGCAGCAACTTCCGGGGTAATCAGCCCCTTTTCGATGGCTTTTGCCTTGACCTTGTCGATATTGATTCCTGCTCCGTCATCAATAAGTTCTATGATTACATTGTCCCGGTCACGGTGCGCAGAGAGCCTGACATATCCTTTCCGCGGCTTTCCAGCCCTTTCCCGTGTATCAGGAGATTCAATCCCATGATTTACTGAATTCCTTATCAGGTGGAGAAGCGGATCATTGAGCCCGTCCATAACACTGCGATCGAGTTCGGTCTCTCCCCCTTCAATGACGAAATTGACATCTTTGCCATCATACTGGGCGACATCTCGGACAACTCTGGGCAGTCGGTTGAAGATATGGTTCAGGGGGATCATCCGGATGATCATCATCAGGTTCTGGAGCTCAGAGACGGACCGGTCAACCATGGCGATCGCTTCGTCCATTTCCTTTATTTTGTGCTGTTCGGCAATCTGTTTCAGTCTGCCACGGTTGATAACAAGATCTTCGACCAGGTTCATGATATGGTCAAGCTGCTGGATATTGACCCGGAGATTTTTGATCTCCCGGCTTTTATCAGATGAGGAGGTTTGTTTTGTATCAATTGCGGTTGTTTTTATGGTATCGGGAATATCGACAGGAGACTGGATCTCCCATCTTTTTTCCCTGGGGGAGGTTTGTTGTGTATCCTGAGTAGCTGTTTTTGTGGTATCGGGGACATCACCAGGAGACGGGATCTCTTTTTTCTCTGCAGCTCGTATCTCAACTTCAGCAATATCTGTTCCTGAAGCTGCAGTTATTAACGCCTCTTCCCCGGCGTCACTTGCGATAATGAGGTGAAGCGTACCATCAAATTTTCCCTCATCAATCGCTTCCATGGATGGATTAACCGAAAGGATAGTACCAAGGGCATGTAAGTTCCCGATGGCAAGCATAGCACGCACGTCCTTCATCACGCATTCTCCTGCGACGACGATCTGCATCTCGTATTCCTGAGAATATTCTCCTTCAGCTATCTGAGGAGGTTTGGGAAGCTGTTCTGCCTGTGTCAGGATTTCTGCGATCTCTTTCTTCGCTTCTGGTGCGACGCCACGCTCTTCAATCCATCGCCTCAGAGCTTTGACCTCTGATTCCGGGTTTTTTGACGAAGAATCTCCCCCCGATTCTATATCATCAAGCATCTGCTCAATAAGATCGGAACATGCAAGGAGCAGGTTGACCAGGTCCGGGGAAATATCCGCAGCTCCGCTTCGGATGAGCGAGAAGACATCCTCCATGGTATGACAGAGATGTTCCATAGCAGAGAAACCCATGGACGCAGATGCCCCTTTGAGTGTATGGATTGAACGGAAGATCTCATCAATGGCTTCCTGGTATGAGCCCAGTTCAAGAAGTAAAAGGTTCTTGACCAGATTCTCATGGTTTTCACGGGATTCGGCAACAAACAGCCCGCGATATGCCTCAAATTCAGACACAGGTTTCCTCCATCTTGTGCACTACCCGCTCTATCTCCTTTGAGAGTTTTTTTAGGGGAAGTACCTGATCAACAGCGTTATTCCTGATCGCAGATCGTGCCATCCCGTATACAAGACAATCCTTCTCATCACAGATAAGGCTCACGCCGCCGGCTTCTTTTATCGCATGTGCTCCCTCACCAGCGTCATTTCCCATACCGCTTAAAATAACCGACAGTGCGTTTTTTCCATAGACGTGAGCGGCGGATTCAAAGGTCTTATCCACTGCAGGTCTGACGCCATGGACGGGAGGTGACGTAGTATGAACGATACGCCCTGTTGTTTTGCCGTTCTCTCCCATCACTCCGGAAACTACCGTGTGGACACCGGCTTTTGACAGCAGAATTTTTCCTGTTTCAAGCATGTCCCCGTTCTGGGTCTCTTTGACCGGCATGGTGGCAATCCTGTTGAAACGCTCGGCAAGAGGAGCGGTGAAACCAACCGGCATATGCTGGGTGATGATAACACTCGCAGGAAGATCGGGAGACAACATGGAAAGCAGCGTATCGACCTGCTGTGGTCCCCCGGCAGATGAGCCGATGAGCACGACCCGGTCAGCGGACGAAGCGGGTGAAGTGGGATGCTTGTGAGAAATACCCGACGAAGAGAGTGTGGCAAGATGTTTGACTTTGGAAATTAACTCTTCACTGATTTCCCGCACGTGAGGGAGATCTTTTGGTTTCAGCATGAAATCATCTGCGCCGAGACGAATCGCATCATGGGTCATCTCAGCATCTTTGGAGGTAAGGGAGCTCAGCATCAGGATTTTCGGATGCTTTTTTATTTTCCCGAGTTCTTTCAGGACCTCAAGGCCGTTCATTTTCGGCATCTCGATGTCGAGGGTTACGAGATCAGGACTGAGCTCATGGATTTTTTCAAGTGCATCCAGACCGTTCGACGCAGTTCCCACTACTTCAATGGAGGCATCTGTGGCCAGCATATCCCGGATGACCGTACGCATGAACACGGAATCATCAACAATGAGAACTTTCACCATAACCGTCAGGTAGCCAGGACATTTTTGACTTCTTCCAAAACCTTCGGAGCCTGGAACGGTTTGATAATATACCCTTTCGCCCCGGTCTTGATGGCGAGTTTTACCATCTGTTCCTGACCGACTGCGGTGCACATAACAATCTTCGCTGCCGGATCGAACTCTTTTATTGCTTTTAACGCTTCAATCCCGTTGAGCTTGGGCATCACGATGTCCATGGTGACGAGATCGGGTTTCAGCTCCTTGTATTTTGTAACGCCCTCCTCGCCATCCCCTGCCTCACCGACGATAGTATGCCCGCCGGAGAACAGAATATTTTTTAACAGGGTTCTCATGAAGAGCGTGTCATCCACAATCAGAATTTTTCCCATTGACGATCAATAAAATAATTGGTAGATTATTCCTTAAAGAAGTATTGAATTCATAATCTGAAGAAATGTTAGTTTGTCTGGGATTTTGTAGCATCGGAAATATAACGAACTCCCTTTGTAGTGAGCTGGATTTCTCTGCGCGTTGTGACCACTTCACCAAGACCGAGTTTCAGGATTTTGTCATAGATCATGTCGAGTTGTTTCTGAGGTATATTGAGCATATTTTCGATTGCATGCGAGTCCATACCTGAATACACGAGCATGGCAACCTGCTGGTCGATGCCGTCAAGCTCGGTACCTTTCATATCCATGCTCTTTGTCGTATCCCTGAGGTAATTGTAGAGTACCTGGAGGGTGGAAAGCGGGCAGAGCACAAGACTGGATGATACTTCCCCGGAATCCAGGTGATCTATTTTTATGACATCGGTGGGTTTGCCCTGGACGTCCCGTTTGGTGAGTTCGATAGCTGCCACGTCATTGACCGGGACGCAGATCTGTTTTGTCGCAGAGACAAACCAGATCCCGGAACTGACGACAACAACACTCCCTTTGTCCCACTGGGCATCCTTGATCATCACACCGCCACGGATTGCAGGTGACATAAAGTAAGCCATAAGGCGGTAGGCATTGCAGGATGCAAGGATCAGTTTCTTCAGTACCTGCAGGACTTTTTCAACGGACAGAATTTTGTAGACGGTTTCTGTATCGGTTTTTACGGTGATAATGAGTACATTTTTCTTTTCGGCAATATCAGTTACCGTCTTGAAAAGGATCTCTTTATTGACAGGGGCAGGAATTGCAATCAGGTCATCCGCGATGCCCAGTTTGACGACAATCCACTCGTTGTTGTGCTGGATTTTTACCGGAACTTCTTTCATACGTCCTCAGGGGTGATCCTTACTCTTTTTTTGTGTTCTTTCCTGCAATAGTAACATAGGTATCAGGATTATTTCGTTTTCTTTGGTGACGGGATCGCTTTTTTACGGGGATTCGGGACAGCCTTCATTGTATCATGTATCAGGTTCAATTCATTCTCAATGTCAGTAGCAGGGGCTTTGAAATCTTTTAAATCTCTCAGCAGGCTGGTATTTTTTTCTTTTGTTACATGTTTGACATCCGATGCGAGTGAACTTAACAGGTCTGCATCGCTTCCGGATGCACCTTTTGCAAATGAGGACATGTCATCCTGGGTGGCGATCTCGTCTCCCGGCAGATCCGCTCCTTTGGGAGCGTCAGAAGCGATCCAAGCTGCATTCACCGCCGGGGCGGGTTTTTCCGCTGGCGATGGAGAACTCTCGGTGGCTGACGGGGTCTCTTCTTCAATCTCGGCGTCAAGATCAATGTCATCAAGATTTATTGCATCCAGACCGGAAAAGTCCTGGTCCATGGATTCCCCGCCTTCAAGACCACTGAATTCTTCCAGACCTTCCTTATTATCCTTGAGAATATCATCCGCTTCTGAACTGATATCCAGCGAAGGTGTCGGGATTTCAGGCTGGCTGACTATCACCGCTGATCCTGGTGCCGGGGCGCCCGAACCGGGGATCTGACCGGGAGACGGTGACACGGGGGTTTCCTGGTCGTCCAGACCGTCAAGAAGACTTGCGTCAAATTCATCGCCGGAAAGGGACAGGAAAGGATCCTGGTTTTTTTCCTGGTCCTTCAGGCCCGGTCCACTGCTGGTGCCGGGGGGGGGAATTTTTGTATCAGCCCCTTTACCGGCACTGGCGAGTGCAGAGCTTTTCACCTTCTCACTGACTGCTTTATCGAGCAGCTCGTCAATGTGCTCCACTTTTTTTGCATGTTTGCTGCGCTCTTTGAGAACTGTTCGCAGCGAACCGAGTGAGGTGAACAATAAACGCAGATGGGAAACCGTACCGGTTTTGTTTCCGGCATTTTGTGGCCCGCTTTTTGGTGTTCCCGCTGATTTAGCAGGAGATGGTGGTTTCTTATCCGGTGGTGCTGATTTTTTTTCAAAAAATTTCATCCCGTCCAGTCGCTGTATCAGGGAAATTTTTTTGGGATTTTTTAATTTTTTCCTCGTGAAAACGGATTTAAAATCAGCAATTGTTATCGCTCCAAGAAGCAGAAGAATAACAAACCCTACGGCAAGGATAAGGGGGATCATAAGGATGAGGGGTACGTCGAACAGGATCATGACTGATCCGGTGATAACAATCACCGCAAAGAGGATAACCCTCCGCAGACTTTCCTTCATATGAGATACATCCCTAATGCTCCGGCACCTGTTTTTCCCATATTGGAGAGGCCCTCAGGACTGAAGAATATATTCACTCCAATGGGCGCAATCAGGAGTATGAGTCCGGTAAGTGTACAGAATAGGGCGGTATAGAAATAAAACATATACCGATCCCCTCCCCCGACAATCCGTGCCGCGACAATATTGGATAAGGTAATGATCGTGAGAGAGATTACGACAAAGTTGCCCATCTCTTTTTCAGGGAAGTTGGTGAACATCGACATCCCCCCAAGGGCACTGCCCGCGGAGACCCCCCCGGCACTCGCACCTGCCGATGCAGCATTCGCTGCCGCAAATTTTCCCATCATTGCCGAAACAGAGCCGGTCAGGGTTAACATTATGCGGAAAAGGACCACGAAGATCCCTACCATCGCCATATGCATGGGGGCGAGGAGTACGATAAAACTGCGGGCGTGCATATCTTTTTTCTCCCGCAGGAGTGTCTGTTCGAGTACCGAAGATCCCACTACAGTACCGATAGGTTCCGGCGGACCCCCCATAATAACGGTATCAAGGTAGATGTTGAGATATTTGTAAATGAGATTGCTCCCCGATTCACCGATGAATTTATCCCAGATCTGTTTGTTATCAAGACCAAGGTTCATCTGGGAATAGACGGAATTCACCAGGGGTTCGAGCGCAGTGAGAGATTTTTTGTCAATAGTTGCAAGAGCGTGGACGGCTGTGGTGCCCTGGCCTCCCATGATCGATCCCAGACTCCGTATAAAGGTGGAAAAATCGTTGTCACGGAGGGTGATATTACTGTCATCAATAAACCCGATGATGCCAAGGGGCGCCATGAGAATCCCCACCATCATAAATATCAGGCCGGCATTAATCCCGAGCAGGGTCATCACGATGAACGCTCCCAGGACCAGGGGCACAATAATCCTTTCCATGGCATGTATTGTCTGCTGTTCCTTTGAAGTCCTGTCCGTGAGACCATGGGATTTCGGGTCATCCGGCACTGATGTGTACATAAGCACATTGCCAAAGACACAGATCGTGAGAACAATTGCGTAGGCCATGTTCAGGGTCGCATCCAGACCCTGGGGGGAATAGATGGCGATGGAGATCATGATGGTAACACAGATAACCGTCCCTGAAAGGAGCATTGCAATATATGCATCTCCCCATTTTTTGAGCATCTCGAGTCCCTGCTCGACCTGGCTTCGGTACACGCTTCTGACCGTGGACAGTTCATTTTTTAAGAAATCATCATCAGGGACACCGGAATCGATTGCATTTGCGTACCGGTTCAGCATGCTTCTTAAGATGACATTGTGCGTTCTGTCCGCCACTATCCCCAGAGCTTCGGAATAACTGTAATTCCATTTTTTTACATACATGTCCACTTTGGTGATATACTTCGCAGAGATGTACTCCTTCCGGTTTGACGCATAGGCAAAGATCTCCGGCCTGGACGCATTTGCAATGGCCAGCGATGCCATATAGGTGTTTAAAAAGAGGAGGTCAGCCCCCATTTTCCGGTCTTCAGTGACCTCTGCGATTTTTTCTTTCAATCGCTTCAGGTGAGAGGCAAACGGGATTGCACGGCCTTCTGCTTTTTTGTCAATGTCCGGCGGGGTATCAACCATGTCAGGAACCAATCTTTAAGAGCCCCTGTTTCTTGATCTTCGTCATCATGGTAAACAAGTCCCAGAATTTTGTGTACCCTGCTTTGTGAAGCCGCTCAAGAATTTTTGCCCGCTTTTCCACTTCCAGGTAGATCTCTGATTTTTTGCTATCGGGCATCCCGAGCATGGTGGCGATCTTATTTTCAAGCAGATAGGAGCTGCCCTTTCCGGACCATATGAACGTATCCGTGATAGGTTCCCAGGTGAACATCTCGACAAAGGTGAAACCCTGCGTTTCGGCATTGAAACCAACAAGTTCGTTACAGCTGATCATCCGTCTGACTAACTGACCATCGGGTCGTTTGACGGCACTCTGGATTATCACCAGGTTGAGGTTATCTACATAGGTTTTAGGAATATTGATCGGATCTCCACAGAGACGCTGGATGAGTTTTTCAACAGAAGCTGCATGGAATGTACTCATCACCGGGTGACCGGTCTGCATGGCACCAAACGCCACGGCTCCTTCAACACCACGGATTTCACCGACGAGAATCTGGTTGGGGCGCTGACGCAGGGCGGCCTTGAGCAGGTCAAACATGGTCACTTCACCGCCGGCAGCTGAACCTCCTGTTCCCTCCCCTTTACCCTTGGCAAGAGCCACTTCCCGGATCCAGTTCCGGTGCGGCACATTCAGTTCAGGTGTATCCTCGATGGTAACAATTTTATTTTCGGGAGGAATAAAGCCCGTGATTGCATTCAGGAGAGTGGTCTTTCCGCTTGCGGTTTCTCCGGAAACGAAAAGCGACATCCCGTACTCGACGCAGATCCAGATATATGCTGCTGCCAGGTAGTCAAGACCATTACTGTCGATAATGTTGAGGATGCTTAACGGTACTTCGTTTACTTTACGGATGCTGAAATTACTCCCATGCCTGCTGATAGCAGTTCCATACACGATATTGATACGGGAGCCATCAGGCAGGGTGGCATCAACGATAGGACTCCTGTACGTGATAGGACGCTTGATCCTTTCTGCTACCTTAACGACAAATTCATCCAGTTCACTCGAGACTTTGAACTCTATGACCGATTTGAGACCTTTGAAAATCTTATGTTCAATGAAGATCGGACCAACACCATCACAGGAAATATCTTCGATATAGGGATCGGAAAGGAACGGTTTGAGCACCCCCATATCAATCTTATCCCGTATCAGCAGGTACTCGATAGCCCGGTATTCCTCATCGGTGAGGATCACCTTGCCCTCAGGAGTGAGGGGAACCTGGTGCTTCACTTTGGTATCTTTCATTTTTTTCTGTGCAGTGAAGTCGGTGTTCAGAAATGTCGTGATCTTTGATTTGATATCCTGCTGGCTGGCAGCACTTCCCTGAAGCTGTGCGTGAGCCATACCTTTTGGCAGGATGACTGACACAGAAGCGAGCATCTTTTTTATCACTTCAGCCCGTTCCTTGTCGCTGATCGGGTCATCTTCGAGCCCGTCGATCAGGTTAATAAGTTTCGTCTCAATTTCCGGGAGCAGCTGGTTCACGTTGTGGAGGAATGAGGGTTCGATGGGAATGTAAAAGTTCCTTACATCATCCGGGTCCGGGAGAATGTGAACAAAGGTGGTATCGTTCACCGGATAAATGATATTGGGGCTTTCCATGGTGCGGAGATCTTTTTTCAATTCCGAGAGGAACAGGGGAATTCCATACGTGTTTACCGGGAACGTATGAAGGTATTCAAGGAGATGGGGACTGGCTTTGACATATTCCTTGGCGTTTGCCGGGAGCATTTTATAGAGTGGACTTGATTCAATATCATTATAAAAATCCACATGCGAATCAATGATCTCCTGTTTGAACGGGAGATTTACAGCAACAGACAGCGTACCCATATCAGACCTTCGCAAAACTCATCGGGATGACTTTCATACCATATCCGGGATGGACTTCGAAACTGACAACGTTTCCGGTCGTTTTATGTGCACCACGGACTTTGATAACCTCCATCACCATGACATATTTGCTCCCGACGAGAGCTTTTTTCATGTTCAGGTGGGCATCGCATATTGACCGTATCCGTACGAGGGTGTCTTC
>Ga0208980_10002480_pt1 | contig 11181 bp, 5 predicted proteins | sample WetSurMetagenome_3_FD_187993 | JGI IMG/M metagenome (GOLD analysis project Ga0208980, IMG submission 187993) | Wetland microbial communities from Twitchell Island in the Sacramento Delta, sample from surface sediment Aug2011 Site A1 Bulk (version 2) | ecosystem: Environmental > Aquatic > Marine...
CCAGCAGATCACTTCCTATAAAGATATCATCTGATGAAAAAAATTGCCGGACTGCTGCTCTTACCTTATTGTTTGAGTATTCACTGTTACAACCGGTTCCATAATAATATATTTTGCTGAAGTCATTACCTGAAATATCGGTGAGTTCTTTCCTGAGCACTTCATAAATCTCCTCTTCTGTATGAAAGTAGGGATTGATCCCTGAGGAGAATAACGATTGCCTGGAAACTCCGTCTTTAATGATTTTCCATTCAGTTTTGGTTGATCCGCTGTCAGCAATTAGAATCATATGTCACTTAAGGTAATGTCTTTATGCAAAAGTTAATTGAGCTTTTGATTTCTGTTTCAGGGTCTCAAAAACAAAAGTATTAATTAAATTTTGAAATGACCCGTTTTCTGTAAGATGTATGACAAATTTAAAAAACTTTCTAAATTTGAGCTATTATAAATAAATTACATACAAATTCAACTGTGCATGAAAGATGCGCCACTTAGAAAGGTTTTGATTCTGCTCTTTATGGTTTTAATATCTGCAAGTAGTATTTACTCACAGGATTTAAAGAAAGCTAAAAGAGCAGCAGCCCACAGACTTGAAAACTGGGGAAATCCGTTAGAAGATCTTAAACATATAGGAAAGGTTAAAATAGATTCACTGAAGGTTGGAGATAATCCCGACAAAATAATCTTGTTCTTCTCTCCGACATTATCTTATTATCCGATAAGGGAAGAGAACGCGGATCTTTTTGTTCAGTTCCTGAAGAATTCCCTTGGCAGAAGATTCCGGAAATATGACATTGATATTTTTTCCAACGGATATTCCCTATACCAGTTGATACCTAATTGCTTCAGGGTTAATACACCTATAGATTCCTCGAGAATCAAAATAGCAAATGAAGTGAAAAAAGTTCTTGTCAGAAGAATTGATAAGAGTTCTTTTCCAAAGGGTCTTTATAATAATTCTCTGGCACTTTGGCCAAGTCATGGTTACTATTTTGAAATGAACCTTGACAGGTGGGAATGGCAAAGAGCACGATTATTTGGTACTGTTGAGGATATTGGTGTTATGGGCTATGTTCAGCCATACCTGACCAGGATGCTTGAAAATGCCGGTGCAAATGTATTTCTTCCACGTGAAAGAGACACTCAGGTAAATGAGGTCATTGTTGATAATGATAAATCAACAGGCAGGTCTGAACTAATTTTATATAATAGTGAACCGCAAAGGATTGGAGAGGGATTTCAGTTGACAGATACCATTTTCCCCGGAATTAATCCGTTCAAAAAGGGTACTTCACTAACGATTAAGGGTGATTCTGCCATTTATGTTCCGGATATTCCCGAAGATGGTGATTATGCAGTATATATATCATATCCACCAGGGACATATAACAGTGATTCTGTGAGTTATAGTATAATTCACACAGGGGGGAGAACTGATTTCATTGTTGACCAGACAATCGGAGGGGAGACATGGATATACCTCGGTTGTTTCAGGTTCAAGACAGGAAAAAATGCTCAGACAGGTTCGGTACTGGTGAGTCAGAGCATTAAAGAAAATGGATACATAGCTCTTGATGCAATAAGATTTGGAGGTGGAACCGGGAGTATAGCTAGGCGGCCATCATCTGAAATCATCAGGAATCTGAAATCCGTGAATGATACACTAAGTACTGATAGTAGCAGGACCGATCCGGGTAAAAACCAAAATTATTCCTGGAAACTCAGCGGAAAACCAAGATATCTTGAGGCGGCCAGATACTACCTTCAATATGCCGGGATGCCTGATACCCTTGTATATAGTCCTACACAGAACAGGAATGACTACAATGACGATTATCAATCAAGGGGTTTCTGGGTAAATTACCTCTCCGCACCACGGCTGGATTCTATCGGCAAGCCTTCGGAAAAAGGGCTTGGAATTCCTGTTGATCTGTCAGTTGCATTTCATACAGATGCAGGAATAACACCAGGTGATTCTATTATCGGAACATTGGCAATATATTCAACGGGTTCCGCCATGGGTTTGTTCCCAAATGGTTTATCCAGAATGGCAAGCAGGGATCTTTCGGATATTATTCAGACAGAAGTAGTTGAGGATATCAGGGAGCTTTACAATAAGGAATGGACCAGAAGAGGATTATGGGACAAACCATACTCTGAAGTCAGGCGGCCAAATGTTCCCGGAATTCTGCTCGAGTTGCTTTCACACCAGAATCAGGGTGATCAGAAATTCGGACTTGATCCCCGATTCAGATTCTCTGTCAGCCGTTCAGTTTATAAGGGAATCCTGAAATATCTGGCTTATGAGGAAAACCGGGAATATGTTGTTCAGCCTCTTCCCGTATCCAATTTTGCAATTGTTCCGGCAGGAGGAAAGCGGATCAGGCTTTCATGGAATCCGGTGACCGATATTCTGGAGCCAGGTTCAGTTCCCTTAAAATACAGGATTTATAAGAGAGTGAATGATAATGGTTTTGATAATGGAGTAATTACTGTTGATCCCTATGGTGAATTTGAACTGACGGATTACGACACCATTTACAGTTTTAAGGTAACGGCAATTAACGATGGAGGTGAAAGTTTTGACTCTGAAATTCTTTCTGCCGGTTTGAAACAGAATGATGCTGAGGGCGTTCTCGTAGTTAATGGATTTGACCGTATTTCAGGGCCATCCTGGTTTGACAGGGACAAGATGGCCGGTGTTTCGTGGTGGAACGATCGCGGCGTTCCGGACCATTTTGATTTTTCAGCTGTGGGAGATCAGTATGATTTTGATCGAAAATCACCATGGCTTGACGATGATGCCCCCGGATGGGGAGCTTCTTCCGCCGATCTGGAAGGTAAGATGATCCCGGGTAACAGCTTTGATTATCCAATGGTTCATGGCAAGGCAATTATGGCCGCCGGACACTCTTTCTTTTCAGTTTCGGATGAGTATTTCTGTTCTGACAGGATTATTCCCGGACAATTTAAAACAATCGACCTGATTTTTGGAGAAGAAAAATCCACAACTTATTTCAACGATTCATCCAGAATAGATTTTAAAATATATTCTGCTGAATTTATGAATAAGATTAAGGTTATGACCCAGGCAGGAACAAATATTTTTATGTCAGGCGCTTATGTAGGATCAGATCTTATCTTACCCGGTGATTCAACTGCAATAAAATTCGCCGGCGAATATCTCCATTTTTTGCCCCGGACAGGTCATGCAGTAAATAAGGGAGGAATCTATTCAACTGATTATGCAAAACCCGTATTTACAGGCAGGTTCAGTTTCAATTCCGGTTATTCGGAAAAAATTTATCAGGTTGAGGCTCCGGATGCAATTGAGGCTTCAGGCAAAGGTGCCATATGCGCATTCAGGTATTCCCAAAACAATACCTCTGCAGGTGTTATTTTTAATGGCACTTACAAAACAGTAATCCTCGGCTTTCCATTCGAGACAATCATGTCTGAGGAAGAACGTGACAGTTTAATGAAACAGTTAATGGATTTTTTTAAGTAGCGATATAATAATGACAAACAAAATTTGCACCTTCATTCCCGATTCTGACAAAGAGTCCATTGAACTAACAACTTATTCTCTTAGAAATTCAGGAGCAGTCGATAAGGTATATATTATTGGTGGTGAGGATGGATATCAAAAACATCCGGATAATCAGGTGATAAGGACCAGGGGATTCTTCTCAACCCAATCAGTTAAGAAAATGGCAGAGGTTGTGGATACAAACTATATTTTGATCTACACCAAAACTTTCCGCCTTGACCTTGGAAAATTTGCCCTGGAAAGAATGGTTCAGGTGTGTGAAGATACAGGCGCCGGAATGGTCTATTCGGACTTTTTTGAGAACAAAAATGGAAATTTATCTCCGCATCCTGTAATTGACTATCAGGCCGGAAGTCTCAGAGATGACTTTAATTTCGGATCTGTAATGCTGTTTAAGAGATCAGCCTTTTTTGATGCCTGTAAAAGAATGAAATCAGATTATCAGTTTGCAGGATTATATGACCTGAGATTGAAAATATCGCAGCAAAACCTGCTTGTTCATATTCCTGAAATGCTCTATACCGAGGTTGAGTCAGATATACGAAAGTCGGGTGAAAAACAATTTGATTATGTTGATCCTAAGAACAGGTCTGTTCAATTAGAGATGGAAGCTGCATGTTCTGAACATCTCAAGGCTGTTAAGGCATTTCTGATACCAGTCTTCAGAAAAATATCCTTTGAGGAAGGGACCTTTCAAAATGAAGCATCAGTAATTATACCTGTTAAGAACAGGGTAAAAACGCTGGGTGATGCAATATCATCAGTTTTGACTCAAAAGACAAACTTCAGATTCAATCTGATTGTTATTGATAATCATTCCAGTGACGGTACGGGAGAATTGATCGACTCCTTTGCAACAAAAGACAAAAGGGTTGTACATCTTATACCGGAACGGAACGACCTTGGAATTGGAGGATGCTGGAATGAAGGGGTTTTTCATGAGAATTGCGGCAGGTTTGCTATACAACTCGACAGTGATGACCTTTATATAGATGATACAGTAATTTCAAGGATTGTGGAGGCATTTTATATGCAGCAGTGTGCAATGGTTATTGGTTCATATAAGATGGTTAATTTCAATCTCGAAGAAATCCCGCCGGGGCTGATTGACCACAAAGAGTGGACTCCGGAGAACGGCAGAAACAATGCATTAAGAATTAATGGTTTAGGTGCACCACGAGCCTTTTATACTCCTGTACTCAGAACTATCAGGGTGCCAAATGTAAGCTACGGTGAAGATTATGCTGCAGGACTTGCTATCAGCAGGTATTACCAGATTGGAAGGATCATGGAGCCTCTTTATTTATGCAGACGATGGGATGAAAACTCTGATGCTTCCCTGGATGTTACCAGGATCAATTCGCATAATTTCTACAAGGATAAAATCAGAACAATCGAATTGCTCGCACGGCAGCAATTAATAGGTAACAGTGATACTAAATAAATCCTGAACAATGTCCTATTCAAAAAAGGTAAATGAGCTCTTCCACTCTCAACTTAAAGAATGGGAACTTGCAAGACTAAATTATAGTCAGTTAAATGCTGTAAGGACGAAGATTATTGATTTCGGCACTTTCAAAATTCTTGTACAGTTCAATCCGGAGAGGATGAGGTCTTCTGCTGCAAAGGTCGATGCGAAGTCAATTGAGTCGAGGCCATGCTTTCTTTGTTCGGAAAACAGGCCATCTGATCAAAGAGGGGTGGCCTTTGATCAGAACATGACAATTCTCGTAAACCCATATCCAATTTTCCAAAGACACCTTACAATTACTTCTGAAGAACATAAAGATCAGCGTATCTTACAGAATTTCGGAACAATGCTCGCCCTCGCTGAGGCAATTCCGGATTTTGTTGTTTTCTATAATGGTCCGGAGTGCGGTGCCTCGGCACCAGATCATCTGCATTTTCAGGCAGGTAACAGCGGTTTAATGCCTCTTGAGGAGGATTTTTTTAATGGAAGCCATACCAGGTTATTATCTGTAATCAAGGGAGTTGAGTTATGGCATTGGTATAATTACCTCAGGGGTATTGTATCGATGCAAGGAAGTGACAGGGAAGCGCTGAATGAAATTTTTCAGGGTTTTTATCAGAAGTTTTCATTGATTCAGAATGATAAGCCGGAACCAATGCTGAATATACTCGTTTCGCGTTATAAGAAAGACTGGGTTATTCATATTATTCCCAGAAAAGTACACCGGCCGGTCCAGTTTTTCCTGGAAGGTGATGATAAGATACTTCTTAGTCCGGCTTCAGTTGACCTTGGAGGAGTAATCATTACTCCGAGGGAAGAGGATTTTCTTAAGATTACAAAAGATGATATTGCAGGTATTTTTAGCCAGGTCTGTTTCGATGAGAGCGAAATAACATATTTATTCAGTCAGATACTATGAATAATTGGAGAAATGTCCCTGATATTCAGGTTGGTATATTAACAGGGGAAGAAATTATTTTCACTCTTGACGGACCATTTCATGCAACTGGCCTTGATATATCATTGGATGGATGGTACAAGGCCACCTGCTCAGGTAACAAAATAAAATTGGGAAATGATACCTTGATAGCTGAACAGGAAGGAGAGTTGATATTATCACCAGTTGATGAAGACAGGAACTTTTTTACACTTCACTCAGTAATTATTGGTGTGAATTTTCACTGGGAGCGGAGGGAGGATCAGATGTTCCGGGGGAAGCTCAGACTGATTATTGAAAATTACAAAATCGCAGCCGTAAATATATTATCAATTGAGGACTACCTTGTGAGTGTTATCTCTTCGGAGATGAGTGCAAACTCGTCAGTTGAGCTGCTGAAGGCACATGCGGTCATTTCGAGAGGCTGGCTGCTTGCTCAAATGGAAAAGAAGGCTACATTAAGTAAAGAGACTATAAGATATAATACCTCTGTAATCACTGAGGATGAGATTGTGAGATGGTACGACAGGGAAGATCACATTAATTATGATGTATGTGCTGATGATCACTGTCAGCGTTATCAGGGTATCACCAGGGCTTCTACTCCAGCTGTAGAAAAAGCCGTGAATGAAACAAAGGGCGAGGTACTGACTTATAACGGAAATATTTGTGATACACGTTATTACAAATGCTGCGGTGGTTTAAGCGAGCTGTTTGAAAACGTTTGGGAGCCTGTAAAACACCCTTATCTCAGGAGCATCGCAGATCTTGACAAAATTCCTGAAGGATACGATACTGACCTCACGGATGAAACAAATGCAAGGCGATGGATAAAGGGTAATCCCGGGTCATTCTGCAATACAAATGACAAAATAGTGCTTTCCCAGGTACTTAACGATTATGACCAGGAGACAAATGATTTTTTCAGATGGAAGGTGACATATTTCCAGTCAGATCTTACTGATCTTGTCAGGGCAAGAACAGGAATTGATTTTGGAATAATTACAGATCTGATTCCGCTTGAACGGGGTGCCTCTGGCAGGATAATAAGGCTGAAGATAGTTGGTTCAGAAAAAACCATGGTAATCGGGAAGGAGCTCGAAATTCGAAAAGCTCTCTCCAGGACGCATCTTTACAGTTCATGTTTCGTTGTGGAAAAGAGAAATAATGAAAATGGTACGGTATTTACACTTTTTGGTGCCGGGTGGGGACACGGAGTCGGGCTCTGCCAGATAGGGGCAGCAGTGATGGGTTCAAAAGGGTACAAATACCTAGAGATCCTGATGCATTATTTCAGAGGTGCGCTTCTGGAGAGAAAATATTAAATTGATTATTAATCATATATAAGATGAAACAATATAAAGAGCGTTCACCATGGACCTGGGTTCCAACCCTCTATTTTTTTCAGGGGATCCCTTACAGTATTGTAATGATAACTTCCGGTCTCATTTACAAAACTATGGGTATTTCAATTGCCTCTTTTGCATTCTGGACCAGTGTTCTTTACCTTCCATGGACAATTAAGCCTCTCTGGAGCCCGTATATAGATGTGGTTTCGACTAAACGTAACTGGGTTGTATGGACTCAGTTTCTCCTCGGCGTGGCCTTTATTGCTATCGGGATTGCAATGCCACTGTCATTCTTTTATCCTGTTACGATTGCAATTTTTGGAATAATTGCAATCTCATCGGCAAGCCACGATATTGCTGCCGATGGATTCTATATGTATGCATTGGACCAGCATAAACAGGCATTTTTTGTTGGTATAAGAAGTACGTTTTACCGTCTTGCCAAACTTACAGCACTTGGTTTATTACCTGTTGTGGCAGGACTGGTTCTGATAAATACAGGCCTTAAACCAAGAACGGTCAAGGTAGAGTCAGTTTTGCAGGAAAACTACACAGTATTTGATCCTTCAAACATAATTATAAAGTCAGCAACTGGTAAACCTGAAATTCTGGTCTTCCCTGAAAAGCTACAGGTTCCGGTTTACGGTGCAGGTAGTTCCGGATTGGATTCCGCAGCAGTATATATAGCCCTCTCTGCTCCACCAGAGGAGGGAGAAACTGTTGTTGTAAATATTGCCAGGAAATCTGGAAGCAAGGATATTGATCTTTCAAAAAATAATACAGGAAGATTTGAGTTTACCTCTGCAAACTGGAATAAACCGGTCGTAGCCTCTGTAAAGGTAAATCATAATCTGACGGGGATTGCCTCTTCTGAATTCCTGATAACGGCAGGTAATGTTGCTTTTAGCTGGGTTGTGTCGCTCTCGACTCTCGGCCTTATCCTGATCATGCTTGCCGTTTATAACAGGATAATGATGCCTCATCCTGTTGAGAATGACATAAAGGAAAAGATCAGCTGGAACGTATACCGGGATGTATTTGTTTCATTTTTTTCAAAACCGGGTGTTATTCCTGCACTGATGTTCTTTCTTCTTTACAGGTTCGGAGAAGCACAGCTTTTTAAGATTGCCACCCCATTCCTGATTGACTCACGTGTAGCTGGAGGCCTGGGCATGTCCTCTGCACAATATGGTATTATTTATGGAACTGTAGGCGTCATTTGTCTTACCCTTGGTGGAATAACAGGAGGAATTACTGCAGCCCGTTTCGGACTTAAAAAGCTTATATGGCTGATGGCATTAAGTATGAATATTCCCATCAGTGTATATATTTATCTCTCATATGTTCAGCCCATGCCAGGTAATATTCTGATTTATCTTTCAATCGCACTCGAACAATTCGGATATGGCTTCGGTTTTACTGGATATATGCTTTATATGCTGCATTATGTTGGTGAAAGCAGGTACAAAACAGCAGAATATGCAATTGCGACATCCCTTATGGCACTTGGAATGATGCTCCCGGGTATGATATCCGGGGAGGTAAAAGAACTTATTGGTTATCAGCATTTCTTTATCTACGTAATGATATGTGCAATACCGGGGATTATTGCCATAAAGTTTCTGAAGATCAATCCTGAATTTGGTATTAAGAAAAGTCAAGCGTGACAAATACTAACGAATGATATGCAATTATCAATCTTAAATAATCTGTGTTAAAATCTGAGAGTCATGAATATCAATGGATTAACTCATGTCGAACAATCATTCTTCAACCGTTCAGGCAGGAAAGGCTGGTCAACAAAGGTGCCTTATGTGATTGTTCAGAATTTTCCTGATCTGGGATTGCTTACATCGCTCCGTTTCCTGGAATGGGTGGCTGAAAATCCGGAGGGTGTTATCAGTCTGCCTACCGGCAAGACACCTGAGTATTTTATAAAATGGACGAAACAGCTGCTATCGGGTTGGGATAAGCCTGAAAACAGAAGACTTATGGAAAAAAATGGCCTGATTTCTTCAGTAAAACCTTCTTTGAAGGGCCTGCATTTTGTTCAGATAGATGATTTTTACCCCATTAATCCAAAACAGCATAACAGCTTCTTCGATTATGTCAGGAATTTCTACATAAAGGAATTTGAACTTGATCCTTCGAAGGCATTAATGATAAACGCAGATGAAATACCTATAGTCAAAGGAAAGCATTATTCTGAGGTTTTTCCTGATAACCGCATCGATCTGACACTTAGAAACAGGGAGCCAATAACTCCAGTCGAGAAACTTCAGCAAATGTCAATTTTCAGTATTGACAACTGGTGCACCAAATATGAGAACCGCATCAGGGAGATGGGTGGTATCGGTTTTTTCTTAGGCGGCATAGGCCCTGATGGCCATATAGCTTTCAATACGCGTGGCAGCGACCACAATTCCACAACCAGGCTTACTGCGACAAATTTTGAGACACAGGCAGCTTCTGCGGGAGACCTTGGAGGAATTGAGGTCTCAAGAAACAGGCTGGTAATAACGATTGGCCTTGGAACCATAACCAGCAATCCCGATGGTGTTACCATTATATTTGCTGCAGGTGAGGCAAAATCTCAGGTTGTAAAAAATGCTCTCGAGAATCCACCTGACAACCTCTTTCCTGCTACAGTCCTGCAAAGGCAGAAAAATGCGAGATTCTATCTTACCGAAGGGGCTGCCGTTCAGTTGCACGACAGTACTGAAAAGTACTACAGAGAAGGTAACTGGACCTTTGACAAGACTGAAAAGGCCGTGTTTGACCTTTGTGTCAGAATTAATAAATATGCTCATAAGCTTGAAATTGAAGATCTCAAGAATGATGAGTACTGTTCTCTGATTCCAAAACTCAGCCTCGATAGCGTAAATGAAGTCATTGAATCTACCAAAAGAAAGATTGCTGTCGGAGTGAGAAAAGAAAACGATCAGGTTTTTCTGCATACCGGACCTCATCATGATGATATTATGCTGGGGATTTTTCCATGTATCATACCTCAGCTACGAAATCACTCGAATAAATTTCACTTTTCAATCCTTACATCCGGTTTTACAGCTGTTACAAACAGAATGCTTGAAAAACTGCTTCAGGAGACACTCAGTCTTATTATGCAGGGTAAAATTGAAATGCTCACATATCCTGATTTTTTTGATCAGGGTTATAAATACAAGTTTGACAAGGATGTTAGCCATTATCTCGATAAAATTGCTGCCAGGGATGAACAGGGAAAACTGAGAGGGGTTTGCCACAGGATTACCAGGGTGATGGTGGATATCTATGGAATTAAGTCAAAGGAAGCACTGATTTCTAAAATATCGGAAAACATCGGAGTGCTAAAAACCAGTTACAGCGGCGAGAAAAATCCACCTGATATTCAGAAGCTTAAAGGAATGCTCAGGGAATTCGAAGAGGAGCTGGTCTGGGCACATTATGGAGTAAAGGTTAAAAATATTGAACATTTGCGTCTCGGATTTTATACGGGCGATATTTTTACCCCGCAACCACACTCGAGAAGGGATGTTGACCCGATACTTGAGATGCTGAGGCGAATTCAGCCGACCGTAATCAGCCTGGCATTTGACCCGGAAGGATCAGGGCCTGACACTCATTATAAAGTATTGCAGGCAATTGCGGAAGCTTTGCGTCAATGGGGAAAGGAGAGAGATATTTCGGTTCTCAGGATTATAGGGTACAGGAATGTCTGGTTTAAGTTCCATCCGTCCGAAGCAAATGTCTTCACACCTGTATCTCTGAATTCGATGGCAGTGCTTGACTGGTCCTTTAAGAATTGTTACATAAGCCAGGTGGATGCCTCTTTCCCAAGCCATGAACTGGACGGTCCATTCAGTCATCTCTCGCA
>Ga0208980_10002481_pt1 | contig 11181 bp, 7 predicted proteins | sample WetSurMetagenome_3_FD_187993 | JGI IMG/M metagenome (GOLD analysis project Ga0208980, IMG submission 187993) | Wetland microbial communities from Twitchell Island in the Sacramento Delta, sample from surface sediment Aug2011 Site A1 Bulk (version 2) | ecosystem: Environmental > Aquatic > Marine...
GTGGGCGTCGGTGACGTGGTCGTGGAACTCCCCGGCGAAGGCACTGACACGGTGGTTGTTGCCGCGACGGCATCCGGCATCGCTCGGCTGGCCGACTATGCGAATGTCGAAAACCTGCGATTGCTGGGTGCGCTCGGCAATGCCGATGCCGAAGGCAACGCAGATGGCAATGAGTTGACGGGCAGCCTGGGTAACAACGTTCTGCGCGGCGGCGATGGCGCCGATGCGCTCTACGACCAGTATGGCAACGACATCCTGACGTACTACGGCCGCTTCGCCTCGGGAGATGTCGACGTCCTGGAGGGCGGCAACGGGAACGACACGCTGATCACCTATGGCGGCAACGACGTCATCGACGGTGGCGCGGGCGATGATTCGATCGTGGTCTATGGGCGCTATTCGGCCTACGGTCCGGCCCAGGCCGACATCATCACCCTGCGGTTCGGCCTTGGCGATGGACAGGACAGTTTTCAACGCAACTCGGCACCTTTGGCCCGCTATGTCCTCCAGATGAAGCCCGGCTGCGGCCTCGGCGACCTGCGTCTGGAAAGTCAAGGGGGAGCGCTGGTCGTGAGGCTCAGCGACGGTTCCTCATTGACGATGTGGGGCGCGATCGATCCGGTCGATGCAGCGCGACTGGCGCCGGATTTCGGACTGTCGCTGAGCTTCGCGGATGGCATGTCGCTCGGCGTGCAACAGGTCCAGGCCATGTTGCGCACGCCGGATCGGGTGACTGCGAGCGAGGCCGACGACCTGCTGATCGGCACCGCCGGAGGCGACGCGATCGCCGCGCTGGCAGGCGACGACATGGTCTACGCCGGGCTTGGCAACGATGTCGTCGAGGGTGGTGCCGGCAACGACGCCTTGTTCGGTGGCGCGGGCGCCGACACGCTCACGGGTGCGCCGGGGAACGACTTGCTCGCCGGCGGACCCGGTGCCGACGTCTACCGCTTCGCCCGAGGCTTCGGCAGCGATGCCGTCGACGATGCCTTGATCGGCCCGCAGAGCGACGGCTTGGATGACGCTGCCATCGACGTCGTCGAGTTCGATGGGTCGGTCGCGACGGCCGATGTCGTCGTGTACCGCCTGGTCAATGGATCGACGTCGACAGGCCTCGTGCTCGGGGTTTCCGCGACCGCAGGTACCGTGGATCTGCGGCGCACCTACACGACCGGGACCGCCGGTGCGATCGAAGCGGTGCGCTTCGCGAGCGGTACGCAATGGGATCTGAACGCGATGAAGGCGCGCATTGCCGGCGAGTTCGGTGGCGACGGCAACGACACCCTCAATGGAACGGCTGGAGCCGACACGCTCAATGGCCGCGCCGGCGACGACGTCATGACGGGCCTGGGCGGTGACGACAGCTATTACGTCGACTCTGCGGGGGACCAGGTCATCGAGTTGTCGAATGCAGGGTCCGACACCGTCATCAGCACGATCGACTTCGCCTTGCCGAACTACGTCGAGCGTCTTCAGCTCGCGGGTGCGGCAGCCCTGCGCGGCACCGGCAACGCGCTGAACAACGTGCTGACGGGCAACGCCGGTGCCAACAGGCTCGACGGTGGCGCCGGTTCCGACACGATGAACGGTGCCGGCGGCGACGACACCTACGTCGTCGACAACAAGGGCGACGTCGTCACCGAACAGATCGGCGAAGGCACCGACACGGTGGAGGCGTCGATCACGACCACATTGCCGGCGAACGTCGAGAACCTCTTGCTCACCGGAGCCGCCAAGATCAGCGGTACGGGCAACGAATTGAACAACGTCCTCGTCGGCAATTCGGCGGTCAACTCGCTGTCCGGCGGCGCGGGCGACGACCGCCTCGATGGCGGCGCCGGCGCCGATTCGATGACGGGCGGCCCGGGGGACGACACCTACGTCGTCGACAGCGCGAGCGACAAGACCATCGAGCTGGCCAACGGTGGCTTCGACACCGTCGAGTCCGCGATCACCTGGACCTTGTCCGTCGAAGTCGAGCGCCTGTTCCTCACCGGGAGCAACGTCGTCAACGGCACGGGCAATTCGTCGAACAACTGGCTGATCGGCAACGATGCGTCGAACACCCTCGACGGCGGCGGTGGCCACGACGTCCTGCTGGGCAAGGCAGGCAACGACACGCTGCAGGACACATCGGGCAACAGCGCCTTCGATGCCGGTGCCGGCGACGACACGCTCAAGGGCGGCACCGGCAACGATCTTCTGGCTGGCGGCACGGGGAACGACGCATTGACGATGGGTGGCGGCGCCGACATCGTCTGCTTCAACCTCGGCGATGGCAGCGAGACGGTTGCCGCACCGGTCAGCGGGTCGGGGGCCAGCGAGCGCAACGACACGCTGTCGGTGGGACGTGCGCGCCTGGGCCAGCTCAACCTGGCGCGCGAAGGCTCAGACCTGTTGCTCAAGTTCGCAAGTTCGGCCGATTCGCTGCGCCTGAAGGATTGGTATCTCTCGAGCGCGAACCAGACCGTGACCCGCCTGCAATGGCTCGTCGATTCGAGCGCGGACTATGCACCCGGCACTTCGGACGCGCTGCGCAGCAGCCGAGTCCTCGTCCTCGACTTCGGGCCACTCGTGAGCGCATTCGACGCTGCCAGGTTGGCCAATCCATCGCTCGTCAACTGGGCGCCGTCGGACGCGCAGCTGACGGCGGCTCGGCTCAGTGCCAGCGACACGATGGCGCTCGGTGGCGTGCTGGCCTACAACGTCGCGCGCGAAGGTGCGCTGGCGTCGGTGGGCCGTACTCTCGCGACCGATCAGCTCGGTGCGCCGGGCTTCGGCTCGGCAATGCAGTCGATCGCGGCGACAGTCGGGCAGGGGCCAGGCGGGATCATGTCGGCCTCACCGCTCCTCGTGGAATCCCAGGCGGGCGTCGTGGCCGCGGACGCGCAAGATGCAGTGACATCGGACTTGTCGGAGCTCACGGGCCTCATCACGCTCGCCGATGCGGCTTCGGCGGCGATCGACACGAACGTCGTTGCCGCAGTCGTTCAGGAGTCCGAACGCGCGGTGGCAGCGAGTGGGTCATTGCCGGTCGCGATGCCGCCTGCCTTGCCTGTCGTCGACGCGCCGACGCCATTCGACGACCGGTTCGCCTCGGGCCCGACGAACGGCCCGAACCTGCCGGCGAGCCCCCAGCGACCCTCACTGAGCAGCACCGCGACGGGCGCGCCGCCGCCGTTGACCAGCAAGGCACCGGACGGCGCGGCGACTTCCACGCTGCCGCAACAGCTGGCGCCGCTTGCAGCGGCTGCTCCAGGCGTCGAACCCGTGGCGACGCGCGCCAGTGACAGCGGTGGGGCGGGGCAAGCAGCCGAGGTGTCGCTCTTCCCGATGTCGGCCTTGATGCGCGAAATGCTGGGCTCGGTTCCGCAGGAGGACATCTCGTCGTCGCGGCGTGCAGTGCATGCCGGCAATTCCTGGGCGCGTGCACGATGGGAAGCCGTCGACGCGTGGAGCGCGCTGCAGCAGTCGCCGTCCGCAACTCCGCAGTACGCCACCGGACCGGGAGCGGTGACCGCAGACATTGACGCGCGGCTCGGCACGGCCTCGAACACCGACGATCTGATCGGCTCGACACAGACCTGGCAGGTCAGGCGCATGGATCAGGCAGCCCAGTTCCACCTGGCACGACTCGTCTGAGCCTTGCATGGCGGGACGGCGCGCGCGGCTCAGCGTCTGGAACTTGCGCATGCTCAATGCCATCGAAGTGCTGCTGCGCTTGAATGGCCCTGGGGCGTCCTGCCCGGGATTGCGGAGGTCGAGATGGCTGCAACACTGAAGTCGCTGGCAACGCCGATCGTCGTGACGGCCACGCCCGAGACCACCAGCGCGCAAGCAGCGCAACTGATGCGCAAGCACCATGTCGGCTCGCTCGTCATCGTCGAGGCCGGCTCGACGAGCGGCAAGCCGGTGGGCATCGTGACCGACCGCGACCTCGTGCTCGCCGTCATGGCCGAGGAACTCGATCCCGCGCTCTTCACCGTCGGCGACGTGATGTCGGTCGAGCTCGTGACGGCGCACGCCGACACCGACCTGCTCGATGCCGCGAGCCTGCTGCGCCAGCATCGGCTGCGCCGGCTGATCGTCCTCGACGACGAGGGGCGCGTCGTCGGGATCGCTGCGCTGGAAGACTTGCTCGATGCGCTATCGCGCGAGTTCAGCGAACTCGTCCTGGCGCTGCGCGCAGCGCGCGACCGCGAGCGCGCCGAGCGGCGGTAGTGCGCGCTGTCCGGTGAGGCGGGCGGGCCGCGCGGGCCTGCGCTGTGTGGCCGGCTGCGGCGCTCAGTCGGCCTTGACGGCGAGGATCGGGCAGGAGACGGACAGCAGGATGTCCTGCGCCACGCTGCCCATGATGAGCTTGCCCACGGGGGAGCGCTTTCTCAGGCCGATGACGAGCAGCGATACCTGCATCGACTCGACCAGGGCCTCGATCTCCTCGGCGGGGCTCTTGCCGCGAACGAACTGCTTGAACTCGGCGTTCAGGCCGGTCCCTTCGAGAATCGCCTCCACTCGCTCACGATCGGCAACGTCGGCGAACGACGCATCCTCGCGCGTGCCCCCGGGGCTCGCGTTCACGACCAGCAGGTGTTCATTGCGGCGCTTCGCAATTTCGATCCCCTTGTCCAGGGCGGCCTGGCCTTCTGGACGCGGCGCATAGGCGACGAGTATGGTCATCGTTACTCTCCAGTCATTGGACGATCGGCGTGCGGAGTGAGGAGTGCCGGCAAGACCAGGGCAGTCTAGCAAAGTGCCTGCCGTTCGGCTGCCTTCGAAGCCCCGCTGCCGGCTGGCAATCTGGCACCCCGTCGGCCGTCAGCCTTGACTCCGGTTCAGGTGCGGCATGCCCTGCCCGTTGAATTCGATGTCCAGGAAGCGGCAGAGTTGTTCCATCGCCGTAGGATCGGCCAGATTGAGCACCAGCAACTGTCCCCGGCGGAAGCGGAAGTAGTCGATCACGTTCAGGCAATGCATCGTGTAGTGGCGCATGTAGACCTCGCGGTCATACAGGGCCCCTTCCGGGACGCCATAGGTCAACTGCTGCGCCCTCAGCAGCCAGCCGGGGCTCACGTAGTCGAATGCCTTCAGTTCCTCAGGCCGCGGCGGCACACTCTTGCCGACGAGGGCACCGTGAAAGCGCACCAGCGAGTCGTACCAGTCTTCCGCGCTCTTGCGCAGCGTCAGGATGAACTTGCTCCCCGAGAACGCGGTGTCGAGCGCCTGGTACGTGAACGGCAGCGAGTATGGAACGTCCTGGAACGCATCAGCCGATCGCGCGTGCTCGAGGATGCGGCGGAAGTCCCTGCGCGCCCAGTCGTCGAGCAGCAATTCGCCCTGGCGCTGGTTGCCCATGCGATAGCCGAACGATCCCAGGGCATGCTCGATGGACGTGGTTCCGGTCTTGCCGCGACCGACACAGAAGATCTTGCCTTGGTACATGCTTGACGACCCGTGGGGTTGGGTATCGCTGTCGGTTCGGCGAGTGCTGCGCAAGGCGGCCTGCGACGATTCGAAGCTGCTCTCGAAGTCCGGCTCTCGCGTAGCGGCGGAGACCCTGAATCCGAACTCGCGCCGACTCACTCAAGCGCAAATTCTTAGGTGGGTTCTATGTGGGGTAGAGAGACTTTCTAACGATCTCTCATAGGTGAACTGGCGGAAGAGGTGGGATTCGAACCCACGTTAGCCTGAAAGGCTAAACCAGATTTCGAGTCTGGCGCATTCGACCACTCTGCCACCCTTCCTGGACTCGCATCGGCAGGTCGGTGCCGAGCGGCGAATTCTAGCGCAGCGACGACAGGCGAGCGGGTCACGCGATCAGCGTCGCGAGGCCTCCCATGTAGGGCCTCAGCGCAGTGGGGACCTCGATGCTGCCGTCGGCCTGCTGGTAGTTTTCGAGCACCGCGACGAGGGTGCGGCCGACGGCAAGCCCCGAGCCATTGAGCGTGTGCACGAGCTCGTTCCTGCCCTGCGCGTTCTTGAAGCGCGTCTGCATGCGTCGCGCCTGGAAGGCTTCGCAGTTCGAGCACGAGCTGATCTCCCGGTACGTGCCCTGAGCCGGGAGCCAGACTTCGAGATCGAAGGTTTTCGTCGACCCGAATCCGAGGTCGCCGGTGCACAGGCTCACGACGCGGTAGGGCAGGCCGAGCCTGCGCAGCACGGCCTCGGCGTGGCCGACCATCTCGTCGAGCGCCGCATAGCTCTTCTCGGGATGCACGATCTGCACCATCTCGACCTTGTCGAATTGGTGCTGGCGGATCATCCCGCGCGTGTCGCGCCCGGCGCTGCCGGCCTCGGAGCGGAAGCAGGGGCTGTGGGCGGTGAGCTTGATCGGCAACTGCGCCGCATCGAGCAGTTGCTCGCGCACGCTGTTGGTGAGCGAGATCTCGGAGGTCGAGATCAGATACTGTTCGGCCTGCTCCTCGCTGCCTCCGCGCGAGACCCAGAACATGTCGGCCTTGAACTTGGGCAGTTGCCCGGTGCCTTCGAGCACCTCGCGATTGACGATGTAGGGCGTGTAGCACTCCGTGTAGCCATGCTCCGTGGTCTGCAGGTCGAGCATGAACTGTGCGATCGCCCGGTGCAGGCGCGCGACGGGGCCGCGCAGGAAGCTGAAGCGCGAGCCCGAGAGCTTCGCGCCCGTGTCGAAATCGAGCCCGAGCGGCGCGCCGAGATCGACATGGTCCTTGACCGCGAAGTCGAAGCTGCGCGGCGTACCCCAGCGTCGCACCTCGACGTTGGCACCTTCGTCGGCGCCGAGGGGGACTTCCGCATGCGGGAGGTTGGGCACGGACATCAGCATCGCGCCGAGCTCCGCCTGGATGCCCTCGAGCCTCTCGGTCGACGCCTTCAATTCGTCGCCCAGGCCCCCCACTTCGGCCATCGGGGCCGCGGTGTCTGCGCCCTTGGCCTTGAGCTGTCCGATTTGCCTCGAGAGGCTGTTTCGCCGCGCCTGCAATTCCTCGGTCCGCGACTGGATCGCCTTGCGTTCGGCTTCGAGCGCAGAGAACCTTGCCACGTCGAGAAACGGCTGCGGCGACTGGCGCGCCTCGAGACGCGCGATGACATGCGCGAGGTCCTTGCGCAGCAGGCTGATATCGAGCATGGAGGCGTCGCCGCCCGAGTCGGCGGCCCTGTGAAACGGGGGGAGTCTCGAATTGTAGGCAGGGCGTCGCAACCGGCCGGATGCGTGGCTCCGGATGAATCCGCCGCGCGGTCGGCGCCGTACTTGACGCAGATCACGGACTGCCCGCTAATCTTTCAGGCCAGCCGATCTAAATGAGAGACAATCTCATTTAAGGAACTCTTCCGATCTCACCGCGGCCTGCCATGGCAGGCACGAAGCCTTTCTACACGATGCTCCTCACTGAACTTCCCGCTGGCGCCCATGCGATCGTCGAACGCATCGTCGCGCGTTCGACCGAAATCAATTCCGCGACCCTGCGCCGCCTCGCGGAACTCGGATTCATCGCTGGCGAACCGGTGCGCATGATGCGGCGCGGGCCGGGTGGACGCGAACCGCTTGCGGTATTGATCGGCGAGACGATGTTCGGCCTTCGGATACTCGAGGCCGAGTGCATCGAGGTCCAACCCGTGCGGTCGGCATGACCGGACAAGCCGGCATGCACTCCCCGCCCTTCAGCATTGCGCTGGTGGGCAACCCGAACTGCGGCAAGACGGCGCTGTTCAACCTGCTCACCGGGGCACGGCAGAAAGTGGCCAACTACGCCGGCGTGACGGTCGAACGCAAGGTTGGTACCGCGCACCTGCGCAGCGGGCAAAGCGTTTCGGTGGTCGACCTGCCGGGCACCTACAGCCTCGTGCCGTCCACGCCCGACGAGCAGGTGACCGTGGAAGTGATCGAGGGTCTGCGCCAAGGCGAAGCGCCGCCGGACTTGATCGTCGCGGTCGTCGATGCGACGAACCTGCGAATGAACCTGCGGCTCGTGCTGGAGCTCCGCCGCATCGGCCGGCCGATGGTGGTCGCACTCAACATGGCCGACGTGGCACGCTCGCAGGGTCTGACGATCGATCTGGCGCGGCTCGAGGCTGAACTTGGCTGCCCGGTCGTCGAGACGGTCGCCGTGCGTCACGACGGGCACGCCCAGTTGCTGGCGAAGCTCGAAGTGCAGATTGGTGCCGAGCCTCAGCACAAGGCCGGGTCTGCGGTGCCCGTCGCGCGACCCTCGGGAGAGTTGCAGACCGAAGTGCGGCGGATTCTTGCTCTTGTAGTACCCGGCGCCGGGCAGTTCCAGCGGTTTCACCACCGCATCGACGCCATCGTGATGCATCCGCTGTGGGGCCTTGCGATCCTGGCGACGGTACTGTTCCTGATCTTCCAGGCCGTGTTCTCGTGGGCAGTGATGCCCATGGAGGCGATCCGCGAACTCATGTCGGGTGCCGGCGCGTGGACCACCGCGCACATGCCAGCCGGGCCGCTGCGAAGCCTGCTCGTGGACGGCGTGATCGCCGGCGTGGGCAGCGTCGTCGTGTTCCTGCCGCAGATCCTGATTCTCTTCTTCTTCATCTTGTTGCTCGAAGACTCGGGCTACCTGCCGCGTGCGGCGTTCCTGCTCGACAACCTGATGGGCAAGGTCGGCCTGTCGGGGCGTGCCTTCATTCCGCTGTTGTCGAGCTTTGCCTGTGCCGTCCCCGGCATCATGGCGACACGGACGATCGCGAACTGGAAGGATCGGTTGGCGACGATCATGATCGCGCCCTTGATGACGTGCTCGGCGCGGCTGCCGGTGTACGCGCTCCTGATCGGTGCCTTCGTTCCCGACCGAGGCGTCGGTCCCTTCAACCTGCGCGGACTCACGCTGTTCGGTTTGTATGTCGCTGGCGTAGTCTCGGCCATGGCCGTGGCCTGGGTCTTCAAGCGCATCTGGATGAAGAGCCGTTACCAGCCGCTGATGCTCGAGCTTCCGCCCTATCGAGTGCCTGGCCTGCGCAATCTGACGCTAGGCCTTTGGGAGCGCGCGCGCATCTTCCTGCAGCGCGTGGGGGGCATCATCTTCGCGCTGACGGTCGTGCTGTGGTTCCTGTCGAGCTACCCGAGTCCACCGGCAGGCGCCACCGGCCCGGCGATCCAGTACAGCGTCGCCGGCTGGCTCGGACAGGCGCTTCAGCATGTGTTCGCGCCGATCGGCTTCAACTGGCAGATCTCGATCGCACTGGTGCCGGGAATGGCGGCGCGCGAGGTCGCGGTCGGTGCGCTCGGCACGGTGTACTCGCTGTCTGCCGGCGGCGACTCGACAGCTGATGCGCTTTCACCGGTGATCGCCCAGGGGTGGTCTCTTGCGACGGCGTACTCGTTGCTGGCCTGGTACGTGTTCGCGCCGCAGTGCATCTCGACGCTCGCGGTCGTGCGCCGCGAAACGAACTCGTGGCGCTACCCGCTGCTGATGGCGTGCTATCTCTTCGTGCTGGCCTACGTGGCCGCCTTTGCAACCTACCGGTTCACGCTGGCCGGGTCCGGCTGAGCGACGATGGACGTGCAGACCTGGATCGCCCTTTCGATCGTCGCCGGTTGCGCGGTCTTTGCGTTGTGGACGTTGATGCCGTCGGCGCTGCGCCGCGCCTGCGCAGCGGCTGCGCTGCACCTGCCCTTGCCGGCCGCGTTGTCGGCGTCGCTACGCCGGACGACACAAGCACCGGTGTCCTGCAGCTGCGATGGATGCGACAAGGTGAAGCCGAGCGCGCCGCGTGCGCAAGCGATTCGGATCCATCGGCGTCGCTGAAGCTCAACGCTGCGCCATCGCCTTGTCGCCGAGCCCCATCGGCAGCGGGAAGTGCACGGTCTCGGGTACGCCCGGCAAGTGGCGCACCGAAACGGCCCCGAGCGCACGCAAACGTGCGATCACCTGCTGCACCAGGATGTCTGGTGCCGAAGCCCCGGCCGTCAACCCGACGCGGGGTTTGCCGATGAACCAGTGCGGCAGCAGGTCTTCGGGCTTGTCCACCATATGGGCGGCAGTTCCGAGCCTCTCGGCGAGTTCGCGCAGGCGATTGCTGTTCGAACTCGTCGGGCTTCCGACGACGATCACCACGTCGACCCTGGGGCTCAAAAGCTTGACGGCATCCTGGCGGTTCTGCGTCGCGTAGCAGATGTCCTGCTGCTTGGGTTCGCGCACGTTCGGGAAGCGCCGCTTGACCGCGGCGAGGATCTCGGCGGTGTCGTCGACCGACAGCGTCGTCTGGGTCACGACCGCGAGCCGCTCGGGGTGCGTCACCCCGACGCGGGCGACATCGTCCACATCCTCGACGAGGAAGATCCCCTCGCTGAGCTGCCCCATCGTGCCCTCGACTTCGGGGTGACCTTTGTGGCCGATCATGATGAACTCGTAGCCTTGCTTGTGCAGTTTGGCTACTTCGACGTGCACCTTCGTGACCAGCGGGCACGTGGCATCGAAGACGGCGAATCCACGCTCGGCGGCCTCGCGGCGGACCGTCTGACTCACACCGTGGGCACTGAAGACGAGCGTCGCGCCACGCGGCACGTCGGCGAGATCCTCGATGAAGATCGCACCCTTGGCCTTGAGGTCGTTGACGACGTAGGTGTTGTGCACGATCTCGTGCCGCACGTAGATCGGGGCGCCGAACTTGCGCAGCGCACGCTCGACGATCTCGATCGCACGGTCGACGCCCGCACAGAAGCCGCGCGGCTCGGCGAGCAGCACCTCGTGCACGGAACCGTCCGCGCCCATCACAGCACTCCGATCACGTGGACCTCGAAGCGCAGCGCTGCGCCTGCCAAAGGGTGGTTGAAGTCGAACAGCAGCCAGTCGGTGCCGACCTCGCGCACGAGACCTGCGTAGCTGCCACGCCCGTCGGGCATCGGGAACTGCACCACGTCACCCGCCGCGTAGCGCTTGTCCACGCCGCCCAGTTCATCGAGCAGCGAGCGCTTCACGCGCTGCAGCAGTGCAGGGTTGCGATCGCCGAACGCCTCGCCGGCGGCCATGTCGAAACTCACTCGGGCGCCTTCGGGCAAGCCGATCAGCCGCACCTCGATCGCCGGAGCGAGCTCGCCGGTGCCCAGCGACAGCGTTGCCGGCTTGTCGTTGAAGGTGTTCACGAGGTCCGCGCCTTCGGCGTGTGCCAGGCGGTAGTGCAGGGTCAGGAACGATCCTGGCTGGATTGCATTCAAACGCGCTTTCCGGTTCGCTAGACTGCCGGGATTTT
>Ga0208980_10002482_pt1 | contig 11179 bp, 7 predicted proteins | sample WetSurMetagenome_3_FD_187993 | JGI IMG/M metagenome (GOLD analysis project Ga0208980, IMG submission 187993) | Wetland microbial communities from Twitchell Island in the Sacramento Delta, sample from surface sediment Aug2011 Site A1 Bulk (version 2) | ecosystem: Environmental > Aquatic > Marine...
ACAGAATATCTCTGGTGAAAAATATTCTTGTCTGTCTGAGTTTCCCGGGAATACTGTAAAAATTTTCTGGTAACTTCTTTTGATACACCTGCGCAAGCCATGGAACCTCTTTATGCTTATGCCTGAACAGGTTCGACCATTCTTCAGGAGTAATTTTCCGGGTCTGGGTAAGCTTGCCGTGCTCATTGACTATCTTCGCTTCAACAATCTGAAGAATCTGATCAGTGTTTATATTGCCACACAGTATACATTGATCCTCCTCAGGGTTTGCCTGCATACTATGGGTTTTGAAATAAACTACTGCCGAATTGGGATTACCGTAGAATATCTGATGACCTCCTTTGTCGAGAATTATGATTTTGTCAAACAGTTTGAAAAGGTCAGAGCCCGGTTGGTGAATATTGACTATTACCAGTTTCCCCTTATATGTCTGCTCTTTAAGGAGGTTAATAACTACCTCAGAATCGACTGACGACAAACCTGATGTCGGTTCATCAACAAAAAGAATAAATGGCTCACGAATCAGTTCCAGGGCAATATTGATACGTTTTCTCTGCCCGCCACTTATTACTTTATCCAATGGGTTCCCCACCTTAAGGTCCCTGACCTCCCATAGATCCAGATCGACCATAATCTTGCTCACAATTTTCTTTATCCTGGCTTTAGGCAAATTGCTCAGGCACAACCTTGCATTGAAATAGAGATTCTGGAATACTGTAAGTTCCTCAATCAGAAGATCATCCTGGGGAATATATCCTATAATCCCTTTAAGTTTATCTTTTTCACTTTCATTATTAATGTCATATCCGTTTATTAATATGCTACCGCTTTGCGGTTTTATATTTCCGTTCAGGATATTCAGAAGTGTTGATTTGCCTGTTCCGCTTACACCAAGAATTCCAACCAATTGTCCTGATTCCTCGTAAAAGTTGAAATTCTGAATTCCATTTTCACTGTCGGCAAAACGGAAGGTTACGTCATTAGCAGTAAGAGTAATTTTTGATTCATGTTTTGATTCATTGAAATACCCGAATACTTCTGAATAATAAATGGTATTTAATCCATGTCCCTTTATTGTCGAACCGTTATCAAACAGATAAGATTGCTTTGAGAAGATATGCTGCCCGTTAAGGTAGAGGTTTCTGTCGCCGTTATATCTTAAAATAAAAGTTTTTACACTGGCAATATTAAGAAAGATAAGTTCACCCGAAAAATTGGGATTATAAATATGTTTTATTTTACGAAACTTACATACCGGGTTATTGTTGATGAGAAGAAGCTTGTCTTTTTCATGAATTTTTGATACAGGGTCAATGATAAAACATTTAATATCCCTGTATTCATTTTCCGGAATGTTAAGGGCAAGGGCCACTATCATCAGAAAATCCAGCTCATTGGCTGTGATTTCTTTCCCGTATGAGATAAAATCAATAAGCTGAATTATTATATATATCTTTTGTTTCTGGCGAAGTTCCTTGTTGATTCCTTCGCATATCCCTTTAATTCTTAGGGTCTTAAGAGCTTGAATATCGTAATCCCCCGTGCTCTCGGTTATTGCTTCCTTATTAAGGAATAAATCGAGGTATTCGTCAAATATCCTGAGATATTTTTCAACCAGTTCACTGTTCAGATGACGGGATAGAAATGATTTTACGATATTTTTCTCCCTGGCTGAAATTTCGTTAACATTCCCTATATCGCTGACAAGGGCAAAAAGCTGCATCAGCGTTCTCAGTATGGGTTCGCTCATAGAACAAATCTTTGGCTACTTCAGGAAGTTCAGAGCATACTTTATATAAACATTGTTCAAAGGACAGAAGCCGCTTTTAGTGACATTCGACTGACCTTCACCCAAAACATAATACAGAAATTCAAGTACTGCAGGATCAGTTGGCTTACCCATTGATCCCAATGTAAGCTCCCTGCATAACTGGTCAGGGAAAAAACCAAGCCATAAGCTTCTGTGAGCTTCTTCAAGGTTAGAAAAAGGCATTTCTACCCTGTCAATTTTGTTATCAAAATCGAGGTCTGCAGGAACTATCTGAATATCTTTTGTACGTTCTCCGGTTGTCGCGTCAAATGCATAAGAGAAGTTGCAGAATCCTATTGCCAGAGGGTTATCCTGAATACTTTTAATCATCTCATCATCCCCGGTAACCCCTATTCCCCTCAGATCAGAAGCCTTCTTGTAAATGAACTGGGCCAGGATATCAGCTGCGCCTGATTCATCGGCTCTTATGTACACGGATAACTTATCTTTAGCACTGGTGTCAAGGACTTCTCCCCATACAATTTGCTTACCGGATGTAAAGATATGCATGAACTCATCGGGACTTATACCCCGTTTCATAATTTTATCAATGCAAGGATTTTTCTGATTTACTATAGGAGCCACTCCGTCCTTTGCAACAGGAATTACCAGAATGCCGGCATTGATCTCCTCATCAGTAAGTGGCCGGGAGATCATTGCCAGCTGGCATTTGCCAGTAAGCAGATCTGTAATCCCTTCACCTGTAGCCGCTTTCTTAAGCTCGATCTTAACTGCGGGATGTAACACCATGAAATCATCTGCAAGTCTGGAAATCAAAGGATAAAGTGCATAAGCGCCACTTATCAGGAAGCTGCCTTTAAGCTCACTTTTTACTCCAACCGGAGTTTTTGCCGGCTCTTTTTCAGCCTTTGGAGAATTACAGCTGAAAACAAGAGCCATAACCATAATTGGGATAACAGCTTTTGAATGAAACATTTTTTCTTTAAAGATATAAATTTTCCTCCTTTCCGACAATAGGATTTGAACAAACTACTTCCATTTTTAATTGAATATTAAGTTAATATCTCAAAACAAATTTGCTATTTTAGAATCCTTATTTAACCTTTTGCAAAGCCCGTTGTTATCCACATACAATTTCTTCACAAATTATCCTCATAATGACCGGTCCTGTAATAGAAGTCAAAAATGTCTGGAAATCGTTTAAAACCGTTCAGGCAGTAAAGGGGATCAATCTCAATATTCAGAAGGGTCAGTTTACTGCCCTCCTGGGACCCAACGGAGCCGGGAAGACTACCCTTGTTGAAATGATTGAAGGCATCCAGAAACCCGATACCGGAGATATAACAATAATGGGCAAACACTGGAAAGGAAATGAAGATGAGCTTCACAGGATTATAGGGCTTTCACTTCAGGAAACAAGGTTTATCGATAAGCTTCGGGTAAGTGAAATCTTGCAATTATTTGCAAGTTTTTTTAACCTGGGCAGAGAAAGGGTCGCGGAGATAATCGATATAGTAGGTCTCGGGGAAAAAAGAAAATCCTATGTGGTAAATCTGTCGGGAGGGCAAAGGCAACGCCTGGCAATTGGGATTGCCCTGATTAATACACCTGCAATACTCCTTTTAGATGAGCCTACTACAGGTCTTGATCCAAATGCAAGACGGGAGATATGGGATATCCTGCACAGATTGAAAAAAGAATCTGAGACATCGATGATTCTTACTACTCATTACATGGAGGAAGCTGAAAAGCTTTGCGATTATATAGTGATAATGGATAATGGAATCATCCTCCGTGAGGGCACCCTTGATCAGTTGCTTCTTGAAGCCAGGACACTTGATGACCTGTTTGTTTCATTGACTGGAAGGAGGATTTATGAATAGGATAATCCGCTTAAATCAGTTATGGCATCTTACGCTGGCACTGTTCCGTGAAATCACAAGAGAACCAGGAGTGCTCTTCTGGGGAATACTGTTTCCTATTCTCATGTCGCTGGGGTTGGGACTGGCGTTTACGAGGAAAGCTGATGTAACCCGTAAAGTGGCTGTAATAAGGTCCCACGAAACCTCTGATACTGCGAATTCTGAAGTATTCAGATTCCTTGAAATGAGCTGTATTAAACGACAACCTGATGAAAAAGATTCATTCAGGTGGAAGTATGAACTTAAAGATGATAAACTTGGCAATACAACCTTCCTCTTTTATGAGCTGGAATGGGATGAGGCAATGGTGATGCTAAAAAGAGGCACTGTAAACCTTATTCTTAAAAACAATTATGGTGAAACGGAATATCATTTTGATCCTGTTAATTCTGATGCTGAGTTGACATATCTTAAGCTCCGGGGATTAATAGGAACCGGCCGGTCAGTTTCAGCCGGGAGCAATGCTGAAATTAAGCCTCTGACTATTATCGGGACCAGGTATATTGATTTTCTGGTTCCCGGCCTTATAACCCTGGGGGTAATGATGTCATCGATGTGGGGAATTAGTTATGGTATAATTGAAAAACGTTCTAAAAAGCTTCTTCGCCGTCTTGTTGCGACTCCAATGAAGAAATCACATTTCCTCATCGCTCTTATTGCTGTAAGGGTAACAATGAATTTTATTGAAGCCCTGGCATTAATCCTGTTTGCAATTATAACATTCAATATGACTATCCAGGGAAGCATGTCAGCGCTTTTACTTTTATTTATTGCCGGCAATGTTGCATTTGCCGGAATAGCGGTTTTTGTTTCTTCACATACTTCCAATACTGAAGTTGGTAATGGCCTGATAAATGCTGTTGTTATGCCAATGATGGTCCTGTCCGGAATTTTCTTCAGCTATCAGAATTTTCCAGGCTGGAGTGTAAATGTCATTAAAGCCCTCCCGCTTACAATGTTAACGGACGGAATCAGAAGCATATTTAACGAAGGTGCAGGTTATAATGAGGTTGCGGTTCCGATACTGGTACTTTCTGCAACCGGAATAATATTTTTCGGTACCGGTCTGAAAATATTCAAGTGGCACTAAGATTTATTTTCCGGTCTTCTTAAGTTTCCCGTCAAAATTCAGGATTTCTCCCTTTATGGTCGGAGAAGAAAATGAATTCTCCTTATATTTTATTAAAAGAGGTTGACCTGCATTTGAAATTACCTTCAGTGATTTAAGTACACCTCCGCTCCAGGAATATTCAAGTTCAAATCCACCCCTTGCCCTGATCCCTTTTATATGGCCCTCCGGAATACCATCAGGCAGGGCTGAAAGAATATCAATCTGGTCAAGATGACTTTGAATCAACATTTCAGCTATACCAGCAGCTCCGCCAAAATTACCATCAATCTGGAAAGGCGGATGTGCATCGAAAAGATTCGGGTATGATCCGCCACCCGATGATCCGCCGCCTGTAGCTTTTTCAGAGGATTTTCCTTCAGGCCGTAAAAGCATCTGTACCATTTTCCAGGCATGATTTCCATCCTTAAATCTTGACCAAAAATTAATCTTCCATGCAAGACTCCATCCGGTTCCTTCATCTCCACGTGCTAAAAGTGATGTTTTTGCAGCTTCCATTAGATCAGGAGTCTCCTTCCAGTTAATTTCATTTCCGGGATATACTCCCCAGAGATGCGAAACATGCCTGTGCTTGTTGTCCGGGTTATCGATATCCTCCATCCATTCCTGAAGCTGACCGAACCTGCCAATCTGATATGGTGCTATCATGGGAAGCATCCTTCTTAGTGTATCGGCAAATGCTCTATCGGTATCCAGAATTTCACTCGCCTTTATACATGCTTTAAAAAGACTTCTAATTATCTGATGATCCATTGTGGGTCCAGCCACAAGTCCTCCGTTTTCAGGCGAGTTGGAAGGAGAGGATACTAACCATCCTGACCTGGGATCGGTGATGAGAAAATCGATATAAAACCTGGCAGCCCCTTTCATTACAGGCCATGCCTTGTCATGAAGAAAATTCAGATCTCTGCCATAAAGAAAATGTTCCCAGTAATGATGCGTCATCCAGCCGCTTCCTGAAACCCATATTCCATGATCAGAAGCATTAATCGGGGCAGCTCCACGCCATAGATCTGTGTTATGGTGCAAAACCCAGCCCCTGGCATTATAATGACTTCTAGCCACCTTCTCTCCTGAAGGTACCACCTCCCCTATCATCTTGAAAAGAGCTTCATGACACTCATCAATATTTAATATTTCAACAGGCCAGTAATTCATCTCGGTATTAATATTGACAGTGTATTTGCTGTCCCACGACGGATTGAGTTTATCGTTCCAGATTCCCTGCAGATTTGCCGGATAAGTTCCCGGACGGCTGCTCGATAGCATAAGATATCGTCCATACTGAACATACAAGGCAGCAAGAGAATTATCCATTTTTTCGGATACTCTTTCTATCCTTTCATTTGTAGGTAAAAGCTCAGTCCCCGATTTGCCGAGATAAATCGAAAACCTGCTGAAATATTTTTGATAATCAATAATGTGCTTACGCTTAAGCTGTTTGTACTCCTGACTAGCTGAACCAGCCAGAATCTGCCTGCATTTTTCATCCGGATTACCCGAAACATTCCAGGGATCAACAAAGTTTGTGGCTGCTGTAAGCCGGATCGATGCTTCATTTGCCTTTTCAATGTGCATTTTATTTCCAGTGAAAGAAACTTTACCTCCTTTAGTGGTTACTTTAACTATTGCTGTTCCGTAAATTACTCCATCCTTTACACTGACTTTAAGACTTAAAGTGCCATTTTCCCCAGGCATCACAGAAAATCCTTCATGCAATGCTGTAAGTGAAACATCAAAAGTCAGAGCTTCTTTTTTACTGCACGTAAGGTTAATCAGGATCATATTGTCGGGATAGCTTGCAATATATTCCCTGATATAATCATTTCCACCGGCTTTATAACTGGTTTTACATACCGCATCTGACAAATCAAGTTCACGTCGGTAGCCGGAGATATTTTTGCTATCCGGGAAAGTCAGCCACATATCCCCGAAGGGCTGATATTTTTTCTGATGGAGTGGGACACTCATGAACTTTTCAAGAGCTAGTTTCTCGGCTTCTTTTTGTTTTCCCTGCCAGATAAGGTTCCTTATTTTTTCAAGATACAGGTAGGCATCTTTGTTTGAATAATCATGTGGTTCACCTGACCAGAGTGTTTCTTCATTAAACTGGATGTGGTCTTCAGATATTCCACCATAAATCATGGCACCTAAGCGGCCATTCCCGACAGGCAATGCTTCCTCCCATCTTTGAGCCGGTTTTTCATACCACAGGGTTAAGTCTTCTTTGTCCTGATTCTTGCAGCCAACAGATTGGGAAATTACCAAAGCAATTACAGCCGGAATTATGACTCTTTTCATTTCTGATTATTTAAACAGGTAATATCACCAAGATACAAACTAATTATTTCATGGTAAAGCATCCAAAGTTTTTTAAACATTGTGCAACGTTCCGCTTTTCTATCAGTCTTTATTCAGGAAGAAAATAAAGAAGGATATGAAAAATATGAAGCAATTTGTGGCCGCTCTTTTCTGCCTGGTAATAACAACAGGAATGAATGGTCAGATCCACCGAACGGTTTACGGGAACAACCATGTTGTAAAAAGTGAACGTGAAGCCGGCAAATTTACAGGATTAAGGGTCAGCAGCGGGATTGATGTGTATCTGAAACAAGCCGACGCTCCATCGATTGTTGTTGAGGCGGATGAGAATCTGCATGAATACATCCTGACAGAGATCAGGGATGGTATTTTGAATGTTTATACTGAGGCTAATATCAGGGAAGCTGAAAAGAAAGTGGTATATGTTTCCATGAAAGAGATTAATTTACTTAAAACCTCGAGTGCAGGTGATATAATTGGGGAAACACCTGTCAAAACTGAAAACCTGGAATTATCGGCCAGCAGTGCGGGTGATATTAAGCTGGAAGTGTATGCCAAAGGGATTGAGGCTAATATCAGCAGTTCCGGAGATGTCACCCTTTCAGGCGAATCAGATATTCTGAATGCCAGTTTAAGCAGCGCCGGCGATCTTAATGCCTACGGATTGGAGGTAAGGGATGCTGATGTCTCTGCTTCAAGTGCAGGTGATGCAGATATCAATGTTTCCGAAAGGCTCAGGGCAAGAGCCTCAAGTGCAGGCGATATAAATTATCAAGGCAACCCTAAATACATTGACGCCCACTCATCAAGTGCTGGCGGGGTACACAGAAAATAGTCCTTTCCAAATATACATTACTTTAATAACACGAGCCGGCATGTATTTACAGCCGGCTTTTTTTTAACTTTGTAATATTACCTGCCGCGATCAGGCAGTGGTTTACCTGAAATCATTAATTCAAGATATTATGCGAATCGAACTTAGGAAAGATTTTAAATGGTCATTGGTAGTTCCGACCAGTATGGGTGTACGTATTACTCCTGTCAACGGACAACCTGTCCATTGCAGCGATTTGTTTCACATGCAGATCACCAGTGCCGAGACCAATGTAGCCAGTGTTCCGTCATTCCTCGGACTTCCGGTCAAAGTCCTGACGACTTTTGTTAAGGATAGTCCGATTGCAAGGATGATCAGGGATAATCTTTCAGCCCGGCATATGGAATATGAAGGGGTTGATGTTGAACAAGGCGGGCCATGGGGTTACCGGCATCAGTTCAATATAGCCGACAGCGGTTATGGTTCCCGTGGACCCAGAGTTCATAATGACCGTGCAGGTGAAGTAGGAAGGACCCTGAATGTAAAGGACTTTGACCTGAACAGATTATTTGGCAAAGAGGGAGCCCAGATTCTTCACCTTTCAGGGCTAATAGCCGCATTATCTCCTGAAACGAGTAATTTCTGCCTCGAACTGGCCAGGGGTGCCAGGAAGAGCGGAACAAGGATTTCATTTGATCTCAACTATAGAGCTACTTTCTGGAAAAACAGGGAAAAAGAACTTTCATCTGTTTTCAGGGAAATAGCAGGCATCTCAGATATTCTGGTCGGCAACGAAGAGGATTTCCAGCTTTGTCTTGGAATACAGGGTCCTGAAGAGGGAGGAAAAGACCTGGCATCTAAAATTGAAAGCTTCAAAGAGATGATTAAAAGGGTAAAAAGAGAGTTTTCCGGAACTTCTGTATTTGCGACTACCCTTCGTCAGGTCATAAGCACTAACGAACATCTCTGGGGCGCTATTATGCTCGAAGGGGATAACTGGCATATTGCAGAACCGCGTGAAATTCATGTACTTGACAGGATCGGAGGAGGTGACGGTTTTGTAGGTGGCTTGCTTTATGGGATACTCAGGGAATGGGAGGCTGAAAAATGGATACAGTTCGGATGGGCTGCCGGGGCACTTGCCACAACTGTAATTACCGATTATGCGCAGCCTGCTGATGAGGAGCAGTTATGGAGCATCTGGAAAGGAAACGCAAGAGTAAAAAGATAATATAATTTCCCCGCTGATCGCGCTGATCTATGCAGACCTGATAAAACATCTGCGGTAATCTGCGAAATCTGGAGAAATTATATTAAGCCAGTTTATGTTTTTTTATAAACTCATCAATAACCTGTGTCAGATTCGGATCGCCAATCTCCTGAAGATCGTAATAAACCCTGGTATTCGGTTTTTTGATTTTTATTATCCGGTTAAGGTCAATCGGAGTAGCAATTATGACACTGTCGCAAACGGTATTGTTTATTGTTTTTTCCAGGTCTTTCAACTGTTGTTCTCCATAGCCCATTGCCGGAAGAAGTGTTCCTATTCCAGGGTATAGCCTGAAGGTTTCACTAAGTCTTCCAACCGTATAAGGCCGGGGATCGACAAGTTCAGACGCTCCGAACTTCTTGGCTGCAACCACACCAGCTCCAATCTTCATTTCACCGTGGGTAAGAGTTGGACCGTCTTCAACAACAAGAACCCTTTTACCTTTGATAAGTGATATATCATCCACCCTTATTGGAGATGCGCCGTCAACCACAACGGCTTTCGGATTGACTTTTTCGATACTCTCTCTTACTATCTGGATCGCATCCGGTTCGGCGCTGTCGATCTTATTTATGACAACAACATCAGCCAGTCGAAGAGTAACCTCACCTGGATAATATTTAAGCTCATGTCCGGCCCTGTGCGGGTCGGTAACCGTAATCATGAGGTCAGGCTTATAAAAAGGAAAATCATTATTACCTCCATCCCAAACAACCACGTCACATCCTTTTGGATCCTTTTCAGCTTTGCGAAGAATTGCTTCATAATCAACTCCCGCATAAATTACGTTTCCCCTTACAACATGAGGTTCATACTCTTCCATCTCCTCAACTGTGCATTTATGCTTTTCAAGATCTTTAACTGTTGCAAACCTTTGCACTGTCTGTTCTACCAGATTTCCGTACGGCATCGGGTGCCTGACAGCCACTACCTTCAGTCCTTTTTTCATAAGAAGCTCTATGACCCTTCTTGATGTCTGGCTTTTTCCGCATCCGGTTCTTACAGCTCCCACTGCAATTACGGGTTTTATACTTTTTATCATTGTATCGGCTGGTCCCAGCAGAACAAAATTCGCACCTGCAGCATTCACTATAGCGCTAACAGACATCACTTTCTGATATTTAACATCACTGTAAGAAAATACACAATCATTTACTTTATAATTATGTATTAACACCGGAAGCTCCTTTTCGGGGAAGATAGGAATTCCTTTCGGGTATAATTTGCCCGCCAGTTCTTTGGGATATTTCCTGCCGTCGATATCAGGAATCTGAGCAGCTGTAAATGCTACAACATTGTAACCTTCATTGTCCCTGAAAAAAGTATTGAAGTTATGAAAATCCCTTCCCGCTGCTCCAATTATAATAACATTCTTCTTCGGCATATTTCCTCCTTGATCTGTTAATAATTTATTCCTGGTTAAAATCGCATATATATGTAAATTGAAGTGACAAATTTATAATTTGCAGACTTAAAATCCGAACAATCAGGTCTATTTTTTAACAAGATTATTATTAAGCATATTCTTTTGTTTTTCAATGTATTAATACCTATTTTGCAGAGTTTCAAAAACATGTTAAAGAAAATGTTTATAACATAATCAGACAAATCTAATTTCTTTGTACTATTATGTTTTTAAATGAATGTTTTAGCCCACATATATCTGTCCGGTGATTCTGACAAAATAATCATCGGAAACTACATAGGAGATTATGTTAAAGGGCGTGATTATCTCAAATACCCCGATCCGATAAGGAAAGGGATTATTCTGCACCGTCATATTGATGGCTTCACCGACAGACATCCTGTGGTTCACCGAAGTAAGATATTATTTACAAGAAAATACCACAAATACTCAGGAGTAATAACTGATATTATATATGATCATTTCCTGACCAAGGAATGGAACTTTTTTTCAAGGAGACCTCTCGAAAGCGTAACATACAATTTC
>Ga0208980_10002483_pt1 | contig 11175 bp, 8 predicted proteins | sample WetSurMetagenome_3_FD_187993 | JGI IMG/M metagenome (GOLD analysis project Ga0208980, IMG submission 187993) | Wetland microbial communities from Twitchell Island in the Sacramento Delta, sample from surface sediment Aug2011 Site A1 Bulk (version 2) | ecosystem: Environmental > Aquatic > Marine...
CCTCCTCGATTGTCGTGATTCCATCGAGGACCCTGCGGGCCCCGTCCTGGACCAGTGTCGACATGCCGTTGCGGACGGCCTCGTCGTTGATCTGGTTGGAGTCTGATGTCCTGAGGATCAGCTTCTTGACCCCCTCGTCCATGATCATGATTTCGAAGATGCCCGTCCGGCCCCTATAGCCCGTGTTCATGCAGGAGTTGCATCCTTTGCGGCGGTAGAGGGTCCTGCCGTTGACGGCGCTGCGGGGGATTCCCGCATCGATAAGAGACTCCGCGTCGGGCTCGTAGGCCTCCTTGCATCGGGGGCAAAGCACGCGAACGAGCCTCTGGGCCACGATGGCGATGACCGACGAGGCCACCAGGAAGGGCTCGATGCCCATGTCGATGAGGCGCGTGATGGCGCTCGCGGCGTCGTTGGTGTGCAGCGTCGAGAATACGAGGTGCCCCGTCAGCGAGGACTGGATGGCGATCTCAGCCGTCTCGCGGTCGCGGACCTCTCCCACCAGGATGACATCCGGGTCCTGGCGCACGATCGAGCGCAGGCCGGTGGCAAAGGTGAGATCGATCTTGGGGTTGACCTGGATCTGCCCGATCCCCTCGATCTGGTACTCGATGGGGTCCTCGATGGTGATGATGTTGATCTCGGGGCTGTTGATCTTTGAGAGAGCCGCGTAGAGGCTCGTCGTCTTGCCGCTGCCCGTGGGCCCCGTGACGAGGACGATCCCGTAGGGCGACTTGATGAGGCGGTCGAACTGGGCGACCTTCGCCTCGTCCAGCCCCAGGTCGGAGAGCGTGAGAAGCGCCTGGGACTTGTCCAGGAGCCTGAGCACCACCCGCTCGCCGAAGGCCGTGGGGATGACGGAGACACGGATGTCCACGCTCTTGTCACCGATCTTTACCTCGATGCGTCCGTCCTGCGGGAGGCGCTTCTCGGCGATATTGAGCTTGGCCATGATCTTGATGCGCGACACGAGCGACGACTGGATGCGCCGCGGCAGGTTCAGAAGGTTGTAGAGCATGCCGTCGATCCGGTAGCGGATTTTCAGCGAGCTGGCATAGGGCTCGATGTGGATGTCGCTGGAGCGGTCCTTGATCGCCTGCGCGAGGACCAGGTTGACGAGCTTGATGATGGGCGCGTCGCTCGTTTCGTCCAGCAGGTCGGCCGTCTCCTCGATCTCGGAGATGATGCTGTCGGCCGAATCGCCGTTCATGATCTGGATGAATTCCTGCGCCGAATCACGGCCCAGGTCATAGGCGGAATTAATGGCCGAGAGGATCGCCCCCTCGGAGGCCAGCACCACCTCGGCATCGTCGCGGCCGAGCAGCCTCATCAGATCGTCGACGGCCTGGAAGTTGGAGGGGTCGTTCACTGCGACCAGGAAGGCGTCGGGCGTCTCCACGGGGACCATCTTCTGCTTCTTGAGGTACTGGATGGGGACCTTCCGGGTGAACTCCACGCTCATGTGGTCCGTGGGGAGCTCCGGCAGGATGGGGACACCGAACTTGAGGCTCAGGCTTTTGAGCTGGCTGACCTCGTCGGTGGCCTTCTTGTGGGTGTAGATCTCCCCGATGGTCCGGCGCCTCGCCGTCCCGCCGTCGGGCACGGGACCGAAGGCCTCATCGAGAAGCTCGACGATGGGCTTCCCGTCGGAATTGATCAGGCCGGGGATATCAGCAGGCCGGGGATCACGCTTGTCTTCGTTCGCTTCCATCCGTTATCACCCGATCCCCGTCACGGGACCTTCTTGTCCGCTTCCGCGGGTTTTTGAGGACCGTAACTCTTGATCACCCCTCCCTCGAAAGCTTCGATCTGTTCGCGCTTGATCTCCTTCACCGCTTGGGCCTCGGCCATGGTTTCGATGACATGCGGGGTGATGAAGATGAAGAGGTTCGTCTTCTCGCGCCTCGTGTTCTTCGATTTGAAAAGCCATCCCAGCAGCGGGATATCGCCCAGCAGCGGGACCTGGTAGTTGCGCTGCGTGGAGCTGTCTCCCATGAGACCGCCGATGACGATGGTCTGCTTGTCCTTGAGCATGACGGTCGTCTTGGCCGTGCGCTTGAGGGTCGTCGGCAGCCCCACCGTGGATTCCTCCTGGACAATCGTAGAGATCTCCTGCATGATCTTGAGGCGCACGAATCGCTCCGTGTTGATGGAAGGGGTGATGGTCAGGATGACCCCCACGTCCCGGTATTCGAAGTTCGTGTAGTCCACGTTGGTTGTCGACCGCTCCTGCCGCGTGATGTAGGGGATGTTTTTGCCGACGGTGATCGTTGCTTCCTCGTTGTCGCTTGTGAGCAGCTGAGGGTGCGAGAGGATGTGCACTTGAGAGTCCTGCTGTACGGCGTTGACGACCGCGCCGATATTCGGGAAGACGATCCCGCCGAGCGTGATTCCCGCGGTGAGAACGCCCAGCGAGAAGCCGCCGGGGAAGGTCGGCTGCGTCGAGGTCCCCGGGAACAAATTATAAGCGCCTCCCGTCCCGGAGCCGCCGGAGCCGCCGAACCCGGCAGTCCGGCCCGTGTCAAAGCCGCTGGGCGTGCCGAGATCCTTGATGAAACGCCACTCGACTCCGAAATCGAAGGTCTTGTTCACGTCCACTTCCATGATCAGGGCCTCGATGTAGACCATGGACCTTGCGATGTCCACCTTCCGGATGACTTCCTCGAGGATGCGCCAGTCCTCCTTGTTGGCCGTGATGATGAGCGTGTTCGTCGCCTTGTCGGAAACAATCTGCACGTCGCTCGAAAGCAGGGAAAGCTTGCTGCGCAGCCCTGGTATCGCCGCGGGCTGGCCGGGCGCCGCGGCCGCCGGCCTGGCATCTTTCGACGGCAGGTTCATCAGGACCTTGGCCAGGTCCTCCGAGTTGGCGTACTGCAGGCGGAAGACATGCATCTTGGATTCGCCCTGGGGAATATCGCGGTCGAGGATCGCCACGAATTCGCGGACCCGGACGGCAAAGACCTCCGAGGCCAGCACGATGAGGCTGTTGGTGCGGTCGTCGGCGATGATCCGCATCGTCATCGTGGCCTGCGGCCGACGTGCCGCCTGGTCGAGCTGGAAGATGGAGTTGAGCGATGCCGCCGTGTCGGAGGCGACGGCGTGCTTGAGCGGGATGATATGCATCTGTTCACCCACGCCCTGCACATCCAGGGCATTGACGATCTTGACGAGCCGCTTGATGTTGGACTGAACGTCGGTGATGACGAGCATCCCCGTGGGCGGGTAGGACAGGATGACGCTTGCCTTCGACACGAGCGGATCGAGGACCTTCTTCATGTCGTCGGGGCTTGCGTGTTTCAGCGGCACGATCTGGGTCACCACGCGGTCATTGGGGCCGATGCCCTCGGCTCGCAGCCGCGTCTCGATGTTCTTCTCCCTCGCCTGCTGGCTGGGGACGATCTTGATCACGTCGCCCGAGGGGACCGTCGTCAGGCCGTGGATCTCGAGAACGGATTCGAACACCTTGTAGGCCTCGTCGGAGGAGATCTTCCGCGGTGAAAACACGCTGACCTTCCCCTTGACGGTCTCGTCAACGACGAAATTCTTCCCGGTCAGTTCGCTGATGAACTTGACGAAGGCGAGGATGTCGACGTTGTCGAAATCGATGGTGACGTATTTCCCGAGTTTCCCGTTTGCAGAGCCGGACTTTCCGGGTCCATTCTTCGCGGCGGAAGCGGTGCCGTTCTCGTCAACGTCGTTGGCGACGGTCTTCCAGGCCGGGGACACTGCTGTCTTCTTGGGGGCCGTCTTCTTGGCCGTCGTTTTCTTTACGGGTACCGGGGCCTGTTTTTTCGCGGCCTTGGCCGGTGTCTCTTCCGCATCGGCGGCCTTTTGCACGGCTGTGCCTTCCGTCACCGGTTCCGTCGACGTGGTCGAGACCGGTTGGGCGTTGCCCGCCAGCCGGGCTGCCGAAACGGTCCCGTGGAAAGCGAAAAGCAGAACGAGCACAGCAAGGGCTGTCGTGGCGGTGAGCTGTTTTTTGGAAAGGGTCGGCATGCGCAATCACCCTCTAGTTGACGATTTTATGGTATTCCGGTTTAGTGCGTAGCGGTTCCAGGTCCGAGTCGTTTTTTGCCCACCCCTTGAGCTCCTTGTTCATCCACAAGGCGACCTTGAGATTCCACAGGCTTTTCTGGATATCCCCCTGTCGGCTGTAGAGGCAGGCGAGATTGTAGTAGGGATCGGCCCAGTCGCCTTTTACGTCGATGAGCCGGGTGAAGATGTCGATGGCCTCTTTGTCCCGTTTCTGGGACATGCAGATCACTCCCAGGTTGTTCAGGGCGCTGAGATTCTTCGGGTCCGCCTCGATGGCCCTTCGGTAGAGGGCCTCGGCCTCCGCCGGGCTGTCCGACTGCTGCCGCCTGAGCCCCGCCTGGAAGAGGATCTCGGTTTCCTGGGCAGGGTTGCCCGGCGCGAGACGCTCCGGCTGACGGCCGGCCACGTCGACCTTGGCGCGGTGGGCCCTGTAGGCAACGTAGAGGTTTCCCTCCTGGTTCCCGGCGTCTTCCTGCCCGAAATAGATGATGAGCGAGAAGGCCGTCGAAACCACGAGCACCAGCGAGGCCAGGCAAATGCCGAGGATCAGGCGTTTCTTTCCCCGGACCCTGCGCCGCGGCCTGAACGAAATAATTTCCCGGTAGGGCAGGTACCGGTCATCGTTGGCCTTATGGGCTCTTTTCAGTGCGATCGTGATGTAGCTCATGGTTCCTCAAGAACGTTTTAGGTGTTACGTTTCATGTTTGCCCAAACAGGGAGAAAAACATGTAAATCATGCTACTTGTACGTAAAACCTAAAACCTGAAACGTAAAACGCATTCTAGGAAAACAATCCTTTCCTGCGTCTTGCAAAAAAGGTTCCCTTTTTCGCGGTGCTCGACTTCAGGTCCTGGATGGCCAGCTTGACGACCTTGCGGTCGATTTCGAGCCCGTTCCCGGCGTAAGCGATCAACAAGGCCCTGTCGCAGAGAATGTTGATCCGTCTCGGGTTTCCCCCGCTGTAGTCGCAAATCTTCCCGAAGGCGTCTTCGGCAAATTTCAGATGTCCCGTGTCCCCTGCAACAGTCAGGCGGTGCCCGATATAATCGGGGACGTCATCCTCCGAGAGGGCGTCCAGATGATACCTCACCGAGATCCGTTCGTTCAATTGCTTCAGCGAAGGCTGTTCCAGGAGGTCCCTCAATTCCGGCTGACCGACGAGGATGATCTGGAGGAGCTTTTCCGTTTCCGTTTCCAGGTTCGAAAGCATCCGGATCTGCTCGAGGACATTCCGGGAGAGGTTCTGGGCCTCGTCGATGAGAACAACGGCATTCTTCCCCGCCCTGTAGTTGTCCATCAAGAACGCGTTGAGGGCGTCGATGTAGCGCCTCTTCGTTCTTTCGACCCCTGTCAGCGGAATGCGGAACTCCTGGTTGATCACCTCGAGAAGTTCCATGTCTGAGAGGTACGAGTTGAAGATGAGCGCCGTTTCCACGGAGGAATCCATGCCGGAGAGAAGAGCCCTGGACAGGGTAGTCTTGCCGGTGCCGATGCCGCCCGTGACGACGATGAATCCCTTCTTCTCCTTGATCCCGTATATCAAGTGGTTGAGAGCCTCCCGATGCTGGCGGCTCAGGAAGAGATACTTCGGGTCGGGCGTGAGGCTGAAGGGATTCTCCCTCAGTTTGTAATGGGAGGTGTACATACCCGGGGTTCATCCTTGGTCATTATTAGTACATCGGGCGCCAAATTGCTACCGAGATTTTCGCTAGTCTATTCAGTCTGTTCCGTTAATTTCGTTAATTTCGTTTGTTCGTTTATTTCGTCTGTTTTGTCACTTTTGTCACATTTGCCACTGTTGTCACTGCTGCGAAGCAGCTACTGCACGGTGTGGTTCAGCACCACCTGTCTGCCCGCGCGGGTCACCTTGACGGACAGGCTTGCCCCGGGCTTGAGGTCCCGGTACATGGAAACGAGATCCGCCACGCCGGTGACGGCCCTGCCATTGACCTCCTGGATGAGATCCCCGTTGACGAGCCCCACGTTTTCGAAAAGGCTGCCGGATTGGATTTCGTTGATCACAACCCCGTCGGGCTTGCCGGACGAGCCAGCCGTGACATGCGGCGTCACACGGGCCTGGGTCAGGAGGCTTGCCAGGTCCGAGGGCGAGCCGGGCGGGGCCGCCGGCGGGCGGGCCTGGGGTCCGGGTGAGGGCCCCGGTGCCGGTGCCGGCGCCGGACCAGGCGTTCCTGCCACTGGCCTGCGATCGGCTCTCTGCGTGACCGTCTCCTTTTTCTTCAGGACCTGGTCCCTCTCGCCCACGCGCAGGACAACGGCATTTCTCAGGACCTTGACGATGGTGGCCCCGGCGACCCGGTCGCCGGCCTTGTAGAGACGCTGCCTCTTCTTGTCCCGCTCCTCGATGATGGCGTAGCCCTTGCCGTCGTCCCCGGCGATCGTGCCGTAGAGATCGAGCTGCAGGGTCGTGGCCTCGAGCGAGTTGGGGTCCATCAGGTCCACGACGATGGGCCGGTCCGCCGTCCGGAAGAGGTTGCGCTCGACGATTACGGCGTAGGCTTCAAGCGGGTCTTTCGTCATGTCCGCTGCCTGCGGGCCGGCCGCTGCCTGATGCTCCACCTTGGGGGGCGGTGTGCTCAGCTCGAGAATCAGGAACGTGATGTCGACGGCCAGGTACACGACGACGGCGATCCCGACGAGGATCATGAGCATGCTCTGCCTGTTTTTCATGAAACGCCGCATACCCGTTCCTTGAACCTCAGAGAGGGGTGACCACGGGGCTTGAAACCGTTCCGCCGACGGCGACCGCAAAACGTTCCGTGCTGGCCGCGGGGAGGGTAACATCCCCCCGAAGGGCGATCCGGCTCAGGGGAAGATCACTTTCCAGGCGAATGTTGCCCTGGAAGTCCCCCTGGATCTGATCCCCCGCCACCTGGAGCCGGTTCACCTTGAGGGTCCCGTTGTCGAGTTCCATGTTGCCTGCCATCCGCGTAAAGATCATTTCCTGCAGGCCGAAAAGGGGCGCCTTGAAGGAAATCAGGCCGTTGACGAGCGCAAGCTCCAAATGTCCTGATCCGGCGACCCAACGTGCCGGAAGGCCATCAAAGCGGACCCTGCCGTCTACCCGGCCCCGAACCGCGCGACCCAGGATCGCGCCGAGCCAGGGGCAATCGGCGGCATTGATGCCGCTGAATCTGAGGTCTGCCTGCACGGGCCCGCTTGCCGAAAATCGGTTCCTGAAGGCGATGTCGCCGTCGATTCGCCCTCCCATTGCCGCCGATTCAATGCGCAGGGCCAGGCGTCCCGTCAACAGCGAAAGCAGTGCCGGTTGCGCCGTAACCGTATCGGCCGCGACCTTCAGGCCCCCGCCGTCGGTTGCCTGAACGGAAAGTCCCCTGAGTGTGACTCCGAAGGGGAAGACGAGTTCGGCCGAATCAAGCCGCACCTGGACCCCCGCCTGGTTTTTCGACAGGGCCGACAGCACGACAGAGCGGATGATCTCCGATGGCATCCGCATCCAGGCGAAAAGGAGGAGCGCCGCCACGGCAAAGGCAGCATATCCGCCGTATTTCCGCAAGGCTTCCTTCATCGGCAATCCGTCTTAGCCCCCCTGCCTTGCCGGCGCGGGGCCCGGCCTGGGCGCTGCCGCCGCCTGGTAGGTGGCAAGCTGGACCGTGGCCGTCAGGTACTCGGGACTCTCCAGGCTCTTGCGCACGGTGAGCTTTCGGAGTGTCACCGCATCGCGCGGCGAGTCCGCCTGGTAAAGGAAATGGACAAGTTGCCTCAGCGTGATCTTCTCCAGGCTGACATCGACCATCGCCTCCTCGTAGGTCCCGGCGCTTACACCCCGGGAGGGATTGATGGCCTTGACGTTGGGGCGCACGCCCGCTTCCCGTGCCTTGCGCTCCACGAAGCCGTACAGGCTGAAATCGGGCGGCCTCGATGCCATGGCCCTCTGGATGATCTCCGTGTCCCGCTTGATCACGAGGTATTCGGAGAGTTGGGCGTTCATCTCTTCGAGGACCTTCTCCTGGGCGTCGAGTGCCTTTGCCACGCGCGCCCTGTCCTCCCAGAAGGGCAGGATCGCGAACTGGAACAGGAGAATCACTGCCACGATCCCCGCTCCGGCCAGGATGTAGAGCTTTTCCCGCGCACCCAGATTGTCCCAGAATTTTTTCATGGTTTCTTTGCCATCGTTGTTTTCAGCTCGAACTCCACGCGGCTTCCTTGCCCTGCGCCGGAGGAGCTGACGGCGACGCTCGCGTAACGCCCCGTTGTTTCCAGTTTCTTCTTGATGGCCTCCGCGGCTTCAGGACTCGAGGCCTCGCCCCGGATATCGACCTTGTCGCCGTCGAAGACCAGCGCCGTGATGACGAGATCCGTTGACTCGGGGACCTGCTCCGAGAGGTCTTTCATTACAACGAGAACGGAGTCTCCCGAGGTCACGCCGCGCGTTGATGCGGCGAGGCGCTTTGCCTCGGCGATCTTGGAGCGGAACTGCTGCGCCGGATCGACAACGCGCTTCACGTCGGGAAAGTTCCCCTGCAGAAGGGCCGTCGTCTCGGCCTTGATCTGGTCGAGCCGGGCCTTGTCTGCGTAATGGGAGAGCGTGAGATCGGCGCCGGCGAGCAGGACAATCAAGGCCGTCACTGCGCCCGCCCACTTGAGGTTGATGCCGAGATCGAGCTTGAAGGCCTCTCTTTTGCGGCGGAAACCGCCCTGCCGGAAGTTGAATCCCGGCCCTTTCGACACGGGGCGCAAGGCCAGGGCCAGGGCGCCGTTCATGATCATTGAATCCCATCCCGCATCACTGCCCCCCACGGGCTTGATACCGGCGAGCTGTGTCACGTTGACCCGCTCCACGGGGGCTGTGAGGGTCCTCGAGAGGTCTTCGGCCAGCTTTCTGTACAGGGAGCCGCCTCCGGTCAGCCAGAGGGTCGCCGGATCCTCTTCGACGAGACCGGACATTCGCAGAGAGCTTGTCGTGTTCTTCAGGGATGCGAAGAACTTCTGGCACGCCTCGGTGATCTCCTCCTCGGCCGCTGCCGTGTCGCCCCGCCTCTTGCGGGCCTCAGCCTCGACGAAAGAGATCCCCAGGGCTCCGGAAAGGGCGTTCGTGACGTTATCGCCGCCGAAGGGGAAGGACCGGACCTGCAGGATCCTGCCTTCTTTGAAAAAGACGCCCGTCGTTTCCGATGCACCGACATCCAGGAGAAGGTTCAGGGAGTCCTCCGGCGCGGCCGTCATCAGCCGTGCCGCAACGGGAACCGTGTCGACGTCGATCGTCTCGACATCGAAGCCGTAATCGGACAACATCGAGATGCGTAGCTCCACCTCGGCCTTGGGGATCACGGCGGTGAAGAGGTCTGAACCCTGCGCCTGCCCGAGGACGGTGAAATCGATCAGCACGTCTTCAACGGGATGCGGGATCTGTCCCTCCAGCTCAAAGGGCAGGGTCTGGCAGATCTTTTTCCGGTCCCTGAAGGGGAGTTTCACGTTACGGAAGGAGAAGCCTTTGGCTGCAAGCGATGTCTGGCAGGTCGGCACTGCAAGGATCGGGATTTCCTGGATCCGCCGCAGGGCTTCCCGTATCCCGCCCGTCCCGGCGATCTCGACTTTTTCCCATGCAGCGATGCGCATGCCACCCCGTAGTCCCGCCTCGATGAGGACGGCCTTCAGGCAGCTCTTGCCGATATCGAGCCCGAGAATGTATTTCGCCATCAGCCGAGCCTCCAGGCGACAACGGAGATTTTCTTCTCGCTGTCCCGCTTCACGATGCCCCGTATGGTACGTTTCATCGTCCCCAGGTGTCCTATTGCGGCGATCTGGAAAAAATCGCTCTTCGTTACAGCGGTCATCGAGTCGATGGCCGTATTATTCAATCCTGCAATCCTTCTGTACCATGAGGGATCCGTCAGGTTGTTTGCCGGGTTTCTGCGGTAATCGTCCATCCGGTTGGCCGCATCCTCGCTGATGGAGGGCGCAAGGGCCCGGAGCACTTCCTTCGGAGCCGTATTGATGTTGATGCTCCCCTCCCCGTGCACCGTCAGAAAGCGGGCCAGCCCCGGCCTTTCTGGAGTGCCGAAGAAGAGCTCCCGCGAGACCCCACGGACGAGCAGCAACTCGTCGATCGACTCCATGGGCCCGTTCCGCACGGTGTAGGATTTGCCAAGACCTTGATAATATGCATTTTCTGCACCATTTGCCGTCACCTCCGAGTCCGCGTCGATCCAATCCTTGATGGCATTCAGGATGTCTTCCACCTCCTGGCCCTGCAGCTTGAACTGGGGCTGGGAAAGCAGGCGCGACAGGGCCCCCTTCATGCCAAAGTTGAAGCCGTTGCCCTGGACGAGCTTATTGATGTTGATCTTGCCGGACTCGTCCTCGATGACGAGCTCCAGGTGGCCTCCGTCGAAATAGTCCTTGGATTGCTCCGTCAGGCCTTCCGTGCGCGCCCAGGCCTCGTTGAGAGTGTCCGCATTGCCGCTGTCCTCGGAGAGAATCCCCATCCCGGCAAAGACGCCGGACTTTGCGATGTAGAGGACCCGGATCCCGTCGCCGAGGTTGGCCGCTTCGTGAACCTGCGACCTGGAGGAGACGTTGAGCTGCAGGGTGAGCACCACGATGACGCTCACCGCGAGCAGAACCAGGATGAGGGCGATTCCCCTTTCGTTTCGCATCAAATATTTCATCCTATCACATTTTCACGGAACCCGTCAGCAGCATTCGGGTCATGAACTTGTATGGTTTGGCCTCGTCGTCCGGGTTGATGAAGTTGAGCTCGATGAGGATCGCCGCCGGGATCTTGTTCCTCTGGGCCTCCGAGCCCGTCCGGCTGTCCCACTGGGGATACTCGATGCCGTTTGCGTCAAAGAACCGCAGGTTCACGAACTGAAGCCGCCTGCAGAGAAGGTAGCCTTCGCCGCCCGAGGAGCCTGTGCCCTGCCTCAGGACGTCGCGGCGGACGATGGAAAATCCGCCCGACTCGGCGTCGCCTTCCAGCTCGTAGCTGATCTGGGCCACGGCCATCGAGTCGCCCGGGCCGCTGAAGTCCAGGTGGGCCCGGGACAGAAAGGAAACGCCCTTGAACGGAAGCTGGCCGGTGGAATCCTTCAGCGTCGTGAATTCGACGAACCTCGCCCGCGACGTCGGCTCGGCCCGCTTGATCAGCTCGTCGAGCCC
>Ga0208980_10002485_pt1 | contig 11173 bp, 9 predicted proteins | sample WetSurMetagenome_3_FD_187993 | JGI IMG/M metagenome (GOLD analysis project Ga0208980, IMG submission 187993) | Wetland microbial communities from Twitchell Island in the Sacramento Delta, sample from surface sediment Aug2011 Site A1 Bulk (version 2) | ecosystem: Environmental > Aquatic > Marine...
CCGCATTCGATGCGGTTCCCGGCGCGTCGGCCGAGAAGTGCCGCGAGGTCGCGAAGAGCAAGTTGCGCGAGGCCTTCCAGGCCCTGTCGTCGGTGCTCGCACCGACTTGAACGGCATGCTCGACGCAGTCCAAGTCCCCGCGGCCGAGGAGGCCGGGCACTGGTGGCGGCAGGCGCCGCGGCGATTCTCGTGAACTCGATCAAGGCACTCCTGCTCGTCAAGGCACTCCTGCTCATGATGAGCGTCGCGCCAGCCGCCGCCGCGGACATGACCGACGGCGAGGTCCGCAAGGTCGACAGGCAGGCCGGCAAGCTCACCCTCCAGCATGGCGAGATCAAGAACCTCGGGATGCCGGGGATGACGATGGTCTTCGCCGTCAAGAGCAAGGCGATGCTCGACAAGCTCAAGCCGGGCGACAAGATCAGGTTCAAGGCCGTTGACGACGCCGGCAAGCTCACCGTCACCGAGATCCAGCCTGCCAATTAGGGCACCGCGCCAGGGCCCTGCCGTCGCTCGACGCGATGAGTCAGGTTGACCCCGGTCAAGTCCGGGACTCGGGACCGACACTAGGATGCACGCTCGGTTCGTGGTTCCAATACGGATGAATTGAATGTTCGGTCGGCGAAAGCGTCTGCGCCTCATGGCAGCCCATATGCTGCTCGTGTGGTTGCTTGCGCTGACGACGGGCATCGTGAATGCGTGCATCGTCGAGCCCGGGTCGCGGCCTGCGGCGATCCCGGCGTCGCACCAGCACCATGACGCCACTCGACACCACGAGCATGCCGCGGATGCGTTGGCGGGCGGGCACTCCGCGCCGCACGCCGACAAGGCGGCGTGCGCAAAGTTCTGTGACGACAAGTCGGCGAGCCTGCCGTCCGGCAAGCCCGGCGATCCGATCGACGCGGTCTTGTTCGCACCGCCGCCGACGGGCTTCCTGGCTGTTCAGGAAGCGCAGGAAGACGTTGGCGCATTTCATGCCGGACAAGGCTTGCCGCCGCCGCGGGTTGCCATCCCGATCGCGTTCCTGCGCCTGACGCTATAGCGTCCGGCCGGAGTGTTCGGTCCTGCCGCGACCGAACAGAACCCCGTACCCTGCTGCCATTGCACGCCGTGCGCGGCTCGAGCCGAGCGGGCCGATGCCGCAGCCCCGCCCACGGGATGATTCACTCGGTGCCGAAGGAGGCTCCTCCACGGTGCCGTCCAATGGATGCTTACCGGAGACTGCCATGCGAACCGATCGTCGCGCGCGCCGACTGCTTCTGCTGACGTCGATCGGCGTCGGCATGCTTGCCGCGCTTCCGACGCGCGCTGCCGAACTCGGCGCCGACCTGGGCGGACTGCTCTCCTACGCGCGGGCGCAAAACCCCGAGCTGGCCGCGATGCGCCACGAGGCCGACGCCGCCTCACAACGCGTGCAGCCCGCCGGCGCACTGCCCGATCCGGTGCTGCGCGTCGAACTGGAGAACTTCAACAACTACGGCAACGACGCGTCCGCCAGCCTGCTGCCTTCCAAGGTCGGCGACACCAAGTACACGCTGATGCAGGCCCTGCCGGCCTGGGGCAAGCGCGACCTGCGGCGCGAAGTCGCCACCGCCGATGCGCAGGCGGCCACGGCGCGCACGTCCGCTGCATGGACCGATCTCGCGACGCGCATCAAGGCGAGCTACGCACAGTACTACCTCGCCACGGGGACCGAACGCCTGACGCTCGAGTTGCTGGATCTCGTGTCGCGTCTCGAACAGCTCGCGCAGGCGCGCTATGCCGGCGGTCTCGTCTCGCAGCAGGACGCCATCCGGGCACAACTCGAACAGACCGCCATGCGCTCGGAGCTGATCGCGGTGGAGAACGAGAAGCGGCAGTTGCGCGCCCGCCTGAACACGCTCCTGGCACGCGAACCATTGGCGCCCCTGGCCGATCCGCTTGCGCTGCGCCCGTTGCCTGCGGCCAACGCGCTCGACACAACGGCGCTGACCCAGCGGGCTCGCTCGAGCAACCCGCAACTGCTCGTCGAAGGGGCGCGCCTCGATGGTGCCGAGAAGAACCGCGACCTGACCCTGCGCAATCGCTACCCGGATCTTCTGGTCGGCATCCAGCCCATGCAGGTGGGAACACGAACCACCCAGTGGACGCTGATGTTCGAGGTGAACATCCCGTTGCAGCAGGACGCGCGTCGGGCCCAGGAAAGCGAGTCGGAGTCCATGGTCAGCGCTGCGCGCTCGCGCTCGCAGGCCCTGGCCAACCAGTTGCTGGGCGAACTGGGCGAGAACCTGGCTGCCATCGATGCCGCCCGGCGCAGCGAGGCCCTGATCACGTCGCAGCTGTTGCCGCAATCGGAGCTGAGCCTGCGGTCGGCCGTGGCGGCCTACGAGAACGGCAAGGTCGACTTCGCCACGCTGCTGGAAGCCCAGCGACAGATCCGCAAGGCACGGCAGGACCGCCTCAAGGTCCAGGTCGAAGCGCAGCTGCGCCTGGCCGAGATCGAACGAATCCTGGGAGATGACCTGTGAAGATTTCCAACATCGCACTCGCCGTCGTCGTGCTCGGCGTTGTCGGCGCCGGCGGTTACTGGGCCGGCACGCGCACGCAACACGCAGCGCCCGACATGGCACAGGCAGGGCCTGCGTCCTCCGGGGCTGCGGCCGGCAGCGCGCCCAAAGCGCGCAAGCTGCTCTACTACCGCAATCCGATGGGCCTCGCGGACACGTCGCCGACGCCGAAGAAGGATCCGATGGGCATGGACTACATCGCGGTCTACGAAGGCGAGGACGAAGCGTCCAGCGCGCCGGGCAGCGCCAACCAGATCCGCGTCAGCACCGAGAAGGTCCAGAAGCTCGGCGTCAGGACGGAAGCCGCGAGCATGCGGGCACTCGGCAGGACGATCCGCGCCTCGGGGCGCATCGAACCCGACGAGCGGCGCATCTTCGTGATCGCGCCGAAGTTCGAAGGTTATGTCGAGAGGCTGCTCGTGAACGCGACGGGCCAGGCCGTTGCCAAGGGGCAGGTGCTGTTCGAAGCCTACAGCCCCGAACTCGTCTCGGCCCAGCACGAATATGCGATCGCCGTGCAGGGCTTGCGCAGCATGCCCGACGCGAGCACCGAGGCGCAAGGCGGGATGAAGCAATTGGCCGAGGCCAGTCTGGCCCACCTGCGCCATTGGGATCTCTCGGCGGCCCAGCTCGACGCATTGGTCAGGACCGGTCACGTGCAGCGCAACGTCGCCTTCGTGTCGCCCGTCTCGGGCATCGTCACCGAGAAGAAGGCCCTGCAAGGCATGCGCTTCATGCCGGGCGAGATGCTGTACCAGGTGACCGACCTGTCGTCGGTCTGGGTCATGGCCGATGTCTTCGAGCAGGACCTCGGTCTGGTCAAGCTCGGGGCCAAGGCGACGGTGAGGATCAATGCCTACCCCAACCAGGCCTTCGACGGCACGATCACCACGATCTATCCCACGCTGAAGGCCGAGACGCGGACGGCGACGGTGCGCATCGAACTGGCGAATCCGCACCAGCTCTTGAAGCCGGCGATGTTCGCCCAGGTCGAGCTGCAGGTGGGCGCCAAGGCACCCGTGCTCACGATCCCGGAGTCGGCGGTGATCGACAGCGGCACGCGGCGCATCGTCCTGGTTCAACTCGACGAGGGTCGCTTCGAGCCGCGCGAGGTCAGACTCGGTGAGCGCAGCGACAGCGTCGCCGAGGTGCTCGACGGTGTGCGCGAAGGCGAAAAGGTCGTCGTCGCGGCCAACTTCCTCATCGATGCCGAGAGCAATCTCAAGGCTGCCATCGGCGGGATGGGCGAACAGGCAGCGCCGGGAGGCGCACCGGGAGCGGTGCCTGCAGCGTCGGCGGCCGCCTCGACGGCGGTCGGGCACAAGGCCGCGGGCACGGTGGACAGCATCGACGCCAAGGCCGGGACGGTGACCCTGGACCATGGCGCCGTCGCTTCGCTCAAGTGGCCGGCGATGACGATGGACTTCAAGGTGGCCAACCCGGCATTGCTGCAAGACCTGAAGCCGGGTGCGGCGGTCGCGTTCGAATTCGTCGAGCGCCGGCCTGGCGAATGGGTGATCACTTCCATCGCACCGGCCGCCGCGGGCGGCACCGCGAAGAGCCGCAGCGGCCACTGACGAGGGATGCCATGCTGACCAAGATCATCGTCTGGTCGGGCAGGAACCCGTTCATCGTCCTGCTCGCCTCCCTCTTCATCGTCATCGGCGGCGTCTACGCCGTGGTGACGACGCCGCTCGATGCCCTGCCCGACCTTTCCGACGTGCAGGTCATCGTCTACACGGAGTTCCCCGGGCAGGCACCGCAGGTCGTCGAAGACCAGGTGACGTATCCGCTGACCACGGCGATGCTCGGCGTGCCCAAGTCCAAGGTCGTGCGCGGCTTCTCGTTCTTCGGGGCGTCCTTCGTCTACGTCATCTTCGAGGACGGCACCGACATCTACTGGGCGCGCAGCCGGGTGCTGGAGTACCTCAACTTCGCCGCCAGCCGCCTGCCCAAGGGCGTGTCGCCGGCCCTCGGACCCGACGCCACCGGGGTCGGCTGGGTCTACCAGTACGCCCTGCTGGCCAAGAACAAGACGCTGGCCGAATTGCGCACGATCCAGGACTGGTACGTCCGCTACCAGCTGACCAAGGCGCACGGTGTGGCCGAGGTGGCGTCGATCGGCGGCTTCGTGCAGACCTATCAGGTGACGGTCGATCCGCTCAAGCTGCGCAGCTACGGCATCCCCTTGGCCAGGGTGACGCAGGTGATTCGCGACTCGAACCGCGACGTCGGCGGTCGCGTCGTGGAAATGTCCGAGACCGAGTACATGGTGCGAGGCAAGGGCTACTTGCGCGGCAAGGCCGACATCGAGATGCTGGCGGTGAAGAACGACAAGGGCACTTCGGTACTGATCCGCGACATCGCCCGGGTCGAACTCGCGCCCGACGAGCGACGCGGACTGACCGAGCTCGACGGCGAAGGCGAAGTCGTTTCCGGCATCGCCATGGCGCGCTACGGCCAGAACGCGCTCGAAGTCATCGGCAACCTGAAAGCCAAGATCGCCGAGATATCGGCCGGCCTGCCCGAGGGCGTGACGATCGAGGCGGTGTACGACCGCTCGGACCTGATCCATCGGGCGATCGACACGCTCAAGCGCACCTTGCTCGAGGAAGCACTGATCGTGGCCGCCGTGTGCGTGATCTTCCTGTTCCATGTGCGGTCGGCGTTGGTGGCGATCCTGATGCTGCCGGTGGGCGTGCTGATCTCCTTCGTCGCGATGCGCCTGCTCGGCATGAACTCCAACCTGATGAGCCTGGGTGGCATCGCGATCGCGATCGGCGCGATGGTCGACGCGGCCATCGTGATGATCGAGAACGCGCACAAGCACCTCGAGCGTCTGCCGCAACGGCACACCACGCAGGACCGCGCCAACGCGATGCTGGATGCGTGCAAGGAAGTCGGCCCCGCACTGTTCTTCTCGCTGCTGATCATCACCGTGTCCTTCCTGCCCGTGTTCACGCTCGAATCGCAGGAGGGGCGCCTGTTCTCGCCGCTGGCGTACACGAAGACCTTCGCGATGGCCGGCGCCGCGTTGCTGTCGATCACGCTGGTGCCGGTGCTGATGATGCTGTTCATCCGCGGGCGCGTCACGCCCGAGGCGAAGAACCCGGTCAACCGGTTCCTGATCTGGCTCTACCGCCCGATCATCGAAGGCGTCATGCGATGGAAGAGGTCGACGATTGCCGCCGCCGTCGCAGTGATGATCGTCTCGGTCTACCCCGCCTCGCAATTGGGCAGCGAGTTCATGCCCACGCTCAACGAGGGTTCGCTGCTCTACATGCCGGCATCGCTTCCGGGCATGTCGATCACGAAGGCGGCTGAGGTCCTGCAAACGCAGGACAAGATCATCAAGAGCTTTCCGGAAGTCGCCTCGGTGTACGGCAAGGCCGGGCGCGCCAACACCGCCACCGATCCGGCGCCCACCGAGATGTTCGAGACGGTGATCAATCTGAAGCCCGAGTCCGAATGGCGTCCCGGCATGACGACCGACAAGCTCATCGCCGACCTGGATCAGGCGCTGCAGTTTCCCGGCATCTCCAACGCCTGGACCATGCCGATCAAGGCACGCATCGACATGCTGTCCACCGGCATCCGCACGCCCATCGGCATCAAGGTCTTCGGGCGTGACCTCGCAGAGATGGAAAGGCTGGCCAAGGAGATCGAGGCCGTGGTGAAGAAGGTCCCGGGCACCACGTCGGCCTTCGCCGAGCGCATCACCGGCGCGAGCTACCTCAACATCGAACCCGACCGCGAGCAGCTGGCGCGCTATGGCCTGTCGGTGGGCGACCTGCAGGAGGTGATCGGCACCGCGCTCGGTGGCGAGATGGTGACGACCATGGTCGAGGGACGCGAGCGCTTCGGCGTGACGGTGCGCTACCCGCGCGAGCTGCGCGCCAGCCCGCAGCAGATCGCGCGCGAGGTGCTGATCCCGACGATGGATGGCGCGATGGTGCCGCTGGGCCAGGTCGCGCGTGTCGTCGTGGAACGCGGCACGCCGGGCATCCGCACCGAGAACGCGCTGCTGTCGGCCTACATCTTCGTCGACATCCGGGACCGCGACATCGGGTCCTACGTGGCCGATGCGCGCAAGGCCGTGGCCGACAACGTCAAGTTCCCGCCGGGCTACTACATCACCTGGAGCGGCCAGTTCGAGTACATGGAGCGCGCGATCGAGAAGATGAAGCTCGTGATCCCGGTCACCCTGCTGACGATCTTCCTGCTGCTGTATCTGAACTTCAGGCGCTTGACGGAAACGCTGATCGTCATGCTGTCGGTGCCGTTCGCCCTGGTCGGCGGCGTGTGGCTGATGTGGGCGCTGGGCTACAACCTCTCGGTAGCCGTGGCGGTCGGCTTCATCGCGCTGGCCGGCGTTGCCGCCGAGACCGGGGTGGTGATGTTGATCTACCTCGACCACGCCTGGGCGGCCGCCCAGGCACGCCGTCGCGCCGAGGGCCGCACGCCGGATGCGGCAGACCTCTATGCTGCCGTGATGGAGGGCGCCGTCGAACGCGTGCGCCCGAAGATGATGACGGTCGTCGCCATCATGGCGGGCCTGTTGCCCATCATGTGGGGCACCGGCACCGGCTCCGAGGTCATGAGCCGGATCGCCGCGCCGATGGTGGGTGGGATGATCTCTTCCACGGTGCTGACGCTCGCGGTGATACCGGCGCTGTACGCCCTGGTGAAGGAATGGCAGATGCGGCGTGCGAGCCGCTCCGCCGTGATCGAGAGGCCACCGGCGCCGCCAGCGATCGCCGAGCGCGCGGCCGAATGAGTCAGGAGCGCAGCCGGCTGCCGGCGGGCACGCTCGCCAGCAGGAACTCCATCTGGTCGGCCAGGATGCGCCGGCCGCGCAGGATCATGTCCTCGTGCAGGCTGGGGACGTAGGGCAGGTACAGCAGCGACAGGCGCGCTTCCTCGGGCCTGCGGTTGCCCTTGTGGCCGTTGCAGGGCCGGCAGGCCGTGATGCAGTTCATCCAGCTGTCCAGCCCGCCGCGCGAGGTCGGGACGATGTGCTCGCGCGTCAGATCGTCGACATGGAAGCGCCCGCCGCAATAGGCGCACACCAGGCGGTCGCGGGCGAAGAGCTTGGCGTTCGAAAGCGCCGGCGTCTGCCGCCAGGCGCGGCTCGGGACGCTGCCGCGCACGGCGACGATCGGGTGCACCTCGATGCGCGACTGCAATCCCGTGCGCCGCTGGATGCCGCCACGCAGGACATGGAACGGCTCGCCGAGCGTCCAGGCGATGCCGTCGCTGGCGTAGATCACCGCCGCTTCGCGGGCCGACATCCACGACTGTGGCCGCCCCGCGGCATCGAGTTGCAGCACTTCCATCAGGTTCGAAGCGTAATCGATTGGGCGGGCTTCGCTCAAGCGCGCCTCAGTTCCTGACCAAGGCCAGGCGCGCGGCGAGGCCCACGAAGACGAGGGCGGCGATCCGATTCATCGCCACCTGGGCGCGCGGCGAGCGCAGCAGCAACTCGCGCAACGTACCGGCTGCCAACGCGATCGCGCCGAACACGATCAGCGTCGCGAGCATGAAGATCGCCCCGAGTACCAGCACCTGCTGGCCGACGTCGCCGCGCTCGGCAGCGACGAACTGCGGCAGGAAGGCGAGGAAGAAGATCGATACCTTCGGGTTGGTCACGTTCATCACGATGCCGCGCCGGTAGAGTTGGCCGGCGCTCGGCGCGGCGGCTGCTGCGGCACCGGCGTCCGCCGCCGGAGCATGCCAGGCCTTCCAGGCCAGCCAGACCAGGTACAGCGCGCCGGCGGCCTTGAGCAGGTTGAACGCGAGCGCCGAGGCCGCGAACAGGGCGGCGAGGCCGAGTGCCACTGCCGTCGTGTGCACGAACAAGCCGCTGCACAGGCCGAGCACGACGAGCAAGCCGGCGCTGCGGCCGCGCATCGCCGCCTGCATCAGCACGAACAGGTTGTCGGGCCCCGGGGCCAGCGCGAGCAGCAGCGCGGCGCCGAAGAAGGCGGCGGCCGTGTTCAGGGGAATCAGCGTCATAGGCATGGCCACTGCCGCGATTGTGGGGCCCCACGCGAGTAGAGGCGGCGGTCTAGAAACGCGGGCGCCGCACCTTCCTGCGCGGGAATCCTGCAGAATAGTACGGTCGTTCGCTTTTCGGCATGCCTTGGAAACGTCCACCACGAACCCGTCCGTCCGCTCCCTGATGAAGGGCCAGCAGACCCGCGCCGCCATCCTCGAAGCGGCGTTGGGCCTGGCCTCGCACATGGGCCTCGAAGGCCTGTCGATCGGGGCACTGGCCGATGTCACGCAGATGAGCAAGTCGGGCGTATTCGCCCATTTCGGCTCGCGCGAGGAACTGCAGATCTCCGTGATCCGCGAGTACCACGCGAAGTTCGAGGAGGAGGTGTTCGTTCCCTCGATGAACGAGCCGCGCGGCCTGCCGCGTCTGCGCGCCCTGTTCGAGCGCTGGGTCCGGCGCGTCACGGTGGAACTCGACTCGGGCTGCATCTACATCAGCGGCGCCGTCGAGTTCGACGACCGCCCGGGACCGGTGCGCGACGCCCTCGCGATGATGGTCAAGACCTGGCACAAGGCGCTGGAGCGATCGATCGGCCAGGCGGTCGACGAAGGGCATCTGCGGCCCGACACCGATCCCCAGCAGATGCTGTTCGAGATCCACGGCCTGATCCTCGCGCTGCATCACGACGCGCGCTTCCTGCGCAGCCCCGGCGCCGTCGAGCGCGCCCGCGCCGGCTTCGAGCACACCCTCGCGCATTACGCCACTGCAACGCCAGGCACGCAGCAGCGGCCTGCCGCGCGACGCTGACGAACCGATTTCAACAGGAGATAGCGACCATGGCACAGTACACGCCGCCACTGCGCGACATGCAATTCGTGATGCACGAGGTGCTCGATGTCGTCGCCGAACTCAAGGCGCTGCCGGCCCACGCCGACATCGACGCCGAGACGATCAACGCCGTGCTCGAGGAAGGCGGCAAGTTCGCCTCCGAGGTGCTCGCACCGCTGAACCAGAGCGGCGACGTCGAGGGCTGCAAGCTCGACGCGACGACGCACGAGGTCTCGGCGCCCGGGGGCTTCAAGGCGGCCTACGCGAAGTACGTCGAAGGAGGCTGGCCTTCGCTTTCGTGCGACCCGGCCTACGGCGGCCAGGGCCTGCCCCACGTCGTGAACCAGAGCCTGTACGAGATGCTCAACTCGGCCAACCAGGCGTGGACGATGTACCCCGGGCTGTCGCACGGCGCCTACGAGTGCCTGCACGCTCATGGGTCCGACGAGCAGAAGTCGTTCTACCTGCCGCGGCTGACGAGCGGGCAGTGGACCGGCACCATGTGCCTGACCGAATCGCATTGCGGAACCGACCTGGGCCTGCTGCGCACGAAGGCCGAGCCGCAGCCCGACGGCAGCTACCGGATCACCGGCGAGAAGATCTTCATCTCGGCCGGCGAACACGACCTCGCCGAGAACATCATCCACCTGGTGCTCGCACGCCTGCCCGGCGCGCCGGCGGGCTCCAAGGGCATCTCGCTCTTCATCGTCCCGAAGTTCCTGCCCAACGCCGACGGCTCGCTGGGCGCGCGCAATGGCATCTATTGCGGCGGACTGGAAGAGAAGATGGGCATCCACGGCAACTCGACGGCGCAGATCGTGCTCGACGGCGCGATCGGCACGCTGGTCGGTGAGCCGAACAAGGGATTGCCGGCGATGTTCGTGATGATGAATGGCGCCCGCCTGGGCGTCGGGATGCAGTCGCTCGGCCTGACCGAGGTCGCCTACCAGAACGCCGCGGCCTATGCGAAGGAGCGCATCCAGATGCGCGCGCTCTCGGGCCCGAAGAGTCCCGACAAGCCTGCTGATCCGATCATCGTCCACCCCGACGTTCGCAAGATGCTGCTGACGGCGCGCGCCTACGCCGAGGGCGCCCGCGCGCTGGCGATGTGGACGACGCTGACGATCGACAAGGAGATCTCGACCCGCGACGAAGCAGAGCGCGCCGAGTGCGCCGATCTGGTGGCGTTGATCACGCCGATCATCAAGGCCTTCCTGACCGACAACGCCTGGATCGCCACCTCGCACTGCATGCAGGTGTTCGGCGGCCATGGCTACATCCGCGAATGGGGCATGGAGCAGTTCGTGCGCGACGCCCGCATCAACATGATCTACGAGGGCACCAACACCGTTCAGTCCCTCGATCTGCTGGGCCGCAAGGTGCTCGCCGACAACGGCAAGAAGCTCAGGAAGTTCGGCAAGCTGGTCTCCGACTTCGTCGAGGAAGAGGGCACGAACGAAGCGATGCAGGAGTTCGTCAACCCGCTTGCCGACCTGGGCGACAAGCTCACGAAACTGACGACGGAGCTCGGCATGAAGGCCTTCGGCAACGCCGACGAAGTGGGCGCCGCCGCCGTGGACTACCTGCGCATCTGTGGCCACCTGGTGTTCGCCTACTTCTGGGCCCGGATGGCCAAGGTGGCGCTGGCCAAGCAGGGCGGCGGCGACCCGTTTTACAGGGCCAAGCTCGCGACTGCGCGCTTCTACTTCGCCAAGCTGCTGCCCGAGACGGCAGGGTTGATCCGCAGCGCGCGCGCCGGGCTCGCGCCGCTGATGGAGATGGACGAGGCGTTGTTCTAAAG
>Ga0208980_10002486_pt1 | contig 11169 bp, 5 predicted proteins | sample WetSurMetagenome_3_FD_187993 | JGI IMG/M metagenome (GOLD analysis project Ga0208980, IMG submission 187993) | Wetland microbial communities from Twitchell Island in the Sacramento Delta, sample from surface sediment Aug2011 Site A1 Bulk (version 2) | ecosystem: Environmental > Aquatic > Marine...
TGGAGGTAATATCAATACTTACACTGTGGTTCATCAGATGATCGTTATCTGAAGTATGTTTTATACTATTCACGTGATCGGCAGGAATATCAACTATTAAATCGCCGCCCTGACTGACATTTAGAATTTGTACCCCGCGACAGATAGCCAGTAATGGCATCTTTAACTCAAGTGCTTTTTCAATGAGTGCGAATTCGAGGATATCCCGCGATATATCCAACTCACAACGACTCTCTTCCTCTCCTTTCCCATAATGTGAAGGGTGTACGTCAGCTCCTCCTGTTAGAACGAGTCCTGAACATCTATCCAGTGCTTCCAACGCATCTGATATATCCATTCCATAGAAGTTAATATACTCAAATGATGTATTGACACTCTTAAGCCATTTTACATAGAGTTGATATTTTGCTTCGCCTGAGGCTTTTGAAAAACCAATTGTTATCATACTATTTATTTTATAATCAGGAAGTAATAAAAGAATCAGATGTAATTTTTAATTATTTTGAAAACATCATTATATCTCCTATCAACCATTTTCATCGATTTTTTCAGTGTCTCAAGTGCTTTGGGATAGTCATTATAAACACCCATCAGTCTGTCAGAGATCTGCGCGCCGGTTGAATTATCTATCTCAAATACCCAGTCATTAAATCCCAGGTCGTAATACATCTGTCCTTTTATAGTATCTGTTGGCTGACGCAGATAAAATGAAGGAGTTCCATTTGCTGCTGCAATAATAGGAGAATGACATTCCATACTTAGAACTGCATGGGCATGCGCATAAACAGAAGCTGCCTCATCGGGAAACCAGTATCCGTGCTTAATCACATTTGGTTTAACATCAACGGGCAGAGGATCAATAAGCAGTTCATCCATGATGTCAACCTGGTATGTCATCTCGGGACAAACCAATACTTTATTCCCGGTTGTTCTAACCCAGGTTATCATTGCCTCCCTGAGTTTGGCATGATCAACTTCTTTGAATTTGTTATTCAAGTCATCTGTCTGTTTAATTCTTTCCTCAGTCCAGCCGGAGGGTGAATATATCTTATAGTAAGGTGTCATCCTCAAGCGTGGTACAACACATACGAATTTACGGTGTTCCAGCTTGTTCTCAGTAAGGAATTGTGATGCTTTAGGGTCATCATGAATTGTAAGGCTGAATGTTGCATCAGGAGCAAAAGCGATATAGTTTCCACTTAGTCCTGATTTACGGAGTACCTCTAATGAAGCTGTCTCGCGGGTAAAAATGAAGGAAGCTTTTTCCAGAAGCTCTTTTAGTTTTTCATCTATTGTTTGAATAGTAACGCCAAAAATACCAAACTTTTTGCCGGTTTGTTTATCCCAGCATCTTAGCCAGTCGGTAGCGACAATGGAAGGACCGGAACCATGAATGAAAAGATCTGCCTCGGTAAATGCCTGTATTAATTCATCCCCTTCTGGCACAAGATCATTATTAAATTTCCCATGAACTATTTTCAGATCAGGGAAGTTTTTTATCAGCATCTCATCCACCTTTTTACTTTCAGATTTTTTCCAAAGTATAAGTCTGGCTTGCGGGATATGCTTCTGCAATAATGCCAGTAGACCGGGAGTATGAGCTATATCACCGATATTTACATCCTGCCATCCTGAAACAATCATGATAACAGGGTTCTTCTTTCCTTTTAAGGCAGTAAAATCCAATACAGACGATGCCATTAAACCAATACTCATGGCATAGGTATTTTTTACAAAACTTCTTCTTTCCATTATATTAAAGTATTACACTACCGTGCGGGTTTGGCAATTAAATATTAAAATTCACTTCACCCAAAAATAGTGTTATGTTCCAAGAAACAGACACTGGAGCAGTTGAAAGGAATAAATAAATAATTCACACAAACCCGAAGATCTCATTAAATCAGGAAGAGAATATGAAACTGCGGCACTTGTCAAAGCTATGCAACTGGTTTTTGAGGAGAGGGTATTAGTTTATAATAATAAGACTGTTGTTTTTGAATAATCGAATTCCTTACTGAAAAGATTTATTCCCCATTTCAAAGAATTTGTAAACAGGTACTTCCCCAACTTTAATGTAACGTCGTGAGATGACAGGACTCACATTTCCTTCTGCTACAAACTCAGCCAGAAGTAAATAACCTCCAGGTTTTTTTGGCAGTACAATTTCGACCAAAAATGAAGAACGGTCAAAAGCTGAAAGAGTAACAGGCATGCTCTTCTTTGAAACTGTTTTACCATCACTGTCAAGAATTTTTAGAGTGACTTTCCCTGCAACATCCTTATTAACATCATTGATCTTTACCTGTTTAACAGAAAGTAATTCACCGGGCTTGTGGGGCACTGCCTGTTTTACATATCTTTCATCAGTTAAATTGATAAAAACTGCTGTTGGAGCAAAAGCATGTCTGAACCAGTTGAGTGTTGAAATTGGTTTCAGATCCTTAATATTATCCATGAACCAATCTCCTGTATAACCATAGTTATTTGCCAGATAACAAAATGCCAGTACACCGGCAACATCAGGTTCACTCCTCAGCCACTCAGTTTCAAGCTGCATATCGTAAGCCTGAAATTCACGGTTTTGTTCAGGAGTGGAATTGCTTCCCAGATAGTATTTGTAGTCATTTACAGTTAACTTGCTGGGCAACCCGTTTCTCCAGAGCCATCTCCATCCATATTCATTTACAAGCTGGGGAACACCTGCCTCCCTGATCATTTTTAACGGCTGGGGTTTATAGTCAAGATTGCCGAGTGGATAAAAATTCTTTTCCGATCCATCCTCTTTCCCTGTCATCCTTCCCATATACGGATGCGGCTCATCCATTTCATCGGTTTTCATAAGTCCCTCTCTCATATAACCTGCATCCCAGATACGTGTCGGATCGAGTTTCTTAAGGTCAGGAATAAGAGAATTGCCTATGAAATTATCAGTGTTTTCGTTTATGGCATCCCAAATGGCTATGCTCGGATGGTTTCCATCTGTCCATACCCAATCGGTATATTCTTTTCTGATCTGATCATCCCATCCATGGTTTTGCCAGTAAAGCCATTCGTTCTGCAATAACAAACCACTTTCGTCGGCAATGTCGTACCAGAAATCAGGAACAACACCAACGCAAATCCTCATCGCATTCCAGTTCAGCTGTTTGGGATAATTTACAAGAAGCTTCCTCACCCATTCCCTGTCCCATACCAGATTCCCGCAGTCGGGATCTTCGAAAAACCTTTGCAGAGTAATGTTTGTACCACGCAAAATATATTTTTCACCATTCAGATAGTAGAACTTACCTTTTGTCGTAAAATCGCGCATTCCAAATTGGTGACTGAGTTCGTCAGAGACACCTTTTTTGGTAATTAGTCTTGCTGTAACATTATAGAGATAGGGTTTCTCAGGTGTCCAGGAAGTAAACTCAACAAATGGAATCTCCAGCACCATTTCAGTAAGATTGTCTCTTTTAGCTGAGAGTTTTCCATGTCCCGATGCGACTTTTTTACCTGAGATTTTTTCGGTGATCAATACTTCAATTCTTACTGAATCGTACATAGGATCTCCATAAAATATCTGAGCCGGAATCAGACTTCTGATCTGAGCTTTTACAGTGACTTTTTTGTTTTCTACTGAAGGAAGAACAAGCAACCTGTTAATTCTGATATTTCCTGTGAATGAAAGAGATACATCATCCCATATTCCGGGAAGATAATGTTCTTTCTCCTTATCGGTTCCGCCTGCCGCCTCAGCAGGAAGCCAGGTCCGCTCACCTACCCTTATAAGGACTTCATTCTCTGCACCAAACTTGATTGCCTTATTTACAGGAAATTCAATTGGCGTGTAGCATGCCATTGAGGTTCCCATATCCATTCCATTAATATATACCTGAGTTACATACTGACTTTTCTTTATTGTAATTATCCCGTCTTTGTTCTCAAGTTCCTTCGGGATAAAAACTGTTTTCCGGTACCAGCTGTACCTGGGAGTATAGTCGAGGTTATACAGATTGAATTGTTCAATCGCCTCAGCTTTACCAGGACGTTTAAAGAATTTATCATATTCCTCAATGCGGGGTTCAGCAAGGTGGATTAATCCTGGAACAGGAATTTTTCTTGTGAACTTTGCAGGAGGAAATGCATTTAAAGTCTGATCAAAATCCCAGGTACCATTAAGTGAGAAATTTGTTCGTGGATTTTCAGAAGCTGCAACCTTGCAAGTCAATACACATATTAACACCAGGAATAGTTTAACTGATTTTTCCATCTAACTAATTATTAGTACTCAACTTTCAAAGTAGACATTTCTTTCTTCCAAATTCATAATTTGACGTTTTGGAAAGCTGCACAGCTTAGAACCTTTATAAAATATTGCAACTTTATTGCATTTGAAACCTAAAGAATGCAACTCCCTCTGCCGGCAGTGTAAACGTATGCTTATCTTTAATTATGATAGTTTCGCCAGACCAGATATCTTTTAATTGAAAATCCTGGCGCGCAACTGTCAGGTTATAGCTTTCTTCAAAAGCAACAAATCCTAGATCCTGTTTAGTTAAGGTTACTTCCCGATCAGTTTTAGTACGGTTAAATATTCCGATCCATCCCATTCGGGGATCATTCCTATGGGGTGTCAGCCAGACATCGAGGTTACCTGCACGATAAACATTAACTCCCATCACGCCATTCTGGTTGCAGTCCAGCATCTCTGTATTGGTAAGCAGGCTATAGGAGAAATCGTCCATTGTTAATAAATCCCCTCCAATTAACAATGGTGAGGCGGCTAAAGCACGCTGAGTAATAAAAGTTTTCATCTGGTCTTTACTGAACATACTTTGACGGGACTGCAGATTGACCACGTCCAGGCGGCCGAAGGGGATCATGTCCAAATCTGGCCAGAATCCGGGACCTGATATGCCCTGAAAATTATCCCAGGCAAAAAACCCTTTTTCAATGCTCAGGGGATTATCCCAAATGTCACGGGTTATACGCAGCATATTGGCCCGCTTGTAATAAGTTAAGTGAGCCGGATGATGCACATCTCCTGGCGAAAGGCTGAAAATCATTTTGTGTTTACCGTTTTCAATCGCGTTTGCAATCGCAACAATCTCCTGGGGATTAGGCACTATGTCATCGACTTTAATAAAGTCTATTCCCCAGCCAGCAAGAGTGTCTATTATGGCATTGTAGTATTCCTGTGCTCCTGGCTTTGTCATGTCAACACCATAGTTCATCCCGCTCCAACCACATATATTATTTGTATCAGCAATATCACGGCTAAAATATTTAGTGCCTGGAATCGGAAGATTCTGCCTTACAGATTCCTTTTGAATCCCACGCATCAGCCATACTCCAAACTTCAGTCCTTTTTTATGAGCATAATTGATAAGGACTTTAATTCCGTTGGGAAAATACTTTGGATTAACCACACACATACCAAATGACTCTAATCCTAAACCTTTATGTTTCTCCGGACTCATGGTAGTGTACCAGCCTGCATCCATCACAAAGTACTCGTATCCGGAGGGGAGATATTTTTTCGCCATCACATCCATCAAAGCATAAGCTTTCTCTTCGGTCAGATTCGATCGATAGCTGTCAAAGCTGTTGAAGCCTAAGGGTGGTTTGGGTGCAAAATTCTGAATACTGGTTTGGGAATAAACCGCCGTGGAAATGACCAGAAAAATCAAAGTCAACATAATTGATAAGATCATCTGTTTGGATTTCATGCAATTTTTCATTTAAATCTTATGATACTTAATTCTTAATGAGTATCGGCAACCGATAATAAAAATTTAACTACAGCGGGGGAGATCCCTCGTTGGCACTCGGGATGACACCGTGGGTTTGTGGGATGGGGGAAAGAAGTGGCGATTCATATAAAATTCCTTATTAAATATTTTTCATCGAATCGCCACTTCTTTCCCCTCTGTGATCCCACAAGACCCTGTCATCCTGAGCGGCAGCGAAGGATCCCCTGCATCTATTCTGAAATTATAATTGAATTCAAATTCAATCATTTTATGTTTTTAATCCACAATTATTATTTATTCAAGATACTTATATAATTTTTTTTAACGCCTAAACCTATTGGATACTTTTTTTAAAATACAAAATTTAAAAGTGAATAAATCAATATATTTATTTCTTATATCAATTCCTGTTTATTTTAACGATATTCAAATGGTCCAGAAGCACAAATCCCTCAGGCGAAATGCCTATTGTGTTTTCACCTTTTTCAAAATTTATGGTAATACGCTCCCAAACCCAGGTGCCGGTATTTCCTGTATTCCAGAATTCAATCTGGCCAGTTTTTGTTCCGTTGATTTCCACAGGTGATGGAAAAGCCTGCTCGCGTTTAAGTGTATATCTGAATTCAAGAATATAACTACCCGTTTCAGGTACATTAAAAGTCCATTTCACCTGATGTTTTGCATCACCCACTCTTGTTTCCAGGTACCCCTTTCCGGTGAAACCTGCCACATCAGACTTTAAATCCGATACCTTATATTCTGCATTTTCCGCTTCCAGGATAGTTCCTCCCGGAGTAGGTTGCATCGATGGCAGATTAATCTGACCTCCGTTCGCGGTTATATCGTATAAAGCCCAACTAAAATTTTCTTTCCAATCTACATTGCCCACCCGGTTGGTCCACAACGGATTATAATAATTGGCCAGGCCACATGCCGCGTAATGTCTCCAATAACCGGCAGAACTATTCAACTCCTCAATAACTTTATTATGCCACTCTTTTTCAAATGATTCCCGAAATAGTGAGAGGTAAGCTGCACCACGAATTTTGTGTGCATAATATTTCCCCAGCCAGGCAATTGCCTTAAAATCATCAATGGTAATCCGAAGTTCCTGATTCATTTCCATGTTCTGCTCATCAGCCCACTTAAGCGCCTGGTCAGCATTGCGAATAATTTTTTCGGCGACTTCAAGGGGAGTCTCTCCTTTCATCCCGGAACCGTCAAGATAGGCTTTGGTGTATTCAGGAATTGAAATGAATCCCGTACCTTTATGAGGAGGCAAGGTAATAAACCGGTTTACATCATGATATCCTGTTGGGGTTTTTGCCGGATCGGGTTGTGATTGTCCTGACTCAATATACCACTGAAAATCAAGGGATCCCCAATGAAAACCGGTAACGAGCGGATAAATCATTGATGCACTTTGCCAGGCATCGAACATTTCCCGGGCATTCACCGAAGGAAAGCGGGATTGAATGATATCGACAAAACGATCATTGCCCATGTCGGGATTATACCCTAGCCTTCCCCAGCACATCCATTGATACCAATGTTTAACTATTTCAATCTCACGTGTTCCATTGGTGTTTTTGCTCAAAAATTCCCTGCCCCAAACGTATTGGTCGGAACCATAATAAAATCCTTCGGATACGTCGTATGGTATATTCTTAATGAAATCTCTAACAAAATCAGGTGCGCCCCATCTGAAATAGAAATTATCATCGTTGCGAAGTGTCCACAATGTTTTCAGGTTTTCGCTTTGAATATCTTTTACAAAATCCTGGTGGAAAACCTGATTCACAGAACTATAAACATGTGCCTGTGCATATTTAAAACTGAACAGAAAATTGATATTCTTATTTTCTGTGATTCCTTTAAAAATTTTTGTGATTTCGCTTGCTGTGGACTGGTGCTGACGGTGAATAAAGTCTATTTTCCGATCGGGCTGTTCTTTAAGTGCATCCACCACGCCCAGTCCATAAGTTGCATAGGCCCACTCTTCTTTTTGGGTTGCAGTATAGTCATACATATTTTCACCGGTTGTAAGTCCAATTCCGGCAAGGTCGGGATAAGTGAGCACCATTTGTTTTACGCTTTTTCGAAAATAGTCTGTAGTAACCGGATTTTCGACTTTATCTGTAATGCCATATTTGCCATCGGTACCATAAACAAATATATTCCAGGTTACAACATAGAATTTCACATTACGCTGTTTTCCATAAGCCATTACCTTGCGCCAGAATTCGATCTTTTCATCGATGCTAATTTTCCTGATTACTTCATAACTCTTCATAACCTCGGGTGCATCGAAGCCCCATCCGTTCAGTGAATAATTCTCCTTCCATACCCCGGTACTCCTGCGAACATCATTTAAAGCAACATCTGGGTATTCAGGAACTTTAACCATCGATGGAAATGGATGCATGTTCCATAGCGAAATGAGATTGTAGCGGTAACGGGCAAGGTTATCGATATACTCCTTCCAGAACTCAAAATTCCACATTTCGGCCATGTTTTTCTGAGCTGCATCACTGGGTTCGGTATAAGTTGGGGATCGCATATCGAGAGGAATATTGAACTTTGTTCCACGAACCTTCATGTAGGCGTTCTGCAACTGGTTTTGCACAGCATCTATCCCCTTAACTTTAATAATTTCAGCTACTTCAAGGCCTCCATACATGGTTCCGGCTTCATCATATCCCAAAACATATATCGTTTTTTGATCCTTTCCTGCTTTATGTACAATGAAACCTTCCTCTTTTAACTCAGCTGCATTGCCGATACCAGCCTTTTTAATAAGATTCGAAGCTATTTCATCGTTTTTGCTGATTAAAACAATATTGATTTCATCAGCCCGCATCTTATCAAGTTCTGAAATTGAAAAATTAACAGTTTCAGTTCCTTTCTCATGCAACACATTCCCTATTTCATTTACGGCAAATTGAACTTTGCCTGAATCTTTTTTATAAAATAAGCCAATATCTTTTGCATTCAGAGAAACAATTGATACTGTAAATAAAAAAAGAAATAATCCCTTCATAAAGTGGTTATAATTTGTTTTTAATTCACATAATGCAAACTATTGTCTAAACCCGGATTGTCAAATTGGAAATTTGTTGGCAAGGGATAACATTGATTTTTTTCAAAATCGACCTTTCCAACCGGATGCCTGCCACCGTTTAAATAATTCGCCGTTGCAAACTTTACACTTGGCAAATTGCCAGCAGGATCCAGAATTGCCAGCGAAAGAATATAGGTTCCTTTCGGTACATCAACTTTAAATGTTCCTTCCACTGTATTCTTCATTGGTGGTTTTTCCCATTCACACTTACCGGATGCATTCCAGGTCGAGTCGGGTTTATATCCGGAATTACCTGGAATTGTCGTCCAATTTGGATCAGTCCAGCCTTCACCAGGCAACCATTTTCTAATATCTGCTTTGTCAAGAGTTGATTTCCAAACCGGTTTATGGTTCTTTATATCCAGTAATGCAATTTCAACCGGCCAGTCGTAATAAAATGGCGCTGACCCTGCGTTGGTTACATCGAATGCTATCTTTAATGAATCGCTTAACGAGAACCGCACTTCATCAAGTACAAACCGGTATCCAAAAGCCTTCTGGATTTCTTCGGCACCTTTAATTGCTGCTTCATTGTTTCTGTCATAATTTTCAATCCACCGAAGCTGCGTACAATGAAGCCAGCGGATTGAATTAATAACAAAATTGCGGTGTTTTTCCTCAGCCACACTTGCAGTAGGGGAAGCCCCGGGTTGTAATTTGCCATTTCCCCAGTCGTAGGCTACTTCACCACCAATGTATGTTTCTTTGTATCGTCCTTTTTCTGTATTTACCACTTTTATATTGTTTCCATGCGGCCACATTTGATCGTAATGCGCCCACGAATCCCAGTATTCACCATAGGGATGCTGAGTGAAGTTATTCCAGACTTCCCGCACTGAAACTTTCTTGTTTATAAATGCTTTTGCAAAAGCATCGCCCACAAGTTTTTCCATTTCTTTTGTCGGAAAAGGTTGTTCTTGTTCTCCCCATTTTCCAAAGATTCCCATCTCGATGAAAGCAACCCGGGGATCGTTATCCCAACATATCCCAAGCCTTTCAATTAAACGAAGTACTCTCTTCTGAAACTGCTCGCTTGTATAATCGTCTTTCTGCATGTCTGCCGGCCAGTATTTTTTGTCGCCGCTCCAATGCAAATAAACTCTCGGAATTACCTTTATATTTTTAGCTTCAATTCCCTGCCATTTCTCATCGCAAACTTTTTTTATTTTGTCAATGCCGTCTGATTCACTGTTTTCAATCTCATTCCATTGAATGTAAGTTTGTGCAGTTGTAGCCCAGGGATGATCGGCAATTCCGCGCGTTGTAAATCCCATTAATGGATTGCGCAGTGCATGGACATATTTGGCAGGCTTTACTATTATATACTCTCCCTTCTCACTGGATGAAGAAAGCAGCAAAATACATATTAAGATTGTTGAAGATACCTTTAAAGACTTCATAGAGCTTTGGTTAAAAATTAATATTCGAAATCTGATAGTAACCATCTGCGTCTCTGATCCTGGTGGTTAAACCAACATCAACCGGTCTCCCCGATCTGGTGTCTAACAGCTGGATGGAAAGTGAATAGGTGCCTTTTAACTTCTCATTGAATTCTGTCGAATAGCTCTCAATAACAGGCACTTCAGGAAGCCAGTTTTTATTTCCAGAGTTCTGAATGTTAAAATAAACCGATTTGCCTGGGTTTTTTATGCTGGTTAATTTGCCCTTTAACTGATATACAGAATATCCTGGGGCAACGCCTTTGTTCAACCATTCAATATCGAAATCAAGGGACGAATTTGTTATTTTTTTTAGTGTTACAGATTTTGGAAAATACCAGTATCCGCAAAGGTTGAGCATTTCCACTGCCAGGTCAGGATTGTCCGACAGATATTCCGCGGCATACCCATGGTAACCTATATAAGTAGCATGTTCCAGTTTAATGGCTTCCCGTAATATTTTAGCCCCGGAATATCCGATTGTGGGAATTGTATCTTTTCCGTTTTTACCGATCCACATTCCATTATTCTTCACTTTCGGGTAATGCTCCGATTCTAAAATCACAGGTTTCGTAAGATAAAGAGGGGTATAAAAATGTGGATGGCTTACCGACCATGTTTTAATCATATTTTCAACATAAGACTTTACCATCGGACTATCATCACGAAGGGTGAATCCATTCGATACAGCATAATCATATAATGTTTTTACATCGTTATCACTTTTGCTGTAATAAAGCAAATCATCAGTGACAACGAGCTGAGTCTTTTTATAGTTTTTAAGGTAAATATCCATATTGGCTTTTACTTCCTCAACAGAAGGCGGAATTCTTGTTGAGAAGTACGTATGGCCTTCCCCCCATTCGCCGAT
>Ga0208980_10002487_pt1 | contig 11166 bp, 2 predicted proteins | sample WetSurMetagenome_3_FD_187993 | JGI IMG/M metagenome (GOLD analysis project Ga0208980, IMG submission 187993) | Wetland microbial communities from Twitchell Island in the Sacramento Delta, sample from surface sediment Aug2011 Site A1 Bulk (version 2) | ecosystem: Environmental > Aquatic > Marine...
ATTACAAGCCGCACTTGCATTTTAGAGTGTTTCATAGTGATGTTTCATCGAATCTTAATATTACAGACCCATTCGGTTATTGCTATGAATGTGGTGGTTATCCCACTGACCCATTACAGTCATACACTGGGGAAAGTAGTATTAATTTGTGGTATGGAATATATACACGATCAGTAGGAAAGACTCCCTCTCGATTGACTTGTATGATTCACAGAAAATTCATATTATAATAATATCTTATAAGAATCATCATCTGGGTAGGGAAAATAAACTATTATGAAAATGCAAGAGAAGATCCACCTTCTTAACTCAATCATAACAAAAGTAAACACCGATAGACTAGATGTAGATGAAATCGTCACCCTGGTTATCTATGCGATTGATAAAGTAATTAGGGCTGAAGATGTGTCTATTTACCTTTACAACCCAGTAACACACGAATATAAGCTAAAAGCACAGAATGAGTATCCAAATAGAAAAGTAAGTATAACGACGTTAACTCAAGAAAATTCATTTATTGAACATGTATTAACTGCAAAAGAGGTATTGAGGATAAATAAAGAAAACCTCGAATTTGTGCCTGGATATTTACTCAAGTCGATTCTAATCGTGCCGCTAATATATCACCAAGATTCTATTGGTCTACTCATTGTTAAGAATTGGAATAATAAAATAAAAATCACGAGTCAGGATGAGTATCTCTTAACATTATTTTCCGGTAGTATTGTAGGAGCTTTAAAGAATATTGAACTACGCCAAAGTTTTAATGAACAAGCAAGAGTAATCACATCATTACATCAAATCAGCAATTCATTGATTAATGCGGAACATACAAATCGGCGTGTCCTTCAAGACATAGCTAATGATGCCTTAGTTGTTTTATCCGGGGATCTTATCGTGATTCTGGAGTATAACGAGGAATTGAAAATATTCCAAAATCACCCGATTATTGCAGGGCACAAAGTATACAGCATTGATAGGTTAAAAAAGAGACAACTCGATAATACAGATGATAGTTTGGTCCATAAACTGTTAACCGAGAAAAAACCTTTTTATGCCTCCAATGGGATTAACGATTGGATTAATGCGGGTTACCTTTCAAAGTCAAAACATTTGGATACAGATGGTTTCTTTTATAGGGAGAAGGTAGCATCGTCAGTTGGTATTCCTTTGTATTATGGAAATAAACTGGGATTGATGTTTGTCAATTATCGAACAAAGAAGAACTTCGATGATAATGAAAGAAGTATTATTGAAACTTTCTCGAATTACGTCATGTTGTCGATACGAATAAATCGAGCACTCGGAGAAAACGTAACATATCAAAATCAATTATCAATTCTTAACAAGATCGGCAAAGAAATAAATCTTTCGAATAACCTGAAAGAAGCGCAACTATATTCGCGAGTATTTAAGGGTATTACAGAACAAATAATTAATATCTCTAATTTCTATATTGCCCATTATGATCGATTGGATAATTCAGTTGATTTTAAATTTATTATTGAAAACGGTGAAGTTATAAAGAAAAAACAAGATGAATGGAAAAAGCGATTCAATGGAAATGGGATAACTGAATATATTATACGGAACAATAAACCTGTAATAGTGAACCACGGCTTGGATGACTGGCTATCAAGAGAAAGAGTTGATCTTGTTGGTCATCCTGCCAAATCAATTTTAGGGATACCACTAAAATCTGGTAAACAAACAATTGGGGCGATGGTTATTCAAGATTATGACCGGGAAGATATTTTCAATTCAACTCATATTGAATTGATACAAACAATTGGATCGTACTTGGCGGCAGCAATTCGCAGCAAACGTAATTCTAGAGTTCTACTTGAGCGTCTAACAATTATTGAAAAAATAATTGAAAGTATGAGTACTAAACTCACCACTGATGAATTGTACAAAGAGATAGTAGAACAGATAAGTAACGAATTAAAATGCACGCATTGTACTTTATATATGTATGAAAGGCGCGAAGATAAAAGTGAATACCTTATTCCAATTGTTGTTTCTGGCAAACGAAAAGATAAGGCAAGTATTTTATCAAGAAAGTTTGCTCTTGATGAAAAACGAGTTAGTAGTGAGGGATTAATTGGGTTCACATTCGATACTGGGTCTGCAAGTATTTACCATGATGCTGCTCGTCATCCAAGGTTTTCGACAGGATATAAATTTCCAGAATCTCACGAAAGATCAATGCTAATAGCGCCTGTTCGGTCCGGAGGTGAAATTAAAGCATTGATATGTGCTGATCAGGATAATACAGTATGGTTTACTGAAAATGATAAGAAATGGGTTCAAGGACTCGCTTCACATATTGGAGTCGCAATAGAAAGGTGTGAATCTCTTGAGCTCCTTCATGATATTGGGAAACAAATAATAGGTTCGTTGAGTATAGGTGATTTTGAGGATATTTTATTAAATATTATTCAAGGTGGATTAAAGATCACGGAAATGGAAGCAGGTATCATCTATTTACTTGGCCATGATGAGAATACAATCGTTAAAGAGATAAAATATCCATTCAATGCATATCTTCCTCGGCCACGACGTAATGAAAATGGACTATTAATTGGCATAACAAAAGAAGTTATCAAAAGAAGAAAACCAGTGATAATAATTGATCCAGCGAGATCAAGGCTCGCGAGTCAAACGCTAAAGAAAAATAAACAATCGATTGCAGGATATCCTCTAATAATTGATCATAAGTTAATCGCTGTATTATTTCTTGTTGATTCGAGACGCCATGATTTTACTGAGATTGAATTATCAATACTTAGTACTTTGTCCTATCTAGCGGCGCAGACTATTAAATCAGCAATTCAAATTGAAAATCAGATCAGTATTGCAGATTCGGAGAGGTCTTCTGTCTACAAATATATAGCGAACGACTTTATTCACCGGTTTGGGAATTTATCCGGCACAATACCGCGATGGGCAAACTCAGCGAAACACGAACTAGTCAAATTAAACATTTCTGAATCTGAAAAGGTACATCAATATCTATCAAATATAATTACCGTATCTACAGATTTGTTGCATCAAATCCAGTATGATCATAATCCCAATATGGTGGCACAAAAGGTTGATACTAGAGAGGTTATAGATTCATTAATTGCAGAATTTGAATACCTTTGTCCACCAACGGTTGAGTTTACAACATCATGTACGGGTGCCTTAAAACCCGTGTTCTGCGTTCGACAATTAATTGATAATGCACTATTTAATATTATTGATAATGCCCGAAAATCTATTAGTCAGATCGGTAAGATTGATATTTTGTTACATCCTACTGTGAAGAATAGGACTGAATATATAGTAATAGAGGTATCTGATAGTGGAAAGGGCATCCCAGATAATGTAAGGAGCGAGATATTTAATCTTGGCGTTAGTTATTGGGAGGAAGGTAGTATTAGTACTGGATACGGATTATGGCGATCTAAAAGCATTATTCAAGAATTCGGAGGTTCTATAGATTTCCGATCGAATGATGAGAATGGGACTACTTTCATAATAACATTGCCTGCATGTGAATAGTCTTGATACTTAGTGGAGACTCGAAACAAATTAACTTGAATGTGAATATTAAATATTAGTGATCATTTCTAGACAGAATTTGATAGTTCTTTTCTGCATTCTATGTCGTCTTAGACAAGTTATTTTCAGGGAAAAATATGACAGATGTGCTTATCGCAGATGATTTACCCGAGTGGCGCGAGTATCTTTACGATGCCCTTCATGTACGTAGCACCTTAAGCTGTGATGTAGTTACAAATGCAGATGATGCAATTAAGTATGTTGATAAGGACTCATATAAGCTTCTTATCTTGAATCGAAAAATTCGCACATATAACGAAACAAAGAAAATACTTGACCATATACTTGAAAAGGGGTTATCTGTACCTGTCATTATTTACAGCGCACATTTCCCTCACGTTGTATCCCCTATTTCCGACATACGAGGAGAACAGATTGATGATGTTTTTAGGAATTATCATGATAGATATAGAAATGTTGTCTGTTTTATAGATAAAACGGAATGTTCAGATGAAAATCGAGATGAAATAATAGATGTTGTACACAAAACTATTTCATTTAGGCAAAAGGTTTCTAAGCGAATCGATACTGAACCACTCCCGCTTCGTCCTACGTTGGAAGGAGAATCCCGAAAATCTGAAATGGCAAGGGATCGAAAAGATATCGCTATCCAGGTAATTATTAGCCCCGAACTTAACAGTGTTCTTAAGCAATTTCACATTGATATAGTAAAAGATTGTGAACCAATTGACGGTTCTTTGTATTATCATGCAAAGATACACTCTAATATTTATGATCGAGATTTATCAATTATTGTATATTGTCAATCAGAGCAAGGAAATTCTCCGTCAGCTGCGGCTGCGCAACGAATAATTGATATTTGGAGACCCAAGTGTATATTTCTATTAGGTATTTCCGCAGGAATCCGAGGGAAAATAAAAATTGGTGATGTAGTAATTCCAAGAATAGTATTTTCTGATATTCTTGGAGTGGTAAGAGGGGGAAAGAGATTGCCAAGGATGGGGGCTGATAATCTTGACTATGTAATGACACAAATACTAAGGCCATATGAGTGCGATACAGAACGATGGCACAGTGCGTTACATGACGCAATAAGACAACCTAATCCTGAATCGGGAAAAGAAGACGAATACAGGCTACACTTTGCACTGTATCCAACTATGTTTGAATCGAATATGTATTCATCAAATTCATTGCTTAGGGATAGAAGGGTTATTCAAAAAGTAAAGAAAGAGATTAATGAGCAAATAAGAATTGGAGAGATGGAAGCAGGTGGTTTCATTCAGACATGTAGATCACGTTCAAAAACTGTGCCATGGTGTATTGTTAGAGGTGTTGCAGATTTCGGTGATGACTTTAAAAGTGATGAATTTCAAAGATGGGCAGCGCATTCGGCGACATCTTACTTAAAGCTGCTTATTGAAGATGGTCTGCGGGTTGATCATATAGAGTAGATTATTAGTATATTGACTCGACAGTAATATCCACCTACTGATAGCATATCAGTGCTGTTATTCATACCTTTCATTACATTACCTAATCTTTTCATATTCAGCTTATGGTTTTATAATGCGATATTGCTTTTTTAGCCAAGGGGTGGCACTCGTTCGTCAAAGGCATAGCATGGTTCGTGAAGGAATTTTGATAATTTAATAGCTTCTTTGGAGGGAAAATGCTTCGAAACATCTTTACCCAGTGGGGGAAAAAGGCTCGTTTTGCATTTAACATTATCATTGCTCTTTCGATGCTTTTATCCCAAACAGGCCTGCAATTATTACCGGTCCAGGCTGCTACCGAATATGTAGAAAGCCCTTCAGCCTCAGTTGAACAGCCCATCTTTATTGCGCCGGTAATTGAGCGCCCCTTGCCACGTATTGTTAACAGCAGGGAAGAGCAAGGAATCCTTGCGATTGACAACAACTCAACTCCCCTAATAGACACACCAACTGCAATCGCCACGCCTATGATCACCCCGACACCTTCAGGTCTGCCGGGGAATGATCCAAATTCAAATTCTCCTTTAACCTCGCCAACTACACTACCGTCGGATATCGTAACCCAATCCGTGAGCATTAATGGATCGGATTGGATACTTAATGGAAATGCAGATGATACTACCATACCGGGTGCGATAAAACTAACCGACGATATTCAAATGGAAGCAGGTTCTGCCTGGTATACCCACCAGGTAGACCTAACCAATGACTTTGATATGACTTTCAGTTTTTTCCTGGGTGCAAAGAATGGAGCTGATGGAATCGCTTTTGTACTTCAAAATGCTGGCACCGATGCGCTTGGAGAGGTCGGGCGTGGACTGGGATATTGGCATATCACCCCTTCAATAGAGGTCGAAATTGATACTTATTACAATGTCGAACAAGCCGATCCCTACGAACATATGAATGGGAATAATACCCACAACCATGTGGCTCTTATGTTAAACGGAAACATTAATCATGTTGATGAATCCTTGCCGATGGTCATGCCGGATAACACCTTTGAAGACAACACCCTTTACAATTTCAATTTTCAGTGGGATGCGACTTCAAAAACCCTTAATGTTACGAACTTGGAAACATCAATTGGATTCACCTATACAGAAAACATCGTTCAAACCATATTCGGTGGAGATTCGACAGTTTGGTTTGGTATTACTGGTGCAACAGCTGCTTCAAACAACCTGCAATACTTTATTCCGAACTTTATCTACATTAACGCATTGAATGAATTCTCGACCCTTAGTTCCGATCCCGGCTTGGATATTTCTTGTATGTCAGTTTGCTCACAGGATTATGAAGGTGGTCCCATCAATACGCGGACAGGCGGGTATGATTATTCGACCAAAGATATTTCGTTTCAATCAGACGCTGGAGAAATTTCATTCGAGAGAACCTATTCGTCCATGGCTATCAACCACTACTCTGCGAACTTGGGATACGGTTGGACTCACAGCCACGATGTATATCTTTCAATCGGCGAATACGATTCCAGCACTAATATAAGAAGACTGATTCTGAAAAGTCAATCCGCGAATCAATATAAATTCGTCCAGGAATATGGCTCCCCCTCCGCGATGGCATCCCCGGGAGTATATGCCACGCTTGTTCAAGGACCATCCTCCTTCATATTGACAGATCGATCACAAAATATCTATGAGTTCAATCTGACTACCGGCCGGTTGATTTCCAAAACCAACCCCACCGGGCAAAAAATCCTATATACCTTTGACACCGTCGGCAGGCTGACCAGAGTCAGCGATGAAGGCGGGCAAGGTTATATTGAGTTGGATTATTCGGGAGAAAGTACTTTGATCCATTCCATAACGGATCACTCAGGTCGAGTTGTCTCCTACGGATATGATGCCAATAATGATTTAATTTCCGTCACAGATGCATTGCAGCAAACCTGGAGCTATACCTATGACACCAGCCATCATCTCCAGAGTGTCATCGACCCAAATCAGGCAATCATCGAACGGACCGAATATGATACGAGTGGCCGTGCCTTCCGTCAATATGACGGAGCCGATAGGCTGGTAGTGGAATTGATCTACAATGCGGATGGCACAACCACGATAAAAGATGCATTTAACAACCTTGAAATCCGAACTTTTGATTCACGCAAAACACTCACCAGCCAGACCGACTCGGCCGGGAGCACCTTCAGCACGACCTATGATTACAACTTCCGACCCGCGACGATAACAAATGCCGGTGATAATGCGACCAGCCTGACCTGGAGTGCGGATGGCGCAGACCTGACATTCATCTCAGACTCATTGAATGGTCAGGTGAGCATTGCCTACGACACCAATCACAATCCCACCAGCATCATTGATGCACAATTGCAGGAGACGAAATATTTCTATCAGGATCCGAGTTTCCCGACGCTGCTCACCCGGGTCGAATATCCGCTTTCCTTCGACGGAGGGGTAACCTATGTCGGGACAGATTACGTATACTATCAACCGGGGGATCCAGGAGAACAGCCGGCAGGAAAATTAAAGCTGGTCACCGACGCGCTTGGACACCAGACCCTCTATACCTATTTCGCAACCGGCCAGATCGCCTCTGTCACCATTGGTTATGGGTCTGCCGCAAGTCAAACGACAAGCTACCTGTATGACGACGTCGGCAATATGACGAATCAGACCGCCCAGGGTATCACGACTCATTTTGTTTATGATGCCGCTGGGCGAATGATCAGTGAAATACACAACTATGATGAATTTCATGGGACGAATGAGGATAATCTCTATAACCTGACGACTGAGTATACCTTCGACGCACGTGGCAACCAAATTGCGATTACTACACCTGATGGTCTCATTACACGCACCTACTTCGACCTGTCAGGCAAATCGATTGCAATGGTCCAAAACCTGGTCGGCCAGGCGATCGAGGTAACTACCCCTGCTGAAAGGGGGATCGTACCTGATCAAAATCTTCGCACCGATTATTATTACGACGCTGAAGGTTCCCTGATCGCCACCCAGGATCCGGCCGGGATTATCCAGAGAACATTCTATGATGAGACCGGTCGTCCTGAAACGATCGTTCAAAACTTATATGGACAGACCCCAGAAATCAATATGGTTCCGCCGTATAATGCTGCATTTCCCGACCGGAACATTCGCACCGATTATGTCTATGATGCCAATGGCAACAGTATTGCTTCCATCGATAATATGGGTATCATCACACGCACTTATTACAATGAACTCAACCTACCGGTTTATATCGTACAAAACCTGACAGGTCAGGTCATATCAATAAACACTCCTCCTGCACGTGGAACGGGTGACGAAAACCTTGTCACCGAGATACGATATGATGCCAACGGAAACACGATTATCACCGTCGATCCATCCGGGACGATCACACGTATCTATTATGATGCCCTGAACCGTCCCATAACCGTCGTCCGTAATCTTACTTCCGACCACGAATTCGAAACCTGGCCACCCGATCGAAGCGATCCAGGCGGACCCGATTCCGATAATATCCGCATCGACACTTATTATGACCAGGTGGGCAATGCCATCGCGACGATCGACTCCAAGTGGGTAATCACCCGAACCTTTTATGATGCAGTCAACCGGCCTGTCGCGGTGGGCCGGAGTTTAGAAGGACAGGATATCTACGATCCGAATCTACCCACCTACAGTGATAGTGATATCAACGTCATGACCCGTACCAGCTACGATGAGTACGGACGGAGAGAGGCCACGACCGACGAGATCGGCCGGGTGACGAAGTATGGCTACAACGCGTTGGGCCAGGTCGAGACCGTTACGGAAAATTACCTGGACGGCCAACCCCAGAACTACCTGGACAAGTTCAACCGGATCACGATCAACACTTACGATGCCGCCGGACGTCTGTTCGAGACCACTGATACGCTGGGACGTGTGACACGCAATAACTATGATGCGGTTGGGCGCCTGGTCGCCACCACCCGCAATTACCTGGAAGGCCAGGATCCTAATTACCTCGACCAGTACAACCTGGTCACCGGCTACACCAATGACCTGCTCGGCAACCATCTGTCGACAACGGATGCCAACGGTCACACGACCTGGACGGCTTACGATGACCTGAACCGCCCGGTGACGGTGACCGATCCCAACGGCCATGTCACCACGACAACCTACAATGCCTCCGGGAATGTCAATACGGTAAAGGATGCGCTCACGCATACCACCGGCTATGCCTATGACGAACTAGGGCGCCAGACCACGGTCACCGATGCAGAGGGTCATGCCACCGGCAGTGTTTACGATGCCACCGGCAACCGCGTTCAGTCCATCGACGGCAACGGTGTGGTCACAAAATATGAATACGACGGGCTCGGACGCCTGAGCGCCGTGGTTGAGAACTACCGGCCGGCTGTCACACCCAAAGTCGACATCAACGTGCGTACGGAATACACCTACGATGCCAATGGCAATCTCATGTACATTCTGGATGGCAATCAACATACCACCAGCTTCTCTTATGACCCTCTAAACCGTCTCAGACTTGAAGTTGACGCAGAAGGCCACAGATGGGAGTACGGCTACTATGGCAATGGTACCCTGATGGCCATGCTGGATGCCAAGGGTCAATCCACGTATTACTGGCATGACGAAGCCGGGCGACTGGTGAATGTAAACACACCGGATACGGGTGTGGATGCCGATTACTTCTTCACTTATGATGCAGTTGGTCGCCGGTTGACCATGACCGACGGCCAGGGTACCACCACCTGGACCTATGATGCGGTTGATCGCATCGAGTCGGTAACCGATCCGCTCGGCAAAACCGTTACCTACGATTACGACCCGGTCGGGAACAAGACGGGACTCACCTACCCCGACTTAAGCGCCGTAACGTATGAATTCAGCCCGGCCAACGAGTTGAAAACAGTCACTTCCGCCGAGTTTGGCAATGTAAGTTATGGCTACAACTCGGTGGGTCAGCTCCAGACTGTGACTCGACCCAACGGCATCCACACGGCTTACGATTACCTAGATAACGGCTGGTTGGAGAAGATTACCCATTCTACGAGCACGGAGATATTGGCTTCCTACCAATACCAATACAACGCAGCCGGCAACCGCACCCAGGTACAGGAATCCATGGCTGGTGCGTCTGAAACCGGTGTTCCAACCGTCGTGGTGACCGTGACGGAATCCTCCGGTAAGTCCCTGGCTGGGAAACCGGTGTATGCCTTCGACGGCAGCAACTACAGCGGCTACAGCAAGGTCACCGACGCCAACGGCCAGGCAGCCATCACCCTGCCGGAAGGCGATTATCACTTCCGTGCTGATGTGGATGGTACCCAATTCTGGTCAGATACCGTCGACCACTGCACGGTGGGAGAATGCGGCAGTGCTTTGATCACCGTCCCCGAACGTGTACTGGTCACGGTGCAGGATACCGGGGGAGTTCCCCGATCTGGCCTGGAGGTGTATGCCTTCAACGGCACGACCTACAGCGGATATCATGGCACGACGGATACAGTCGGGCAGCTCAGCCTGCGCCTGCCCGTGGGTTCTTACCGCTTCCGGGCCGATCTGAATAACACCCAGTTCTGGAGCGGGAGCGTGAACCACTGCGACGTCCCGGGCTGCAGCATGGCTTCTGTCGTTGTCACCCTGCCGGTCACAGTGACCGTGCAGGATACCAGCGGGAATCCCAAAGCTGGGTTGAATGTCTATGCCTTCAATGGCAGTGTCTTTACCGGCTACAGCAAGGCGACGGATGTAAATGGCCAGGCGGTCTTTACGCTGCCTGAGGGAAATTACCGCTTCCGGGCCGATCTGAATAACACCCAGTTCTGGAGCGGGACTGATAACCACTGCACGATTCCAGGTTGCACGTCCACCGGTGTGGTGGTGACGATTCCTTTGACGGTAACCGTCCAGGATACCAACGAAAACCCGGCATTCAGTTTGCGTGTGTATGCCTTTAATGGAAGTATCTATACCGGATACAACAAGACGACTGACGCAAACGGCCACGCGACCTTCACCCTGCCGGCCGGATCCTACCGCTTCCGCGCCGACCTGAACGGCACGCAGTTCTGGAGTGGGACAGAAAACCACTGCACGCT
>Ga0208980_10002488_pt1 | contig 11157 bp, 7 predicted proteins | sample WetSurMetagenome_3_FD_187993 | JGI IMG/M metagenome (GOLD analysis project Ga0208980, IMG submission 187993) | Wetland microbial communities from Twitchell Island in the Sacramento Delta, sample from surface sediment Aug2011 Site A1 Bulk (version 2) | ecosystem: Environmental > Aquatic > Marine...
TGCCCCTAATTGTCTACAACACCCTTACCCGCAAGAAAGAAGAGTTCAAACCTCTTCACGAAGGCCGCGTCGGCATGTATGTGTGCGGACCAACAGTATATGGTCACTCGCACATTGGTCATGCCAAGAGCTACGTCTCATTCGATATCATCGTGCGCTACCTTCGTTATCTTGGGCACAAGGTAACCTACGTCCAAAATATCACGGATGTTGGTCACCTGCTCGGCGAAACCAATGAAGGTGAGGATCGATTGTTGCGCCAGGGACGGCTTGAGCAAAAGCACCCGATGGAGATTGCCGAAACGTACACGCGCAGCTACTTCGAAGACATGGATGCGCTCGGCGTCCTTCGTCCCGACATCGCACCGCGGGCAACAGGCCACATCATCGAACAGATTGAAATCATCAAACAGCTCATCGAGAAGGGTTACGCATACGCAGTCAACGGTTCTGTGTACTTTGACGTCTCCAAAGATGCTTCGTACGGCAAATTGTCGGGGAGAAGCCCTGAGGAAGTCGAATCCGGTACACGCGTACAGGTGAAAAGCGAGAAGCGCCACCCGAATGATTTTGCCTTGTGGAAGAAAGCCGACCCCGAGCACATCATGCGCTGGCCAAGTCCATGGAGTGTGGGGTTCCCGGGTTGGCACGTCGAGTGCTCCGCCATGTCGATGAAATACCTTGGTGAGACGTTCGATATCCATGGTGGCGGCATTGATAATCAGTTTCCCCATCATGAGTGTGAAATTGCTCAGAGTGAGTGCGCCACCGGCAAACCGTTTGTGCGGTATTGGATCCACAACAATCTGGTGACCGTGAACGGACAGAAGATGAGCAAGTCTCTCGGCAACGTCATCCTGCTCAAGGATGCGTTCAAGCAATGGAAGCCCGAAGTCATCCGGTTCTTTATTCTCCAAAGCCACTACCGCAGCACGCTCGATTTTAGCAGCGATGCTATTGACGGTGCGGCAAAAGGACTTGAGCGGCTTGTGAACACGCTCCGCAATGTGCAAGAGCGGCTCCGCACAGCGGGTGCTGACGGCAATTCCGGTTCAATTGATCTTGCGAAAGTAAAAGCGGACTTTCTTGCTGCAATGGATGACGACTTCAATGCCTCTCAGGCCATCGCGGTCCTTTTTGATCTGAGCCGGGACGTCAATCAGACGCTGAGTTCATCGACATCTTTCACCGCAAACGCATTGCGCCAGGTTCTCGATCTCTTTGTCGAACTGGGAAATATCCTCGGCCTCAATCTGGTGGATCTGACCTCGTCGCAGGGGGGCAGATCAAATCTGGACGGTCAATTCATGGATCTGATTATTTCGCTGAGACAGGAGATCAGAGCGCAAAAGCTCTGGTCGCTTTCAGATAAGATACGTGACGGACTGACAAAACTCGGTATTGCACTGGAAGATAAGAAAGACGGTACCTCGTGGAAACGAACCCCGTGACTTCCCGCCGATAGCAAACCGCCTTGGATTCATTCAAGATCATAGCAAACGGCTACGTTATCACCTGCGATGGTGAAGACCGTGGTGGCGGGTACAATCTGCTTATCCGCAATGATCGTATCGTTGAGGTGTCCGACAAGCTTGATCCCCTCACTGCCATTCATCCATACGCAACCGTCGTCGATGCGTCAAACAAACTTATCATGCCCGGGTTTATCAACGCGCATTTTCATTCGGAGAGCGTACTGTTGCGCTCGAGGACGGACGATCTGCATTGTTCGTTGTGGAAGACAGATCTCAGAACTCAGGAGTGTATCAAGGAACTTCTGAACCCGCTCAATCAGGAGGACATTCGCAATGTCCACCTGATGTCTTATTTCAGCCATCTCAAGTCTGGAACCACGTGTGCCGGGGAGTTTGGGTTGCCTTACACAGAGAAGAGTTTCGTCACCGCGCTGCAAGCCATCGCGCGCACAGAGGTGAAGAATGTTGTTGCCCTTCAGAACTGGGACCAGATTTCAAAAGTGAGCACGTCAACAGGTGAACGTCATCGCTTTCTCATGAATGTTGGCAAAGAGGAAGAGTTCACGGTCTACAGTTTTGAAAATCTTCTCCGCGCAGCCAGAGATCTGAAAGTGCCGCTTCTCGCACATGTGGGAGAACAACGTGGCGATGTGGAGAATGTGAAGAAGACTTTTCGGAAGAGCATCTTTGGCGTGCTGCAAGAGTTCACCGCTGTTCGTCCGGATACGGTCTTTGTTCATCTGAACCACTTTAATAACCAGGAAACAAAGATGCTGGCCGAGGCGGGGGGCTCGGTTGTTGTCTGTGCACGCTCGGCAGCGTTCAAACGTACAGGGTATCCCTCGCTTCGTCACCTCATGAGAAAAGGTATCCGGCTTGCCGTTGGCACCGATTGGGGAGGGGTGGACATGCTTGAGGAGTTGAAGTTTCTACACCGGTTGCACTTGTTGATTTCTGGCATCCCACAGTTTTCTCCCCTCGAGCTTGTAAGAATGGGCACGATCAATGGCGCTCACACGCTTGGACTTTCGCAAGAGACCGGCTCCATTGAGGCAGGGAAGAAAGCCGATCTGACGTTCTTCTCGCTTGATGATGTTCGACTTCCTGTTATCTCGGGAAATGCGAATTCGGAAATGCTGGCCTCGCTTCTGCTTCACGATCTCTCAATCCGCGACGTCTCCGATGTTATGATCAATGGGGAGTTCTATGTGGCGAAAGGCGAAGTAATGACGATGGCCGAGGACGAGATTGCTGAGAGGTTCCGGTCGACTCATAACAAACTGTTCCGGGAAGAGGCACAGAAGATCCCACGCCCCACGTTGTTGGCATCTGATACGACGGCCGCTCGCACCCTGCCAAAGATACTGCCGTTCACACATACCGCCCGGACACTTCAACCGCTCGAAGAAGGATTTGAATCTGGATTTCGGCCGGTGGAGAAACCACGAGTGATTGCTGAGATGGAATCTGGCCACACCCAACCGAACCCACCTCCGGCCGCTCCTGTGGCGGAAGAGATCCACCGTGCTCAACAGGAGCCATCAAAAGGAACCTGGCTTACCTTTGGCGAAGACGAGGATTTCTAGTTCTTGCTTGTAAGTTCGTTCTCGTCGTTATACATTAGACAAGTCTTGGATCACTACAAGGAGTGTTTCATGCGGGCATACAGTTGTCTGTTGAGCGTGATGCTTCTTGCGGCCATATGCTCTCCCGCCGGCGCACAGGGGTCTGCAGGTACGGAGGGAATCCTGGAACCACGTTTCCTTGTTGACATTCCTACAGCCGGAATGCTCGCCAAGGGAGGTCTTGCCTTTGATTTGGATTTCTACCAGGAGGGCGGGATGCTACTCGGGGTTTCCATTGGCATTCTCGACCGACTGAGTCTTGGAGTTTCTTACGGTGGAACAAACCTGATTGGCTCTGGCGAACCGGTCATGAACTCCGTGCCCGGAGTGAACCTCAAGATCCGCCTGGTAGAAGAGGGCCTCGCGTTTCCGGCGATCGTCTTGGGGTTTGATTCGCAGGGTCGTGATGGTTATTTGAAAGATTTGGATCGATACGTGATTAAATCGCCCGGCCTCTATGCTGCTGCAAGCAAGAACTATTCGATGCTTGGGTACTTCAGCATTCATGGCGGCGTCAACTACAGTCTTGAGCGGGCAGACGGTGACAAAGACCTCAACGCCTTTGCAGGGGTTGAAAAGTCCGTTGGCGGAGTTGTTTCGCTTGTGATGGAGTACAACCTTGGCACAAACGATAACAACGAAGAGGCTCTTGGCAAGGGGCGGGGCTACTTGAATGCTGGTGTCAAGTGGACAATAGGAGGAGGATTGACTCTCGCCGTTTGCCTGAAGGACTTGACCAAGAACGGCAACGACGATATCGCGGTTGCAAACAGGACCGTCAGGATTGAATATGTCAAGATTCTTTAGTGTTGCGAAATGTGAACGGCGAAAGACAGCCTGTACACTAATGTGCACAAGCAAATACCCGCAATGTGGTGCAAACCCCAGAAACAAGCGGTTTTGATGAGTGCACGGCACCTTATGGCTGGCACCAATGTTGTACTAGAAGAAGCAGTTAACCAACCTTTTCGCGAGAGTGAGGGTAGCATCATGAAACGAAGCCTACAAAAAATTCTTCTTTCAGGGACTTTCCTGGGATTGCTCGTCTGGCTGAGTGGATGTTACACGCAAGTGGGGACTACACGGGAAGTGGGTCACGAAGAAGAAATCTCGTCTGTGGAAGGCGACACCCTGAACTACTCTGGAGATGATACGGGGACCCAAACGTATCGGGTGGGATACGAATACTATTATCCGACGGTCGGATTTGGCTTCTCTATAGGTTATCCCTCGTACTGGGGATACGGTGGTTGGGGCTACTATGATCCATTCTGGTATGGATCCTACTATCCCTATTATCCTTACTACCCGTACTACCCCTACTCTTCACCGTATTATTGTGGGTACTCTTCGTCCTATAATTCCTACTACGGCACAACGAGAACCATTGGGAGGTCTCGCGGCGGCAGTTATGCGGGTGGCGGCGGTGGGGCAGCCACGGGCTACCGTGGAGGCCTGTCCGGTATGCAGGATTTGCCAACAGGGTACAGATCTGCCTCTGGGACGCGTAGTGCTACTCCATCAGGCAGTGCTTCAAGAGTCTCAACGGGAAGAAGAAGTGAGTCTGGTGTTCGTAGTGGCAAGACGGGAAACACAAGCGTCCGCGGTGGGAGATCGTATAGCGGCACAACCAGAGGAGGCTCCAATGCCGGTCAGCCCCGAACCTATACACCACCGGCACGTGGAAATAGTGCTGACCGCGCATCTGCTGCCGTGCGTTCATACTTTCCACCCTCATCACCCTCCCCAGCACAGAGTGCACCGCCCAGTAGCGGTGGACGATCTGGCGGATCTGGTGGATATAGTGGTTCGGGTGGATCAGGTGGATCGGGTGGTGGGTCGCGGGGTGGCAGAAGTCGGTAGCATCAACCGTGTGGCGTGATCGAACAGCGTTGCAGAGGAATGTGAAGAGCGAATATGAAACGTCTTCTTGCAGTATCTTGTCTTGTCATGTGTGTGAGCGTTCATGGATGGGCGCAGAGTGTATATCTGAGCGATGCAATTCGCTTCTCGACGCCGGGCACAGGAGTTGGCGGGCGGGCGCTGGGTATGGGTGGAGCCTTCACCGGAGTGGCAAACGACTACAGTGCTTTGTACTGGAATCCGGCGGGGCTTGCTCAGCTTGAATATGGCGAATTCTCCTTTGGACTTTCGTATCTCAACTACAAAGACCAGAGTACGTACTTCGGTCAGTCCCAATCCCAATCCAATAATTCGACAACACTCAATGCCTTGGGCATAGCTGCCCCCGTCCCGGTCAAACAGGGCAGCTTCGTTCTTGCCTTCGGCTACAGCCGGGAGAATAACTTCACAACGGGTATGTCCCTCGAGCGCCCGAATGCCAACAGTTACATTCAGTCGCTGGCCTATGATCGCGATCTCGTGTACGAGGGCGACGTTTGGAATAATCTTGCCTGGAGACTATTTCTCGCGGATACACTTGCCGGTTCGGGACACTGGGAGAGGTTCACGACAAACGGCAGGCCTGATTCTGCCTACGCCTACTTGTGGAATAGTCCCATCAAAGATCAGGTCACACAAATCGAAAGGGTTTTTGAAGGGGGCGGACTCAATAACTGGACCGCCGGTGGCGCAATCGATGTTGCGAAGAATTTTTCTGTTGGTGTTAGCCTCACATATCAGGCCGGGAGTTATGAATATGACGGAACGTATGTCGAGCAGGACGACCAGAACGTCTATCGGAGTAACAACTCGGTGGACCCAAACAACTTCTACAGCTTTGAGGTAAACGATGTTGTTAGAAGCGATATTTATGGCTTCGGGGCAAAGTTCGGGTTTATGTACCGGGAGCCCGACCGATATAGAATTGGTGTAAACATCAAGACACCAATAGTGTACAATGTGAAAGAAAAGTTCGGAACCGTATATACATCAACGCCCGATTTCGGAGAGATTGTAACGATCGGCGGGCCCGCCGATTCCTATAACGAATATGAGCTTATCACACCCTGGGTATTTAGTGCCGGCGGATCAGTAATGGTAGGCGGTTTGGTCATCGCTTCAGATGTTGAGTACACCGACTGGACTCAGATGGAGTTTCGGGACGCGAACCAGGACATCCTTGCCCTGAATCAACAGTTCAAGGCAGTGTTCCGGGGGACGGCAAACGTGAGGGTCGGAGCCGAGTATGCATTCAGGCCGTCGTCTTTCCGATTGCGGGGTGGTTTTATCTACAACACGTCACCTTATCAGAACGACCCATCTTCGCGCGACCAGAAGTATGTCACCGCAGGAGCAGGCGTGCCGCTCGGTGAATCCGCAATGCTTGACCTAGCATATGCTCGTGGGTGGTGGGAAACACTTCGCGACAACTTTGATAGGTCGGCAACGATCTATGAGAAGATTGTCACCAACACATTCCTTGCAACAATCTCCTTTAGGTTCTAGCTTCCACATTGCATGAGTAACCGGCTTTGGATATATTGAAGTCCGCCAGTGTGGCGGACTTCTTCATTATCTACCCGCGGAGCCTTTCCGTTGAGCTCAAAAGCAAAGATCATTGTTGGTCTCTCTAGCGTGATCGTTGTTGTCGGCATCGCCACACTCCTCTTTTTGCGATACCAAATCAGGAAGTCCTTCCCCAAAACGGACGGCACCGCATCGGTTACCGGTCTTGAGCAGCCAGCGCAGGTTATTCGGGACAGCTACGGGGTTCCCCGGATCGAAGCCGCGAGCGAACACGATTTGATGTTTGTCCTCGGCTATGTCCAAGCTCAGGATCGCCTTTGGCAGATGGATCTTGCGCGCCGTGTTGGAGAAGGGCGGCTTTCAGAGCTGTTTGGCTTTGAGACGCTGCCCTTCGACAAAATGTTCCGTATTGTTGGCATCCGCGACATAGCGGAGCGAGTCGAGCAGGCTATCACACCAGAATCGCAACAACGGCTTCAATGGTATGCTGATGGTGTGAATGCGTTCATCATATCCCACAAGGGGAAGTACCCGATTGAGTTCGACATGCTGCGGTACGATCCCGAACCCTGGCGCCCTGTTCACAGTCTTATCATTGGCCGATTGATGGCATGGGAACTCAACCTCTCGTGGTGGACCGATCTGACATACGGTGCCGTGGCTGAACGGGTGGGTCTCGAAAAGGCGCTCGACATCTTCCCGCCATTCCCAAAGGACGTTAATCCAATCGTTCCCTCCGAGGCATGGCGGAAGTATGCAAGCCTGACGCAGGATTTTCTGAACACCGCACAGTCATTCGCGGCTTCATGGGGACCCAACGGAATCCTCGGTGGGAGCAACGCCTGGGTTGTTGCTCCCTCGAAGTCTGCGAGCGGCAAGGTCATCCTTGCCAACGACACACATCTACAACTGCAATCGCCTTCTCATTGGTATGAAGTGCAACTGCATGCACCGGGGTACGACGTGTGTGGCATGGCAATCCCCGGAGTTCCGGGCATTGTTGCTGGCAAGAACCAGCACATTGCCTGGGGTCTGACGAACGTTATGGCAGATGACGCTGATTTCTACATCGAGCGGATTGACACAACCAATGGGCAGAAATACTACTACGACGGTGAGTGGCTTCCCGTCACCATTCGCGAAGAAGAAATTCGCGTGAAGGGTGATACGATTGTGCCAGTGACTATCCGGTCAACCCATCACGGTCCCATCGTTACCGACATTCAAACCACGCCAAAGAAGGCAACATATCCGTATGCTGCCAGTATGCGCTGGACTGGCGCGGAGATTTCGGACCAAGTCGAGGCATTCAACAAGATTGATCGTGCAACGCGTTGGGAGGAATTCGCCAGGGGTGTCAGCGAGTTTTCCGGCCCCGGACAGAACTTCGTGTATGGTGATACCGAGGGAAACATCGGGTACTGGTGCGGGGTGAAACTGCCAATTCGCGGCAAGCAGAGTTCGTTGCTGCCACTGCCAGGGTGGGATCCTTCGGCAGAATGGAAGGGCTTTGTCCCATTCAACGAACTTCCGCATCTCTACAATCCACCCGAAGGGTACATTGCAACGGCCAACAACAAAATCGTTGACGATGCCTATCCGTACTATATTTCCGATTTGTGGGAACCCGCCTCACGCATCGAGAGACTGCGAGAAGTTCTCGGAGCGCAAACAAGGTTCGCCGTCCAGGATTTCGAGCGGTTGCAGAACGACATGTTCTCCCACCAGGCAAAAAGACTGGTGCCCCATGTTCTTGCCGCGCTGGAGAATACCACGATCGGCATTCCAGAAGAGAAAACAGTGGTGGAGTATTTGAAGAATTGGAACTTCACCTTCACGAAAGAGGATATTGCCACCACAATCTACCAGGAGTTCTTTGTCAAGCTGTTGGAAAACATCTACAGAGATGAAATGGGCGACAGTCTGTTTCATGACTGGGTGATTCTGGGCAACATCCCGATTCGGGTGACGACAAAGCTCGTGGAGGGGGGGGCGTCCAACTGGTTTGACGACGTGAGAACGGACTCCGTTGAAACGTGTGACCAGATCATACGGATGAGTTTGAGAGACGCGATCCGTATTATGCGAGATAGTGTAAGCACCCAGACGAAGGATTGGCGCTGGGGAGATAGACATACCGTGACGCTGAGACATCCATTCGGACTTGTGAAGCCTCTCGATCGGCTCTTCAACATCGGTCCGTTTCCATATGGTGGCGGCGCAACAACGCTCATGAGCGGCGAGTTTAGCTTCAACGAGCCGTTTCAAGTAACAGTTGGCGCTTCGTTCCGGCAGATATTTGATTTTGCGAAGCCGGATGAATGGCGCGCCATATTGCCATCCGGTGAATCGGGACAGGCATTGCATCAGCACTACGATGATCAGACTCAACTCTGGCTCAACGGTGCGTATCGCACGGTAACCTCAAAACGCGAGACTGGACAATGGGAGAGACTGACACTCAACCCGGTCCGGTAAATACAGGATTCTCCGCCGGCCTGCTTTCCGCTCTCGGGAAGGCCAAGAGCGTTGTGGCGTTCACTGGCGCCGGCATCTCTGCAGAGAGCGGCGTGCCCACCTTCCGAGGTACTGACGGTATCTGGAAGAAATTCAAACCAGAAGAACTCGCGAACATCAACGCGTTCATGAAAAATCCCGAGCTTGTGTGGGAATGGTACGCGCATCGGAAGAGGATTATTGCCGGGATCCAGCCCAATGCGGGTCACTACGCTCTCGCGAAAATGGAGCAGACATTCCTCCACTTTGCAGTCATCACCCAGAATATTGACAACCTGCACCGGCGTGCCGGGAGCCATACAGTTTATGAACTACACGGAAATATCGAGCGCAACTATTGCATGAAGTGTGGCACCACGTATTCAAACGAAGAGGTGTTGAACCAGACAGGTGCGCCACATTGTACCAAATGTGGAGGTCTCATCAGGCCGGACGTTGTCTGGTTTGGTGAGATGTTGCCGGACGATGAGTGGGAGAACGCAGTGCGTGTGGCAGCTTCTGCAGACGTATTCTTCTCCATTGGCACGTCCGGGGTGGTCTATCCGGCAGCATCCATCCCCCTTATGGCAAAACAACAAGGAGCGTTTGTAGTCGAGATCAATCCGGAACCCACACCGTTGACCGATCGTGTCGACGAATTTCTCATGGGAGCCTCGGGCATCATCCTTCCGGCCCTCTATAAACGATTCATTGACGATCAACATTCATAGGACCAGTACCAATATGACTGAAATGTTGTTGCAGGAACCACAAGCTAAGGCGAAGATCGTCTGTACACTTGGACCATCCACCAACACAGTCGAAATGCTGGTTAGTCTCATCCGGGCGGGGATGGATGTGGTGCGGCTGAATTTCTCGCACGGGACGCACGAAGACCATTTGACTACAATACAAAATGTGCACGAAGCCGTGAAGCGTACTGGGGCGTTGCTAACGGTGCTCCAGGATTTACAGGGACCGAAGATTCGCATTGGAGACCTGCGCACTCCTTTTGTTGAATTGCGACAGGGCGAGCGTTTCACGATCACGACAGATCCTCTTGTTGGGGGACCGCAGCGAGTGTCGACGACCTACGCGAACATCACCGGAGATGTTCGGTCCGGCGATAAGATTCTCCTGGATGATGGCAAGCTCCGTCTGCGCGTGGTTGAAGTAAAAGGAAATGATGTTGTCTGCGAAGTGATGGTTGGGGGCAAACTGTCTGCTCACAAAGGCATTAACCTGCCGGGTGTTGCTGTCAGCGCGCCTTCGTTCACAGAGAAGGATATACAGGATCTTGAATTCGGGCTCAAGCACGACATCGACTACGTTGCGCTTTCGTTTGTGCGGACGGCGGATGACATCAAGGAGTTGCGCAAGGTCATCATCAACCGTGTTGAGAAAGGACGGTTTCTTCCCATCATCGCAAAGATCGAGAAACCCCAGGCTGTTGCCAACATCGACCAGATTATCGCGGAGGCAGACGGGATCATGATTGCCCGTGGGGACCTTGGAGTTGAGCTTCCCCCCGAAGACGTACCAATCCTCCAAAAGATGATCGTGAAGAAGTGCAACCAGGCGGGGAAGCCCGTCATCATCGCCACGCAGATGTTGGAATCGATGATCAATAGTCCAACGCCGACACGTGCCGAAGCAAGAAACGGTCTCCATTCCGGGCGGAGTAAAACTCTCCTGGGTCGGGAAGCAGATTGGAGTTTCTGAAGATTATTTGCAGACCTGCAACCCCGAGCTATGCCGACCCGTTACGCCACCCGCATGTTCGAGCTATAAGCTGTGCGTCCCCGAAGGGACGGGAGAGAGTGTTCTCACCGCCCTCATTGAGCGTGCTCAAGAGAAGGACATATTTCAGAAAAGTACGGTTACAGGCCCCTCCAGCTCCGCTTCTTCATACGTCGCCAAGCGGGGAGATACATGGCAGACCGTCGCCAGGAAACACCATACTTCCGCCAAGGAATTAGCTGCGCTGAACGGCATGACTTCGGCCCGTTCCTTCAAAGTGGGGCAACCGCTCAAAATCCCAGCTAACAATTTTTCGGCAGCGCCGGCACCACCCTTTGCGTGCTGGGCGAGGGCGAGGAGACCGCGGTGGAGATCGCCGAATGGCTCGACGG
>Ga0208980_10002489_pt1 | contig 11157 bp, 10 predicted proteins | sample WetSurMetagenome_3_FD_187993 | JGI IMG/M metagenome (GOLD analysis project Ga0208980, IMG submission 187993) | Wetland microbial communities from Twitchell Island in the Sacramento Delta, sample from surface sediment Aug2011 Site A1 Bulk (version 2) | ecosystem: Environmental > Aquatic > Marine...
CCTGTCTGATACGGGGAAAGTTCTTTACGAGAATTGATTACCCGTCTGTTCCGGGAATATCTTTGCCGTCTTTCATTTCGATGACCCTCTTTGCACCAATAAATCTCTTTGTATAATACGGCGTGTCAAGGCTGTCTATGGTGACTTTTTTGCTCCGGGAGGAGGCATGAATGAAGAGATTGTTCCCGAGATAAATCCCTACATGGGACGGGAATGATGCATAAGTCCTGAAGAATACGAGGTCACCGATCGAAAGTTCACTTTTGTCAATAGGGTCGCCCTCGGTGAACTGCTCCCTTGCGGACCTGGGAAGATTGACTCCGATAAGGTTATATACTTTCTGAACATACGCGGAACAGTCAATGCCAAAAATACTGTTGCCGCCGAACCGGTAAGGAATATTCAGGAGCTTTTTAGCGAAAAGTATAAGTTTATCATGGAGCCCCTTATCCTCCAATTGCGGTTCACTGTGCATTCCCTCGTCGCTCTGGACTCCCTGGGAGAGGATCGTTTCATATTGTTTTGGAATCTCCGGATCGGGTTCATGTGCCAGGATGATTTTCTGTCCCGGTTTAAGGGAGGAATCGGAATTGAGTTCATTGATTTCTCTCAATGTATTGACGTCGACGTCGAAATGTCTTGCGATTTGATAAAGACTGTCCCCTTTTTTCACCGTGTATGATTTCGGGTCTGTACGTTTCAGGAGCAGTCTTTGTCCGATTTTCAGTTTTGATGAACTAAGGTCATTCATTTCCTTAAGATCAGAAACCGATACCGAATATTGTTTTGCTATTACGAGGAGGGTATCACCCTTATCGACGATGTGATAGACGGAATCGGAGTGATGCGTCTCTTCGTCCGGGCTTGTTGGTTTTCCTTGATTCCCATCTTTCAGCGATCTCCTCTTGTCCTTATTCGGATTCATTGCCTGTCTGTGCTTTTCGGAGGATGCAGTCTCCTTTGAAGGAATACTTATCTTCATCCCGGGTTTCAGTTTCTTAGGACTGAGATGATTGCACTTAATAATATCCTGTGCACTGACTTTAAATTTCTTTGCAAGTGTTTGGGGATTATCCCCCTTTTTTATCGTATAGGAAAAATCAGCGAAGCATTGAACGGCCAGGAAAACTGTGCAGAGAAAGACTACGGAGAAAAGAGAAAGTTTTTTTCTCATTATGCCGCCTCCTCGCGAATCATCTCATTCAGGGTAGGCAGTTCAGTAAGATCCTTCAATCCGAAATACTGCAAAAATTCCCTTGTGGTTCCATAGAGAAAAGGTCTTCCCGGCGCCTCTTTACGCCCCATGATCTTGATGAGTCTTTTTTCGTACAGCGTTTTAATAGCACTGTCGGAATTGACACCCCGAATCTGTTCAATCTCCGCACGTATAATAGGTTGTTTGTATGCAATAATCGCAAGTGTTTCAAGAGCAGGCAGGGAAAGTCTTGAAGACAGATGGGTTGTTCTGAATTTCCTTGTCCACTCTCCGTATTCAGGGTTGGTAACCATCTGATATCCGTTCGCTATCTCTACGATCATCAATCCGGTATTCCGTTCCCTGTATTCCGATATCAATTCTTCCATACATCTCTTGATTTCAGCCTCCGGAATTTCCAGGATATCCTTGACCGTGGAGGCTGCGAGTACCTCGCCGGAGAGAAAAAGCAATGCTTCAAGCACAGATTTCCTGTCTTTATCTTCCATGTCTTAACAATTAAATATATCAGAAAAAGCCGGAAATTTCAATTTGTTTATTCTTCCGGTTCGATTTCGAGTAATTTATTCTCTTCCTTACTCTTTCTCTTTCTATTATAGACTTTCTTGCCATTTTTTGATGACATCTGACGACTCCTGCGGTTCCTGATAGCCTCAAGAGGTACCCGGGGTTTTTTAAGCAACTTTTCCCTAGACATACTTGTGCTTTTTCTTCCTGTGCTTCGATTTTGAGAAACAAACACCATACTATATAAAAAATTATTCCTGCTTTCATTGAATTACAGGGTGCTATGACGATTGCTCCATGACCTGTCAATAAACTACCCCGGAGCAGAGTTTAGAGATATCTGTGATGAATCAGGAAAGGTTTGGCACAGAAAATGCTAAATATATATCATATGCTATGAGAAAGAGAGTAAATAAATAAAATAAAGCCACATATTGAAGCAATAGCTATAATTAATTATAATATTAAATATAGAGATATGGAAACAAACTCAGGAGAAATAAGGATGATGGAATCAGGAAGGATTTTAATTGTCGACGATGAGATGGATCTTCTGAAGCCGCTCTGTGACCTCCTGTCTGAATGCGGGTATACAGTAACAGGGTGTACATCCGGGAAAGAGGCTCTTGATGCGCTCAGGAAGCAAACAGTCGACCTGCTCCTCATAGACCTGATAGTTCCTGATATGGATGGCATCACTATTTTACAGGAGGCATTTAAAATAGCCCCGGGTATTTTAGGGATAATTATTTCAGGGAAGGGTTCTGTGCAGACTGCGGTGAACGCAATGAAAGCCGGAGCATTCGACTATATCCTGAAGCCTCCTGATATTGAGATGCTAAGACAGGTGTTTTCACGTGCTATAGGGGTAAAGCGCCTGCAGCAGGCCGAGAAAAAATATCGGTCAATTTTTGAGAATTCTATCGGCGGTATTTTTCAGGCGAGTCCCGAAGGACAGAATATAACAGCAAATTACGCCCTTGCGCGGATATTTGGTTACGATTCTCCCGAAGAACTTATAGTAAACCTGACCGACACAGAAGAGCATTTCTCCGCTGCGCCCTGGAGCCAGCCTGAATTTATCCGTTTTATGCAGAAAAACGATGTTGTCACAGGATTTGAATCCCAGGTATACCGTAAGGATGGAAGCAGGATATGGGTCTCTGTGAATGCCATATCAGTCCGTGATGCGAAAGGGAATCTGCTTTATTATGAAGGGATTATAGAGGATATCACAGAACGGAAACGATCAGAAGAGGAGTTGAAACGATCCAGAGAACAGCTTCGCTATCTTTCAGCGCATTTAGAATCGGCTAGAGAAAAGGAAAGGATGTACATTGCCCGTGAAATTCATGATGAGTTAGGCCAGATTCTTACCACTATGAAGATGGATCTCAGGTGGCTTTGCAGCAAAATAAACGCTGATCAGCGGCCAATGCTCTCAAGAATATACTCTGTAACAGATTTAGTCGATATTGCTGTCAAGACAGTGCAGAGAATATCAGCTGAACTCAGGCCCCGGTTTCTCGATGACCTGGGACTCGTTGCGGCAGTCGAATGGCAGATTGAAGAATTCCGGAACCATACGGGAATCCGCTGTAAACTGGTCTGCGAGCCTGAAGACATGAACCCTGAACAGGATATCTCGACGGCATTGTACCGCATTCTTCAAGAGACTCTGACGAATATCGTCAGGCATGCACGCGCAACCTTGGTGAAAGTGTGCATTAAACAAAAGGTTGAAACGGTTATTCTTGAAGTGAGTGATAACGGGAAAGGGATCACCGAGGATCAGATTGCCGGTCCAAAGTCGTACGGACTGACAGGTATTCGTGAAAGGGTCTATCTCCTTGGCGGAGATATCCGAATTACGGGGATGCATGAGAGAGGAACCACTGTTTTTGTGAATATCCCCCTGAAAAGAGAGTGTCTGGTGATATGATACGTTTACTTATTGCAGATGACCATGCAATTGTCAGGAGAGGACTGAAACAGATAATCTCGGAGACTTCTGATATGTTTGTTGTAGCAGAAGCGAGCAGTGGACTGGAAGCGCTCGATAAAGTGTCCGAAAACAGCTTTGATGTGGTTCTTCTTGATATTTCCATGCCCGGCAAGAGCGGGATGGATGTCCTCAGACAATTGAGAAGGAAAAAACCCAAAATGCCTGTGCTTATGCTGAGCGTGCATCCTGAAGAACAGTATGCAGTCCGTGCGCTCCGTGCAGGCGCTGCCGGATACCTGACGAAAGAGAGTGCACCGGATGAATTGATTGCGGCAATCAGAAAGATTTCACGGGGAGGGAAGTTTGTGAGTTCTTCACTTGCCGAAAAACTGATTTTTGAAGTCGAGGGGTATACGAATAAACCGTCCCATGAAGTTCTTTCTGACCGTGAGTATCAGATTATGTGCATGTTTGCGAAAGGGAAGTCAATTAAAGATATAGCTTTTGAATTAGCCCTTAGTATACAGACTGTGAGCACCTATAAAAATCGCATCCTTGTAAAGATGAAGATGGGCTCATTAGCGGAAATGGTTCGTTATGCGCTCACACAGGGATTGGTAGAGTAAAATTAAGCATTTCCCTGCCTTTTTTATCCGAATCCCGTAGTAATATTACTACAAAAAAAATAGAGAAAATACTACACAAATATCATAATTTTCCTAATATTTTTTGATGCCCCGGATTTGTTATCGTACAGTTAAAGAAAAACTTGGGGGGTTTTAACTATGGAAAAAGGCAGCACGGGAAAAGTTCTGGTTTTCAGCAGCAACAGCGAATTTGTCATATCACTCTGTGAAATGCTTTCAAAAACAGAGTACACGTTTCAGGGATATCATTCCTGGGATGATGCTCTTGAGGCTTTGAAAGCAAAGAGATTTGATGTGTTTCTTGCGGAAGTTGAAATGCCGGAGCTGGATGGCATCGCTCTGCTCAGGGCAGCTATGAAGATCAATCCTCATCTTATTGGCATAATTATCACAGGACAGAACGAATTTAACCTCTCTGTGGAAGCGATGAGGATCGGCGCATTCGATTATATTACAAAACCGTTTAAATTGGAACTGCTCCTGTCCAAGATATCGCGCGGTATCGAAGTGAGTCACATGCGCACTGCATACGATATGTACCGGACTGTTTTTGACAATGCGGTGGAAGGATGTTATCTGATGGACGGAGAGAGAAAGTTTGTTGCAGTAAATAGTGCGCTTGCTCAGTTGCTCGGGTATGCATCACCGGATGATCTCCTGTGGCATATTTCCGATGTCGAGCGGCAGCTCTATGTTGACCCGGCATATCATATGGTGCTGAACCGCCTGATTATGGAGAAATCTACGATATCCGATTTTGAATCGCAGGTGTTCCGGAAGGATAAAAGTGTCATCTGGATTTCTGAAAATATCCGTGCCATCTATGACCGGTATGGAACTATTCGGTTTTATCGTGGATCAATGACGGATATCACAGGGAAGAAACAGGCGGTCCATGCGCTTCGCGAAAATGTGATGCAGTTCCAGTACATGATAGAAAAAGCCGAGAGAGATAAGGATGCGCTCAATGAAATAATAGAGGAAATGTGTCATTCATATGCAGAACTTGAAGCGTTTTTTATAAACTTTGTCAGTGCCATGGTAAATGTTATTGACGGGAAAAGTCCATGGATGAAAGGTCATTCCGTCCGCGTAGCGTCGTATGCAACGAGAATCGGGAAAGAAATCGGACTGGACAATGAAGAGTTGAAAAAACTCAGACTTGCTGCTCTTCTGCACGATATCGGCAAGATCCATTGCAATGGGCTGCTTGACAAGCCGGAAAAACTTTCACAGGAAGAATTCGAGCAAATCAAAAAGCTTCCTGTCCAGGGCACTCACATCCTCAAGAAAGTAAGACAACTGAAAGATCTTATACCGATAATCAGGCACCATCATGAGCGGATTGACGGCAAGGGATATCCTGATGGCCTAATGGGAGATGATATCCCTTTTATTTCACGGATACTCCATGTCGCTGATTCTTATGATTCGATGACCGCCAACAGACCTTTCCGGGATGCACCGGGCAGAGAATATGCGTTTGAGGAACTGAAACGGCATAATAATACCCAGTTTGATTCCCGGGTGACCGATGCAGCATTAAAGGTCCTCTAATACCTCTATCTCTGAAGCGTGCTGCTTCTTTTCCTTATCTGGTATAATGGAAAATTACGGAAACGTGTCATTGTACTATCAGGATGAGAAAAGGGAGAGAATACGATGAAAAAATATGAAGAGAGAGGAATCCACATAATCTACAGGTAAGATACCGTGAAAAGGCTGGTTGTCAAGATAGGCAGCAATATCCTTTCTGATAAAAAGGAGGGGATTGACACAACAAGGATCTCCTCAATAGCGCGTGATATCCATGCACTGCATGAGAAAGGGTATGAAGTTGTTGTTGTTTCCTCCGGAGCAATCGCTGCCGGGATGAGAAAACTCGGATTGAAAGAGAAACCGAAAGACATAAAACTGAAACAGGCGGCGGCAGCAGTCGGGCAGAGCAGGTTGATGTGGGCCTATGAGAGGAGTTTCAGTGAATATGAAATGAAAGCGGCACAGGTGCTGCTTACCCGTGATGACCTTTCCGACAGAAAACGTTATATCAATGCGAAGAACACGCTCCTTACCCTGCTCACATACAAAATCATACCGGTGATCAATGAGAACGATACGGTTGCAATGGATGAGATAAAATTCGGTGACAATGATTATCTTGCCTCTCTTGTTGCAGGACTTGTTGAAGCGGAGCAACTGGTTATTCTTTCCGATGTGGATGGATTATATACCGAAGACCCCAGACAGAGTGCGAAAGCCAAACTTATTGAATGTGTAGAGGAGATAACGCCGGAACTTGAGAGAAAGGCCGGAGGCACGGGAAGTATCGTCGGCACAGGAGGCATGTATTCGAAGCTCCTCGCAGCAAAAAGAGCGATGAGTTACGGCATTGCAGTACATATCATCAGCGGGAGAAAAGACGGTCTCCTGTTGTCCCTCATTGAAGGAACGCAGACAGGAACCATGTTCAAACCCCGGCAGGAGAGGCTTTCCTCGCGAAAGGGATGGATTGCATACGGCAGCCGTTCCAAAGGGAATCTTGTTATCGATGACGGCGCTTCAAAAGCCCTTATTGAAGGCGGAAAAAGTCTGCTTCCCTCCGGTATCATAACTGTGGAAGGACTCTTCGATATCGGCGACGCGGTCTCCTGCGTTGATGCAAGAGGGCACCGTGTTGCAAAAGGTCTGACAAATTACTCATCGTCAGAAACAGAGAAAATAAAAGGGAAAAAGACTACAGAGATAGAGAAAGTCCTTGGCTATAAATACTCCGATGAGGTTATCCACAGGGACAATCTTGTGGTGGTGTAGGGATCATGCATCTGTGTATTGATAAAAGCGCTCATTTTTTTTCAAGATGTTCCCGGATCCTGAGGAATAAATCAATATATTCCTTTTCCTGATAATCCCTGTAGGTGAAGAGATGAGGATTATAGGTGTTGTTTTGATAGATAAGAGTTACCTCTCCATAAATCCCTTTCCCCAGATAAATCCTGTGTGAATAATTTTTTGTTGATGCAAGGACCACTTTGGCAAGTGACAGGTATCCGGGATCAAGGTTAATGGTTCTCCTGCCGTTTACAGAAAGCATTTCCTCAAGGCTGATTGTTTGCAATTTGATATCGGCTATAGCGCCGGGATTGAAGATATCTTTGAAAAATATGAACTGTCTGAATATCGGCCAGCCAAGCTCGTTCCGGTAATAAGAGGAATAATCCCACGGCATTGAAGGACTGATGAAAAGAATTTCCCCCAAGTCGTTTTCAAGCAGTGCTTTTACCCGGTCAAATGTCTCAGAATGAGTATACAGTGTTCCGATAAAAAGTAAGGCAGGTTCAGGAGGTTGTATTTTCCCCATGCCGAATCCCTGAAGAATAACGGAGTTGAGGACTATCCGGGTTCATTCATGAAGGCTCTGATTGCCTGTACTGCGCGGGGAGAACCCCATTCCGCAGGCCCGATCACTTTCTCTCTCAGGATTCCCTTTTTGTCGACTATATATGTTTCCGGCACACCGGTGAGGCCGAAGTGCTGTGCCGCTGAACTATCAGGATTGGCATATACCGGAAGGGTATAGCGGTTGTCTCTCAGATAGGCGATTGCTGTAGGCAGACTGTCTTTATAAAGTATAGTCACCATTCTGAACGATGCATCACCTGACAGGTTCCTGGAAAGGTTTTCCAGTGAGGGCATTTCATCCACACATGACTGACACCATGTAGCCCAGAAGTTGACAAGCACGACAGAGCCTTTCATATCAGAGAGCTTTATTTTACGGTTTTCTGCATCAATCAGTTCAAAGTCCGGGACAACATCGCCGATGGATACTGTTTCAGGAGCGCGATGGTCCGACCGTGTGGCAAAGAAAAGAACGGCAAGGGCTGCGATAAGAACTATAATGAGCAGTAGCGATTTATTTTTCACTATGAGAAAGGCACCTTTTCCTGATCGAATAAATAAGAATCTCAGACTACCGAAACAGCTTCTTCTGCTTCTACAAATTCAGGCCTGTCATCTTCAAGAATGACGCTTATTTTGTGAACGCCCTTGAATCTCCCCTTGAGGATCTCTTCAGAGAGAGGGTCTTCGATAACCTTCTGAACAGCTCTTCTCATAGGCCGTGCTCCGTATGCAGGCTGATAATATCGCTTGAGGATCCATTCCTTAACTTCTGAAGATACCTCGATGACCATTTCCTGATCCAGAAGCATGCGGTTCGTCTCTTCTACAAGCAGATCGATGATCGAGAGCAGGTGTTCCTTCTCGAGCGGATGAAATACGACTGTTTCATCAACGCGGTTCAGAAACTCAGGGTTAAATGTTTTCTTCAGCTCGTTCAGTACGCTGTCTTTTATTTTTTCGTACAGGATATCGGAAACATTCCGCTGAAAACCTAATGGCGTGGCTTTTTCGATCATTCGGGCGCCGAGGTTCGAAGTCATGATAATGACCGTATTCCTGAAATCTACCTTTCTCCCGAAGTTGTCCGTAAGCACGCCTTCGTCAAGCACCTGCAGAAGGATGTTGAAGACATCGGGATGTGCTTTTTCGATCTCATCAAAAAGGACGACGGAATAGGGTTTCTTTCGGATTTTCTCTGTCAGCTGACCGCCTTCTTCGTATCCGACGTACCCTGGAGGGGCTCCCGTTAATCGTGAAACATTGAACCTCTCCATATATTCAGACATATCGATTTTTACGAGGGATGTCTCATCGTTGAATAGAAACCATGCCAGCGCCCGTGCAAGTTCTGTCTTCCCTACACCGGTAGGGCCGAGGAAGAAGAACGAACCGATAGGTTTCTTATTTGACTTCAACCCCGCACGGGATCTCCTGATTGCCTTTGAAACGGCTTTGATCGCTTCATCCTGTCCGACGATCCTCTTGTGAAGGTTCTCCTCCATCATGATGAGTTTTTCCGATTCCTTCTCCTCGATCTTCGAGAGCGGGATACCGGTCATCTTCGATACCGTATATTCAATGTCCTCTGCCCTTACAAGGGGAATTTCCTTGTTCAGGTTATCCGTCCATTGTTTATGGAGCTGTTCGTGGAGCCGTTTCAGCCGTTCCTCCTCAAGGCGGAGTGATGAAGCCTTTTCGAGGTCATGGAGCTTGATATACAAATTCTTCTCTTTGGAAAATCTCTGAATATCGGTTTCGATCTCCTTGAGTTCCAGCGGAGGCTTGTAGCGTTTCAGTTTTATCCGTGAACCGGTCTCATCGATGACATCAATCGCCTTGTCCGGCAGATATCTGTCGGAGATATATCTGTCCGAGAGCCGGGCAGCAACGTCTATTGAATCTTCGGTTATCTTCACCTTGTGGAAGGATTCATATCTGGTCTTTAGCCCCTTCAATATTGCAATGGTATTCTCTATATTCGGAGGCTGAACATGGACCGGCTGAAACCTCCGTTCGAGTGCGCCGTCTTTTTCTATATGTTTCCTGTACTCATCCGGCGTGGTCGCACCAATACACTGAATCTCGCCGCGGGAAAGCGCAGGTTTCAGCATGCTTGAAGCGTCTACAGAACCCTCTGCAGCGCCTGCACCGATCAGGGTGTGGAGTTCGTCAATGAAAAGAATGATATTGTCGGACTGAACGATTTCTTTCATGACGATCTTCAACCGCTCTTCGAACTGGCCTCTGTATTTTGTCCCTGCAATGAGCGCGCCAAGATCCAGGGAAATGATCCGCTTGCCGAGGAGGCTGTCCGGGATATCCCCTGCGATGATATTCTGTGCAAGACCTTCGACAATAGCTGTCTTTCCGACGCCGGGTTCGCCGATAATTACAGGATTATTTTTGATCCTTCTGCCCAGAATCTGTATCAACCGTTCGATTTCGTCTTCCCTGCAGATTACTGGATCGAGCTTGCCTTCTTTGGCGAGGACCGTCAGGTCCCTCCCGAACTCATCCATGGCGGGCGTTGTGCTCCTCTTTTCCTTTGTCTGTGTGTGAGCCCTGATCGAAAAATTAATCGTGAGCTGGCGAGCGCCAAGAAGGTTCGCACCGAAACTCCGGAGGATCTTTCCCCCGATTCCCTCCTCTTCCCTTACAAGGCCGAGAAATATATGTTCGCTGCCGATATAATTGTGGCCGAGGAGCCGTGCCTCCTCAACAGCAAGTTCGAGGACTTTCTTTGCACGGGGCGTGAACGGTATGTCCCCGAAGGTCATCAGGTTCGTTCCCTGAGGCAGGTTTCTTTCAATTTCCATACGGACTTCGTCAGGGGTAATCCCCATCCTTTTCAGGATGGCTAACGGGAGACCGTCTTCTTCTTTCAGAACCGCGAGGAGGAGATGTTCCGTGCCGAGATAATCGTTCTGGCGTTTTTCGGCTTCCTCTTTCGCATAAATGATAACTTTTCTTCCACGCTCGGTAAACTTCTCAAACATTGTATTTTCCTTATAATTTTCTACTCTCTAATTAAAATGATACTTATTTTTCAGGCTGATTGTCAACAAACATGTTGGGATGATTTTATGCGGAATACCGCATAACAACGAGAGAATCATGATAAGATTATATTAGCGGCAAACCGGAAGAGACGTATGCATGACTAAAAAAGGGACAACGAAAAAAAAACGGAAAGACAAGGAAAATAAATTTACTGAAACCTCTTCAGCGAGTATGCTCAATATCTGTTCAAATGCTTCCTGCCGCCTGAGAAAAGCAGGATGCAGAGGCTTCGAAGGATGTCCGGGGTATAAAGCCAGGGGATAAACTTTTTTATCAACAATTCACATGACTGATTGGTTGAAAAGCCCCGAATAAGCGTATGAAGATTGAGAAAACGCAGAGCAAAAAACATCTTGTCCTTGCAGGTGCAGGTCATGCCC
>Ga0208980_10002490_pt1 | contig 11152 bp, 9 predicted proteins | sample WetSurMetagenome_3_FD_187993 | JGI IMG/M metagenome (GOLD analysis project Ga0208980, IMG submission 187993) | Wetland microbial communities from Twitchell Island in the Sacramento Delta, sample from surface sediment Aug2011 Site A1 Bulk (version 2) | ecosystem: Environmental > Aquatic > Marine...
CTACCCTTTATACACATCTTTATCATTCTGATTAGCAGCCAAATGGTTTAAGAATGTGTATTTTATTTTAAAATTAATGCCGGAGGCATTTAATCCCAATAGCCACGGTAGCGTCCGTGGTTAGATAAGTACTCGATCTATCAACCCCGGAGGGTGTTGAATATGTTTAATTTATGAATTCAACACCGCCAGTGTTGGATTGTATCACATCTGGTTACCACAGGCGTAACTGTGGCTATTGGGATTTGACGCTTCCAGCGTCGGTTTCTATTCTACAACTAAATCAAATAAAAAGATGTGTATAAAGGGTAGCTTGGGCTGGGGTGAATAAATTGATTTTCAAGCGTTTTTGGATTTGTATCTGTCATTGCTGATAGTCATAATATTTTTTATAGTAATCCCTTTTCCCCGGATATTCTTTGTGCCTGACCATTGTTGCTAACAATAAACTGACAATTATTTTCAGGAAGCAAGTTATTGTTGTATAAATGAAATATATGAATATATTTATTCCTGTTTTAATTTGATTTAATTTCTAAATACAAATACTATGAAAAATCTCTTTTTAGGTATAATTGTACTTGTAACAATTGGCTTTTTTACAAGTGGTTTGAAAAACGGAACTCCAAATAATGTTTGCAGTTACAATAAAGATTCAATGATTGTGGTTATGCGTTTTGAACGTAAGGTTAAACCTGAGAATGTTGCATTTTTTAAACACTCTTTTGATGTGTGTAAGGCACAGGTAATGGCAAAAGAGCCCGGTTGCCTGGATTATTCTTTATTCCAGTCGTACCACGACAGCACTTTGTTTTGCCTGACAGAATCCTGGGCTAACAAGGGTGCCCACAATGCACACATGCTGTTGGAACATACCAAGAAACACATAGCAGAGACAAAAGGAATTTATGATCCGACTTTTAAGTCATCTACCAACTACACTTACTGGATTTGCCCCGGAGCAAATGAAAAAAAGTAAGTTTGGGGTATAAGAGCTCTGATATTTAAAGTCAATCAAATAAATGGATGCTATTGACTTTTAATCTGAATTGTAAAACCTTATAAATTTATCTGATATGGCAGGAATATTTAAATTCACTTTTGGTCCCTGGAATATTCATGAAGGCGCTGACCCATTTGGTCCGGAAGTCAGAAAAAGTATCAGTTTTTCAAAAAAGCTGGAGTATTACAAGAAACTTGGATTTGATGGTGTCCAGTTTCATGATGATGATGCGGTTCCAGAAATGAATAATCTTTCGCCTCAGCAAATCGTGTCCCATGCAAAGAAGCTTAAGACAATATTGGATAACAGTGGTCTGGCAGCCGAGTTCGTTGCTCCCAGATTATGGGAAGACCCAAGAACTATCGACGGAGGATATTCTTCAAATGATACTGCCTGTAGAAATTATGCAATTGACAGAACCAAACGCTCTATTGATATTGCAAATGCACTTGGAACAGATCTGCTTGTGCTATGGTTAGCAAGGGAAGGAACTTATATCCGTGAATCAAAAGACAGTATGGTAGCTACTGAACGGATTGTAGATGCAATCAACCAGATGCTTTCTTATGATCCGAATGTCAGGGTATGTATTGAGCCCAAACCTAATGAACCAATGGACCATTCCTATATTCCTACTGCGGGGCATGCTGTTGCTCTGGCATTGCTCTGCAGTGATCCTTCACGCGTCGGAATAAATATTGAAAGTGCGCATGCCATTCTTGCCGGATTGGATCCATCAGACGAAATGGGATTCGCACTCGCATTCGATAAGCTCTGGACAGTGCATCTTAATGATCAGAATGGATTAAAATTCGATCAGGACAAGACTTTTGGATCAGCCAATTTACGCAGGGCTTTTAACCAGGTCAGAATCCTTGATAAACACAATTATGGGCTGAAAGGAGAGTTTGTTGGTCTCGACGTCAAGGCAATGAGAACACAAAAAGATGAAGTCGCAACAAAACATTTGACAAACAGCAAGGAGATTTTCCTGAAACTATTAAACATATCAAGGAATATTGACGATAAATTCATCCTGAAATGTCAGCAGGAACGTGATTACGAGGAGTTGGATCTTTATATTATGAAATCATTGCTGGGGGGATAAGTTGAATATATCATTAAGCCGATCATGTGATTCTATACACCATATGCTTGTGAAACCAAGGTCTGTGCCTGCTGGCTGTAATAAAAGGAGTTACAAATTACTGGCATTTGGTAGTCCGGGAATGAGGGCAGCAGATGGTACGGGACTATAATTCAATATTACTTTTCAAAATGTCCCGTTCAGGTAACAGCTTCACTTTATTTTGTTATAGTAAGTAGTAAATAGTGATCACTTAATTCTGTTATACTTTCTCAGGATTTCCATTAATCTGTCCTCCGGCAATTCATAAATTTTAGTTCCGTTTTTTCCTGTCATTGTTTTTGCTGCCAGCAGCGCATTTATTATTGATTCTTCTGTAGCCTGCACCGTTGCCTCAAAGAGCGGTGACATCTGATCATTCGGAACCATCATTATACTCTGATTTACTTCCCGGTTTGCAGCACCCGGATTTGCTGTTGAAAACGCAATAAAAATATCTCCCGAACTATCGCTCACATAACCACCAAGCCGTCCAATCCCCACAGCAACTCTTCTTGTCAGTCTTTCCAGCTGATGGGGAAGCAGCGGAGCATCTGTTGCAATAACAACAATTATGGATCCCCTGTCCTTGCGTTCTGTTAACGGATTCATTTCAGGCATAAGGTCCGGAATTTCTTTTCCAACAGGTACCCCGGCAATTGTAAGAGACCGTCGAACACCATAATTTGTCTGAACAAGTACTCCAAGCGTATATGTATTCTCCTCAATAGTTACCAGACGTGAAGAAGTACCTGTTCCGCCTTTGAAATCGTGACAAATCATTCCGGTTCCGCCACCAACATTCCCTTCACTGATTTTTCCGGTTTTTGCATTATCAAGTGCCTCAAAGACATGTTCTTTTTTTACGTGAAATCCGTTGATGTCATTCAGGTCACCGTCGTATGTTTCGGCAACCACCGGTAATGACCAGAAAATATCCGGTTCATCAGGCAACGGATCGAAAATATTGTGTTTATACTGCCATTCTATTACCGCATCTCTGACAACGCCGACACTATGCGTATTGGTAATCATAACCGGTCCTTCCAGAAAACCTGACTCCTCAAGCCATGTTGTGCCTGTCATTTCACCATTTCCGTTCAGTGTGTACCATCCTGCAAAAACAGGATCGTATTTTTTCCCCCTTGGTAAAATTGCTGTTACTCCGGTACGAACCGGTCCCTTTCCTACCTCCAGTTTACCCTCTCCGGAAATGAGCGTTACATAGCCTACCTCAACACCTTTGACGTCGGTAATTGCATTTAAAATCCCCGGAGTACCATCAAGGGGTATTCCTAACTCCCGTGCCCTTTTATCCTGAGCAGAAATACTAACTGATATGATCAGAAGAAAGACTGCTATTGCTATGGTTCTCATGATATTTATTTATTATTTCGTTTCTCCGGCTTTAAAGGTTGTCCATGGCCTGGTAGGCCGGTCTTTAAGTAAGCCATTCATCCAATCGAACTGAGGATGTCTACCAAGGAAATCTCCGGCAGAGAAAGGCATACCACACGAGCTGCCCCACCGAGCCTGGAAAGACATCTGCCTGGCCATTTGATAATCAACCACTTTCCCATCCACAGTTCCTTCAGGACTATAAGGAATATAAGAATCGACATATTGCGGATCTAGTTCCCAGTGTCCGCAGAGGGAGCGCTGGCCTGGATTAATTTTTTCAAGGTAAGTATCATAATGATCTGCCTCCATCGCCTCAGCGAGCTTGATATTAATTTCCCCGGCATTCTCTTTCATCAGCTGCTTCCATCGTACGCGCCTTGCCACGGAAGACAATTTTATATTTGTTTCATCTCTTGTGGTCTCGAAGCGCAGAATTTTAAGATCTTCTGCAACATTTGATCCAACAAAGAATCCGTCTTTCTTCTTCTCAAATCCAATATACTTTAGACCAAGTTCGAGCCTGGCAATTTCGTTTGTATTAATGTCGCCTATAAGCCATGCATTTGCATAACCACCGTTATTTCCTTTCTTCATAATATCACACCACTCATCAATAGAAGATGCATATTGAGTGGCCGAACGCATACGCGAAAACTCAGGGACACCTTTCGGATCGAAGGGGAAGAAATCACCGATGGTTGTCTCTGAACCAACGAGACCGGCATCCGTTATAAAAAAATCCGTTGCGCTATGAATAAGACCTGGCACCGACTGCATCAGAATACGGTGTCCTTTTTCGGGCTGAATATCCAGAATTACATTGCAATCGGGCTCCCAGTAGCCGCCCATTGTATTGTGCCCCAACACAATTTTACCGTCTGTGGTCATGCTGCCTGTGGCAATAAATGAGCTGCATGATTCTTTCGGACGTTCAATAGAATGAGAGTGTACTGAATCTTTCACTGTGGGCCACCAGTAATCCATCAGTTCCATATAACCATTAAGACCTACAATTTCATCCCGTGTTGTTATAACACCGGCTGCTTTCATCCCCTCCACTATTCCATCTATTTCAGCAAGGTTTTCATTATCAACCTTTGGAGTTAATATTTCTCCTGCCTTTTTCACATACCAGGTCCATTCCATTGCAGTCTGGTAATTCCATCCGACGGCAAGCACACGGATGGCTTCCTTTATCTCTTTAGCCAAAAGATATCCATGTTGAAAACCCCGTTCAGCTGGTTTCCCTTCAATGTGAAGATAAATCCATCCCTCTTTTTCGTGGCGGTTTGCTTTTGAAAGCCAGGCTTTCTGCTCATTTGTCGGGAAGTTATTTGCCTGGCCATGGATTAAGGCAGAAAAAACGAAAACCAGGAATAAAAGTATAACTGCTTTCTTTTTCATGGAATAATTATTTTAAGTTTTTGTGAAATGCATTTATCTTTTTTAACTCTTTAGTTGCTTTTTTCTTTCTGACGATTAATATTAACAAATATACGATGGTCAGAAAACTTATAAAAATCAGCACTCCAAACTTTTCATTCCTGGTAAGGTTTGTCAATAACCATAGGATAATAATTATTGAAAAAATGGGAACAATATATCCACCCGGTATCCTGAATGATTTTAAATCTGTAATGTTATTTTTTCGAAGCTTGATCACTGTCAGTGCAACACCTAAATATATCAGCAGGCACGAAATGCCCGAAATGACAGCAAGTTGTTTAAATCCACCGACTGATGCCAGCAGCAGAGAACAGCAAGTATATGTGATTATTGCTATGTGTGGAGTTGCAAATTTGGTGTGAACCCTGGAAAGCAATGCTGAAGGAATAACTCTATCTCTTGCAGCACCAAACAATACCCTTGGGATACTTAAAACATCTCCGCTCACACATCCGAACGTGGAGATAATCATTCCAACGGTTATTATTGTAAATCCGACACGACCAAAAACCCTGTTCGCGACCTCTGCCACAGGCGATTTCTCAAAGGTTGATAATGAGGCGCCAAGCACGCCCTGAGCGACCGTCTGTACCAATATATAAAGCAACAAAACTCCGGAAATACTTATTAGAATTGCTTTGGGAATGGTTTTTTGAGGATTTTTAACCTCGCCACTAACTGCCAGGGCCGTTTCACCTCCCTGAAATGCAAAAAAGAGGATTATCGATATTTCTCCGACAGAGGCAAGCGACGGGGCAGATTCCCAGTAGAGATTAGTTACAGAAACGTTCTTCCAGCAAAGTAAAATGATCAGAATTAGTGGAACCAGTTTAGCTATTGTGGTGAATTTAACTAATCCGATACCCTGCTTAACTCCCTTAATATTGATTAGTGCTAATCCCGAAAACAGAACAAGAAAAAAAAGGAGCTTAAGCCATAGTTCTTTAAACACCGGGGTAACAGTACCAAAAATATCAACAATGGCATTGGCCATTGCTGCATCCGCTGCAATTCCAACAGCAACAAATAGTATAGCAGTCAAAAATCCGGCATATTTCCCGAAAGCAACCTCTATGTATGTATAGGCTCCCCCGGAACCGGTTATTTTACTCCCGACTTCAGCAAAACAGAGCATTATCAGGGTAATCAGTATACCACAAAACAGATAGGCTGTAATACCTGCAGCACCAAGACCTTCTGCTACTATTGCGGGCATTACGAATATAGCAGCACCAATAGTGGTATTGAGAATGTTAGAGCATAGACCCCAGACTCCAATTTCCCGTTTTAATCCTTCTGCTGAACTATCCATTCCATGGATTTTTCTTTTTAAAAACTACAATCTGTTTTTTAATAATAAAAACGACTATTGAATTTTAAGAACGAAATATAAAAGTAATAAGTGAGAATAAATAGCAGGGTGATTGTTAAATAATTAACAATGCTTCATGAGTGTTCGGAGAGAGTTACTTTTACATTCTGAACAGATGATATTTATCATATGCCTGATTTACAAAAAAAGTAAATTCATTAAAATCATTGTTAAAGTTAGTCTCACTTAACATGTGCTGCAGGTTGCTTTATAATAACATATATACTTATATAACAGGAAATTAGCTCAGATTTTTATAACCATAGTCTGCCTGGATTCTTTCAGCCATTATCTTTGGTATTATCATGCAGATAATTAATAATTAATTTAGAGTTTTAACAAGTGGTCTTTGAGCATAAATAAATACAGGTCAGATATATGTCAATTTATAGAAATTGCTTAAATTAGCATGACAAAAAATTTAATGATCCGATATTTAATAACCATTAAAATCTAACCTTATGAAATCGAAGTTGTTTCTTTTATTAGTCCCTTTTATGATGCTTGCTGGCTGTGATAAAGTTAAAGATGCTACCGCGATTACTGTCGACACCACATTAAAAAACAATATCCCGGTGACAGTTACAGCAACAAAATCTGTTACTGCTGTGTCATTCACAAAATCGCAGGATCTAAACCTTTCTGATAACACAGATCTTAGTAAATATCTGTCGAAGATCGATCAGATTGATCTCAGCAATCTGGTTATTACCGTTACAGGATTAACCGGAACTCAGACGATCAATACCGTTTCCCTTGATGTTACAGGAGTCGGTAATGTTTTTACTCAAACCAATATTTCAGTGTCCAGTCCTTCATTTACTCCGGCAGTTTCAGCAACTATTCTCAGCCAGATGGGGACAAAACTTAAAGCAGACAAAAAGCTCACATTCACTGTTACTGGAACTGCAAGCGGCCCGATGACTTTCACTGTAGGCTGCAATATGACAGCAAAAGTTAAAGTATTTACTATATAACAGAACTTTATTGTTTCTTAGCGGAAAGAGAGTGTTTCAGAATCTGATACACTCTCTTTTCAATTATAGGAAATCCAATAAACCCGAATTTAAAAGCAGTGAATAATTGTCAGATCTGCTTCGTGCTATTATTTTGATAATTTTATAAACCAAGTCTTTTAATCCGGTCAGTATTATCAGAAGAAATAACTTTTCGTAATTAACGATCTGTCTCCCCGCGACATCATGTAACCCGGACGCTGTTTAAGTGTATCGCCAGCAAAGTCAGGCAATCCAATAACAATGTCAATAAGGTGTATTTCTATTTTCTTGTCAGACTCAAATTGTAGTTTCATATCAATACCTCCCGAGGGAATCGCATAATATCTGATGTATTGCCAGGCTGTTCCTCTGAATCGCGAAAGCATTTCCATTTCAGAATTATTTATGCTTGCTCTAATTGCTTCTGATTCCGTTTTAATGAGAATATCTAAATAATTAGCTTTCCTTCCTGATTTTAAATGAAGTTTTAAGAATCTGTCCTTGTTCCCAATGCTGTCTTTCAAAACTGTAATATCAGGTACCGGTAACGCACTGTCTTCAATTTTTTTCTTTAAAAATTTCCGGCGGTTATCAAAAGGGAAAAAGTCCTCCATTTTCCCTGTATCAGGTTTGTCAGATAAGTAACTCTCTGTCCATTCATCTGTTTTATTCTCCAGGGTTGTCCAAAATGTTTCTTTAGTATCCCCATTAACAGCATAAATCATTGAATTAGATTTTTTATACCGCTCGTCATATTTAAGGTTGACAGACCCTTTCAGAAGGAAAAATAATCCAAGGGAAAAAGTTACTATAGTAATTATCCGGAAGTTGTTTTTCGTAATAATCTCGATATGAGGAATTAACAAACTTAAACATAGAGCTGTTATAAGTACAGCTCCTCCGGCCATATTTAAACCCATAGCAATAAGAAACATATAGGTCAGATTTGAAAACCAGATGAGGACAGGTATAGCAAAAATCAAAAACAAACCAATTTGTAAAAGAGAGAACTTAACATGATTACTATTTAAAAACGATATCCCTATTGGGATTAAACTGAACAATAATGGCCAGGTGAATAAATAACTCACACCTGGCATCTTTATACTTACTGAAATCATCAGAATTGCCCACCCAATTGCTGCCCCGGCAGATAGTTCCCATACATTGGTTGGTTTACGAAACAGTAAAAAGATAATTGCTGAACATACAAAAGCCACAACGAATGTCAGTACACTGATTTTACTACTCCAGCACAACAGAATCAGTATAAAAATCATTAACGCTATTACATGCCATAATTTAATTCCTGTGATTAGTGATTTATAATATGCAAACGAAATGGCTACAGTTGTACAGACAAAGGCAAAAAGTAAAAATGAGTAATTATAGGATAACAACCTGGTATCACTTCCAGGATAGTATTTAGCCAACACAAAATACAGACAGGTGACGATTGCCGGAGCAATTAACAATTGAAAAAGAAATGCAATAAACCCGAATAACAACCTAAGCGGTCTTATTGTTTTTCGTTTGAATCCAATAACTAAAACTGCTAGAAGAACAATCGCTGTTAGAATTACCAATGGTAAAATCCACTTATATGAATAATGCACGAACCCTTTCCCGATTGTATTAAAATAAACAGCATCCCCTTTAACTGAATTATTCAGATCGATAGTTGCAAAATGCTCTGTTAAGGCAGTTGCATAAGATCCATGATGCTGTATCGATGATGCACTTGTATTTCCGATATTATCGCCATAAGTGTGATAGTCATATCTGTTTTCAATAAAAGCAAAATTTAAACATTTGAATCCTTTAATTTTAAAAGGGGTCAGATCAGTGCTGTTTGGCATATTGCGATAAATTTCATAATTCAGGGAATTTGCAGCAGGATAAGGAGCCGCTTTTGCAAATTCAGAAATAATCCATTTATTGTCCTTGCTGGTTTCAAACATAAGACTCTGGCCACTTGTTCCGCTGGCTTCAAAATTTAAAACCATTCCTATATCCCTTGCTAACGGATGTTGTTCAATAAATGCTCTTGCCCCCAGCAATCCGGCCTCCTCTCCGTCTGTAAACAGAAAAATTATATCATTCCTGAGAGTTTTCCGGAGTTTAAGGACTCTCAATGTTTCAACCATTGTAACGACAGCTGATCCATCATCGGAGGCTCCATATGAATCCTCAACTGAATCGTAATGTCCCATTACAATAACTGACTTTGTATTATTTGTTCCCGGTAACTTTACAATAATATTTCCAATAGTTGCTGCTTTATTTGAATAAGGATAATAAACTTCAGCAATCTGGAGTTCAGGAGATGTACCCATGCTTTTCAATAAATCAATTAAATAACTCCTGACTTTTAAATTTTCTTCCGTTCCAAGTGCGTGTGGTCTGGCAGATATGAATGGAAGGTAAGCCATTGCACGTTCCGCAGAGAAAAGATCCATTGGTGCCTCTTTAGGGACAACCTTTGGAGGTCTGTTTTGATAAAAAGAAGCAAATACCACAGCAATTAGAAATAAAAAGACAAAAAGACTTACTGTCAGTTCATTCTGAAATAACTTTTTCATTTCTTAAACAGATTGGTTTTGTAACTTACGTTTCCGGGAGGTATGATGTCAAATACACTGCATAATTTCCGCAAAATGCAAAACAGTTGGCTTTCCATCTGGATTTTTACTTAGACTAACCATTGCTTTTGCCAGCTTATCAACAGGCATACTCCTATATTTTATAGAAGATCCGGTCAAAACCGGGTCTATTATTTTCATTGCTCCAAATGCGATTTTTTCTGCTAATCTGAAATCTTTTCTTTTTCCAACCAGAAAGCTCGGTCTGAAATGAAATACCCTTCCAGGGAAAAATTGCCCGGTGCCATTTTCCATCTCTGCTTTCGTTTTCAGATAAAATCCGCCCTTCAGATTTGCCCCCACACTTGAAACATTTAGCATCATTTTAACTCCGTTCTCTGACGCAATCCTGGCAAAATTAATTGGCAAATCTCTGTCTATTCGCTGTTGTTCTTCCTTACTGCCCGCTTGCTTTATAGTTGTTCCCAGCGCATTGAACAGTACATCCCCCTGAATTTCGGAACTTAAAGAATTAATATCTTTCATAGGATTTACAATTTCTTTAAGTTTCGGATTAATTATCCCGGTAGGTTTTCTTACAAAAACCTTCACTTCCGAAAAATAGTTATCATTTAAAACTTCTTTCAAAATCAGATTTCCGACTAATCCGGTTGCTCCTATTACTATTGCTTTCATTTAATTTCCATTAATATACGAATTTACATTTTTTTGATGGTTTTGAGTAACGCTCATTGTAATTTGGCTTGTTGACATGACAATTAATTGTAATTTATTAATTCATACCTTTACCCGCTAATTGTAAAATTAATTTCTTTAAACAGGATTTTAAAATGAGAAAAATAATTAATCATAAATTTCAGTTTATTACTTTGGCAGCAATAACTATATTTTTAATGTATTCCTGTGCTGTTTCTCAGATATCTCTCACCTCTTCCTGGGCAAATAAAAACTCAACTGTAAAAAAATCACCGCTTGTAATGGTAATGGTTATGGGCAAAAATGTTGAAAACCGCAAAGCAGTTGAAAGTGATATGGTCGCCAAGCTGAAAAAGAAAGGGATCAAAGCAATTGGTTCTTTAGAAGTATTCCAACCTGAAGTTCAGAAATATGATTCAGCTGCAATGGTGAGCCTGCTCAGGCAAAACAAAATTGATATGCTGTTAATAAATGGAATCGTAAGCGTGACCGAGAAAGAAAGGTATA
>Ga0208980_10002491_pt1 | contig 11152 bp, 11 predicted proteins | sample WetSurMetagenome_3_FD_187993 | JGI IMG/M metagenome (GOLD analysis project Ga0208980, IMG submission 187993) | Wetland microbial communities from Twitchell Island in the Sacramento Delta, sample from surface sediment Aug2011 Site A1 Bulk (version 2) | ecosystem: Environmental > Aquatic > Marine...
CTCGCCGGAGGCCGCCCCGGTGCCGAAGGTGACGCTGTCGCCGAAGGCCAGCACCGCCGAACCCGCCGGCAGCGGCTGTGCCTTCTGCCCGCCGCCGCAGGCGGCGAGCAGCAGCGCGGCAATGAGGACGAGGAGGATGCGCATCGGTCGTCTGGCCTTTCGACTCTCGGCAAGCGGGTCGCGTGGCGCCTTACGCCGCCGCCGGTTCCTCGTCTCGCCTCAGCTTGTAGGGCTTGATCAAGACGTCGGCAGGAAGCTTCAATCCTTCCGCGAGTCGGCGGATCATCTCAAGAGTCAGGGGGCGGGTGCGGTTCATGATGTCAGCCACTCGACCGCGCGGCCCGATATAGGCTTCCAGATCCTTGCGCGTCAAATCGCGGCTTTCCATGACGTGCTGCAGGAACTCGATGGGGTCGGGATCGACAATCGGGTAGTGGCGGCGCTCGTAGTCCTCGATCAGCATGGTCAGGACATCGAGCCGATCGGCCTCGGGCGTCTTGGGCGCGGCGTCCCATAGGCGCGAGGCTTCCGCCAACGCCGCCTGGTGCTCCTTCCTGGTCCTGATGGGCTTGAGTTCCATGTCTTGCTCCTTCAAATCGTCTCGACGTCGATCTTGTCGTACTGCCGGTGGCTGCCGACGAAGCGGACGAACATCATCCCGCGGTCGTAGTGCACGGCCACCACCAAGCGATAGTCGTTGCCCTTGATGTTGAAAACCACCCGATTGTTGGCCGTGAAGCTTGCACTCCGATACGCCGCCTTGATGTCGGCCGGGGTCTTCCACTCGGCTCGGCTTGCCAAGGCATGCCATGCCCGCAATGGGATTTCGGCATCCGGGTGCCTCACCCAAAACTCGCGCAGAGTGGCCAAAGCGATGACACGCATGGCTTACTCTAGCATGCTACCAAAATGGTAGCAATCCCCGAGATCAGTCGTCCGGCGCCACGGCACCGTCAGGAAACAGAACGTCGGTGAAACCGAACCGACCGAAGTCGCGGATGCGCATCGGGTAGAGGATGCCGTCGAGGTGGTCGCACTCGTGCTGCACCACGCGGGCGTGGAAGCCGGCGACCTCGCGTTCGAAGCGGCGGCCCCGTTCGTCGCAGCCGGCATAGCGCAGGCGCTGGAGCCGCGGCACCCAGCCGCGCATGCCCGGCACGGAAAGGCAGCCTTCCCAGCCCTCCTCCTCCTCCGCTCCCAGCGGCGTCAGTTCGGGGTTGATGAGGACGGTGTCGGGCACCGGCTCGACCTGCGGATAGCGCGGATTGGACTCGACGCCGAAGATCACCACCCGCAGGTCCACGCCGATCTGCGGCGCCGCGAGACCGGCACCGTCGAGATGGGCCATGGTGTCGCGCATGTCGGCCAGCAGCTGGCGCAGCGCAGGGGTGTCGAAACGCTCGACCGGGCGGGCGACGCGCAGCAGCCGCGGATCGCCCATGCGCAGGACCTCGCGGATCACGGTTGAATCATCTCGCCGCCGGGCCGCCCCAAGGCGAAATGCGCCCCCCTGTGGGGGGCAGCGAGCCGGGTTTGCGAGCGTGGGGGGCCATCATTCCGTGCAGAAGTGCTCGATGATCCGCCGCACCCGGGCGTGGGTGTCCTGCAGCAGTCCCTCGATGGCGTCGAAGCGAATGCCGTTGGCCGAGTCGTGGCGTCCGGCGCACCAGTTGGCGACGACGCAGATCGCGGCGTAGGGAACGTCGAGCTCGCGCGCGAGGCTCGCCTCGGGCATGCCGGTCATGCCGACGATGTCGCCGCCGTCGCGCTCGATGCGGTTGATCTCGGCCGCCGTCTCCAGCCGCGGCCCCTGGGTGGTGGCGTAGACCGCGCCGTCGACCACGGGCTCGCCGGCATCCGTCGCCGCCGCCAGCAGGCCCAGGCGCAGCGTCGCGTCGTAGGGCTCGGTGAAGTCGACATGGGCGACCTGGGTGTCGCCGCCCTCCTCGTAGGTGTGCTTGCGGCCCCAGGTGTAGTCGAGGATCTGGTGCGGCACCACGACCACGCCGGGCTTGAGGTCGCTGCGGATGCCGCCGACCGACGCGACCGAGACGATGCCTTCGGCCTGGGCCGCGCGGGCCAGCGCCCAGACGTTGGCACGGTAATTCACCAGGTGCGGCGGAATGGTGTGGCCGTGGCCGTGGCGCGCGATGAAGACGACGTCGCGACAGCCGATGCGGCCGAAGCTGAGGATGCCCGACGGATCGCCGTAGGGCGTGCGCACCACCTCGCGCTGCGTGACGTTGAGATAGGCCAGCTGCGTCAGGCCGCTGCCGCCGATGATTGCCAGCATGAACCACCCCCGAAATAGCGCGGAATCACCTTTGGCGGCGTGGTAAAATTCGCCCCTTTTTTTCAAGGCGCCCCCTCATGTCCCGCCAGCTCCGCAACATTGCCATCATAGCCCACGTCGACCACGGCAAGACCACCCTGGTCGACCAGCTGCTGCGGCAGTCCGGCACCTTCCGCGAGAACCAGCAGGTCGACGAGCGCGTCATGGACTCGAACGACCTCGAGAAGGAGCGCGGCATCACCATCCTGGCGAAAAACACCGCCATCGACTTCGAGGGCACCCACATCAACATCGTCGACACGCCGGGCCACGCCGACTTCGGCGGCGAGGTGGAGCGCGTGCTGGGCATGGTCGATGGCGTACTGCTGCTGGTCGATGCCGTCGAGGGGCCGATGCCGCAGACGCGCTTCGTCACCAAGAAGGCGCTGGCGCTGGGCCTCAAGCCCATCGTCGTCATCAACAAGATCGACCGCCCCGGCGCGCGGCCGAACTGGGTGGTGGACCAGACCTTCGACCTGTTCGACAAGCTCGGCGCCACCGACGAGCAGCTCGATTTCCCCATCATCTACGCTTCGGGCCTCAACGGCTTCGCCAAGATGGAGCTGGACCTCGAATCCGACAACATGCGGCCGCTGTTCGAAACCGTGCTCAAGCACGTGCCGGCGCCCGCGGGCAACCCCGACGCGCCGCTACAGCTGCAGCTGGCCGCGCTCGACTACTCCACCTACACCGGCCGCCTCGGCGTCGGCCGCGTCCTCAACGGCCGCATCAAGCCGGGCCAGTTCGTGGTGGTGATGAACCACGAGGAGCAGGTCGGCTCCGGCCGCATCAACCAGGTGCTGGGCTTCCAGGGCCTCGACCGCGTGCCGGTCGAAGAGGCCGAAGCCGGCGACATCGTGATCATCTCGGGCCTCGAGGACATCGGCATCGGCGTCACCATCGCCGACCGCGACAACCCCATCGGCCTGCCGGTGCTCACGGTGGACGAACCGACGCTGACCATGGACTTCATGGTCAACTCCTCGCCGCTGGCCGGCACCGAAGGCAAGTTCGTCACCAGCCGCCAGATCCGCGACCGCCTGACCAAGGAACTGCTGGTCAACGTGGCGATGCGCGTCGAGGACACCGCCGACTCGGACGTGTTCCGCGTCTCCGGCCGCGGCGAACTGCACCTGACCATCCTGCTCGAGAACATGCGCCGCGAGGGCTTCGAGATGGCCGTGGCCAAGCCGCGCGTGGTGTACAAGGACATCGACGGCCAGAAGTGCGAGCCCTACGAGAACCTCACCATCGACCTCGAAGACACGAGTCAGGGCGGCGTGATGGAGGAACTGGGCCGCCGCCGCGGCGAGCTGACCAACATGGAATCCGACGGCAAGGGCCGCACCCGCCTCGAGTACCACATCCCGGCGCGCGGCCTCATCGGCTTCCAGTCCGACTTCATGACCATGACGCGCGGCACCGGCCTGATGAGCCACATCTTCGACGACTACGCCCCGGTCAAGCCCGACCTGCCCGGCCGCCACAACGGCGTGCTGATCTCGCAGGACGACGGCGAGGCCGTCGCCTACGCGCTGTGGAACCTCGAGGACCGCGGCCGCATGTTCGTCAGCCCCGGCGACAAGCTCTACGAGGGCATGATCATCGGCATCCACAGCCGCGACAACGACCTCGTGGTGAACCCGATCAAGGGCAAGAAACTCACCAACGTGCGCGCCTCCGGCACCGACGAGGCCGTGCGCCTGACCACGCCGATCAAGCTGACGCTCGAGAGCGCCGTCGAGTTCATCGACGACGACGAACTGGTCGAGATCACGCCGAAGTCGATCCGCCTGCGCAAGCGCTTCCTCAAGGCCCACGAGCGCAAGCGCGCCGGCAAGGAAGAGGCCGCCTGATTCCGCCATGAACCGGCGTGCCGCCCTGCTGTCGCTGCTCCTCGGTCTCGGCGCCGCCGTGCTGCCGGCCTGGGCCGGCGACGAGCGCAACAGCGACGTCGAGGTCACCGTTCGCGTGAGCGGCGACGATGTCCTGGTCACGGCCACTTTCACGGTCGACGCCACGCCGCAGGAGGTCTGGGCTGTACTGACCGACTTCGACGGCATGGCGAAGTTCGTCTCCAACCTCAAGACCAGCGAAGTCGTCTCGCGCCAAGGCAACGTCGTCCGCGTCCACACGAAAGGCCAAGCGAGTTTCGGACCGATCGAGTTTCCGTTCGAAGCCGTGCGCGAACTCACGCTGACCCCGTACGAGCGCATCGAGTCGAAGCAGATCAGCGGCACGCTCAAGCGCTTCGCGGGCGTGACCCAGGTCGCGACGACGCCCCAGGGGACCCGCGTCACCTACCGCGGCGATTCGACCAGCAACCAGAGCATCCCGCCTATCGTCGGTCCCTCCTTCATCAGGAGCGAGACGCTGGAGCAATTCCGCGAGTTGCAGACGGAAATCCTGCGGCGGCGCTTCGAAACGACCCGCAAGAATCAATGAGCCCACCCCGAAATCGCCGCTACGCGGCGATTTCCCCTCAAGGGGCCACGAAACACCCGGGGCAGCCCTTCTGAGCTGGCGCTGGTCGCCTTGGGTCGTCTGGGCCCGGCGCCTGGCCGTCGCCGCGGCGATCCTTTCGACGATCGGCTACTTCTCGAACCCGACGGTCAGCCCGCTGCTGTGCAAGATCTACGGCTAAGCCCGTAAGCGCGCCAGAAAATCCCCGACGATGCCGGCCAGCCCCGGCGAATCCAGTTCGGCGAACTCGTAGCGGACGCGCACGACCGGCTGGTCGATTTCGATCAGCGCTGCGAGGTCGATCGGCGTGGCGGCCACGACGACGTCGGCAGGCGTGGCCGCGATGCTCTGCCGCAATGCCTCGACCTGGCCCGGCGAATAGCCGAGCGCCGGCAGCACCGGGCCGATGTGCGGAAAGGCGGTGAATGCCTCGCACAGCCCGGGCGCGGCGAACGGCCGCGGATCGACGATGGTCGCCCCCGCGCGCAAGGCGGCGACATGGCCGGCGCCCCAGGGCATGCCGCCGTGCGTCAGCGTCGGCCCGTCCTCCACCACCAGCACGCGCCGGCCGCGCACGGCCTCGACGTCGTCGAAGCGCAGCGGCGACGCCGCATGCACGATCGCGGCATGCGGATTGACGGCGCGGGCCGCCGCGGTGACCTGCTCCAACGCCTCGGCGGACGCGGCATCGCATTTGGCGACGACGACGACGTCGGCCATGCGCAGCACCGCCTCGCCCGGATGATGGCTCGAAACGTCGTTCGGCCGCAGCGCATCGACCAGCACGATGTGCAGATCCGGTTTCACGAAGGGGAAGTCGTTGTTGCCGCCGTCCCAGAGGATCAGATCGGCCTCGGCCTGCGCCCGCTCGACGATCCGCGCGTAATCGACACCGGCGAACACCACGTTGCCGGCGGCGAGGTGCGGCTCGTACTCCTCGCGCTCCTCGATGGTGCAGGCCGCCGCGTCGAGGTCGGCGCGCGCGGCGAAGCGCTGCACCGCCTGGCGCGACAAGTCGCCGTAGGGCATGGGATGGCGGATCACCGCCACCCTCCGCCCGGCCTCGCGCAGCAGACGGGAGAGATAGCGCGCCGTCTGCGACTTGCCGCAGCCGGTGCGCACCGCGGACACGGCGATCACCGGCACGCCGGCGACGACCTGCGTCGCGACCGGGCCGGGCAGCTCGAAATCGGCGCCGGCGGCCAGCGCCCGGGAGGCCAGGTGCATCACGTGCGCGTGCGGCACGTCGCTGTAGGCGAAGACGACGCGCTCGACGGCGTGGCGCCGGCAGAGCGTTTCCAGCTCGGCCTCGGCCGCGATCGGGATCCCCGCGGGATAGAGCGGGCCCGCCAGCCCGGGCGGATAGCGCCGGCCGGCGATGCCGGGAATCTGGGTCGCGGTGAAGGCGACCACCTCGACCGTCGGGTCGTCGCGGAAGATGCGATTGAAGTCGTGGAAGTCGCGCCCGCCGGCGCCTAGGATCACGAGGCGCGTGCGGCTCATGGCGCGCTCAGAGCCCCTTGACCGCAAAGATCTCCGGCAGGTTGCGCCAGGCACCGCGGACATCCATGCCGCAGCCGAAGACGTAGCGATCCGGCAGAGTCAGGCCGACAAAGTCGGCGCATACGGGCTTTTTGCGACCGCCGAGATCTTTCTCGGTCAGCACCGCGGTCAGGCATTCGCGGGCGCCCTGCGCCAGCAGCCGCTGCTTGATCGCCGCCAGCGTGATGCCCTCGTCGAGGATGTCGTCGAGCAGCAGCACCGTGCGCCCCGCCACCGGCGTGCGCGGCTCGGCGATCCATTCGATGTCGTGGCCCTGCGTGGTGTTGCGGTAGCGGGTGGCGTGGAGGTAGTCGCACTCGAGCGGGAAGGCGAGCCTGGGCAGCAGCTGCCCGGCGAAGTAGATGCCGCCGCTCATCACGGTCAGCACCAGCGGATTCGCGTCGGCGAGCCGCGCCGGGATTTCCGCGGCCAGCCGCTCGATGGCTCGCGCGACCTCGTCGGCCGTGCAGATCAGATCCGCCTCGGCCAGCAGGCGCCGCGCTTCCTCAGGCGCCACGGCCAAGGCGCTCCAGATAGCGGGCGAAATCCGCGCCGACCTCGTGGTGGCGCAGGCCGAATTCGACCATCGCCTGCAGGTAACCGAGCTTGGAGCCGCAATCGTAGCGGGTGCCGAGGTAACGATAGGCGAGCACCTGCTGTTCCGAGAGCAGGGCCGAGATGCCGTCGGTGAGCTGGATCTCGCCGCCGGCACCGGGCTTGACGCGTTCGAGGTGATGGAAGATGCGCGAGGTGAAGACGTAGCGGCCGACCACGGCCTGCGTCGACGGCGCCTGCTCGGGGCTGGGCTTCTCGACGATGGCCGAGATCTGCTCGATGCGCTCGGCCAACGGGCTGGCCGCGACGATGCCGTAGTTCTTGGTCTCCTCGCGCGGCACGTCCTGCACGCCGAGCACCGAGCAGTGGTAGTAGCCGTAGACGTCGACCATCTGCTTGAGCACCGCGGGATCGTTGTCGAGCAGGTCGTCCGCCAGGATGACCGCGAAGGGGTCGCTGCCGATCACGTGCTTGGCGCAGAGCACGGCATGGCCGAGGCCGAGCGCCTCGGCCTGGCGGATGTAGATGCAGTTGATGTTCTTCGGCAGCATGTTGCGCACGAACTCGAGCATCTGCGTCTTGCCGCGCACCTCGAGCTCGTTCTCGAGTTCGTAGGCCTTGTCGAAGTGATCCTCGATGGCGCGCTTGGAGCGGCCCGTGACGAAGATCATGTCGGTGATGCCGGCCTCGACCGCTTCCTCCACCGCGTACTGGATCAGCGGCTTGTCGACGATGGGCAGCATCTCCTTCGGGCTGGCCTTGGTCGCCGGCAGGAAGCGGGTGCCGAGGCCGGCGACCGGGAACACGGCTTTGGTAACGTGCCTCACTTCGAACTCTCCTTCTTGCCGCCCAGGTCAGCGGTAAAGCCGATACCCCGCCGCGCGGGTTCCGGCGACTTCATCAGGCCACGAATGGCGTCGATCAGGCCGGCGATGGTTTGGTCATGACTGCCCACCTTGCGCTCCAGCTGTTCGAGTTTTGCCGCCAGTTCCTTGTGGCTCGCGAGCATTTCGCGCAGTTGCACGAAGGTTCGCACCACGACGAGGCTGACCTCAACGGCACGGGACGATTTGAGCACGTTTCCGAGCATCAGGGCACCGTGCTCGGTGAAGGCGTAAGGCAGGCTCGGCGAATACTTCAGCTTGGCAAGGTGGTCGCAATTTGCGACCACCTCCGCCTTCTCGCTCGCGCTCAGCTGAAACATGAAGTCCGCCGGAAAGCGCTCGATGTTGCGCTTCACCTGCTCGTTGAGACGCTTCGTCGGCACAGCATACAGTTCGGCCAGATCGGCATCCAGCATGACCCGCACGCCACGTATCGACAGAATGCGCTGGGCAACAGATTCCGGCAGAAGCGCTGTCATCTATTCAACAAGTCCAGGAATTGCGTCTCGTCGAGGATGGTAACCCCGAGTTGTTGCGCCTTGTCGAGTTTCGAGCCGGCTTCGGCGCCGGCGACGACGTAATCGGTCTTCTTCGAGACCGAGCCGGCGACCTTGCCGCCGCTGGCCTCGATCAGTTCCTTCGCTGCCTCGCGCGTCAGCGTCGGCAGCGTGCCGGTGAGCACGAAGGTCTTGCCGGCGATGGCCGACGTCACCGCCGGCGCCGGCTCGCCTGCGGGCCAATGCACGCCGGCGGCGCGCAGCTGCTCGATCACTTCGACGTTGTGCGGCTCGGCGCAGAAACGGGCGATCGACGCCGCGACCACCGGCCCGACGTCGGGCACCTGCTGCAGCGCCACTTCGTCGGCGGCCAGCAGCGCATCGAGGCTGCCGAAGTGGCGCGCCAGGTCCCTGGCGGTGGCCTCGCCGACATTGCGGATGCCGAGCGCGTAGATGAAACGGGCAAGCGTCGTGGCGCGGCTCTTCTCGATCGCGGCGAGAATGTTGGCGGCCGACTTCTCGGCCATGCGCTCGAGATTGGCCAGGGCGAGCAGGCCGAGCTTGTAGAGGTCGGCCGGCGTCTTGACGATGGCGTTGTCGACGAGCTGCTCCACCAGCTTCTCGCCGAGGCCCTCGATGTCCATGGCGCGGCGCGAGGCGAAATGCAGCAGCGCCTGCTTGCGCTGCGCCGGGCAGAACAGCCCGCCGCTGCAGCGCGCGATCGCTTCATCCTCGGGTCGCTCCACCGCCGAGCCGCAGACCGGACATTGCTTCGGCATGTGGAACTCGGGCGCGAGGATCGGCCGCTGTTCGGGCACGACGGCGACGACCTCGGGAATCACGTCGCCGGCGCGGCGCACGATCACCGTGTCGCCGATGCGCACGTCCTTGCGCCGCACCTCGTCCTCGTTGTGCAGGGTCGCATTGGTGACGGTCACCCCGCCGACGAAGACCGGGGCGAGACGCGCTACCGGCGTGATCGCGCCGGTGCGGCCGACCTGGACTTCGATCGCCTCGACCGTGGTCAGCGCCTCTTCGGCCGGAAACTTGTGGGCGACGGCGAAGCGCGGCGCCCGCGAGACGAAGCCGAGGCGCTCCTGGTCGGCCAGGCGATTGACCTTGTACACCACGCCGTCGATGTCATAGGGCAGGCCCGGGCGCGCGCCGCCGATGCGGGCGTAGTAGTCGGCCAGGCCGGCGGCACCGCGCACGACCTCGCGCTCGGCCGCGACCGGGAAGCCCCAGGCCGCGAGGCGGTCCATCATCCCGGCGTGATCATGCGGCGCCGGCGCCACGGCGGCGGCATCGGCCACGCCGTAGGCGAAGAAGCGCAGCGGCCGCCGCGCCGTGATCTTCGAGTCGAGCTGGCGCAGGCTGCCGGCGGCGGCGTTGCGCGGATTGGCGAACTCCTTCTCGCCGCGCTCGCGCTGGCGCCGGTTGAGCTTCTCGAATTCGGCCCGGAATATCAGCACCTCGCCGCGAACCTCGAGACGCGAGGGGGCATCGGCCGGCAGGCGCAAGGGAATGTTCTTCACCGTGCGCAGGTTGGCGCTGACATCCTCGCCGGTGAAGCCGTCGCCACGCGTCGCACCCCGCACGAACACGCCGTCCTCGTAGATCAGCGTGATGGCGAGGCCGTCGAACTTGGGCTCGACCGCATACTCGACCTCATCGAGGCCGAGTCCCTCGCGGCAGCGCCGGTCGAACGCGGCCGCCTCCTCCGCGCTGAAGGCGTTGTTGAGCGAGAGCATCGGCACCCGATGCTGGACCTGGCCGAATTCCGCCAGCGGCGCACCGCCGATGCGCTGCGTCGGCGAATCCGGCGTCGCCAGCTCGGGATGGTCCCGCTCGAGCTCGACCAGTTCGCGGAACAGCTTGTCGTACTCGGCGTCCGGGATGGTCGGCGCGTCGAGGACGTAATAGGCGTGGTTGTGGCGCTCGATTTCGGCACGAAGAAAGCGTGCCCGCTCGCTGACGCTGTGCATCAGGAAAAGAGGCGATGGGCGCGGGCGGAGCCGGCGACGATCTGGCGCGCTTCCATGCGCACCTGGATTTCATCGATCTTGGCGCGAATGCCGGCGATCATCGCGTCCGTCAGCGGCGCACGCTGGGCGTCGACCAGCACGCCGCCGAGGCCCTGGGCGAACTGTCGCGCCGTCGCCACCATGCGGTCGAAGGCGTGGGCACCCTGCCCCACATTCGGCACATCCAGCGTCAGCGTGACGCCGTGCGTCGCCAGCGAACCGAGGGATTCCGCCTCGAACAACTCGACGCCGAGGTTGCCGAGGGTGTAGAGCGTCTCGCCCTGCTCGTCGCAGGCGTGGTAGCAACCGTCGTCTTCGAGCTGCATGCCCGCGGCTTCGGCCAGGCCGCGCAGCTTGGTGCCGGCGAAGGCCGTGCCGCCCGGATCGGCGATGTTGATGCCAAGCTGGACGTCGACGCCGGCGCAGAATTCGTCGAGGGCGCGGGCCTGCTCCAGCATGGTGCCGACCTCGGGCACCGTGGCCACGCCGCCGAGTTGCGCCGCGAGGTGACGCACGCCTTCGGCGAAGACCGTCAGTTCGGTTTCGCTGACGGCACCGCGGCGGTCGGCGAGCTGCTGCGCCGCGAGGAAGACGCTGTAGCGACCGGCATCGTGCGCCGTCAGCAGCCGCCACTCGCCGCCGACCTGGGCGATCCAATACAAGGGTTTGGCCAGGTGGCCGGCCCATTCGGCCTGGGCTGCCCACAGCGCCGGCGCCGCAACGGCCTCGACGAACTCCAGGCGGCCGATGCCGTCGGCCACGGGATCGGCCCAGGGCGAGTCGGGCGTATCGGCGGCAAGCGGCTCGAACTCCGTCTCCGAGGTAAACGCCGGTTCGACACGCTGTATCGGCTCC
>Ga0208980_10002492_pt1 | contig 11137 bp, 9 predicted proteins | sample WetSurMetagenome_3_FD_187993 | JGI IMG/M metagenome (GOLD analysis project Ga0208980, IMG submission 187993) | Wetland microbial communities from Twitchell Island in the Sacramento Delta, sample from surface sediment Aug2011 Site A1 Bulk (version 2) | ecosystem: Environmental > Aquatic > Marine...
CGGAACAACCGATGAAAAGCCTTTCCTGGGGATTGCCCCTGGCATGGTGCGGGCTGACATTGGTTCTGTTTTCGCTGTCGAAAAACAAGCAGGAATACTATATCGCTCCCATATATCCCCTGGCGGCGATCCTACTTTCCGGCATTCTGGACAAAAGCCTTTATCGGTCTGTTCGAGAGGGCGCCTCGCATGCTCCGGCCGCGCCGGAACCGATGAAGATCCAAACTGCTGCCTTCCGCTGGCTGTATGCTCTGCTATGTGTACTTTTTATTGCGTTGTCCGCCATCCTGGCGTTCGCTCTGCGGGTATTCATGCCCAACCTGCCGCGCGTGCTACACTATATCCCATCGCTCGTTTTCGGGGCGGCGGGCATTTTGACCGCCTGGAGCCTTGTCCGCGGAAAAATCGGGCGGTGCTTTCCTATCCTTGCCGTATCCCTGGTAACGGCCTACTGGATATGTCCGTGGTTTTACCTGCCGGCGGCGGAATCTTTCCGCCCGGTCAAGGATTTTTGCCGGATTATCGAATCGCATTCGCGCTCGGACGACGAGGCGGGCTATTATGGAACGGCGCTGCCCAGCATGGTTTTTTACCTGCGGCGGCCCGTTTTCGAAGAAAACGATCCGGAAGGCATGCGGCGCAGATTTGAATCCGGCCGCCGGGTTTTCTGCATATTGAGCGAGAAGGATTACGCGTTTTTCGCGCGTAGCGGCGCTACAGCCCTTTACATATTGGACCGCCGCCCCCGTTTGGCCTTGCGAATGCGCTCGCTGCTGAGCTCCGGCGGGTCCCCTGAAGAGGAAATGCTGCTGGTGTCCAACCGCCCAGACTCGGCGGTGGCATTCAATAGGAATTGCCCGACATCATGAAATCCAGAATATTTGTGCTAGTGAAGCTGGCGGTCACCACTCTGATGTTCGTCTATCTTTTGCGGAAGATCGAATTCCGTCAATTTAGCGCCATTCTTCGGAATGCACAGCTGGGTATCCTGATGGCCGGATTCCTCGTGATATGGATCGCCCATTTTATAGTCATTTTTCGCTGGCGCCTGCTCATGCGCCCGTTGATGACGGTGCCATCCGTTGCGACCCTTTTTGGCATCTACTGCATCGGCCTTTTTTTCAATCTGACCTTCCCGACCGTGGTAGGAGGCGATGTCGTCAAGATCTATTACGCAGGCAGGCCCACCCGGTCCTATGCGCAGAGTTTTGCCTCCACATTCCTGGACCGCGATGCGGGAATGCTGGCCATGATGATCATCGCCTGCATCGCCATTCTCATTCACCCGGTTTATGTCCCCGGTGTTCCCGTGGCACTTATCATCTGGGGCGTTTTCGCGCTTTTCATCTTCGGCAATATCGCCCTATTCGCGCCCTATTTCCACCGGCTGCTGACCGGTTTGCTGCGACGTCTGCGCCTGGCGAAAATTGCCGCGAAAATCGATACTATTTCCAGCGCATTTCAGATCATGGGCCGCCAGCCGGGCGTGCTCCTGGGGGCTCTGTCCATCTCATTCGTCAACCAGCTGCTGGTGATTCTCGTGACCTGGATCCTGGCGATGGGACTTCACCTTCATTTGTCATTTCCATATTTTCTGGTTTTCGTCCCGGTCATAACCCTGATCTCGATGATTCCCATCAGCCTGAACGGCATGGGCTTGAGGGAATATTCCTTCATGAGCCTGTTCGGGTCGACCGGCGTGCCGCCGGAGTCCTGCATCGCCCTGGGACTGGCTTCCTCCCTGGTTGTGATCCTTTCCTCCATCCCGGGGGGAATCGTCTATCTGTTTTTCAGGAACCGGGCCGATATGCGACAACTTTCCGAAATGGAAAATGAACTCTCATGAGCGAAAAGATATCGATTATCGTTCCTGTTTACAACGAACGGGAAAGCCTGGATGCGCTCGTTCGCGGCCTTCATGAGGCGATGGAGCCAACCGGAGAGGACTACGAAGTGCTGCTCATCGACGACGGCAGCACCGACGGGAGCGCAGCGTATATGGAATCGCTGCCGCAAAAATATCCCCGAATGCGCGTGATACGATTTCGAAGAAACTTCGGACAGACGGCGGCCATGGCAGCGGGATTCGACTACGCCGCCGGCAGTATCCTGGTTCCTATCGACGCGGATCTGCAGAACGATCCGCGGGACATACCCTCGATCCTCGCCAGGCTGCGGGAGGGATACGACGTCGTCAGCTGCTGGCGCCAGGACCGTCAGGATCCATGGCTGACGCGGCGGCTGCCCTCGAAATTCGCCAACCTGCTCATCTCCCGCATCGGGGGAGTCTCTCTGCACGACTACGGGTGCACGCTGAAGGGATATCGCCGTGAAGTGGTGGAACACATAAGGCTTTACGGGGAAATGCATCGCTTTATACCCATCTATGCTTCCTGGGCGGGAGCCAGGGTCGCCGAAATCCCCGTACGGCATCATGCGCGCAAATTCGGCGCCAGCAAGTACGGGCTGTCGCGCACCTTCAAAGTCCTGTTGGACCTGATTACGCTTAAAATGCTCGGAAGCTATTCCACCAAGCCGATGTATTTTTTCGGCGGCGTCGGACTGCTTTCCTGCAGCGGCGGTTTCTTTTTTGCTGCCTGGACTTTGTTCGATAAATATGTCAACAGTGTCAAAGCCCATAACAATCCTCTGCTGCTGCTCGCGGTTTTTCTTTTTCTCGTCGGCATCCAGTTTATTTTGATGGGGCTGGTCGCAGAGCTTGTGATTCGTACCTATTTTGAATCTCAGGGCAAGCCGCCGTATATCGTCCGGTATATACGGGAGCGCGGGATTACGCCCGAGGCGGCGCGCGACCCGGATAGGACTTCGGATCCATAATCGGGGTCCGGTCATGGGATTCGGGGGAAAAGAGAAAATGCACGGTTACGGATTTACGGTCGCGCGTCTCCGGTTTCCAAACTGCAGCTTGCGGCTTTCCCACGACCCTGTCCATGCCGGCCGGGAGCTGTGAGGAATGCGATTCAGGATTTTGATATGACGGACACTCAATTGTTTTGGGAGCAGTTTGCATTTCAGTCGCATGCGCTGGTCAATTTTGTCGGGGGCGGCGGGAAGACGGCCCTGATACACAGGCTGATGCAGGAATGCTCCGCCTCCGGCACGGTTCTCTGCACGACCACAACCAGAATCCATCCCCCGCGGCCCGGCGAAGGATTGGTCCTGATCTCCAGCGACAACCTTCCTCTTCTGAAGATAATGGCGGAACGCGTCGGCCGCGACCAAACGGAAAAACCCTACAAGCTTATTGTCACCCGCGGCTTCATGAGCCCGAACCTTCTGCGGGGCGTCCCCGCCGATTTCGGCGACGGGCTGGACCGCAGTTTGTTCCCCATAATGCTCAACGAAGCGGACGGCGCCGCGAGCTTTTCGATCAAGCTGCCCCGTGAGGGGGAACCGGTTCTGATGAACAACGCCGAATACCTGGTTCCTGTCCTGGGCATGGATTGCCTGAATCAACCGATCGGGCCGACGGTCGTTTTCCGCTTCCGCGCTTTGGGAAAGCTCTTCTCTCTGCGGGAGGGAGATCCGCTCACTCCCGAGACCGCGGCAAACCTACTGATGCACCGGCAGGGAGTGTGCAAAGGCTGGCAGGAGGGCATGACCCTCATCCCCTTTATCAACAAGGTGGATGAAGCATCGCAGGATGACGTCGCAAGGGATCTTGCACTGTGGATCCTGCACAACCGCAACTTTCCCGTGAAGCGGGTGCTGTTCGGCAGTGTGCTTCATGGAAAAATCGACTCGATTTCCGTTTCCTGACAGCCATGAAAGCCTTTCGGATCGAAAGCAGAGACAATCCACTGATTAAGACCATCCGTCGCGTGGCAGGAGCCACACGACAGGCTCCGGAAGAACTGGTGATTGCCGAAGGCATGCGCGTGCTGGAGGAAGTTGAGCGCGCCGGTTGTGAAATCGAGGCTGCGGTATTTTCGGAGAGCTTCGGGCTTTCCCCAAGGGAGCGAAAACTGCTCCAGGCATGGAGTTCGCGAGCCATTCGCGCTTGCAGGGTCCCGGAAAGCCTCTTCGAATATATCTCGGGCGTCCAGACACCCCAGGGTTCCCTGGCCCTGGTGCGCATCCCCATTCTGTCCCTTTCGAATGTCCGCCCTTTCCCGGGATGCCTCATCCTTTTTGCCTGCGGCATCCAGGATCCCGGCAATCTCGGCACGCTGATCCGTACAGCCACCGCAGCCGGCGCAAGTCTGGTTTGCACGGCCCCGGGCACGGTTTCAGCCAGAAATCCCAAAGTGATCCGTGCCAGCGCCGGCACATTTTTTCACCTCCCTGTGGTTGAAAATATCGGGGTTTCGGACTTCCGGGAATATTGCGAGCATAACGCCATACGGCTATACCGGACCGATACACGAGAGGGGACGGTCTATGCCAAAGCGGAATTGCAGTCGTCCTGCGCCATTCTGCTGGGCAACGAAAGCGGCGGCCTGTCGGAAAAGGAATTCGCCGGAATCCCGGCAATACGCATCCCGATGGCAAAGGGAGTAGAATCACTGAATGTGGCCATGGCAGGATCGATCATTCTTTTTGAGGCTGCCAGACAGCGCATGAGGTTTTAGAGAACATTCATGCTCAGCCGCCGAGGAGTCCAGGATGCCCCGGACACTTTTTCCCGAATCTGATCGACCGCCGATAACGGACGAGACGCCCCTGGCCGAGCGCCTGCGCCCGCGCAGCCTGGATGAGATCCTCGGCCAGGAACACCTCATAGGAAAAGGCATGGTCCTGCGGGTGATGGTGGAACAGGACCAGCTTACGTCCATTATTCTCTGGGGCCCGCCGGGAACCGGGAAGACCACGCTGGCCCGCATCATGGCCAAACAAACCCGATCGCCCTTTGTTTCCTACAGCGCCGTTCTCTCCGGTATCAAGGAGATCAAGACCGTCATGGCCGAGGCCGAAACCTACTTCCGCCGGTCTCAGGGAAAAACGGTCGTATTCGTTGACGAAATCCATCGTTTTAACAAAGCCCAGCAGGATGCATTCCTGCCCTATGTGGAATCGGGCGTCATCGTGCTCATCGGGGCGACAACCGAAAATCCCTCATTTGAGGTGATCAGCCCGCTGCTATCGCGCTGCAAGGTTTATGTACTTAATCCCCTGCAGCCGGACGAAATTGAAGCGATCCTGCGGCGCGCCCTAACCGACGGCGAGCGGGGGCTGGGCAAGCTTTCCGTTACCGCGCCGGACGAAGTGCTGCACCAGCTGGCCGTATATGCCAACGGCGATGCCCGCATCGCGCTCAATATTTTTGAGCTTGCCGTTTCCCTGGTACGGGGGCGCAACCCGGGTGCGCCGCCTGTTGTGACCAGAGCCGACCTGGAATCGGCATTGCAGCGCAAAATCCTTCAGTACGACAAGGCGGGAGAAGAACACTACAATCTCATTTCTGCACTGCACAAATCGATGCGCAACAGTGATCCCGACGCTTCCCTGTACTGGCTCGGCCGCATGCTGGAGGCAGGGGAAGATCCTGTTTATATCGCGCGCCGTATGGTGAGGTTTGCCTCCGAAGACGTAGGACTGGCCGATGTCAGGGCGTTGAGTGTCGCGTTGAATGCAACCGACGCCGTTCGCCTGATCGGATTGCCCGAATGCAAACTTGCGCTTGCCCAGGCTGCCGTATACTTGTCCATCGCCCCGAAATCAAACGCCCTCTATACCGGCTATTCAGCGGTGGTTTCCGATGTCCAGAGCAGTTTCAACGAGCCTCCCCCCCTGCATATCCGCAATGCGCCCACGAATCTGATGAAGGAGTTGGGATACGGCAAAGGGTATCAATATGCCCACGATACCACGGAAAAGGTTGCCGACATGGAATGCCTGCCGGAATCGCTGCGCGGCCGCCGCTACTATCATCCGACAGACCAGGGCATGGAACGGCGCATCGCAGAAATTCTGGCCGATATGAGGGAAAGAAAAAAGCGAAGCCCGGCCAAAAGCTGACACTTGGGCGAGATCACCCATACCATTTCGCTTTTGCAGCCCCGCCGAAGGAAACTGCTGCTAAGACTGATATCTCATGTAATAGATAAACACTACCACCGCAAGTATCCATCGATAAATGATAAAAGGGAAAAAACTTTTGGTCTGCAGATAGCGCAGGAAATAGCGGATACATAGGAAACCGGTGATCGCGGCGCAAAGCGTACCGGTTGCCATTGCCAATATGGCCCAGTTCATATCTGCCGCATGCGGCACCGGATAGCGGGCAGCCTCAACCACGCGCAAGCTTGAAAGAATCCCAGCTCCGACGATCACCGGTGTGGACAAAAGGAAGGAAAATCTTGCGGCGCTTTGGCGGTCGCTGTCACGAAACATGGCTGCCGTGATGGTTACTCCGCTTCGCGATACTCCAGGAATCAGGGCGATTGCCTGGCACAAGCCGATCCAGATGCAATCGGCCCATGTGAACTGCTCGATGGTGCGGTTCTGACGACCTTTTCGTTCCGCCCACATCAGCAAGGCCCCAAATAGGACCAGCGTAAAGACCGTAATCAGCGGAGATCGAAGTTGCGTCTCAACCGTTTTTTCCAGCGCAAGCCCCACGACCATAGCGGGCAGTGTGCCAACGACCAGGAGCCAGAAAAGCCTTTGAGACGGATTAGCCAGAAGGTTTCCCTGCCTGAATCCGACGATCACTTCCCTTCCCAGACGAATCCAGTCGGACCAGAAATAGGCCAGGACAGCGATAGCCGTGCCGACATGAAGGGAAACGTCAAAGACAATGCCCTCCGGTTTCCAGCCCAAAAACCACGGGACCAGAATCAGGTGCGCCGAACTGCTTATCGGTAAAAACTCCGTGAGTCCCTGGATGATGCCGAGAATTGCAGCCGAAAAAATCTCCATCCAACCTCCGCGCTGTTAGAGCAGTGAGTATTCTCCGGCATAGCCGGGCTTTACGGTTGCCGGTTCTTCAAAGACGCCTAATCGCATCCGACAATAGATGAATGAGGTTCCATGCGCTATAGATGCTTTGGAGCCGCAGAATGTCGAATATCGAATGATGAATCTCGAAGTGTGGCTCTAAACTTCTGCGGTTCGATATTCGAAATTCGACATTCCAGCGTTTATCCTCTTGGTTATTGTCCGGACCTGGGAACAAAAAATCCAGTATTTGTCAGACTCATACGGTCTCCCCGGCAAAGCTGGGATCTCCCAACGGATTAGTGTCGGGATTATACTGTTCATCCAACGATGCGCGAAACAGAAAGTCAGCAGTCAGATGCAGAAATATGAAAGCCAGAAGACACGGCTCCTGTATTCTTGCTTCTGGCTTCTTATCCTCAGGCTCAGGATTCTGTGAAGACGGCCTCGATTCTTTCCAGGGCCCAGTCGATTTCATCTTTTCCGATGATCAGCGGAGGCGCGAATCTTACCGTGTCCTCATGAGTCTCTTTGCACAGCATCCCCAGGGTCATGAGCTTTTCACAGTAGCGCCTTGCCCCCCCCGCTTCAGGTATCAGCTCTACGCCAATCATCAGGCCTTTGCCTCGGACCTCACGGATAACCGGGCTCTTTATCTGTTTCAACTGCCCCATGAAGTATTCGCCCATTTTCGCCGCGTTTTCGATCATGCCTTCTTCGATAAGCACTTTCAGCGCGGTTCGCGCGACCGCGCAGGCCAGCGGATTGCCGCCGAAGGTGCTGCCGTGTTCTCCCGGACGCAACACGCCCAGGACTTCGGTGTTGGAAAGCACCGCCGACACAGGGTAAAAGCCGCCCGAAAGCGCTTTGCCGATAATGGTCAAATCGGCCTCGACATGATCGTGCTCTTCGGCCAGAAGCTTGCCGGTCCGGCCGAGACCTGTCTGGATTTCGTCAAGAACAAACAGGACACGGTTTCTCGCGCAAATCTTTTGGGCTTCGGCCAGGTATCCGGCAGGCGGCACCAGGACTCCCGCCTCACCCTGGATCGGCTCGACCAGGAACCCGGCCGTATTGGGTGTGATGGCCTTTTCCAGGGCCGCTGCGTCACCGAAAGGAACTACTTTGAATCCGGGCGTAAACGGTCCGAAACCTTCGCGGTAGTGCTCGTCGGTGCTGAAGCCGACGATCGTGATGGTGCGGCCGTGAAAATTGTTGGCACAAACGACGATTTCCGCCGCGTTGCGCGGCACACCCTTGACCTGATACGCCCACTTCCGCACGGCCTTGATGACGGTCTCGACAGCCTCCGCTCCGCTGTTCATGGGAAGGACTTTGTGAGACCGGGTGAGATCGCAGAGCTCCTTGTAGAAAAGTCCCAGCTGATCGTTGCGGAACGCGCGGGAAGTCAGCGTGATTTTTTGCGCCTGTTCCTGAAGCGTGGCCATAATCCTTGGATGGCAGTGTCCCTGGTTGACGGCCGAGTAGGCGGACAGGCAATCCATGTACTTTTTCCCGTCCACATCCCATACCCATATTCCCTGGCCTCGCGTCAGGACAACATCCAGAGGCTTGTAGTTATGCGCGCCATAGGTTTCTTCCAGTTGTATGTAATCCTTGGTGTCCATAAATCCTCCTGCCGGGTACCAAAGAAATAGCATAGAGTTGCTTGGTCAGGCAACGCGCTGTTTTCCCGCAGCCTGCTGAAATCCCAAAATTCCGTCATCTTCTTCGCCCTTGGATCCGGCTTTGCCGGCTGTCCGGTTTGAGGAGAAAATCTCCAATTTCCGATTTTGCAGCCTGAATCCGGTGGAAATCTTCGGCCGCCGGTATTATTCTTTCGCGTTTAAACATTGAGGGACGAGGAGCGTACATGCCGACTGCAAAAAAAATTCTCAAGATGGGATTGCCCAAAGGGAGTCTTCAGGAATCGACGATGGAACTGTTTCGCAAGGCGGGCATCCGCATCAGTTCCAGCGACCGTTCCTATTTCCCTTACTGCGACGACGAGCAGATTGAAGTCATGCTCATCCGCTCCCAGGAAATGGGGAAATACGTTCAGGACGGGCTGTTCGATGCCGGAATCACCGGACAGGACTGGATTCTGGAAACCGGCGCCAAGGTCAAGCAGATCTGTGAGCTTATGTACGGCAAATCCGGATTCAAACCCGTGCGATGGGTATTGGCTGTGCCCGAAAACTCCAAAATACGCTCCGTTGAGGATCTACAGGGCAAAACCGTAGCAACGGAAATCGTCCATTATGTAAAAAAATATCTGGCCAAAAGGAAAATAAAGGCCCGGGTGGAATATTCCTGGGGAGCCACGGAGGCCAAAGCGGGAATTCTGGTGGATGCCATCGTGGAACTCACCGAAACGGGCAGATCCCTCAAGGCCAATCAGCTTCGCATCGTGGAGGACGTCCTTTCCTCCACCACCCGCTTCATCGCCAACAGGAAAGCTTGGGAGGATCCCTGGAAAAGGGAAAAAATGGAAAACATCGCAATTCTGCTCAAAGGCGCTCTGGCGGCTGAAGGCATGGTCGGATTGAAAATGAACCTGAAAGAGAGCGATTTGCCCAGGGTCATGGATCTTCTTCCATCGCTCAAGCGCCCTACCGTTAGTCCGCTTACGATCCCCGGATGGATGGCGCTTGAAGTGGTCGTGGACGAAAATGTGGTGAAACGCATGATCCCCGATCTCAAGCGGGCCGGCGCCCAAGGCATCATCGAATACCCGCTCAACAAACTCATCGTGTAGTGGTCTCAGGCTACGCGTCACAAGCCGCTAAACCCGGGTTTTGCGGGGAAACCGGCATAATTCTATTGGTAAATACCCGGCTTTGCCGGGGAGATTCATAGAGTTTGACGGCTCCGTATTTTGAAACGCTGAGATACGCTGACAAAAGCGCCGACAAAAGCCGATCTGTTGGGCGAGGGTCGGCGAGCAAAAGCCGATGAGGCGCTTCGCGCCGGCCCCTGCGGGGATCGGAAGCGCCTCATCGGCTTTTGCCCGCGAAGTCAGCGTTCAAGGCCAGCGTAACTCCTCCACCCGTTTTGAACGGTTCCAATCCTTCAAGCCTCCGGCATTGGAAGCCATTCATTCGCTGTATTGCAGGACCTTGGATTTAAAGGCTTCCAGCGTCATCCTGCCCGCTTTGTAATCGCTGATCCAGGATTTCTGCGCGGAAAGAACATCGTGGCGTGTTCGCGGATTCGCCGGATCCGATATATTCAGAGGGCCGAAATCACCCATCGCAAGCACCAGGTTGATGTATTCGCCCGGCTTGACGGTCGTCATCGAGTCCCCATAATTGGCCAGGGTCTCAATTAAATATTCTTTTATTTGAGGAAGCTTTTCCAAATATTTATCATGTTTTACCTTAAGATCTTCGGCGTTCTGCTTTGCTTTTTTCTGGAATTCATCGATTTTTTGACGAAGGGCTTCGTTTTTGGCCGGTGGCACAGGCGGGGCAGGAGGAGCCGGCGGCGCGGGAGGTGCCGGAGGGGCCTCGTAGGATTTGCCTTTCTCCTGATTGGCCCGTTTGGCATTTTCTCGAGCCAGTTCGGCTGCCTGCATCGCCACCTCGCGGGCATTGGCTTCAACCTCTTTGGTCATATTTTCTATATCCTGATAAAACTCAGCGTCGAGATTGACATCCACATCGACGAATCCGGAATAGTCAAAATTCCTCAGACCGGATCTGGGTATTATAAATACCGCTCCCTGGCCCGCGAGGTAAAAGGCATTGATGTTTGAGAACCGCCACGACGAGGAAGCACGCGGCGCGGAGTCCTGTGCAGCGAAGGAAAGCGCCGTGCCGAGAATGCCCTTCATGATTGCAAGCTCTTCCTGCGCTTTCCTGAGGTCAAAGGGAGTTTTCGTCCCTTGCGCCCAGCAGAGTGTTGCCACGCAAATAAACATGAGCATTCCTGAAAATTGCTTTTTCATTTCTGATCTCCATTTTGATTGAGCTTCAATTCAGCGACCTCGAGCAGCGTGCCCAGGATTTCGCTGGTCTGCCGCGACTTGATGGCACTGTTGGCGCTGAGAGCATCGAGGCGCAGATTCATGATTGCCAGATCCTGTGCCCGCTGATGGGATACTGTCTGATAGGCTGCGAAAACAAGCTCCCTGGTATCCGCTCGCATGTGGTCTTCGGTTTGATCAATGCGGCCTTTAAATCGGGAATCCAGGCTTGCCAGCTCTCCCGCCAGCAGATCTCGCTGCTGCCGCATT
>Ga0208980_10002493_pt1 | contig 11136 bp, 11 predicted proteins | sample WetSurMetagenome_3_FD_187993 | JGI IMG/M metagenome (GOLD analysis project Ga0208980, IMG submission 187993) | Wetland microbial communities from Twitchell Island in the Sacramento Delta, sample from surface sediment Aug2011 Site A1 Bulk (version 2) | ecosystem: Environmental > Aquatic > Marine...
AATACCATTGCCGGAATAGCGCCTACCCAATAAAAATGGGTGGTCAGCATCCCGTACTTTAAACCCGAGCCGGTCATCCCCATGACTTCCAGGGCCCCAAGGTTTGTGGAAATGAATGCCAGCCCGGCAACCCAGGCGGGCATAGATCGGCCTGCCTCGAGGAAGGCCCGGGCATCTTTCATATAACGCTTCAACGCCCAGCCAATTCCCAGGACGAATAGGAAATAGATGATCATGATCGCATAATCAATCCAGTGAAGTTGAAAAGTGTCTGGCATAAGATCGTTTTTAGGGTGTAATTTTGGTTATCGAGAAATTCTCCTGTAAAATTAAAGATATATCTCAATTTTGAACTGTCGAGTGAAAAAGTGGGGAAAAATTCCGGCCGATTGTTTTAACTTTACCTCAAAATCAACGGCAATGAGAATAACAATGGGATTCCGGCCTTACCAGGTTATTTTTCTTATAATGGGTATGATTTTTTCAGGATGTACCCGGCAGGGAGGAAATACGCAAAATACAGCTCAATCGAACGAACCTATGATAAAGATTACGAAATCCGCTTTTGGCAATATAGATGGAAAAGAAATATACCTCTATGAATTGAACAATCCAGGAAAGATGATCATCCGGATCACCAACTTTGGAGGCATTGTCACGTCCGTCATCGTCCCTGACCGGGATGGAAAAATGAAGGATGTAGTCCTGGGATTTGACAGTCTTCAGGCATATTTGAAAGGCCATCCGTATTTCGGCTGCATCACGGGCCGCTACGCCAATCGTATTGCAGGCGGTAAGTTCAGCATCGATGGAAAGGAATACCAGCTGGCCCAGAATGCTGGCGGCAATTCGTTGCACGGCGGCATCAGGGGATTTGATAAAGTCGTCTGGGATTCAAAGGAATACCGGAACGGAGAGGAAGCCGGGGTGGAACTTACTTACCTTAGCCCTGACGGAGAAGAAGGATATCCCGGTAACCTTAAAGTTAAGGTGATCTACAGCATGCTCCCTGACCAGGGTTTGAAGGTAGATTATTATGCTGAAACCGATAAACCGACCCCCATCAATCTGACGCATCACGGATATTTTAACCTGAAGGGAGAAGGGAATGGGGATATCATGGATCACCTGCTGATGATCGATGCCGATAAATTCACTGTCGTAAACGAGCAGTTGATGCCTACCGGGGAATTGCGCGACGTGACCGGCACTCCGTTTGATTTCAGGCAACCCAAGCCGGTCGGCAGGGACTTCAGCCAGGTGGAAGGCGGCTATGATCATAATTTTGTGCTGAACAATCCCGGAAACCTGAGGAAAGTGGGACGTCTCAGCGAACCTGCTGCCGGCAGATGGATGGATATATATACTACGGAGCCCGGTATGCAGTTCTATGCCGGCAATTTCCTGGACGGGACGCTCATTGGCAAGAGCGGAAAGGCTTACCAGCAACATTTTGCCTTGTGCCTTGAGACGCAGCATTTCCCTGATTCGCCCAACCAACCGTCATTTCCGAATGTGATTTTACGCCCCGGGCAGAAATACAGGCATACCACCGTTTATAAATTCGGGGTGCAATCATTGTAGAGACGTAATATATTACGTCTCTACAATGATTGGTTAACCGGCAGGTTAACGTTTTAATGTTCATAATTCTATTATAAAATCCCCTGACGAACATTCTAAAAAGGATTCCAATGTGCTTAATTTTGATCCTGAACAAATTAGAAGAAGATGGCCCGAATAATTGCAACTGCATTGCTCTTTTTATTCTGTTTCAGCACTTCCAGGTCACAGGATGCTTTCTACAAACATTTTGAAGGAAAGGTCGGCACAAATATTAACATCGTGGTAGACCTGGTCAAATCCGGCGAAAAGCTCAGCGGGTATTACTACTATTTCTTCGATGACAAATCAGGTGACACATCATGGACGCACTATGGCAAATCCATGCCAATTTTCGGTTCCCTGAAAGATAACCAGTTTGAATTCAGCGAATTTGACCCGGAAGTCAAAGGGGCTGTCTTTCGTGGTTTATTAAATAATAATATTATTGAAGGGACCTGGAACTCTGCTGATGGTAAAAAACAATTGCCACTGAACCTGAAAGAAAGCTACCCGGAAGGGACTATGCCTTTCAACGCCTACTATATGTCTGAATCCGGGCAGTTGTTCGAGAAAAAGATAAACCCTAAAGCTTCCATTGAGGTCAGCCTGCTTACTCCGGGGGAATTCATCCGGCTGAATGTCGCCGATTCCGTCCGCAATAATATTTATGACCACTTTTTCGACCTTAAACAAACCACAGGAGATCCAAAATCCCTCATGACGGCCATGAAGGACCTGTATATTACCAATTACAGGAACAGCAATGCAGACCTATACCAGGAAGGTGCCGCCTCCTTTGATTGGCAAAAACGCAAAGAAGTCAGGATCCTTCATAATGAGAAAGAAGTCCTTTCCCTGGAATATTTCGATTATGGGTTCACCGGAGGTGCGCATGGATTATCTCTCTCAAATTTCCATGTCTTCGACCTGCAGGACGGCCATCAGATCACCCTGGAAGAAGTTTTCAGGGATGAATACAATAACGACCTTAGGGATATCATTAATTCTGCTGCGAGGTCGAAGTACAGGCTGCAGCGGAACCAGCTGATGACAGATGCCGGTTTTTTCGTGGAATACCTTGATCCGACGCCTAATTTCTACATTACAAAGGATGGAATGGGCTTTTATTACAACCAGTATGAAGTGGCCCCGTTTGCTTTAGGGCCTGTAGAGATATTTGTCAATTATGGGGAACTGCGCAGGATCCTTCGTGAAAACAGCCCGGTCTACCGGATCATCTCAAAGTAAATGCTTTGACCATCCGGTCCTTGCCGTGCATATCCTTACGCAGTTCAACATCTTTAAACCCGTTTTCATGGAATAAGGCAACCACTTCTGCTCCAAGTTTTTCATTTACCTCCAAATATACTGAACCATTACTGTTGAGCTTTTCTCTGGCAAGCCCGCAAATAGCACGATAGTAAAGAAGCGGATCCTCATCCTTGACAAAAAGGGCCAAATGAGGCTCATAATCCAGCACATTCGGCTTCATGGCCTGCTTCTCCGAAAGCCTGACGTATGGCGGATTGCTGATGATGATATCCAAGTTTCCCAACTCTTTCCACTTCTCCCGGTCCAGCACGTCCATCAAAATAAATTCGATGCCGGTATTATGAGCCACCGCATTGCGAATGGCAATGGCCAGTGCGCCCGGCGATAAATCTATCGCCGTTATAAATGGATCTTTAAGGATTTTCCCCAGTGAAATCGCGATGCAACCACTTCCTGGGCCGATATCCAGGATCCTGGATCCTGCATTTTCCTTATTATCCTCATGTATCCAATGCACCAGTTCCTCTGTCTCTGGCCTTGGGATCAAAACCTGCTCATTCACTTTGAATTCAATACCGTAGAACCATGCACTCCCGGTGATATACTGAACCGGTTTGTTTTGTTTCAGCTCTGCAATTTTCTCCAGCAAGATTGAAGACTCGGCTTCACCAAGCTCCATTTCCAGGTTTAGGGCCAGGGAGGTTTTGCTGTATCCGGTTATCCATTCAAGGAGTAAATAGGTCAAATTCCCTGCTTCCTGCAGACCGTATATCTCCGTAAGGTCATGGACCGCTGTTTGCCTGAATTCCCTTATGGTCATAGGTTTTGCTTATTATCAGTTTTAACTCCGCCGGATTTGGATTTGAAGCGGGAAATCCTTAATTTTGATAAAGTTTAAAGGTTTAAATATAATTCCATTTTCCATATGCGGGATGATATTCTGATCATCGATGAGATTCACCGGAAAGCTGCCAGCGAGGTATTTGAAATGATTTTACCGACGCTGAAAAGCCACAAAGGTAAATTCATGATGACCATTGCCGGTGAATCCGGGGCGGGAAAATCCGAAATCGCTTCAGCATTGGCTGAATTGATGCGGAAGGCTAATATTCCTGCATATATCATCCAGCAGGATGATTATTTCGAATTTCCTCCTAAAACCAATGCCAGGATACGGGAAAAGGACATTGGGCGCATCGGGCCGCGGGAGGTGCGGATCGATTTGATCAATCATAATCTTTCCTCGATCCTTTCCGGGAAAGACCCGGTTGAAAAACCCCTGGTCATTTTTTCTGAAGATAAGATTACGACAGAAGAAGTATCTTTCGAACCTTTTAAAGTGATCATTCTGGAGGGGACATACACAACGCTGGCTGAAAACATCGATTGCAGGGTTTTCATAGACCGGGACATGAATGACACCAGGGCTGACCGGTTGAAGCGGAACCGTGAGAAGCAGGATGATTACCTTGAACAGATCCTGAGGATTGAACACGACATCATCAGCCGTCACAAGGAAAGAGCAGATATTGTCATAACGCGGAATTTTACAGCAGTTAAGAAATCATGATCAAGCATTTCCGCCAAGTCGCGATGCTAAGCACACATGGATATTTTGATCCGGCGCCTTTGTTAGGGCAAACGGATACAGGAGGACAGGTGCTTTATGTGCTGGAACTGGCTAAGGCCCTTGCCAGGAAAGGGATCAAGGTAGATATCTTTACCCGGTGGTTTGACCACAACAGGAAGCAAATAGATCCTGTGCCGGGACATCCTGATGTTCGGGTGGTGAGGATCCCTGCCGGTCCCTGGCATTTTGTAATCAAAGAAGAAATTTACCCGTTGCTGCCTGAGCTTACGTCAAACCTGGAGGCCTGGATCATGGAGAACCAGATTGACTATGACCTTTTTCATGGCCATTATGTGGATGCGGGGATCATCACCACCGAACTGTCCCGATTGTTCGGAAAACCCGGTTATTTCACAGCGCATTCCCTTGGCGCCTGGAAAAGGGAACGCATGGCCGGGGATGCTGAAGCGATGGAAAAGCAATTCAATTTCATTCACCGCATTTCCGAGGAAACAAGGATATATAATACCCTTAACGGGCATTCGGTAACATCCAGCCTCCAATTGGACAAACTGAGGGAGATGTACGATTATAAGAAGGACAATGTGGAAGTTATTCCGCCGGGTGTTAACATTCATAAATTCAAGCCGCTGGGCCCGGGAGAAGTTCCGATCCGGACACATCTTCCCGAAAAATATATTTTCTGTCTGAGCCGGATTGACTCCAATAAGGGGTACGATCTGCTTCTAAATGCATTTGCCAGGGTCTGTGAAAAGCATAAGGATATTTATCTTGTCACCGGCGGTGGCTCTGTCCACCCTGAACCCAGGGAGAAAGAAGTGCTGGCGATGATGGAGCGGATCATGAAGGAAAAAGGCATTACCGATAAGATCATCTTCGTGGGACATGTGTCTGAAAAATTGATGGTGCCCTTTTATCAGAATGCCAGGTTTTTCGTAATGCCATCCATTTTTGAGCCCTTCGGGATGACGTGCCAGGAATCTATGTCGAGCGGGGTGCCCGTCATCGCTTCAAAATTCGGGGGGATCCGCACCGTTCTTACCCATGAAAAGGACGGGCTGCTGATTGATCCCCAGAATGAAAAAGCATTTGCTGATGCCATGATCCGGCTGATTGAAGACGATTCTTTCAGGGAACGGCTCGGAAAGGAAGCCTGCAGGCTTGTCCGTGACCAATTCAGCTGGGAAGTCATGGCCGACAAGCACCTTGAATTCTACCGGAAGTATTGCTGAATTTTTCCCTAAACCCAATCAACCAAACGGTGATGAACGATGAATACAGGACGCTGAAGGATCCGTCAGAAGGGCTGTACAAGGAGAAAGGCAGCAAGTTTATCGCCCATGCCATGCCTGTCAGCTCTTTGGAAGAAGTGAAGTCAAATCTTGAAAGAATCCGGAAAATCTACCATGATGCACGTCACCACTGCTATGCATACCGGATTGGAGAAGAACCTGGTGAATTAAGGTATAATGATGATGGTGAGCCTTCCGGGACAGCCGGAAAACCCATCTTCGGGCAAATCCAGTCATACGACCTTACTAATGTCCTTATCGTAGTTGTACGCTATTTTGGAGGGATCAGGCTTGGAACCGGAGGTCTGATGCAGGCCTACAAGACAGCTTCCAAGGACGCCATCGAAAAAGGCTCGGTCGTGATGAAAACCTGGATGAATATTCTCTCAATTGGTTTTAAATATGAACAAATGAATGACATTATGAACATAATAAAGGAAGAGGACCTGCATCCGAAATCCCAGGAATTTGACCTGAGATGTCATATGGTACTGGAAATCAGGAAGGGAAAAACTGAAGAATTTTTACAAAAAATATCAAGTGCCGGAACGGTAGAAGTGATCGTTATTTAAACTAATTTTAAAAGGATTTTTCTTGATAATTGAAATATTATTTTGTACTTTTTCACTCTCGAATGACTGAAACCCAATAGACTGATTTATAATATCTTGAATTATTTACTATTTTTTAGTAAAAACGCTTCTATATAAGCTAAAAAAAACTATTTGTCAAGTGAAGAAATACTTTTTTTTCTAACTTTTTTTATGTCATTTTTGTTGAATAACTACCCGGGGGACTTGCCAGGTATCAGGACCCTGAATATCAAGTAAAACCACATACAGGAAAAAGCTATATTAATTTTTAACCGGAACGAGGGACAGAGCATGAAAAGAAGTTGTACTGAGGTATGGGAAAATTGCCTGAAGATCATTAAGGATAATATCCATTACCAGAGCTTCAAAACATGGTTTCTGCCTATTCAGCCATTAAAGCTGGAGAATAATGTACTAACGATACAGGTTCCAAGCCAGTTCTTTTATGAATGGCTCGAAGAACATTATATCGGTTTATTAAAAAAGACGATCAAAAAGGAGCTTGGAACCGAAGGCCGGCTGGAATACAGCATTCTGATGGAATCCTCTTACGACAACCCTGATCCGGTATCTATCAAAATCCCTGCCTCGAATAAAAAAGCACTTTCGAATCCTTCTGTCTCCATGCCCATCGACATCAACCGGAGCAATTCGAAAGAAATACCGAATCCGTTTGTCATCCCGGGATTGAAGAAGATTAAAGTTAATTCTCAGCTTGTTGAAAATTACAGCTTTGAAAATTTCGTGGAAGGTGACTGCAACCGGCTTGCCAGGTCTGCCGGCTATGCTGTTGCAGAAAACCCGGGGAAGACTGCTTTCAACCCATTGTATCTTTATTCCAACGTCGGTTTGGGAAAAACGCACCTTGCTCATGCCATCGGCATCCAGGTCAAGAATAATTTCCCCGACAAGACCGTGCTTTATGTATCTACCGAGCAATTTGTCGGTCAATATATAGAATCGGTCAGGAATAACAATCAAAACGATTTCATCCATTTCTACCAGATGATCGATGTGCTGATCATTGATGATATCCAGTTTCTTTCTGGCAAGGAAAAAACCCAGGATGTTTTCTTCCACATCTTCAATCACCTGCATCAAAACAGCCACCAGCTGGTGCTCACTTCCGACAAAGCCCCGGTAGAAATGAAAGGCATTGAGCCCAGGCTGCTTTCCCGCTTTAAATGGGGGCTTGCTGCTGACCTTCAGCCACCTGACCTGGAGACGCGCATCGCCATCCTTCAGAAGAAGCTCCACCGCGATGGGATCGAGATGCCCGGCGAAGTGACGGATTACCTGGCATACAGCATCAATACCAACATCCGTGAACTGGAAGGTGCCCTGATCTCTATCATGGCCCAGTCATCGCTGAATAAAAAGCCCATTACGCTTGACCTTGCCAAACAAATGATCGACAAGTTCGTGAAGAGCACCTCCCGCGAAATTTCCATCGATTTTATCCAGAAGATCGTCTGCGACTATTTCAATCTCCCGGTTGACTCCATCAACTCCAAGACCCGGAAGAGGGAAATCGTTCAGGCGCGGCAACTGGCCATGTACTTCGCCAAAAAGCACACCAAAGCATCCCTGGCTACCATCGGCCTTCACTGCGGCAATAAAGACCACGCTACTGTGCTGCATGCCTGCAGGACGGTCAACAACCTCATCGACACGGACAAGCAGTTCCGCATCTATGTTGAAGAGCTGGATAAGAAGATCAAGATGCAGTGACATCTGAGCCGCAAGGCTTTATTTCTCGTTTTTTCCTACTTTTGACCCATGAAGATATTATTTGTCTGCCTTGGCAATATTTGCCGTTCGCCCCTGGCGGAAGGCATAATGAAGGATAAAATATACCGCTTCGGTCTGGATGCTGAAATTGATTCAGCCGGATTTGAGAGTTTCCATGTCGGAGACGGCGCTGACCCGAGGTCTTCTGAAACTGCCAGGAGGCACGGAATCAGTCTTGACAGCCACGTGGCCCGGAAGTTCACCACGAAGGATTTCGACACTTACGACCGTATTCTCGTGATGGACCGATACAACCACCAGGATGTTATGCGTCTTGCCCGGAATGAGAACGACCGAATTAAGGTGGATTACATCCTGAACCTAACGTATCCGGGCGAAAACCGGGAAGTACCAGATCCATATTATGGAGGAAGGGATGGCTTTGAAAGGACTTTCGGTATGCTGGATTCGGTCTGTGACATCCTCCTGGAAGAAATTAAAAAAGATCAAAAGAACGCTTATAAGTAACCTGTGGTACCTGATTTACAAACCATTGAAGCTGCGGCCAGCCGGATTGAACCGTACATCCACCATACCCCGGTGCTCACTTCCTCCTATCTCAATAGCCTGACAGGAGCGGAGATTTTCCTGAAGTGCGAAAACTTTCAGAAGGTAGGGGCTTTCAAATCACGGGGAGCCTGCAATGCCGTATTCTCCCTGCCTGAGGAGGACATTCAACGGGGCGTCTGCACGCATTCTTCCGGGAACCATGCCCAGGCACTGGCACGCGCTGCGGCACTGAGGAATTGCAAAGCATACATTGTCATGCCTGAAACGGCTCCGCTCGTAAAAGTCGATGCTGTAAAAGGATACGGTGGGATCATTACATTTTGCAAACCGACCCTAGCCGCCAGGGAAGAAACTTTGCGGCATGTCATGGAAAAAACAGGCGCTACCGAGATCCATCCTTACAACGATTACAGGATCATTGCCGGGCAGGCAACCGCCGCCCTGGAATTGCACCGGTCAGTCAAATCGCTGGATATCATCATGTCGCCGGTAGGTGGAGGCGGATTGCTCAGTGGCACGGCGCTGGCAACAAAGTACATCTCCCCTGCCACACGGGTCCTCGCCGCAGAGCCCAAAGGCGCCGACGATGCCTACAGGTCCATGATAGCCAGGCAAATCGTCCCTTCCATCGATCCTGTCACCATAGCAGATGGTCTGCTTACTTCCCTGGGAACGTTGACATTCCCCATCATCCTTGAAAATGTGGAGAAGATCATCCTGGTTTCCGAAGAAACCATTGTGAACGCCATGCGACTATTCTGGGAACGGATGAAGATCATCATAGAGCCCTCATCGGCTGTGCCGGTCGGGGCCATCCTCGATAATCCGGCAGTTTTCAGGAATAAAAAGGTAGGTGTGATCATTTCAGGCGGCAATGTCAATCTCTCAAAGCTGCCCTGGCAAATCTGACGATAATATGAAAGGCAAATTATATCTTTTTCCTGCAACCCTCGGTGAAAGCCCGATCGATGAAAGCCTGCCCTCCCATCATCTTCATTATTTGAAAAGCACCAGGCATTTTATCGTTGAAGAGTTGCGCTCTGCCAGGCGATTTCTAAAGAAAGCCTACCCTGAAATCGTGATAGACGACTTATCCTTTTCGATGCTTAACGAGCATACTTCTTCAACGGAAATTTTACAACTGCTGGAACCGTTGAAGCAAGGCCACGACGTAATCCTGCTTTCAGAAGCCGGCCTTCCCTGCGTGGCTGATCCGGGCGCGGCCCTTGTTGCGCTCGCGCACGAAGCTGCCATTACGGTAATCCCGCTGGTCGGCCCTTCCTCCATATACCTCGCGCTGATGGCATCCGGCATGAACGGCCAGCACTTCGTTTTTCACGGCTACCTGCCAATAGATAAAAGGGAAAGGAATGCCAGGCTGAAGCAACTGGAAGCGGATGCATGGATAAAAGACCAGACCCAGATCTTTATCGAGACTCCATACCGCAACCTTCAGATGCTGGAAGCGCTGCTTCAGGCATGCAAGCCTGATACCAGGATTTGCATCGCCATGAACCTGACCCTGCAGGATGAATGGATCAGGAGTCAGACTGTTGAAAGATGGAAGAAAGGGAGTGTGCCGGAGATAAATAAAAAGCCGGCCGTATTCCTGCTATACCGCTGATCAGTGATGATGTCCGTGCGGTCCGTGCGCATGGCCATGGGTAATCTCTTCAACCGAAGCTTCCCTGACGTCAAGGATTTCCCCTTCAAAATACAGGTCCATGCCTGCCAGAGGATGGTTAAAATCCACCAATACATCGCTTTCCCCCACTTCAAGGATTTTACCGGTAAGCGGAAAGCCCTGTTCGTCTTCCATAGGGATGATGGCCCCGGGTTTTACATTTTCATCGTCGAACTTACCGTCAACTTCGAAGATTGCCTTTTCCAGCCGGATGATATTTTCATCAGCCGGAAGGCCGTACGCTTCTTCTTTCTTAAGAGTAAAGGAGAAATTATCACCTGCGCTTAATCCCGCCAGGTTTTCCTTGAAAGCGGGAAGGATCCCGCCCATGTTGAACAGATATACAAAAGGTCTTTCTTGCGTTATTTGCTGGATCAGGTTGCCGGACACATTCTCTTCCCGCAGGGTATAGGTCATGGAAACCACTTTATTTTCTCCAATTGTCATAATTTTCTTGATTTTCATTAATTTGCGGCAAAGATAGAAAAGTAAGGCAGTGAAAAAAATATTTCAGGTTTTTTGTAATGATTTATCCAGCTTTTCGTTTTTATATTATTCATCACAATATTCTTAAACTTTGAAAGATATTGTCCTTTCCATTCAAGGTCTTACCAAGCGTTACGGCTCGATTACTGCGGTTGACCACCTCGACCTGGAAGTAGAGCGGGGTTCTGTTTACGGCATACTCGGCCCGAACGGCAGCGGCAAGACGACCACGTTAGGAGTCCTGCTGGATGTGGTCAGGCCCAATTCCGGCAGTTTCAGCTGGTTTGGCGGGTTGCCGGACAAAACACAGCG
>Ga0208980_10002494_pt1 | contig 11134 bp, 8 predicted proteins | sample WetSurMetagenome_3_FD_187993 | JGI IMG/M metagenome (GOLD analysis project Ga0208980, IMG submission 187993) | Wetland microbial communities from Twitchell Island in the Sacramento Delta, sample from surface sediment Aug2011 Site A1 Bulk (version 2) | ecosystem: Environmental > Aquatic > Marine...
AACCTTTCAATTGATGAAACCGATGAGCTTGTCAAGGCAACTTCAAAACTGCTTAGTTCAATAACAAAACAGATTGCTTGTGTTACTTATCCTAATCTCGAATCGGGAATACTTGAAAAAATTCAAATAATTAGTCTGACATCAACCAGAATTTTAGTTGTGATAAGTATAAAATCCGGATTGGTAAAAACTATTACCATGGAATTGGATACTGAGATGAAAGAATCTCAGATAGAATCGGTACAATTACTTCTAAATGAAAAACTATCAGGATTAAGTCTTGAAGAAATAAGAAGTACTTTCAAAGAAAGATTTCTTGATGTTGAAGCAGATCAAAAACCAATAATTAGATTGTTCGTTGATTCTGTTGATAAACTTTTCAAGGACGATATCAAATCCGAACGTCTGATTGTAACTGGTGCAAAAAATATTATCCAGCAGCCAGAATTTGAAAACCCGGAAAATTTTCAAAGCATAATAGAACTAATTGAAGATAAAGATGTGATAATTCACATAATGGAAAAATCCTCCGAATCAAAAAAAGAGGATGTTTATATTTCCATCGGAAGCGAGCACATTGAAAAAAAACTTAAAGAATACAGTTTTGTCAGTAAGGAATATAAATTTGGTGAAACAAGCGGAACGCTTGGAATAATCGGTCCGAAGAGAATGGAATATTCCAGGATTGTAGCTATTGTGGATTACCTCGCAAAAGTTTTAACTGAACATTTAAAATCAAGATAATAAAAAATAGGAGTAGATGAATTATGTCTAAACATAAAAAAGATAAATTTCAGGATGAACAAAATAAATCAACAGAACAGGAAGAGATCATTTCCGAAAATTTAGAACAGAATGAAAAGAGTAGTGATAGCTTTGATAAGAAGACAGAAATAAAGATAGCTGAACTCGAAACACAGGTTAAAGACTGGCAGGATAAGTTATTAAGAAAAGCTGCCGAATTTGAAAATTACAAAAGAAGAACTGAAAATGACCAGTTTAATTTAATTAATTATGCTGCGGAATCTTTTATCGTCAAGCTGTTACCCATAGTTGATGATTTTGAAAGAACATTGGAGCACATTGATGATATTAATAATAACAAATCTGTAAAAGATGGAATAAAGTTAGTCTATGAAAAACTCCTTAGAGTTCTAAATGATCAAGGAATAAAAAAGATGCAGACTAAAGGCCAACCATTTAACGTTGATTATCATGATGCATTGATGCAGAAAAAAGATGATTCTGTACCCGATCACACAGTATTGGAGGAAATTGAGTCTGGTTACCTCTATCGAGATAAAGTGATAAGACATGCAAAAGTAATCGTTAGTGAAGAGTCATCATCAGATGATAATCAAATTTCAAACTAAGGTTCAGGGGAATCATCAACAGAAAATGAGAAATAGTATAAATGACTAAGAGAGATTATTACGAAGTACTTGGCGTAAGCAGGAACGCTTCGAAGGATGACATAAAAAAAGCTTATCGAAAAATGGCAATGCAATATCATCCCGATAGAAATCCGGGAGATAAAAGTGCAGAAGATAAATTCAAAGAAGCAGCTGAAGCCTATGAAATTTTGAGTCACGATGATAAAAGAAATAATTATGATCGATTTGGACACGAAGGTGTAAGAGGAAGCGGATTTGGATCTGAAGGGTTCTCAAACGTGAACGATATTTTTTCGCACTTTTCTGACATCTTCGGTGGATCATCTATCTTTGATGAATTTTTCGGCGGAAGCCAGAGAGGAAGATCAAGGAGACGAGGTGCTGGAACACCGGGTTCTGATTTACGCGTCAACTTAAAGCTAACTCTGGAAGAAATTGCTTCAGGTGCTTCTAAAAAGATAAAAATTAAAAAGCAGGTCAAGTGCAATGAGTGTAACGGTACAGGTGCTCAAGCCGGAACATCTTTAAAATCCTGTCCTGTTTGTAATGGTACCGGTGAAGTAAAAACTGTTTCGAGATCAGTCTTTGGACAGTTTGTAAACATTTCTGCCTGCCATAATTGTTCGGGTGAAGGACAAGTTGTTGATTCTCCCTGCAGAAATTGTTCAGGTGATGGTAGAGTTAATGATGAAGTGACAGTAAAAATTGATGTACCGGCGGGAGTTGAAGAAGGACATTATATGACCATGAGAGGTGAAGGAAATGCAGGAAAACGTGGGGGTCAACCCGGAGATATAATCGTTGTATTCCAGGAAATTAAACACGAACATTTTATCAGAGAAAAAGATGATATCATTTATAATTTGTTCATTACTTTTCCTCAGGCAGCCCTTGGTGCTGATGTAGAAGTTCCGACTCTCGTTGGTAAAGCTATGTTAAAGATTGATCCCGGAACACAACCAGGCAAATTGCTAAAGATGAAAGGAAAAGGAATCTGGCATCTAAACTATTCAGGAAACGGTGATCAGATTGTGAGAGTTAGCGTAGCAGTTCCACAAAAATTAAATTCAAAAGAAAAAGAATTGATTAAACAGCTTTCAGAAATGCCTAATATTAAAACTTCATCTGAAAATGAGAAGAAAGATTTTTTTAGCAAATTCGGACTTTAGCTAATTTGAAATTCAATTAAGTTATCACGCTCTAACTATTTCGATCGCTATTATTTTTTCAGTTTTTGTACTCATATTAATCGATGTTTGAAAAATTATCTAAAAAAATTGGTTTTACTGAAACTGAAATTTATGTGGTTTTGTTTTTAGCAGGGATGTTTATTCTTGGATTTGTTTACGTTGAGTTCATAAAGGATGAGACACCAACCGAAAATATTAAATTTGATTACACCGAAGAAGACAGCTTATTTAATTATTACTCAAAATTAAATCCTGAATATAATATTCAAGATTCTTCCTTAATAAGTAACCTGGAAATTAAGAAAAGAGTTTTGGAGTTATCGGATAGCTTCGCTTATGTTAAAAAAGACTTATCATCATTAGTTGAAAAAAGTATAAACATCAACACTGCCGGAGTTAATGAATTTGTTAAACTTCCAGGTATTGGGGAAAAAACTGCAGAAAAAATAATCCAGTTACGAAATCAAAAAGGAAAGTTTAGAAAGCTTGAAGAGTTGATGGAAGTCAGAGGCATTGGTGAAGTTAAGTTTAACAAAATAAAAATGTATTTATATATTGATTAGTTGATAGATAGTAAATGAATGAAATTCAAAGGTGTGCCGGGATTAATATTACTGCTTCAAGGTTACAATTTGTAGAAGTAGAAAATGAATCGAATCAGTTATTAGTTTCAAACCTCGGACAGACTTTCATCAGCCCGCCGATTAATTTTGAAGATCAGGTAGAAGCAAATATCCAAGCTCAGCTTCAGTCAGCATTTGATGAGATTAAAATAAAAAACCCTGTTACCTGCAATATTACTTCTTTCACACTTCCCCCTGAATTATTTATCACTATCCAGCTTCCTTTTGATGCAAATCTTATTCAGAAAGAAATTCGGGAAGAATTCAAATGGGAAATCTCTCAGCTTTTTCCATTCATACCAATTGAGGAACTTGCTATTAAATTTTATGAGCTTGACGGCAGACTTTTGGCCGGTAAAAATAATGCTCTGGTTGTAGCATTAAAAAAGAAGTATTTGATGCTTATAAAATATTTTTGCTCAAAGAATAACTTAACCCCTAAACTTGTTGACAATGCTTCTATAACGGCAAATAGTTTCATAAACACTCATTCTTTTCAGGTAAAAGATTCAGTTAGAATAAATATTTTTAACTCCCGACACTCCATTACTCTATTCATAAATATTTCTTCAAAACTTGCGTATGTAAAAGTTTTTCAGAAGCAAGAGGATGGTGTAATTAGTAGAATCATAAAGGAGATTTCACAGGAAAAGATTAAAAAAATAATCACAGAACCATTCACCAATGCCTTCATATCCGGAGAAGATATTGGAACAGATTCACTTTCTGAAATTAATAAGCTTTCAGGACTGGAGTTTAGAAAATTTAATCCATTTGATATTATAAAATTTGCACCAGGATATCAGAACAAGGAAATTGCTAATGAACATTTGGGAAATTTTACATCAGCTGCAGGGATCGCATCACATTTTATTTAGTTAAGTAAAAATGAAATTAAGAATAACCTCAGGCTATTTGAAAGGCAGATATATAAATGTTCCGAAATCTGAACTTGTCAGACCAACTACGGAGAGAGTTCGCGAAACAATATTCAATATTCTTAATAACCGAATATCATTCGACGGCATAAAAGTTTTGGATATGTATTCAGGTTCTGGAGCACTAGGATTCGAATGCCTGAGCAGAGGTGCTGAAGAAGTTCATTTTGTAGAGAAGAATTCTATAATTTATCGCACATTGGAAGAAAACATCAAGCTCCTGCAAGTTGAACGTAACTGCACCATTTTTAAGATGCCTGCAATTAAATTTTCTTCACTTAAGAAAAAAGTCGAGTACGATTTAATCCTTGCTGATCCTCCTTTCTTCAAGGATGATATTTATAATGTGGTTGGAAATATATTGAACAATCCATACCTTGGAAGCGAATCTTTTATGATCATAGAAAGATCAATTCAAACTAAACAAAAAGATATAGAAAATTTTAAAGTTGAACCTTTCAAAATAATCGGAGATGCTTGTCTTTACGAAATAACATATTCAAATTAATCTCACCTGTCCTCTTTCTAATCTTAACCAGTTTATGTTTTCCTCAACCTTTTCAAAGGGAGTTAAATATAATTCCGGTGACGTATGCCGAAGGATTGCTTAAAAATATTTTTAGCGGTGGTCATAATAATCTCGAGCATCAATTTATTGACATCGATGGTGATGATGATCTTGATATTTTTTATCTCGATAGTGATAAGACATTTGGCTGGTTCAAAAATATTGGAAATAAATTTAACCCTGAATATGAATACTCATTAACCAGACCAGAGGGTTTATTTTTATCAAATTGGTTTTACTTTGCTGATATAGATGATGACAATGACCTGGATTACTTTACAAGCAACAATGATCAAATATCATTTTACAAAAACGAAGGAAATATAACTTCACCTTTTTTTATTCTAGCTCAAGACACTGTCCTTGACGATGTAGGAGAACCTATCTACAGTGAGTTTGGAAGCAATCCAATTTATGCTGACATAGATGATGACGGTGATTTAGATTTTTTTAGTGGAAATTCTGCTGGAACGGTTAAATTCTATGAGAACATTGGTACACCAATAAATTTCAACTTTAAATTCATTACCAACGAGTGGCAAAATCTGTACATCGTCGGCACATTAACTGATAAGCCAATGCATGGAGCTAGTTCATTAGATTTTGCGGATATAAACGGAGATTTAGATTTAGATCTTTTCTGGGGAGATTTTTTTAGTAATAGTTTGTACTTTATCGAAAACCAGGGTACACCCGTCTCACCTAATATGTTTAAAGTTTCTAATGTTTATCCGATAAATCCTGATAGCGTAAATACTACTGGTTTTAACATGCCACGATTTTGCGATATTGATGCTGATGGAGATCTTGATTTATTTGTTTCAGTGCTTTATGATCCAAGCGTGCCTCAATCATTAATATTTTACGAAAACACAGGGAGTGCACAATCAGCAAATCACACATTAATAACGAATGATTTTCTTAAAACACTCGATGTGGGAAATAACAGTGCGCCAGTTTTTATTGATATAGATGACGATGGCGATCTTGATTTATTTATTGGTTCACTGAATAATCCGACCGGTTCAATTCATTTTTTGGAAAACACCGGAACCGTTTCCACGCCGTCATTTTACTATAGTGATTCTTCTTACTTTGATATTATTAGAGACCTTAGCGTTTCTCCAGCTTTCGGAGATATTGATAGTGATGATGATTATGATCTACTAATAGGAAAATTGAACGGTGAACTTGAGCTATATTTAAATACCGGAACACCTTTTTCTGCTAATTTTCCGAGTAGTATTCCTTTACAAAATAATATTGGAGATACTATTGACGTTGGCTCAAGTTCAACTCCATTTTTTATCGATAGCGATGATGATTCTGACCTTGACCTTGTAATCGGAGGCTTTAATGGACGATTAAGCTTTTATGAAAATACAGGTAATACAACCACATACCAATTCACATTGAACACTGCTTACTTCGGTACTCTAGACGTTGGTGACAACTGTACACCATTTATGATTGATTATAATAAAGATGGTTCTTATGATCTGTTTTCAGGAAATAGAAATGGCGAATTCTTTTATTTTAGAAATGATGGCACTAATACAGATCCTGTGTGGACAGAAGTTACTAATCATTTTCTCCCTGATGCTTTTGGCGGAAATACCTTCCCTTGCTTTGTTGATATTGATAATGATACCGACTTGGATTTATTCCTTGGAAATGTTAAGGGTGGGTTATATCTTTACATCAATTCTGAAATAACAAATGTTGCTGATTGGAAACTAAAACCGATTGACAATTATTCTCTCAAGGCTTATCCTAATCCGTTTAATCCAAGCACGCAAATCAGAATTGAAACTAAGGAAGCACATAATACAACTGTCGAAATTTTTAATTTGCTCGGAGAAAAAGTAAAAACTTTATTCGATGATTATCTTCTGGCTGGATCTAAAAATTTTACGTGGTACGGAGATAATGACTCAGGAAAAATACTTCCCTCGGGAATCTACTTCATTCTTGCTTTCTCAGCTTCAAACACAAAAGCTATAAAAGTTTCATTACTTAAATAAAATAAGAAATAAATGTTATGAAAAACTTTTTGTTGGTGGTTTTTTGTACAATAATATTATTCTCGCCATTGCAGTTTGCTCAAAATGTAACTCTTCTCGGATCGCTTGATCCTTATCCAGGTTCTGCCTATGCAAATATTTGGGGTTATGCAGAAGGCGGTAGAGAATACGCACTTATGGGAGTTACAGGCGGTACTACAATAATTGATGTAACGGTTCCCTCAATCCCAGTAGAAGTTGCTTTTATTCCGGGACCATTAGCACCACCCTATGAATGGAGAGAAATTAAGACTCATTTGAATTATGCATATGTAGTATCAGAAGGAACTGGTTCTGGTGCTGGTATGCAGATAATCGACTTATCAAATTTACCGGATACTGCTACCCTGGCTGCTACCTACAATGCGACTTTTACAAGAGCGCACGAGATTTTTATTGCTGATGGATTTGCTTATGTAGTTGGTACAAGTCAGGGCGGAATGCACATTCTTGATTTATCAAACCCAACAAATCCTGTGCAAGTTGGTTTCTATGGAGCAAGCGGTTACATCCACGATGTGCATGTCTGGAATGATACAGCTTACGCTTCATCAGCAGACACTTATGATTTAGTCGATCTGTCAAGCAAAGCAAATCCACAATTAATTAGTCAAAGCGCTGCACTTCCGGGAATTTATGCGCATAGTGGTTGGTTAACTGAAGATAAAAGATATTTTATTGCTTGCGAAGAATTTAATGTAGTAGATCTTACAGTTTGGGATTTGCAAGATAGATCAAGCTGGGATCTAGTGGTTCCGAGTTGGCAAATGGCTGGAACTTCACCAATCCATAATATTTTTATTTTGGGCAACTATGCACATATATCATATTATAAAGAAGGTTATGTAGTCTTGGATATCTCCGACCCAACAAATCCAGTATTTGCTGCTCAATACGATACCTATCCAAGTTCTGGTGGTGGGACTTATGATGGAGCTTGGGGCGTTGATCCCTACCTGCCTTCCGGAAATTCGATTGTCTCAGATATGTCAACGGGATTATATATTTGCAGATTCGAACCTCCTGTTACTTCGGTTGAAGACAATCAAAATATTCCTTTGGAGTTTTTATTAGCACAGAATTACCCAAATCCATTTAACCCTTCGACAAGGATCAAATTTTCTCTGCCGGAAAATGATTTTGTAAATCTTGAAGTATATAATATGCTCGGCGAAAAAGTTGCTCAACTAGTCAATGAAATTAAACCTGCAGGTGAATATGAAATAGATTTTGTCGCAGCCGGCTTTAATTCCGGGATTTATCTGGCAAGGTTAACTGCAGGAAATAGATCCAGCATAATTAAAATGAGTTTAGTTAATTAAAATCAGAGGCTGTTATGTTTCAAAAAATCTATTCATTGTTTTTTATAATTGTACTGTCTGTTCAAGCTCAAACAAATGTTCAGTTTTTAGCTAACCTTAACCCTACGCCATCAGCAGGTTATGCGAACATCTGGGGATATGTTGCCCCTGACGGAACTGAGTATGCACTACTTGGGTGTGGAAATGGCACTTCAATTATTTCGCTTGCCAATCCGTCCAATCCGGTTCAATGCGCTTTTATTCCGGCGCCAAATTCTACATGGCGTGAATTAAAAGTATGGGATCATTACGCTTACGTTGCAACTGATGTAACTGGTAATGGATTGCAGATAATAGACCTATCTCAGCTTCCAACAACTGCAACACTTGTTAACACACTTAATACTTATTTTAATAATTGTCATGATCTTTTAATCGATGATGGTTTTTGTTATACAGTCGGTGGCGATGGATCTGGAGGGATGCGTATACTTGATTTATCAAATCCTGTAATTCCTGTGCAGATAGCATATTATACAGCAAGCGGATATATTCACGACATCTATATATGGAATGATACTGTAGTTGCAAGTTGTGGAAGTTCACAGGAATATCATCTCATCGATGTTTCTAATAAATTTAACCCTCAACTCATAAGCGCAAGCCAATCACTACCTGGAATTTATGCACATAGTGGTTGGATGACTGAAGACAAAAGATATTTTTTCGGAACTGAAGAATTTAATGTTAGGGACATGACGGTTTGGGATCTTCAGGATAGAAACTCATGGGATCTGATCGTTTCTTCATGGGGTTTAAATAATAATTCAATCATACATAATCTTTACATTCTTGGAAATTACGCACATATTTCCTATTACACTTCAGGTTACGTTGTGCTGGATATTACCGATCCAACAAATCCCCAAATTGCCGGACAGTACGATACTTACCCTCAAAACAATAGTGGAAATTATGATGGTGCATGGGGTGTTTATCCATTTCTCCCTTCCGGAAATACGATCGTGTCGGATATGTCAACAGGCTTATATGTTTTACATTTTGATGGAATGGTTCCAGTTGAGTTGAGTTCATTCACTGCTGAAGCTGCTAACCAAAATGTAACTCTCAAATGGAGTACTTCATCTGAAAAAAATAATCAAGGTTTTGAGATTCAAAGGAGAGGCGAAGCAGAGTTCTACACTATAGGATTTGTAGAAGGTAATGGAACGTCAACAGAAATCAGCAACTATGCTTTTACCGATAATAATTTACAGTTAGGAACTTATTATTACAGATTAAAACAAATTGATTTTGATGGAAGCAGCGAATTCTCAAACGAAGTTATGGTTGAAGTGACAACCCCTTATTCATTTACCTTAAATCAGAATTATCCAAATCCATTTAATCCTTCAACCAATATAAAATTCAACATTCCGACTTCCAGTTATGTTAATCTTTCTGTTTATAATCTAGTTGGTGAAAAAGTTGGCGAAATCGTTAATGAAATTCTTCCAGCTGGTAAGCACAATTTTAGTTTCGATGCTGGTAATCTTCCTTCAGGAATATATATTGCTAAACTCTCTGCAGGCAATTTTAATGAATCAATCAAAATGACATTGCTTAAGTAAGGTAAAAACTATGCGCACTGGATTTAATCTATTTGTTCTATTTTTTTCAACCTTTATTTTTCTCACTGCTTGTGATGAAGAAACCGTAGTTCCATTAGTGGACGAAACGAATAATGGTTTTCAATCTAAAGAAGTAGCGGAGATATTTGCACAGAATTGTTTAGATGCTGGATGCCATGGAAATTCAGAACCTCACCACGACCTCAAGTTAACAACTTATTCCGAGATGATAAAAGGCTCCATTGGAAGAACTATGGAGCATCCTATAGATAAAATGTTATCTAAATCTACTCATGGTGGCGGGGTTTATGGAGGAAGTCCAATCGTTCCATTTAATGCTGAAAAAAGTTTGATGTATAATCTTCTCATAGGTAATATCGAAGACCAAAATCAACGAATGCCATACCAACGAAATATTCTTTCTCAAACTCAGATTGATGTTATAAAAGAATGGATAAATAATGGCGCAAGGGATTATAATGGAAATGTGCCTTACACTGGCGGGCAAAAAATATTTGTTTGCAACCAGGGATCGGATGAAATTTATGAAATAGATGCTGAGTATAATGTCGCTTCCAGAATCATTAATGTTGATTTGATTTCTACTGTTACTGATGCACCACATAATGTTCAGCTTCGAGATGGATTTTATTACGTTTCTTTAATTGCTGCAGGTACATTATTGAAGATTGATGCATCATCAAACCAGATAGTTGGTCAATTAGGTGGCCTTGAAAATGCCGGGATGATACAAATAACAAATGATGGAAAGACAGCTTTTGTTTCGCGTTCATCAACTGCACCTAGCATTTACAACATTATTTATGCTGTTGATACAGAAACAATGACTAAGAAATCCGATATCAGTTTACCTGTGACAGGGCTCCCGCATGCAATCTCTTTAAGCACCGATGAGAAAAAATTGTATGTTGGAAACATGACAAAAGACAGAATTTCCATTGTTGATGTTACAACACTTGAATGGGAAGATGATATCGTACTGCCTAATGACAAAACTTACGAACCAATGCATCTATATGTTTCTCCTGATGATAATTATCTTTATGTTAATTGCAGAACATCGAGCACAATGCTTATAATTAAATTAACAACAAAAGAAATTCTCCAGGAATTAGCTATTAAGGAACATCCAATGCAATCAGCAGTTTCGCAGGATGGGTATAAAATTTATACTGTTTCTCATCACGAACCTATTATCACTGAGATTTCAAAGAATGGCGAAAGCTGGACCATTACGAGAGAATTTACAAGCGAAGCATTTCACCATTTATATGGTGCTGATTTATCCCCTGATGGAAAATATCTCTATGTAACTTGTTCAAATAATGATCCGGATCATCCGTTTGAACCACATTACAATATTCCTGGAAAGACAAGACCATCATTAGTTTGTATTTATGATGTT
>Ga0208980_10002495_pt1 | contig 11134 bp, 7 predicted proteins | sample WetSurMetagenome_3_FD_187993 | JGI IMG/M metagenome (GOLD analysis project Ga0208980, IMG submission 187993) | Wetland microbial communities from Twitchell Island in the Sacramento Delta, sample from surface sediment Aug2011 Site A1 Bulk (version 2) | ecosystem: Environmental > Aquatic > Marine...
CGATACCCAGCCTGTCAACGGACAGGATGTGATTGGCGCGGGAATCGGCACCAGGGATGACAACTGGTTAACCTGGATTGTGATCGAACACAATAAAATTTATGGGAATACTGCCGTTTCCGATGGATGGGCGCAGGGCGGGGGAATTAACGTGGCTTATAACGCCCGCATTGCATATAATGACATCTATGAAAACAGCGTCACGAATGCTTCAGTGAACGGCTGGGCACTGGGTGGTGGAATATCCCATGTCAGCATCAATTCACAAAACAAGACCATGATCGTTCATCAAAATAAAATTCATCATAATCTTGCCCAGGCTGTCCAGGGAGTCGGAACTGACGCAGCAGTTGACATACAGTTCAGCAAACTTATTTTTACCAATAATGAAGTGTATGCAAACCAGGCTATATGCTCCGGAAATATGGGAGGAGTAGGCGCCCTGGCCATTGTAGATCCCCTGGAAGGGGATATTGTCTCAGGTAACACATTCCGGGATAATATTAGCAGCAATCTCGGAGGGGCTATTCACCTCGAAAATTATAACGGCCATCCAAATCCACCTGTAGTCATCATTTCAGATAATTATTTTATAAATAACGAGGCTACTAAATCAGGCGGGGCTATTTCTACATTTGACATCCCAATAAGTTTGCAAAACAATGTTTTTTCAGGGAATCATACCAATGACCGGGGAGGTGCCATAATTCTGAACAAATCCGGAAGTTACCCCTTTAAGCACCTGGCTACTATGATCAATAATTCATTTTACGGAAATTCAACCGTTAATTACGGAGGAGCCATTCATTCGATAAAGGCACAGCCCTTGATATTCAATTCGATTTTCTTTAACAATTCTGCCAATGGTGGCGGATCAGATATTTATGTCAATAATCCAACTGACACCCTGGATATTGCTAACTGTGACATTGATTTCAGCATGGTTTACGGAAATATATTCGACGGGGGCGGGAACATCACTACAGATCCTGAATTTGAAGACCTGGAACTGCTTACGCTCCAGGTTACAAGTCCTTGCATTGGCGCAGGCACAATCACTTATACCTGTAATTGTGGAAACACGCGTTTTTGTCCTTTACATGATCTGCTTGGTGTGAACCGCCCTCAAGGCGCCGGCGTAGAAATGGGAGCCTATGAGATGCTTTTCACAGGTTTCAGGAACGATAAAATAAATGCATCCGGAATTGAAATCTCACCAAATCCATTCATCGATCTTGCCACAATCTCTTATACCCTGGAGCGTGAAGAACGGATAGAAATATCGCTGTACAGCAGCCAGGGCAACCAGGTAAAAGTGCTGCTTTCCGGCACCCAATCCAAAGGCAGCCATACGCTGGAAATAAATGCAGCGGATTTGCCTGCGGGGGTATACCTCCTCCGAATATCAACAATCGACAATCGACAAGCGACAATGACCAAGGTGGTGAAGCTGTAGTTCGCAGTTCGCAGTTCGCAGGGAGGCAGGGAAGCAGGGGGAACAAGGGACATAGCAGCGGGAAATCACTCCGTCGGAGTGCACCGTCTGTAGCCCGGGACAACGTCCCGGGTTATAAAGGAAAACGGTTCAATAGAACGTTCCGTAGGAACAGAATGAAAGAAATTGGTTGTTTGGTAGATTTGGTTATTTGTGATTTTAGATTTGTTTGGTGCTTGGGTTTTGGATTTTGGAATTTAATATTTTGCCCCTCCCCTTCCCCTCCCCATGACATTCTTGTTATAAAAATCTGGCAATAACACGGGGAGGGGAAAATGTTATCGTATTGCCGCCTTTTCTACAAATGTGGCACTCCTACGGAGTGCTGACTAATTTGCTGTCATTCAGCGAATTGCAAAACAAAAGCCAGACTGGCATCTTCGCTTCCTATGATATGTTTTACCGGTTTATCTTAAAAACCATCAATCTTAACCGCTGGTTCAATATTTTTTGTAATTTCACAAAAGCGCTATCTGACCGCGAACCGCGAACCGCGAACCGCAAACGAATATGCAAAAAGGACCCTACATCAAACTCGCCATCGATCTCCATGAAATGGATAAGTTCTTCCACCTGGATTACAACCTGGAAGAGCGGCTGGATTATGACCTGATCATCGACAGGCGAAGATTCGATGAAACAGGGGAATTATTGAAAGAATTAAAAATAACCAACCGGCAGACCATCCAGGAATTTTGCTTCGTCATCCTTTGGATTGAAAAGGAAATCCAGGTGAACGATCATCCGGACTCGGGCTTTGGCAAGTACAAACAGATGCTGGAGGAGCTGGCAGACCTGAATCAATACCTTATGAATCATCGTATTACCGGGATCAGCCTGAGCGGGGAATATGAAAAAGACAAACCGGGACAAGATCTGATATTGAAAGATCCCATGAATATTGACAGGATCTGTGACGGTTTCAGGTCGATCTTCAGCAAAGAATTTCATCACAAGCAGGACTGCAAGGCAAAAGCCGGGCAAATCGCCTGGAAAAAGAAAAAGATGGCACAGGTGAAGAATGCCCTCCTGAAATACCTGGATTCCATCCCGAAACTGGAATCCCTTTCATTTGAGACCCATTTTTACATCATCGGCAAACTGGCTGCCCTGGCAGGTTTTTATAAAAGTGAAGAAGACTATCGTGCTTCTACCGAAGGAAAACATCCTGATCTCTATAGGAATTATTTGATTCAGAGCGTGAAGATGCTGAAGTGATCTACTTAAATTTGTATATCAGTCCCCCATAAACACCAATGCCAACAGGTGCATTCGCCGGCCTGTTTTTGCTGTCATAAAGATTATTCAGATAAAAGATACACGACGGGCTAAGGGTAAATGACAGCCTGTCGTTGATATTCCAGCGGAATTGCGGGATCACCTGCCATTGCCAGCTGATGTCCAGCCGGGAATAATCCTTATTGATCGTGCCCAGCATTTCTCCATCGTCTGGTCCTGAAGAGTAATCAAGCGACTTTTTATCCGAAATCATAATACCTATGACCGGGCCTGTTTTTATATCCAGTGAAAATTTGCCCTTTGCCAGTATCTGCTTCGATATGAATAAGGGGACCTGTAAATATTGATACTTGTATTTGTAAGCTTCCGTCCTGGTGGTATCTGAATAAATCATATTACCCAGTGTATCCGCCGGGATTGAATCTATCCGGATATTGGTCTCGACCGAACCGTAATCATCATAACCCTCCCAGCCAAGTCCTGTTTCAATCCCGGCATTCAGCTTTTTGCTCCATAATCCTGCTGTGACCGAGCCACCATAAAAAGCATTCGGTTCCCTCTCCTTCTGAACCACCTGCCCGATGTTGCCATTGATGTTCATATACCAGGCAAGATTTTCCGGCATCCCGGAGGAGGTTCTTGATTTTCCGGGGCCTTCCGGTTTTTGAGCTTCTCCGGAAATTCCTCCTCCTGCCAGGTCATCTGGGACATTTACATCCGGAACCGGTTTGTCGGACAGTTTAATAGTATCAGCATCTGCAGACAAAGGTTCCGGCTGAAATTCGGAAATATCAGCCGTATCTTTTGTCAGATTAATCTGAGCAGGTTTTTGTTCGTCTTTTGTCGTGTTGTCCACGGAAGGGACAACTTTAGACTGGACATTGTTATCATTCACATTGCCAGGTTGTGGCAATGTTTCCGGTTTCACCCTGTTCTGGCTGCCCGGCCCGTTTTCCCGGATGTCCATTTGTACATCCCCGCTGGTGATCGTTTCAGCGGACCCGGTTTTGTTCATAGCCAGTGAACCGGGCTGTCTGTCTGAAATTAAGGTATCAGAATCCGGAATTCCCTGGAGGTTTTGAACAGTGTCATTGACAACCGTGGATGTTTCGGGTCTGCCGTCAAAGTGAAGCACTCCCCAGATCAAAGCCATTGTAATTACCAGGGCACCCACCCCAATCATCCAGAACTGGGCTCCTCCGCCAAACAGCCCGCCACCGGCCGGAGAAGACGGCTCAGGAGGGGCCGGCGGTTCGGGAGGTTGAACCGGCATCCGGGCATCCAGCAATGAAGCCATTTTATTCCATGCCTCATCGGCAGGGATATCCGGCTGAGGGAAGCCCTTTTTGGGATCGGGGGTTATATGTAAATTTTCGTCATGCATTTCAATGAATTGGAGTTTTTGAGAACAGTGCCTTTAGCCGGCTCCGGCTTTCGCTAAGATGCCATTTAATGGTTCCTTCACTCAGGTTCAGTTGTTCCGAGATCTCCTTTATGGCAAATCCTTCAAGGTAATGGAGCGTGCAAACAGCACGGGTGGCGGGAGGAAGCTTGTCAAGATAAAAGTAAATATCATTCCATTCTAATTCCTTAAAGGGGTTGTCATATAAAGATTTCTCAATTTTTACCGTTATTTCGGTCGTATGCTGAAGTATTTTCCGGCTGATCAGGAGTGTGATGGCAGCATTCCGGACGATGGTATAGGCCCAGCTGAAGAGTTCACCTTTGGCCGGATCATACTGACCGATGTTTTTGAACACATTCAGCATCCCGTCGTTAAGCGCCGTCAGCGCATCGTGGTTGTTGTTAAAGAACTTCTTGCACAAAGCATATAAACCGGGATAAAACTGGCGGTACAATTTCTCCTGGCTTATCCTTTCGTTTCTCCTACAGCCTTCTATGATTTCGTGCAAATCTTCCACTTGTAAAACGAGGCTGCCTCTTTTGATAATCTGCGAATCTGTGGCGATTATCATTGAGACAGCCCCGTAAAGTTAGCAAAATTAGTTTATGATGAGTGGGGTGAGAGTGACTCCCGAAGAATAGGGCCAGGTGAAAGTATATGTTGTTCCGCTTTTTACAAACGAGCCGGTATAGGTTACCCCGTCAAGGAACACTTCAAATGCATGGTTGCCATCATCGATCGGGTACCAGGCCGTTCCGCCGGTGGCGTAGTCTTCGCCGGCTGTGCAGAATTCTTCCGAAGGAATGTACACCGCGTTGAAAACCACTTTCAGGTCCTGGCCGTTGAAATCATTTCCGAACAGCAGGGTATGATTCAGGCAGTTGTATTTCTTTTCAGTGATATACCTGAAATCCAGCCCGCTGAGGCCCATGCTGTCGACCCGGGATACCGTGATGAAGATCTGGTCGCCGGCCAATGGCTCATAGGTTGGTTCTCCACCGCCGCCAGGATTGTAAATGCTATCCCCGACGATCACGTCAACGCTTCCCCGAAGGTCGTTAATACTGGCATTTACATTATAAGAGCCGGGATTACTGAAGAGGATGGAAGCCTTGTTGCCAGATGCATTGATCTGCACACCGCTGTCAGGTTCTACGTTCCATTGGACAATGCCTGTCTCCGCAGCTTCTGAAAAGGTGAAATGAACAGGTTCCCCCAATTTGATTTTGTCAGTTTTCGATGCATCCAAATTGGATTGCGCAGTGGTGTTCTCGTCTTTGTTGCAGGAGGCGAATCCCAGCAACACCGCAGCAAGAGCTGCGAAAAGAATTTTCGTTTTCATTTTCTTTAATTTTAAGTTACTAATGAGTGAAAGAACTTGTCTGATGATATATACTGAAGGAGGATGGGAAAAGGTTGGGTAGGGTGAAAAAAAACTGGAATTAAATACAAATTATTCGTATCTTTCAGATGTAAATTCTTTGGTAAAAAACCTGGTATTATGATTATGAAAACGACAATCTTTCTCTCCTTAGCAATGGCTATTTGTCTCATCAGCAGCACTCAAAAAACTTATGGGCAGATTGAAGGGGCCTGGCGGTTGGTTTATCTCAAAGCGTATACCGGCGATTCGCTCCTGTATCAATTCCCCAGTAAAACGACCACCATCAACCAGATCAAAATGTGGTCGAAAGACCATTTTATGTTCGTGGGGCAGTACGTGTCTGATACGGTCACCGATGATGCCTATGGGGCAGGCACCTACACTTTAAAGGGCAAGGCCTATGAAGAACAGATCCTGTATCACAGTACGGTTGACTGGATAGGCACCGGTATTAAAATGTACCTGGAAATAAAGGAAGATACCCTGATACAGATCTTCCCGGTAAATGATCAAGGGGAAGTTGTGACGAATTATCATGCCATTGAGAAGTATATCCGGTACTGAGAAGATGGTGTGTCTGTCTCTCAGAAGTTCACGCCATGGCCGGAAATGTCAGATCCACCCTTTGAGCTTATAGTAAGCGATCGCAGTGTACTCCTTGATCACCAGGAGTTCATACACCATGTAGCTCCAGAGGTTATATCTTAAAGAAACCGATTTTACCCTCAGATCTTTTGAATCAGCCTTATCACTGACCTGCCCTTCATCCACAGGCTTTTCGAAGGCTGCCATTCCGCCGACATCCTTAAATCCAACCTTCCTGAACACTTTAACTGCCCGGTACATGTGTTCCGGGGAGGTGACAATCAGCAACGAAAGTGAATCCTTTAAGCCCGGAATCATCGCGGCGATATTCAAGGCCTGGGAATGAGTATTGAAGCCGGCGGGTTCAAACGTGATGCGGGCCGTATCTATCCCTTTGACAATGAGTTCATGGGCCATCAGTTCCAGCTGCAAAAGGCTGTCCTGCGGACTGAACGGATGAGCGATGATGATCGGCGCACCGGGATATTTTTGTGCAGCACTGGCAGCATAATAGGTCCGCATCAGGCCATCCGGGCTGGGCATGCCGCTCCCGCCCAGCAGCACGATCACATCCGGCTCACCTTTTAATTCTGCATTGATCGTTCCAAGCCGGTGATAAGCGTTGAAAGGGAGATCGGTCAGGCTTAAAGCAACCATAAGGAATGCAAAGAACCCGATGATTCCGAAAAACCAATAGTGCACCCTGAGTAAAATGTTTATGATCCTGTTATTTCCTATCCGGGCCATCATTAGGTTATCAAGAATATCCTTAAATTCGATTCCTGTTATTGAAGTGTAAATATAAATAAATTGGCCATGCTGACCATTTTCATCATCTACCTTGCCGTAACCATGCTCATTGCCTGGTGGTATTCCAGGGGATCACGCACGAACGAGGAATTCGTCCTGGGCAACAAACGCTTTTCAGGAATTGCTTTAGCCCTCTCGGAACGGGCCACGGGCGAATCGGCATGGCTGCTGCTCGGGCTCACCGGCCTTGCCTATGCCGATGGGATCAGTGCCATTTGGGTGGCACTGGGCTGCGTGATCGGGATCATCTTCATCTGGATGGTGATGGCGCGCAGGCTAAGGAATGAGACCGAAAAGACCGGTGCCATGACTCTGCCCGGGCTGCTCGGCCGCAAATTCCCCGAATCCCGCAGGGCGATCAGCATGCTGTCCGCCATGATCATCATCTTCTTTTTCGTCTTTTACATCGCTGCGCAGTTTGCCGGCTCAGGCAAGGTGCTGGAGAAGACTTTCGGCCTCGATCCGCTTTGGGGAATCATCATCGGGTCGGTGGTCGTAACGGCCTATTGCATCATGGGAGGCTTCATCGCTGTGGTTGTCACCGACGTTTTCCAGGCCATCCTGATGATCTTTACCCTTGTCGTTTTCCCTATCATTGCCGTAATTATAGCGGCTTCGCACAACATTCATTTTGCCGGAGCGCTTAGCCAGGCCGGTCCGCAGATCCTGTCGCTTACAAAACTGAAAACAGGATCCGAGGCCCTGTTGTTTATCCTCAGTGGCATGAGCTGGGCCCTGGGTTACACCGGACAGCCGCAGCTCCTTTCTCGTATGATGGCAATCCGGAACGATGCAGAGGTCCGGAAAGCAAAATGGGTGGCGATTACCTGGACATTGTTTGCGTATGCCGGGGCGATCCTGATCGGTTTATTCGGGGTGGCCTTCGTCCAGGACGGTTACCTTGGAAGTGAGGCAGGAAAGTTAGCCGAAGATGCCGAGAAGATCCTGCCGGTGATGGTAGTCACGCTGGTCAACCCACTCATAGCCGGGATCCTGCTGTCGGGGGTGATTTCGGCCATGATGTCGACGGCCTCTACGGAGCTCACCGTGTCATCCGCATCTATGACGGAGGACATCATCAGCCTGGCTAAAAAAAATGAGATGGAGTCCCGCCGGAAACTCTGGCTGAACAGGCTGATGACGCTGGCCATAGGAGTCATTGCGATCCTGCTGGCCCTTTATCTGACTGACACCGTTTACGGACTCGTTTCCTATGCCTGGTCTGGCATTGGCTCCTCCTTCGGCCCTGCACTGCTGCTGGTGCTGTTCTGGAAGCGGTTCAGCAGGGCGGGCGTGTTCGCCTCCCTTATATCGGGGACAGTCGGCACGATAGTCTGGAAGACCTTCTTCGAAGAGACCACCGGGGTTTCGGAAAGGCTGACCAGCTTTGTTTTCGCCTTTTCCATGGCAGTGATTTTTTCACTTGTCTTTCCGGAATCTAAAAAACTTGGAAAATAGAAAAGTCCTTGCTTTCAATTCCAGAATTTTTTGTATCTTCCCGCATCCAAAGCCAATAATCCAAATCATTAAAAGCCAGACTTTAATCCTTTCCATTATGGCTATTTTAACTGAGAATTCCTCAATTAAATAATACAGCCATGAAAAAAGTATCATTTTTAACCCTGGTGTTGCTGATCAATACACACCTGCTGTTTTCACAGGTTTCAGTCACAAATGACGGGAGCGCACCGGACAATTCTGCCATGCTGGATGTAAAAAGCACAGAAATGGGCATTCTCATTCCAAGGATGACCACAGAACAGCGCACTTTGATCGGTTCTCCTGCCGAAGGATTGCTGGTCTATGATACCGATATGGGCGGATTTTACTATTACCATTCCGGCTCCTGGGCATCAGTGACCAGTGCTGTCCAGGGCTGGTCCATGACCGGGAATTCCGGGACCGATCCCGACGTGAATTTCATCGGTACGACAGATAACACCGCCTTTAAGATCAGGGTTAATAACCAGCAGGCAGGGTGGATTGATCCTACTTTATTTGGGAATACCGGCTTTGGCTACCGTTCGCTGACCGGGATCACAACCGGACTCTTTAATGTGGCTACGGGCAATGAAGCCCTCTATTCCAACACCACTGGAAATGCCAATACATCCAATGGATTTCAGGCGCTTTATGCCAACACCACCGGAGGGAATAATACAGCCATTGGAGGGTGGGCACTTTTTTCCAACACCGAAGGGGGAAGTAATACAGCCATTGGATTAGGGGCGCTTAATTCCAACACCACGGGAGGAGGTAATACAGCCAATGGATTTCAGGCTCTTCTTTCCAATACCACGGGAAATTCAAATACAGCCAGTGGATATTCTGCGCTTTATTCAAACACGACAGGACATGACAACGTAGCTAACGGATTTTCTGCGCTTTATTCCAATACTGAAGGATTGAACAATACGGCCATCGGAGGTCAGGCACTTTATTCCAACACCACCGGCAATTTCAATACAGCCAACGGATCTTCTGCGCTTTATTCCAACACCGCAGGATTTGCCAATACAGCCAGCGGAAGTGGGGCTCTCCAAAACAATATCACGGGAAGTTGGAATACGGCCATTGGCGCCGAAGTGCTTACTTTCAACACCGAAGGGCATTCGAATACAGCCATCGGATATGGAACGCTTTCTTCCAACACCATCGGGAACGTAAATACAGCCATCGGATCAGAGGCGCTTACTTCCAACACCGAGGGCGATCAAAATGTAGCTGTTGGAAATTCGGCTCTCTTTTCCAACACCACCGGATCTTTGAACACAGCCATTGGCAATGGGGCGCTTTTTTCCAACACCGAGGGCAACCAGAATATAGCCATTGGAAATGGGGCGCTTAATTCCAACGATGAGGCTAATCAAAATATAGCGATTGGAAATTTGGCACTCTTTTCCAATATTACCGGATCGGGTAATTTAGCCATTGGAAATGAGGCGCTTCATTCCAACACTGAAGGTTATGATAATACTGCCTATGGAAATATGGCGCTTCATGCCAACATTTCAGGATTTGGCAATACAGCCAATGGACAAAATACCCTTAATGCCAATACCACCGGAGGGTATAATACTGCCAATGGATCTGAGGCGCTTTATTTAAACACCACCGGATGGGTCAATACAGCCACCGGAGCTGGGGCACTTTATTCCAACACAGAGGGTAACCAAAATACAGCCATGGGAGATGGGGCGCTCCATTTTAACACCACAGGTCACTACAATACAGCCATTGGAGGCTATGCACTTATTCATAACATTACAGGACAAGGCAACACAGCCAATGGATCTGAAGCGCTTTTTTCCAATACTACCGGAAATTTCAATACGGTTAGTGGATATCATGCACTTCATGATGACACCACGGGATCAAATAATACATCAATTGGTTACCGCGCCGGATACTACCTGACCGATGGCAATGACAACTTATTTTTAGGCTCATCATCCGGCCCTTCTTCATTCCAGAGCATTGACAGCAGCATGTGGCTCGGGAATACGGGAGATAACGAACCAGCTCTTTATGGTGATCTTACTGATGGCCGAATCGGAATCGGCACCACAACCCCTCATGCTTCTGCCAAACTGGAGGTGAATAGTGACAGCCAGGGCTTCCTGGTACCCAGAATGACTGCAGCTCAGCGGACAGCGGTCAGTTCCCCTGCCGAAGGATTGCTGGTCTATGATACCGATACCAGATCGTTCTGGTATGTGAAAAATTCGTCCTGGACGGAAATTTCTTACCGGGGTTCAGTGTGGTCTATGACCGGAGATGCCGGAACCGATCCTGAAGAGAATTTTATAGGGACAACCGATAATACAGCCTTTAAGATCAGGGTCAATAATCAGCTGGCCGGGTGGCTTGATCCGGCTAACAGAAATACCGGGTTCGGCTATCGGTCGCTTACAGGGATTACAACCGGGAATAACAATACGGCAACAGGTTATGAAGCGCTTTATTCCAATACCTCCGGTAATTTCAATACAGCCAATGGATATCAGGCTCTTTATTCAGATACCACGGGATCCTACAATACAGCCAATGGATTTCAGGCGCTCAGTTCCAACACGACAGGACATCGCAATACTGCCAATGGAGCCGGTGCACTTCAATACAACATCTCGGGATCTGAAAATTCTGCAATTGGAGTATATGCCGGGCCCAATTCAGGTAATTATACGAACTGTACTGCGTTGGGTTATAATGCCAC
>Ga0208980_10002496_pt1 | contig 11130 bp, 11 predicted proteins | sample WetSurMetagenome_3_FD_187993 | JGI IMG/M metagenome (GOLD analysis project Ga0208980, IMG submission 187993) | Wetland microbial communities from Twitchell Island in the Sacramento Delta, sample from surface sediment Aug2011 Site A1 Bulk (version 2) | ecosystem: Environmental > Aquatic > Marine...
CCCGGTTTTCACCGGGACAGGCTTCATTCAGCGGGAATGACATTCCGATCGCCGATACGCTCCCTCGTTTATCCGAAGAGGCCCCCTAAGGAGGTTGTCGGACAGCCTCCTTGCCCCCCTTTGGTAAAGGGGGGATGGGGGGATTTTGGGTGATATGAAGAAACATTAGCGTCCGCGGAAAAGGGTGGCCCAGAACCCTCCGGCCAATATCAATCCGCCGAAGATGAAATGCGCCAAGGTCAAAGGCTCCTCCAGAAACGCGGCGCCCATGAGGACCCCGTAAAGCGGGAGCGTGTTGTAGAAGACCATGGCCCCGCCTGCGCCGAGAGTCTGGACCGCCCGGTTCCAGCACAGGAAACCCAGCATCGTGGGGATAAAACAGATGTGGAGGATGGCTGCAACCGTCTCCGGCCGCAGGTGCAGAGGGATGTAGTGCAGTTCGACGAGGGCTGCCCCGATCAGAATGGGCAAGGCCGGAAGGTTGGAAAGAGCTGTGGCGGAAACCGGGGAGCGGTTGCGCATGACCCGGCGGCCGAAAACGGAATAAAAGGCCCAGACCACGGCCGAGGCCACAAGGATCAGATCTCCGGGGTTGACTTGAAGCTGAAGAAGAAAAGAGATCGACCCGCCTGATATCAATCCTGCAACGCCGATCAGGCCCAGGATGGCTCCGACCTTCTGACGCAGCGTCACCGGCTCGCTGATGATCCATCCGGCGATGAGTGCGGTGATGAGGGGAGAGAAGCCCTGGATCAGGGAGCTGTTGACTGCTGTGGAGTAGCGGAGCCCAAGGTACAGAAGTGGGCTGAACGCGAGCACGCCCGCCAATCCCATGGCCAGAATCCACCACTTGTCGTTTCCGTAGCGCCGCTCCTGCGGCGGCCTGCGCTGAAGCAGGAGGGTGAAGAGAGCAGTGGCCACGGTGAACCGCAGGGCACTCAAGGTCAGCGGCCCGATGTCGTCACGAAGCCATCGGCCTAGAACAGCGTTGGTGGCCCAGGCTAAGGTCGCCACATTCACCAGAATCACGCCCCAGGCCCGCGTTTTCCAGCCGCTGTGACCCGTCACAATGGTCTCTCCGATTGAGAAATCTCAGCCATGCTGCGCGGTGTAACCACAGATCGGGCAAAGAAGAGCGCGGCCCTCTCCGTCGATGGTTTTTCGGAGTCAGGTGCTTCAAAAGCCTCAAACATGGAGGATCCTTTGATCGCGTCCAGCATTCTCTATTGTGAATAGGTGCCTGAGCAGTGACGAAGGTTCTCAGAAACTTACCGGAAGAGCAAGTCAAAAATCGACAAGAAGAAGGACCGGGCTGAAAAGGTGAGGTTAGCCTTGAAAAGCAGGAATTGAAGCTGATAAAGTGATTGGGTCTACTTCAGTTTCTGACGTGTTGGAAAGGAGAAACCGGTGAGTCTGCAGTTCCCGCGAACGCGAATGAAAGGAGCAACCTATGCAGACATTAAGAAGAGTGTCCTATATCGTATCTCTGTTGGTCCTGGCGTCCTGTGCAGGGATGCCTTTTTTATCCGGAGCCAAGCAGGAGTTCGAGCAGGGTCTGGCGCTGTTCAACGCAGGCAAATACGAGCAGGCAATCCCCTATTTCTCCAAGGCCGCTGAATCGGATCCCAATTACGTGCAGGCTTACATCTATCTTGGCCGGTCTTACATCAGTCTCGGCCGGTGGAGTGAAGCTCTTGGCCCTTTGAAAACAGCGTACCGGATATCGCCTGCAGAGACGCGAAAGGAAGCCACGAGCTTTCTCTCCGATGCCTTGGTCGGTGCAGGAATCCAGTCATTCAGGAACGGCGACTACAAGACCGCGGTGGAGCATCTCAAAGAAGGCTTAACATTGGAGCCGGGTTCGGCGAAGGTCAAGGATGAACTTGTCAAGGCGTGGACGGCTTACGGCGGGAAACTGTTCACACAGGGGAACTTCGGAGAGGCGATTTCCGCGTTTGAGCAGGCTCTTCAACTATCCCCCGGGTACCTCGATGCTTACATAGGTCTTGCGAAAAGCTTCTTTAAAAACGGAGACTTTGACAAAGCTCTTCAGGCAGCGAGGAAAGCATTGTCACTCGACCCCGGCAGCGACGAGTTGAAGAAATTACTTCTCCAGATACTTGGGCAAAAGTAGGTTCTCGGAAGCCATCGGAGGCTCAACGTTTCTTCTGATAATATGGAAGAGCCTCCGGAAGATAGTTTTTCAGGTTTTCGATCCTGGACTCCGGCGCAGGATGCGTGGACAGGAACTCCGGAGGTCTTGCCTTGCTTTCTTTGCTCATTCGTTCCCAGAAGGGGATCGCTTCTCTCGGGTCGTAGCCTGCCCTTGCCATGAGCATGATGCCGATTCGGTCCGCTTCGCTTTCGTGCAGACGGCTGTAAGGGAGGAGCGCCCCCACAGTCACACCCACTCCAAAGACAGCCATGAACAGGTCGCGTGTCTCACTGGGTTTTTGTGACAGGGCCACAGACAGAGCCATGCCGCCCATGTTGGCGAGGAGAGCCTGACTCATTCTCTCGTTGCCATGCTCGGCAATGGCATGGCCGATTTCATGTCCGAGGACAACGGCGAGACCGGTCTCATTCTGAGTGTAAGGGAGAATACCGGTGTACACGGCTACCTTGCCGCCCGGCATGCACCACGCATTGACGGTTTTGTCATCCTCAATCAGGTTGAACTCCCAGTGGTAGTTCTTGATGGTGTCTGACTGGCCTGAGTCCCTCAAGAAGGACTCTGCAGATTTCGCGACCTTCTCACCAACCGCCCTGACCATGTGGGTCTTGCCTTGGTCGGAGGAGAGCTTGGACTTCTTCAAGACCTGATCGTACTCCTGGAGGCTCAGGGTCAGGAGTTCTGACTCAGGCACCAAATGCAATCCCTCGCGATGGGTGATGGGGACTTCAGCACACCCCTGCACGAAAAAGGTTATGAGGACAAGGAAAAGACATGAGGTGAAAAGAGGGATCCCCGTTGAGGAACCTTTCCCCCGGCTGGTGATGGCCCTCTTGACTCTGGAGATATTTTCGGAACTTTTCATGGTGGGCCTCCTTGGCATCCTGGTTTCTCAAAGACAGTTGAATCTCATACCCAAGATAGTGCCGCTGAAGCCCGGCGTCCAGGGGGCCTTTGTCACTGAGAATCATTTCAGCCTTTGATAGCTACTTGATCCCGGAGCGCATGAAGCTCTGGACAAATTGACGCTGAAAAAGAAGAAAGGCGATCAAAAGGGGTGACACGGCCAAGATGGTGCCGGCCGAGATGACGGAGAAGTTCACGCCTGACTCAGGCGCTCCGAAAATGGAAAGCCCTACCGTGAGAGGCCTCGTGTCGTTGGAGTTGGTGATGACGACCGGCCAGAGAAAGTTGTTCCAGTGGTAACTCACAGAGACCAGTCCGTAGGCCAGGTAAGTGGGCCGCGCCAGCGGGATGTAGACTCTCAAAAGAACGGAGAGCCACGAGGCGCCCTCGACCCTTGCGGCCTCCTCAAGTTCCTTGGGCACCTGCTTGAAAGCCTGGCGCAGGAGAAAGATGCCGAAGGCCGAGGCCATGTAGGGCAACCCAATGCCCGGGATGGTGTCGACCAGGCCCAGGGTGCTCGTGGTCTGGTAGTTCTTGACGATGAGCACATCCGGCATGATCATGATCTGGACGAGCACGAGGATGAACGCGGTCTCCTTGCCCGGGAACTCGAAGCGGGCGAAGGCATAGGCCGCCATGGTGCACAGAAGCAACTGGCCTGCGAGGGTCATGGTGACCAGCAAAAAGGTATTGACGAAATACCGGGCAAAAGGAGCGACCTTCCACGCGGAGCGGAAATTGTCGAGGGTGATCGGCCCGAGAAGGTCAAAACGGCTCACAAAGTCCATGGGATGGAACGCCGCCCAGAGGGCATAAAGAAGCGGAGCAGCCCACAAAAAGGCGAGCAGCCAGGCTGCCGCCGCTTCCAACCGATCTCCCCAACTGGACCCGCGAATCATCATTGGTAGTGCACCCTTTTTTCAATGTACTTGAATTGGGTGATCGCCAATGCGCCGAGAATCACGAGGAGCACGACGGTCAAGGTTGAGGCGTAAGCGGTGTCCCAGAAGCCGAAAGCGACCTCGTAAATGTAGTAGAGCAGGAGAGAGGAGGCATTGTCCGGACCGCCCTTGGTGAGAATGAAAATATGGTCCACGAGTTTGAAGGAGTTGATCGTCGCGTTGACCATGACAAAGAGAGTGGTCGGCATCAAGAGAGGAAGGGTCACCCGGCGGAAAAAGTACCAGCGGCCGGCCCCTTCAATGAGAGCGGCTTCTTCGAACTCGGGCGAGATGCCCTGAAGGGCGGCCAGATAAAAGATCATGAAAAAGCCGGCATCCTTCCAGATCGCGAGGACGACCATGCAGGCCAGGGCCGTGCTGGGATCTCCGAGCCAGCTGTGGCCGGGGATTCCAAAAAAACTGCAGATCTTGTCGAGAAGGCCGATCTGAGGGGTGTAAAAGAAAAGCCAGATGTTGGCCACAGCGATCATGGGCAGGATCGTGGGCGTGAAATAGGCGGTTCGGACAACCGCACGGCCCCGGAACTTGCGGTTCACCCACATGGCCATGAGCAGGGCGAGACAGACGCTCACGGGGATGGTCCCCATAGCGTAGAGAAAATTGTTGCGCAGCACCTGCCAGAAAACAGGGTCTGCGATCATGGCGGCGTAGTTGTCGAGCCCCACGAATCTGGATAGCCGGCCCTGGCGAGGCGTGGAAAAGAAGCTCGACACGAGCCCGCCCACAATGGGGTAGTGGGTGAAGGCCGCCATGAGCACGGCAGCCGGCAAAAGCCAAAGCCAGCCATAGACCAGCCGTGCAGTGCGTCGATCCAGCTTCATTATTCCTACCCGATCCAAGAGAAAAGCCGCCGCACCTTGCGGCACGGCGGCTCATGAGGTTAGCGATAGTCCTTGAGCACGCGCTCGGCCTGCTGCTGCGCGGCGGTCAGAGCCTCCTTGGGCGGCTTTGCGCCGGTGACCACGCTTTGTATAGCATCATCCAGGAACTTCTTGTTCCGTGCGTTTTCGTGGGTGGCGAACTCGGCGACCGCATACTGGAACTGATCGCGTGCTACAGCGGCAGCCGGAAATTCGGCCACATACTTCTCAAGAGTGGGCGTCTTGTAGGCATCCGGCCGGGTAGCCACATACCCTGTAGCGATAGACCAGCGTGCCGTCAGCTCCGGTGCGGTCATGAACTTGATGAACTTCAAGGCCGCCTTGCGCTCCTCGGCAGAGGCTTTCTTGAAGATATAGAAATTGCCGCCTCCCGTGGGCGAGCCGCGACGTTTTTTGGCGGGGAGCATGCTGACTCCGAAGTCGAACTTAGCGCCCTCTTTAACGGGCGTGAGGTTGCCCGTGGTGTGCCACATCATCGCTGTGGCGCCCTCGAGGAATTTCTGTCGCAACGTTCCCCAGTCAATGGTTCCTTCAGGCATCACCTTGTGCTTGGCCGCGAGGTCGCGCCAGAACTGGAGGGCCTCGATGACGTCAGGGTGGTCGAAGTTGGTCTTGTTGCCGTCCAGGTTCATGAGCACCTGTCCGTTCTGGATGCACAACGCCTGGAACATCCAGTAGGCGTAGCCCGTGGAGGGGATGTGCACGCCCCAGCGGGTCACGTTGCCGGAGGCGTCCTTCTTGGTCAACTTCTGAGCGGCGGCCACCATCTCGTCCCAGGTAGCCGGTGGCTTGTTGGGGTCGAGGCCGACTTCCTTGAAGGCATTCTTGTTGTGATACAGGACGATGGTGGAGCGCTGGAAAGGAATGCCCCAGATTTTCCCTTTGACCTTGGAGTTCTCCATCAGGGCGGGATAGAAAGAGGCCAGCCACTGCTTGTCCTCGGCCGAAGTGGCGAAGTCATCGAAAGGCACGATCACGTCCTGGTCCATGAGCTCGAACACGTCAATGGAGAAAAGAACGCTGAGCTGCACCGGCTGATTGGCTTTGACTGCGGCCAAGGCTTTGACCCTGGTGTCGTCATAATTGCCCGCGTAAACCGCCTTGACCTTGATGTCCGGATTGGCCTTCTCGAACTCCGCGATCATGTCGTCAATGACTTTGGTGATCGGGCCACCGACGGCTACGGGGTAGTACATGTTCAGTTCCACGACCGCATGGGCTACCGTGCCGCCCATGACCGCAACGGCCAGGGCGAGTCCTACCAAAACTCTGATCACGCTTCGTTTCATCTTGGACCTCCTTATTGGTTTTTGTTGGCCCAGGCGCGCTATTGCGCAGGGCGGGGTTTCCTATGCTACTCGTTGCAGCGCCTGCCGCTGGCCGCATCAAAGAGATGACTCTCCGCTGCAGGCCAGGACAAGTGAATCCGTTGTTGGGGTGCGAGCCGTACCTTGCCGCTCAACCGGATGGTCGCCTCACGTCCGGCTAGCCGGCACGCAATGAGACTGTCGGCTCCCAGGTACTCCAGGCTGATCACCTCAGCCGTCGGGCCGGAATCGGTCAGAGAGATTTTTTCCGGCCGCACTCCCAGCATGAGTGTGTCCAGAGGCATCTGTGGAAGACTTGCTGCCAGGTTGGACCGAGCCCACTCCGCCAATTCTCCGTCGCTGAGGGGCAGCAGGTTCATGGGAGGAGTGCCGATAAAGCCCGCCGCAAAGAGAGTCGCAGGACAAGCGTAAAGATCCTCGGGCTTTGCATACTGCTCCACATGACCGGCATTCAAAAGCACGATCTTGTCCGCCATGGTCATGGCCTCCACCTGGTCGTGGGTCACGTAGATCATGGTGATCCCCAGGCGCTGCTGGAGACTGCGAATTTCACGACGCATCTCATGGCGAAGCTTGGCATCCAGGTTCGAGAGAGGCTCGTCCATGAGACAGACCGGTGCCTCACTGACGATGGCCCGTCCCAGGGCCACCCGCTGTCGCTGTCCTCCGGAGAGCTCAGCCGGCTTGCGGTGAAGCAACCCCTGGAGCCCCAGGAGTTCCGTGGCGCGCTCCAGCCGGCGGCGACGCTGGGCAGGCTCGAGGCGCCGCACCTTGAGGCCGAAGACGATGTTCTCCGCCACATTCAGATGGGGAAAAAGAGCGTAGGACTGAAACACCATGGAGACGTTGCGCTTGGCAGGAGGCAGGTTGGTGACGTTGAGACCATTGATGTGCACGGTGCCGGTGCTGACGGACTCCAATCCCGCGATGAGCCGGAGGATCGTGGACTTTCCGCAGCCGGACGGGCCAAGCACGACGAGAAGCTCACCGGCCTGGGCGGTGAAGCTTACCTTGTCCACCGCACACACATCACCCCATGACTTGGAGACCTTCTCGAGTTCGATCTGCATCAGAAATCAGCCTCTACTCCAGCAGGAAGCGGCCCGTTTTTCGACCCTTTACCTAGCATCCGCACTTCCCCTCGTCAAGGAAATAGAGGTGACCCCGCAGAGGCCTATGGCCTCAACTCTATAGAAACAGGGGGGCATATGGGATTCCCCGGAATGGGAAAGCTGCAATGGATGCGGGACTGTCAAAAAAATCGACAACTTCAATCAACCTCGTGTAATATGGAAAATCGGAGCGAAGAAAAACGAAGGAGGGGAAAGCCATGAGAAGACAAGTCGTTTCAGGTTTTGCTGTTCTCGCTTGCGTGGTCTGGGTCTCTTGTATGAGTTCACATCAGACAGGGACTTCCGAACCATACGCCTCTTACCTCACCACCATCAATCCCAAGTTCATGGTTACTCCGCAGGAAGCGCTTCAATGGCATGAGTACAAGGACAAAGCCGGCCCGACCTACTCAGGCAGCCCGTCCTGGAAAAACTACCTGGCCTTTCTTGAGGAGAAGCTCAAACAGTACGGGGTGGTGGATATCACAAAGAACACCTGGACCTATGATCGGTGGTACACATCGGAATGGCCTGACAGCTCAAACTGGACGCTGGTGTCGGACGGTCAGCCGGTGAAGGTAGCTCACTATGGTGCCTACTCGGGCTCCACTGGGGCCGACGGGATCACCAGAGATCTGGCCCTCTACACGCCGAACACGCCGCCGGAATCTCTAAAAGGTAAGATCGTTGTTTTCAGGACTGCGCCCCATCCTGCCCCTCCTTTCGACAACAGCTACAAGGAGTGGTTCACCCTCAACGATTATGAATACCGAACATCGGAGGATTTCCCCCCTCTCTTCACTCAGGTCCCGGCCAGCGAAACCGTTAGCTATGATGTCTGGTGGCAACTGAGACAGACGGCTCTCGTAAATCGTGTGTTGACGCAGACCCAGGCGGCCGGAGGAGTTGTTATTTTCAACATGTCCTACGATCGGCTGGCCGGACTCTACACGTTTCCCATACCAACTCTGTCCAAAACGCCGACCCTTTATGTGGACCGCGTGGCAGGCGCGAAGGTGCTGCAGGATGCAAAGGAAGGAAAAAAGGCGACCCTCAAGCTGCTTGCCAAGGTGGAGCCCACCGAGACCTACCAGTTGATCGGGTATTTGCCCGGCCAGCATTACGGAACAGCGCAGGATGAGAAAGTTATGTTGACGACCCACACGGACGGGCCTGCGGTGCTTCAGGACAACGGAGCGCTCGGGGTGCTGGGAATCGTCGCGTATTTTTCCCACATCCCTCAAGCCGAAAGGCCGAGGACCCTGGCGATCTACCTCGACAACCGCCACTACATGCCCGGGATGGAAAAGGCTTTTGAGCAGCAGGACTACTTCGCAAAGAAGCCGGAGGCCAAGAAATCCATCGTGGCGCTTGTCGCCACCGAGCATCTGGGCCAGATCGAGTTCAGGGAGACGGAGAACAGGTATGAACCCACGGGCAAGGTGGAGCCTGCTTTTCTCTGGACGCGCAACAACCAGAAACTGATCGACATGGCGATCAAAGCGGTTAAAGAGCATCGCTGGCCCCGCGTGATGGTCCAGTGCGTCGAGAGACCGGGCATTCACGGCGGCTCCCAAGGAGTGTGGTACGGCATGGGCAAAATCGCACAGGACTGGAATTTGCCTGCCTTTGCAACGATGGGAACACAGGGAGCCTACTGGGCAACAACAGCGCGGATCAGTACCTTCAACAAAGAGCACTTTTGCACGGAGGTCGCCGCCATGGCGCAGTTGACAGGCGAATTGATGAAGGCCGATCTGAAATAAGTTATGAACTATGCCCTCCTCGCATTGGTTTGGCTCGTGTGGTGCTTCTGTCACAGCGCCCTGATCTCTATGAGGGTCACCGGATATGTGAAGCAGCGGCTGGGAGACCGGTTTCGCTATTACCGCCTTGCGTACAACGGATTCTCTTTGGTCACCTTGATTCCTGTCGTTCTTTACGCAGACAGCATACACAGCGAGCCGCTGTTTTTGTGGGAAGGGTACTGGAGGCCTGTGCAGATTCTTCTGCTGGCCGTGTCCGTGTTTCTCTTTGTGGCTGGAGGGAGATACTATGATGGGCTCAGCTTTCTAGGCCTGCGCCAGCTGAGGAGCCGCAGTTCGTGCGCGGGCCTGACCGAAACCTGCGGTCTGAACACGAGAGGAATCCTCGGCGTCATTCGACATCCCTGGTATGCCGGTGGCATGACGATCATCTGGGCCAGAGACCTCGATGTGTCTGCCATCGTGACGAACCTAATTCTCACAGGGTATTTCATTGTGGGCACGGTTCTGGAAGAACGAAAGCTCTCTGTGGAATTCCCCGAGGCCTATAAAGAATACCAGCAAAAGGTATCTATGTTTCTCCCTTATCAATGGCTCAAATCAAAGTGGAATCCATGAGCCTACGGTTTTGAAAGAATTGGAACCGTAGTCACCCATCCTGCCGCACAATACGCCAGCCGAGTTCCAGAAGAGCTCCTGAAACCAACACAGCCCGCGAATCAGCATGAGGATCAGCATTCACCTGATGATACAATAATGTCTTTATTTGTCATTCATGCTACGTAATCGTAATTTTAATTATTATGTCCGTCGCCTCTCCTTTTCAAATATCAATTCAATTTCAGGAGGTTATCCTTCTTGTTCCTTTTGGCACTCTCATTGCTAAAGGAGATCTTGCATTGGTTTTGTGAGCGCGTGTCGCAGGAAAAGGTGCAGGCAAGAGAATCAAGTGAACTTGGTGAGGAAACGAATTCATCTGGAAGGAGCTATGAGAATGAGAAAACCGGTCATCATCGGATTGGCGGCATTGTTGAGCGTTGCATATGCGGAGTTTTCTTTGGGGGAGGAACAGAAGGAGGATTCGGGGAGCCCTTTTGCTCTGAGCAATTTCAGTGGAATGGCGGCGATCACGTCGAATTATGTTTTCCGCGGTATTTCGCAAACAGACAACGATCCGGCCGTGCAGGGCAACTTCGAGTACAAACACCCTGTGGGGTTTTACACTGGCGTGTGGGGGTCCAACGTGGATGACTCCATATCGGAAGGGAATGTCGAATTGGATCTGTATGCGGGGTACAAGAAAGAACTTGTGGAGAACCTCACCTTTGATCTCTCCATTATCTACTACTGGTATCCCGGCGACAGCCAGAGCCCAGAAAAAGATTACGCAGAGGGGCATGTCGGTCTGAACTATGTTCTCACAAAACTTCCTCTGGAGCCGAACCTTGGCTTGGGATTCAACTACTCGCCGGATTTCTACGGTGAAGACGGGAACGGGTACTATGTGAACGGTACTCTGCGACTGACGCTCCCCTATCAGTTCGCTCTCGGGTTCGAGCTCGGGTACCAGTATGTGGAAGGGGACAAGACAACCGGAAACGGTGCAGGACTCAACGACGGAGATGGATATGATTACCTGTTCTGGCGGATCGGGGTTTCAAGGGAGGTGCTGGGTTTCAATCTCGACCTCAGTTACTATGACACCAATGAAAGCCAGTACTTCGGAAAGATCGGGGATGATCACATTGTTTTCACGATTTCGCGATCCTTCTGAACCTCTTACTCTGTAATCGCGGTCGGAGGCTGGGGCCGGAGCACCGGGCATCGTGATGACTCTCAAGTGACGTCCGGCCTCTCCTTGGGGTATTTCTCAAACAGACGCTCCTCAAGGACACGGCGCAGACGCGCCATGGCCTCGTGAATGTCTGCAAATGAGGTGTAGAGCGGCGCAATGCCGAAGCGGATGTTATCCGGGAAGCGAAAGTCAGGGATCACGTCCATT
>Ga0208980_10002497_pt1 | contig 11121 bp, 9 predicted proteins | sample WetSurMetagenome_3_FD_187993 | JGI IMG/M metagenome (GOLD analysis project Ga0208980, IMG submission 187993) | Wetland microbial communities from Twitchell Island in the Sacramento Delta, sample from surface sediment Aug2011 Site A1 Bulk (version 2) | ecosystem: Environmental > Aquatic > Marine...
ACTTCCGTGCAAGTGTGAAAAAAAGCCTCATGATTGAAGGTGTTTCCTGTAAGGGCCTCGTGCGGCGGCATCCGGCCGTTAGTAACTCGATCGGTGGGCAATGCTTCCGCCTGGTTATGCCAAGCCGCCCGCCGTCTGGAGGTCGGCAAACGCGCTGCCGATCGCTTCGATCTGCTCCGGCGTGTGTCCGGCGCTGACGCTGCAGCGCAGCAGCGAACTGCCGTCCGGTGAGGCCGGCGGCAGCACGAGGTTGACATAAACCCCGCGCTCGATCAACCCGGTCCAGCCTGCGAACGCCTTTTCGCGCTGGTCGAATCGAACGGCGATGATGGGGCTCGGTTCAGGGCTCAGATGAAGACCCAACCCGCTCAACCGGGCATAGAGGCGATGAGAGTTATCCCACAACCGTTGCCGCAAGTGTGGCTGTGCGCCGAGGATTTTCAGGGCCGCGCGGGTGGAAGCGATGATGGAGGGCGAGGATGAGGCCGTGAACACATAGGGGCGGTTGGCAAACCGGATGAGATCGAGCTCCGGGTGGTCGCTGGCGCAGTAGCCGCCGATCGCGCCCAGGCTCTTGCTGAAGGTGCCGATGATGAAGTCCACGTCAGCCTCAACCCCCGCTTCCTCCGCCATGCCCCGGCCTTTCTCGCCGAGCACGCCGAGGGAGTGCGCCTCGTCGACCACAAGAAATGCGCCAGGGTAGCTGCGCTTCACCGCCGCGATGTCGGCCAGCGGCGCGCGGTCACCGAGCATGCTGTAGATCCCCTCTACGACGATGAGGGTGTTTTCGATGCGGCCGCCCAACCGCCTAAGGCGCTTGTCCAGGTCGGCGGCGTCGTTGTGGCGGAAGCGGATGATTTCAGCGCCGCTCAGGCGGCAGCCGTCGTAAATGCTGGCGTGGCAGTCGCCGTCGATCACGAACACGTCGCCCGGTCCGGCCAGCGTGGAGAGCATGCCGAGGTTGGCCACGTATCCGGTGGAAAAGACGATGACTCCCCGGCGGCCGAAGAAATCGGCGAGGTCCCGCTCAAGTTGGGCGTGAACGGCATAGCTGCCGTTGGCCGCGCGCGATCCCGTGGTCCCCGTACCTTGAGTGCGGACCGCATGGCAGGCGGCTTCGATGCAATCGGGGTTGAAGGTGAGCCCCAGGTAGTTGTTGGTGCCGGCCAAAATGAGCGAGCGGCCGTTCACAACCGCTTCGGTGGCCGAGACCACCCGGTCCATTACCACGCTGATCGATTGAATTCCGCTTTCGGCCAAGGCCCGGCGGGTGGCTGCCAGTTGCTGGAATTTGTCGAAGATGGCCATGGTTAATTGTCTCCGATGATGCGTTGCAGCTGAACCGTAAAATCCCTGACCGTGCGGATATCGGGCAGGATGTTCAGCGGAACCGAAACGTCAAAGCGATCCTCCACCTGTTCGATGAGGTTCATCACCTTCAGCGAGTCAAACTCAAGGTCCGCCACCAGATCGGTGTTCTCACGGACCTCCCGGCCTTCAGGGGCCAGCGGTTTGACAAGCTCAATCACGAGCTGCAGGATGCTGTCGTAGGTGTGCATGATCGATCCTTTGCGACGTTTCTATTGTCGGTCCGATTGACCGTTTTAGCGTATGGCATAACGGCTCATGCCTCGGTGATCCAGCTGCCGTCTTTGAGGCACTGCAGGGTCCGCTGCATTCCATCGTCGAGAAGAACCCTCGGTTTCCAGCCAGTGGCGGCCCGTAAAGGAGCATCATTGCACACCCAATCGGCGTGAGTCAATTCCCGAACCTTGCCGGGCGTCAGCATCGGGCGGTAGCCGAACACGCGCGCGCCCGAAAGGTTGACGCAGGCGGCGATGTGGAGCAATCCGCGGGGTACTCTCAGCTGCCGGACGGGTTTGCGGATGCTGCGCGATACCGTGCGGATGAGGTCTTGCCAGGCGTATCCTCCTGGCCGTCCGTCATGAATCTCGAAGGGACCGGTGGGCCAGTCCGCCATTTCCAGGAAGTGCCGAACGGCGTCGGCCAGATCGTCGACGTACAACAAGGAGAACCGAGACGCAAGGGGTCCCAGAACCGGTGCCCAACCGTGCTGCATGCATCGAACCAGGGGAAGTGTTTCACGATCCCCCGGTCCGTAGACGGCGGGGGGCCGCACGGCCGCCCACATGAGGCCGGACGCTCCGGACCGCAACACATCCTCGCCGCCGCGTTTGCTGGCACCGTAGGCGGACAGCTGCGGCTCGCGTGCCGCCAGGGACGATATCAACAAAAAGCGCGGCAAAGGGTGCAATTCCCTCGCTGCTTGCACCAGCCGCGCCACGCCTTCGACATTGACCTGGTTGAATTGAGCTGCCGATGCCCCTCGCACGGCGCCGGCGCAATGCACCACGGCCGTCACCCCGGCGACGAGGCGTTTCAGGCTCTCCGGATCCTCAAGGCTTCCTTGAAACCACCGCAGCCCGGAATCGCCATGGTCCGTCCGGCGATGCGGCGGGGCGGAGCGACAAAGCGCATTCACGGCCCATCCTGCACCCAGCAGGCGTTTGAGCAGGGCGGCTCCGATGAAGCCTGTGGCCCCCGTCAGGGCCAGCGTTCGGGGCATGGGTACTTTCATAGCACACCGGCGATCACCCCTTCATCGATCGGGAGGGATGATCGCCGGCTAAATATCTCTTGAATGGGCACTCGGAATCCTGCGCGAATGACAGCGCAAGCCGACCCTCAGTCCTCAGCCTGCCTTGCGCCGCCGAATGTAAAGCTCATCGCTTGCCCCGGGCTGTTCGGTCTTACCGTCTTCGACCCGCTGCAAGAAATCCTTCTTGGCGCCCGACCGGGAGAGCTTGCCCGAAGTGGTCCGCGGCAGGGTGTTTCGGACCACCAGCTCGATGAAGCATTCGATGCCCAAGTCCTGACGGATCAGGGCCTGGATGCGGGTCGAGAGTTCCATCCGTTTGACGAGGTTGGACTCCCGGCACTCGAGCACCAGCACGGCTTTGTCCTCTCCATCGGAGGCCGTCACCGAAAACGCGGAGGCATCACCGGTTCTGATTTCCGGCTGACTTTCGGCGATGTATTCCAGGTCCTGCGGCCAGATATTTCGCCCGTTGATGATGATCAGGTCTTTCTGCCGGCCGGTGATAATGAGGCTGCCATCTACGATGTAAGCCAAGTCGCCGGTGTTCAGCCACCCTTCGGGGGAAAGCACTTCGCGGGTCAGGGCTTCTTCGCCGAAATACCCGGACATGACGCTGGGACCACGGACGAACAAGGTGCCCACATGCCGCTCCGGCAACGCTTGACCGTCGGAGCCGCGGACTTCCACATCAAATCCCGGCAGCGGGAAACCGCAGGTGACGAAATTCTTGGACTTGCCGGAAGAGTTCCATGCATTTGCATTGACCGGCTCGGCTCTCTGTTCATCCGCCAGCAGTTCGGGGTCGACGGTGTCCAGCTGAATCCCCAGGTCCAGTTCGGAGAAACTGACCGCCAGCGAGCACTCCGCCATGCCGTAGCAGGCGGCGAAGGCTTTCGGGTTGAAACCGCTGGGCGCGAGCATGTCCGCGAACCGGGCCAGCGGCTCGGGGCGGATGGTCTCCGCGCCGACACCGGCCAGGCGCCACGAAGACAGGTCGAACTGACCGGCCGTTTCTTCGCGCAGCCGTTGAACGCAGAGTTCATAGCCGAAGGGCGGGCCGAAGGAAACCGTGGCGCGGTTTTGTGAAATCAGCGCCAGCCACAGCCGCGGCCGCATTCCGAAATCCCTGGTTTTCAGGTAGTCGACCGATGCCTGGGCTGCCATCGGCGAGAGCACCAAGCCGACCAGCCCCATGTCGTGGTAATACGGCAGCCAGGACATGCTGCGGTCGCCGGGACGCGCCTTGACCCCGTCACGGATGATGCTGGCCAGGTTGCTCATCACGGTTCTTTGAGTGATCATGACCCCGCGCGGGAACCGCGTGCTGCCGGATGTGTACTGGAGATAGGCCAGTTCGTCCGGGCCCGATGGGGATATGGGGGCGTTTGATCGTGAACCTTCCGAAAATTGCTCGGGAGTCCCGACGAACGCCAGCGGCAATCCTTCGGCGGCCTCGCTTAAAAAGGATAAAAACATGCTCGGAGCGATGGCCACCTGCGCCCGGCAGTTCAGGAGCAGGCGCCGGAGTTGTGCCACATACGACTTGTGGCCGCCCAAATGGATCGAGGCGGGCAACGGCACCGGCACCATCCCGGCGTACTGGCAGGCATAGAAAAAGCGCAGAAAATCGGGGTAGGTCTCGGCGACCAACGCCACCCGGGAACCGCGCTCCAGATTCAACCCCAGCAGCTGGCGGGCGATGTCGACGGCATCCTCCCGCAGCACCGCGTAGGGTAGAATCGCTTCAAGCTGCCCCCTTCCGTTGTAAAAATTCGCCCCCGTCTGACCCCGTGCAGCGTAATCCAGTGCGTCCGCCAACGTAGCGAAATCGCCGGGTCTCAGAGGTAAATTATTTTCGGTCGGTGTCGCCTCCATAGTAATCCACTATCCTTTTAGGTTTCTATTCAGGATTCGAATTCCGTTCCGCTCCAATCCGCTTACATCGCCGACGATATAAAACCCCGGTTGGACTATTCCGTCCACCGGAGCCGAAACCGGAAAATCAAATTTCATTAGATTTATCTCAATTGATTTGGAATGTCAAATCCCAGGATCTTTTTTGCCCTTTCAAGATGGCGATTATAGTCCGAGCACCTTGAAAACGCTAACAAAAAAAGCGACAAACTAATAAACCATGTTTTTCCGAATTGCAAGGGATTGTTTAAAAAAATAAAATCAGCTTGAAAAATGCATTAACTTGTGAAAGAGTCACTCGTCTTAATCGCTCGCAAAGTGCCGTCCAGCGCGGTTTTGCCGAGAATGGGTTTTCGGAGGCGCCTTCGATGGCCAAACGGCTCAGGCGGATCAGAGGCCTCCAAACGCGTTTGGCACCACCTGTTGTGGGATAAACCGTCCGAGCCCCTGCCGGGAGGATACAGCCCGCAGCCGGCCCCATTGCGAGCGGGGTCTGTTTTCCCTAACGCGAGGATCCGGTTTCTGCAGCCATGCATCCGTTATTAAAAACAGGGCTATCGGCATTTTAACCCAGAAAGTTTAGCCTTTCCAAATCCAAGCCAATTTTCTATCCTTAATATATACCGCATAAACAACAAATACTATGACGACCCAAAGCTACCAGCCGTTTACAGCAGTGGTTCTTGCAGCCGACCGAACGGGCGAGGATCCAGTCGCGCGTGCGGCAGGAGTACCCTGCAAAGCGCTCGCCCCGGTCGGCGGGCGCCCCATGCTGTTTCGGGTGCTGGATGCGCTGGAGGCGTCCAATCTGGTTAACACCTGTAAGGTTTGTGGGCCGCCAGCAGCCATAGTCGATCGTGCGCCGCTGGTCCGGCAGCGGCTGTCCGCTTCCGGCATGAAATGGCTGGCCCCCCAGGCCACTCCCAGCACCAGCACCCTGGCGGCGCTCAACTCAATCACCGAAGGGACCCCGGTGCTTCTGACGACGGCCGACCACGCCCTTCTCACACCCGCGATGGTCGATCATTTCGGCCGTGAAGCGCTCGCGACCGGTTGCGACGTGGTGGCGGCCTTGGCCTCACATGCGCTGGTCATGGCCCAATACCCGGGAATGCGCCGCACCCGGACGCGCTTCAGCGACGGGGCGTTTTGCGGCTGCAACCTGTTTGCCTTTCTTACGGCCGAGAGCCGCACGGCGGCAGACCTCTGGCGGCAAGTCGAAAACGATCGCAAGCGGCCGCTCAAAATGATCGGCCGCTTGGGCTGGATGGTGGTGCTGCGCTACCTGCTGGGGCGGTTGTCTCTGAATGATGCGGTGAGGCTCATCTCCGAGCGGATGGGGCTCAAGGTCGGAGTGGTCATCCTGCCGTTCCCGGAGGCGGCCGCCGACGTCGATTCGGTCAGCGACTGGCATTTCGCAGAGGCCATCGCCGCCCGGGCCGGACGCTGAATGCAGAGACGGAGGTAAACCGGTGATCCTGCAGCGCTACATCATATCGGAGATTCTCAAGCCGGCGGCGGCCATTCTAACCGTACTAGTCATCATTTTTGCAAGTTATAGCGCGGTCACTTTCCTGGCCCAGGCCGTCGCCGGCTCGCTCCCGCCGGGAACGGTGGGAATGCTGATTCTGCTGCGCATCGGAATGGCGCTGGAAATCCTCCTGCCGACCACCTTCTACCTGTCGGTCATCATCGCCCTGGGGCGCCTCTACAAGGATTCCGAGATGACCGCCCTTTCCGCCTGCGGGGTGGGCATTGCCGATGTGTTGAAGCCGGTCTTCATGCTGTCCCTGCCGCTGGCAGCCCTGGCGGCTTGCGCCTCGCTTTACATCCGCCCGGAAGCCTATGAAAAGATCTACCAGATTCAGGACCAGGCCCAGGCTCAATTCGACATCTCGCGGCTGGAAGCCGATCATTTTCTCGACGTCCAAAGCGGCAAATACGTTTTTTTTGCCGAAGGGGTCGGCAACAAACAGGAGGGGGCGCAGCAGGTGTTCATCCGGATCGAGGATGGCGCCACCCGTCAGGTGATTCAGGCGCAACGGATGATCCAGGGCGAAGCAGAGCGCGATGGACAGCGTACGCTCTATTTTCGCGAAGGGATGCTCTACGAGTTTCCGACCAGCGGTCCGGGCGGGAAAATCACGCGTTTCGACCAAGCGGAATACCCCATGCCGGTTGAAAACACTGCCCGCTATCGGCGCAAATCCGCTTCCACGCTGCAGCTCATCGGCTCCCCGCGACAGGAGGACATCGCCGAGCTTCAATGGCGGCTGTCCACGCCGCTGTCCACCATTCTGCTGGCGATGCTCGGCGTCCCCTTGAGCAAAAGCAACCCGCGCAGGGGCAAATATGCCAAGCTCGGGGTTGCCATCGTCATCTTCGCCTTTTATTACCAGATGTTTGTGATCGCAAAAACCTGGGTGGAAAAATCCCTGGTTTCGCCGCTGATAGGGATATGGTGGGTGCCCCTGATGCTGACGCTGTTGGCCGTCTTTTTTCTGTGGAGGACGGGGGAAGTGTTTTACCGAAAATGAGTGAACAGCTCAAAATCATCGATCGCTATTTAGGCCGGAACACTCTGCAGGGGTTTTTGCTGGTCCTTTCGATGCTGGTCGTGATTTTCAGTTTTCTGGAACTGCTGATCCAGATCAACGATCTCGGCAAGGGGAGTTACCGCCTGCCGGACGCATTCCTGTTTGTGGCGCTGACGATCCCCAAGCGCGTCGTCGACCTCATGCCGGTCGCGGCCCTCCTTGGCAGCATCGTTTCCCTCGGCCTGCTGGCCGATCACCAGGAGCTCACCGCCATGCAGGCGGCCGGCATGTCCGTTCAGCGCATCGCCTTTTCGGTGCTGGGGACGAGCATCGTGCTCATGCTGACGGCCATCATCCTGGCCGAGTTCGTTGCTCCCCCGCTCGACCAGAGCGCCCGCTTCATGCGATCCCGGGCGATCTACGGCAAGGCGGTCATCATGCAAAAGGAAGGTTTCTGGGTGCGCCACGGGCAGGCCTTCGTCCATGTGGGTCGGACCTTCGGCGGGGGGGGCGCCGCTGATATTGAAATCTACGAACTCGACGAATCGGGGCGCCTGAGGCGGTTCGTTGCGGCCAAGCAGGCGTCCATCCAGGATGGCCAGGATTGGCTGCTGACGGATATTCAGGCAAAAAAGTTCGATGGTGAGACCGTTGCCGTATACCCCATGGACCACTACCGGTTGACGTCCTTCCTGACACCCGCCCAGGTGTCCATCCTCGAGTTACCTCCCGACAGCCTCTCGCTTTCGGATTTGTGGGGCTTTGTCCGCAGCCTCAACCAGCGGTCCGAGAACTCGAAGGCCTATGCCCTGGCGTTTTGGCAGAAGGTCTGCCTTCCGGTGACCACCGGCATCATGGTGCTGCTTTCCCTCACCTTCATCTTCGGCTCCACACGCATCCGCAACGCCAGCCAGCGGATTTTCATTGGAATGCTGGTGGGGGTGCTGTTCTATCTCACCAACCAGATCGTCGGGCACGTGGGCCTGATTCTCGACCTGCCCCCCCTTCTCACGACGCTGGGCCCGGTGAGCGTCATTCTGCTGGTGGCGCTGAGACTCCTCCGCAAAGCCTTTTAGCATCAGATTCGGATTTCTGATTCCGGGATGAACCGATCGCTGTCGTGATCCAGGGCGTGGTCTTGACAGGTGGTGAGCCAGCCGGTGGAGGTCGGGGTGATGCGGAAGACACGAAAGGCAGCCCGACGAAGGGGGTCCCGGCGGTTCGCCGAGGCCGAGGATACGCCCAGCACCGGCACGCTGCCGGAAGGGCCGGGCAGATCTGCGCGGGACCGGCGGTGGGAGTGGCCGTGAAGAATGAGCTCGGCGCCGTGCTGGCGGAGGAGTGGCAGAAAGCTCTCGGCGTCCGTCAGTCGCTTGTGGGGGGAAACGGCGTTCGGCACCGGCGGATGGTGGATCAGCAGGACGCGGTAGAGGTTGCGGCGGGCGGTTTCGGACAACACCTCGGCGCAACGTGCCAGCTGCGAGGCGCCGATGCTGCCGGCGGCCGACAAGGGTCGCGTGGGCCGGGCCGTGGAGATGCCGATCAGTGCGACGGGGCCCCGGATCCTGAGGGTCGGGAAACATGGCCGAGATCCGGTTTCAGCGGAATCCGGTGCCATGTAGTCGGCCCAGTGTGCGTACCCGTCATTCCATGCCGTGGGAACCAGCGCGTCATGGTTGCCCGGAACCACGAACACGTTTTCAGGCGGACCCAGGCCCTGCAGGTGCCGCCGGGCTTGCTCAAACTCGGCGGGCAGGGCCAGTTGCGTCAGGTCTCCGGTCACGACGATGTGGCCGAAACGCGTCGCTTGCACGGCCTGGGTCAGGGCGTGGAGGACTTCTATGCGGTGCTCGTACCGGCGGCGTACGTTCCAGCTCAGGTAGCTGAACGCACGTTTGTTAAACCAGCGCGAGAAAGCAACGCCGGTCGGGCGGCACAGGTGAAAGTCGGAGATGTGAATCAAAGTGAACGCGCTGCGCGTTGTTCCTGGCTTTACAAAACTCATGAGGGCATATATAAACCACGACGCTTTGCATTTCAACGCCAGAGGTGTTGACTTTCGAAGAAATCCATCAACATCGACGCGATCGCGCGACGTTGATCATTGCCGCGGTTCCAACTACCGGCTGAACTTTGCAATGAGCTTGCCGTTGTCCACATCCAGCGTAGAAGATGGCGTTGCCGACCGGCCGGGAGATGTCCCGGCCGGCCGCGGGCCTTGGCGCGTGGGGGTGATCAGCAATCCTTTGAGCGGCGGGAACCGGCGCGGCGGGCTGAACGGCATTCGCCGCTTTTTGCTGGACTACCCCGATATCCCGCATCGCGAGGTCTGCACCGCGGAAGAAGTCCAGGCGACCCTCGCTGACTTCGCACGCAACGATTTGAACCTGGTGGCGGTGAACTCCGGCGACGGGACCATTCAGGCGGCGCTGACCGCACTTTTTAATCATCGCGCGTTTCAGCCGTTACCGTTGCTGGCGCTTCTGTGCGGCGGTACGACCAACATGACCCACCAGGATCTGGGGCTGCGCGGTCAGCGGGTCGCCGCCCTGCGGCGGCTGATGAACTGGGCGCATCACGGGGAGGGGGAGGCGCTGGTTCGGCGGAGGTCGATCCTGAAGGTACAGTCCCCCTCCTGCCCGCATCCGCTATACGGTTTATTTTTCGGGGCCGCCTGTATCTTCAAAGGCATTCAGTTTTTCCACTCGAGAGTCCACCGGATGGGGTTGAGCGGCGACCCCGCCCACCTGCTGATCCTGGCGCGGTTTCTCTGGGCGCTGGCCCGGCGGCAGGACGCACTGGTGGCGCCCGTGTCCACCGCCATCCGCGCGGACCGCTCCGGTGCAATTTCGAAAAACGTTCTGCTGCTGCTGATCACCACGCTCGACCGATTGATTTTGGGCTTGCGGCCGTTTTGGAGCCAAGGCGGCGGACCGCTGCGACTCACCGCCGTCAGCGCCGGACCCCGGCGGCTGCTGCGCGCGCTGCCCGCTCTGATTAATGGCCGCGGCACTTCATGCGCTACGCCCGATAACGGCTATCTCAGCTGTAACGCCCGCGAAATCCAGTTGGAAATGGACGGTGGGTTTGCCATAGACGGCGAGCTTTTTTCCGCCGACCCGCGTTCGGGTCCGGTCCTCATTCAGGACGGGGGCGTCGCGGACTTTTTAAGGTTGTGAGCATGCCCATTCCCGAACCGATGATGTGCTTGATCCGCGGCAAGGCCGCCCAACCCGCTGCGGATGCAGTGAAGGCCTTGGCGGAGAGGGTGTTGGCCCAACACGGAGAATCCGTGCAGGCCATCGTCTTCTATGGATCCTGCCTGCGCTCGGGGGATGATCGGGGCGGGATGGTGGACCTTTATGCGGTCGTGGACCGCTACCGCAGCGCCTATCGATCGGGGGTATGGGCCCTTCTGAACAAACTCCTGCCGCCCAATGTATTCTATCTGGAAATTTCCGCTGACGGTCGCGTGGTGCGGGCCAAGTACTCCATCCTGTCCCTGGCCGACCTGGAGCGCGGGGTCTCGCCCGCCTGGTTCCATTCCTATTTGTGGGGCCGGTTCGCTCAGCCCACGGCGCTCCTCTATGCGCGCAGCCCTGAGGCGGCCGAGCGGGTGCGCGCGGCGTTAGGCCAGGCGGTCGTGACCTTTCTGAGCCGGGTGATCCCCTGCCTGCCCGCGCAGTTTTCCGTCAAAGATCTATGGCTCAAGGGGCTTTCGTTGAGCTACCGCGCCGAGCTGCGGGCCGAGCGGCCTGAAAAGGTGGCCGGCCTGTTTCAGGCCTCCTCGGACTATTACGAGGAGATCACTGCGGCTGCGCTGCCGGTGCTGCCGTTTCCCGCCCATCGCGTCGAAGGGCCTGCGGGCGGCTATGAATCCCGCATTTCGTCCGGGCGACGGACGATCTGCCGGGCAGGGTGGAAGGTCCGGTCGCTTCAGGGCAAGGTTCTTTCGCTGTTGCGGCTGCTGAAGGGGGCCTTCACGTTCGCCGGGGGGTTGGACTACATCCTGTGGAAGATCGAGCGCCATACTGGGGTAGCCGTGGAGGT
>Ga0208980_10002498_pt1 | contig 11119 bp, 7 predicted proteins | sample WetSurMetagenome_3_FD_187993 | JGI IMG/M metagenome (GOLD analysis project Ga0208980, IMG submission 187993) | Wetland microbial communities from Twitchell Island in the Sacramento Delta, sample from surface sediment Aug2011 Site A1 Bulk (version 2) | ecosystem: Environmental > Aquatic > Marine...
CACGTGAAACAACAGGGTGCTGGTTGCAGAAAATCACTACTTGCCAATGCAAAACCGGCTGAAAATCTCTCCCAGCAAGTCATCTGAGGAAAATTCGCCAGTAATCGTATTAAGCGCTTCCTGCGCGCGGCGCAGCTCTTCCGCCAACAACTCCGGTGTTGCAAGCAGGCCCTTAGCATTCACTAAACTTGTCTCAACTAATCCAAGCGCTTCCAAGTGTCTACCTCGTGCCATATAAACACTTTCACTTTGTGCTTGCCAACCTGCGATCTTCAGCAATTCCTCACGCAGCATATCGAGGCCGGCTCCAGTTTTGGCGGAAAGGTAGAGATGAGTTTCCTCATCCCTGTGCTCGGACTTCGGTGCTGCATCGACCAGATCGATTTTGTTGTGTATCCACAACTTCGGCAAATCCTGCCGTAATCGCGACAGAATCGATTTTTCGCTCTCGCCAATACCGTGAGCTGCATCGAGTAATAATAACGCCGCATGGGCGTTTTCCAGAGCTCGCCATGTTCTGGCAATACCCTCTTGTTCAACCTCATCGACCGTTTCACGTAATCCCGCAGTGTCGATAATATGCAACGGTACGCCGTTGATCTGAATCGCACTTTTGATAGTATCGCGCGTGGTACCGGCAACCGGCGTGACGATCGCGACCTCTTCCCCGGCCAATTGATTCATCAAGCTGGATTTACCAACGTTGGGCTGGCCTATCAGAACCACCTGTATGCCTTCGCGCAACAAATTACCTTGCTTCGCTCCGGCAAACACGCTCTCCAATTCAGCAGCAATTCCGGCCAGCTTTTCAGCTACGCGACCTTGCGAGATAAAGTCGATGTCTTCCTCAGGAAAATCCAGGCAAGCTTCCACGTACAAGCGCAAATCGATCAAGCGGTCACGCAGAAGATGAATACGTTGAGAAAATTCCCCGACCAGCGAACGCACCGCACTACGGGCTGCTTCGGCCGTAGCTGCACTGATAACGTCGGCTACTGCTTCGGCCTGGGCAAGATCCAATTTATCGTTGAGGTAGGCGCGACGAGTAAACTCGCCCGGTTCCGCCTGGCGGGCGCCTAATCGAAGACAACGGGACAAGAGTATATGCATCAGGGCAGGGCCGCCATGTGCCTGTAATTCAAGCACGTCTTCTCCGGTGTATGAATGCGGTCCAGGATAAAAAATGGCAATGCCGCGATCGATCAGGCCACCATCGGCATCGATAAAAGGGAGGTAAGCCGCATGACGCGGAGCGGGGCAATGGCCCAGGACTTCGGTGGCAATCTGCCGGCTGGAAGCACCGGAAACCCGTACTATACCAATGCCGCCGCTACCTGCTGCAGTAGCGATTGCAGCTATGGTATCGGTGCAATCAGCTCTTGACATTCCCCTGCTTGCCATGTTGCCCGATCGTGCGGTTAATGCTCCACTGCTGGGCAATAGACAGTACATTGTTGACCAGCCAATACAGTACCAGCCCGGCCGGGAAGAAGAAGAAGAAAACGCTGAACACGACCGGCATGATCTTCATCACTTTAGCCTGAATTGGATCCGGCGGCGTCGGGTTGAGCCTGGTCTGGATAATCATGGTTGCACCCATCAAGATGGGAAGAAGACCAATGGGCATGCTGCCCAATAAAGGAATGCTTGGCGGGATCACACCAAAAAGCGTGTCTGGAGCAGACAAGTCATGTATCCACAGCATAAACGGCGCCTGACGCATTTCCACACTACCTAGCAACACCCAATATAGCGAAATGAACACCGGGATCTGGATCAGGATGGGCAAACAACCTCCCATCGGATTGATCTTTTCTTTCTTGTAGAGCTCCATCATGGCCTGATGAAGTTTTTGACGATCGTCACCGTACTGTTCCTTCATACGCTGCAAACGTGGCGCCAGTTCGCGCATTTGCGCCATGGAGCGATAACTGGCCGCAGAAAGGGGATAAAACGCCAGCTTGATCAACACTGTCAGCAAAATGATGGCTACGCCCCAGTTATGCACCAGCTTTTGTATAACAGATAGCAGCCAGAACAATGGTGCCGCAATCACCGTCAGCCAACCATAGTCCACCGTATATTCCAATCCCGGGGCAACCGCTTTGAGATGCTCTTGTTCCTGCGGACCAGAGTAAAAACGCGCGCTACTAAGCTTGCTGGCGCCCGGCTCAATGGTGCCAAGGCTGATAACTTCACCCATGGAAAAAAGATTGTCTGACAACTGTTTGGTGTAATACTCCCGCTCGAGTCCTTGCCCGGGGATCCAGGCACTGACGAAATAATGTTGCACCAAGCCTATCCAGCCATTGTTGGCATTCACCGACAGGTTGCCTTTCTTCATGTCGTTGAAACTGACTTTTTTGTACTTGGAGTCGTCTGTGAAGTAAGCTGCACCAGTAAATGTCGGCATCATCCTCGATGACTTGACAGACTCGCTGTCATGCAAAATCTGATAGTAAACAGAGGATACAAGTGCAGTTGTTCCGCTATTACGGATTTCGAAAGTGACTTCTGTTACATAGCTGCCACGATGAAATGTGTAAACCTTATCTACCTGTACGCCATTGTCACCATTCCAGCTTAAGCGTACATCCAGTTTTTCCTGCCCTTCCGGTAAGGTAAAATCGGCCAATGGCGATGAATAAACCGTTTTGTGTGTAGGCAAGCCATTGCCAATGAGGCCTGACTGGGCAACATAGATTTTGGGTGGGGTATCTTCCAGCAACACCAAATCCTTGCTCTTGTCGTCACTATCCCTATATTTCAACAATGTTGTGCGGCGCAGGTCTCCACCCATGGTGTCGATTTCTGCCTCAATAAGATCGGTACGAACCCGAATGCGTTGCCCCTGCTGCAATCCCGCCTGTGTCTCATGCGGCGCCTGACTTTGTGCTGGCATCTTAGGGACGTTTTCATCCGCCGTTGGGGTCATTTCTGCTGCCGGCTGTTGTGAAAGCGGTGCATGATCGCGTTGCCATGCCTCCCACAACATCATGATGGAAAATGAAAAAATGACAAACAATATTAAACGCTTGGAGTCCATAAGCTTTTCGATATCAGGTTAAGGTACGGGATCATCACCGCCCGCATGCCACGGATTACAGCGCAGCAGACGGCGTATTGACATCCAGCCCCCTTGCAAGGCTCCGTATTTTTGCAAAGCCTGACAAGTATAATGCGAACAGGTGGGAGTGAAGCGACAATTACTACCAAAAAATGGGCTTAAGAGGAATTGATAGCCTTTCACCAGCCAAATCAGTATGCGTGCCATATTTCAAATTTCTGTTGCATTGATTTGCTTACATAGGCGGCTTATAGCGTGCAGAAATTCGTTACGTACGTCCGGAGCCTGTAGCGTGGAAAAAGTCTTTTGTGGCTTGATCACTAAGTCGAAACTCGGAAGGTGTTGTTGTTCTTGTCGGAATATCTCACGCAATGCTCGCTTCATGTAGTTGCGATGCACTGCTTTGTGGGTGATTTTCTTCGCCACAATCAAACCCAGACGAGCATGGCCCAGAATATTAGGCCTGTAATAAATCACAAGGCTTGGGCCGGAGATACGTTTCCGGAAATTAAAAACGGATGAAAATTCATCCGTTTTCTTGAGCTTCAATCGGCCGTGAAAACCGAAAATTGCCACGCTTTATACAGCGAGGCGAGCACGTCCCTTGGCACGACGCGCTGCAATAACGGCGCGACCACCACGGGTCTTCATGCGCACCAGAAAACCATGGGTGCGAGCGCGGCGTACCTTGGAAGGTTGGTAAGTGCGTTTCATGTCAATCTCCGTAACTTGCTGTTTACAGTAAAAAGGGCGTAATTAGAACGCGCTTACGCCCTTTCTGTCAAGCGTAATTTATCTTTTCCTCTTGTGGATAAGTAGTTGCAAACAGGCTAGAATTCTTCGGCTGGCTTTTCTCAGTTAACTGGCTTAAGTTACTGGCTCGCCTCTAATCAACATAACTTTAAATTATTGCTATAGCGATGCTTTTCCAACTTTAAAGCTACTCGCTTGCAAAGGTAATTCTAAGGAACAATCCGGGAATAGATGGAAAATTTTTGGTCAAATTGTCTCGGTCGTTTCAAACATGAGCTTTCCGCCCAGCAGTTCAATACTTGGATAAAACCTCTACGGTGCGAGGTTGGAGAAAACTGCCTGCTATTGGTCGCACCTAATCGCTTTGTTCTGCAATGGGTAAAAGATCGCTTCCTGTCCAAGATTGAAGAACTCGCGCAAGAATTTTTCAAGCAACCCATCAAGATTGAGTTGTCCCTTGCGGGAGACAACATTGATAAATTACTGGTATACGAATTGCCAGTAGTTGAAATAGCCCAGGAAAAACCAAAGAAAAAAAAGACTGACGAAGATAATGTTGGACTCAACCCTTCATTTAATTTTGATAACTTCGTTACCGGTAAGGCCAACCAACTAGCATGTGCTGCAGCATTACAGGTCGCTGAAAACCCGGGCGCTGGGTATAACCCACTATTTGTCTACGGTGGCGTTGGCTTAGGCAAAACACACCTGCTACAGGCTATCGGAAATTATTTGCGTATACATCAGCCTGACGCAAAAATTCGCTATTTGCATGCCGAACGTTACGTCTCGGATGTTGTGAAGGCATATGAAAATAAAGCGTTCGATGAATTCAAGCGCAAATATCACTCATTAGACCTTCTGCTCATAGACGATATCCAATTTTTTTCCAAAAAGTCCAGAACTCAGGAAGAGTTTTTCTACGCATTCAATTCCCTAATCGAGTCCAAGAAACAAATTGTCATCAGTTGCGATACCTACCCAAAAGAAATCGCCGACATGGATGAACGTTTGCGCACGCGCTTCAGTTGGGGCTTGACCGTCGCTATTGAACCCCCGGAACTGGAAATGCGTGTTGCAATCTTGCTCAAAAAAGCCGATGCACAAGCTATTGCGTTAGAGGAAGACGTGGCATTTTTCATTGCTAAACAGGTACGTTCCAGTGTTCGCGAACTGGAAGGTGCATTAAACCGTATTGTTGCTATGGCTCGTTTTACCGGTCACGCTATTGATACTGCTCTTGCCAAAGAAGCGCTGAAGGATCTGATCGCTGTGCGTGGTCGCCAGGTGACTATTGAAAACATTCAGAAAACCGTAGCTGATTATTACAAGATCAAGGTTGCTGAAATGTATTCCAAGAAGCGAACGCGTAACTTTTCCCGTCCTAGACAAATTGCTATGTCTTTGTCCCGCGAGCTAACCAGCCACAGTTTCCCGGATATTGGTGAGGCCTTCGGTGGTCGCCACCATACTACCGTGATGCACGCATGTGAAGAAGTTGAACAATTACGCCAAAATGATCCTCATTTTGCACGTGATATTGCATTTTTGATTCAAGTTATTAGGGACTGAGGATAACGTCGGTTATGCCTGTGCATTAATTTAGAATAGGGTAAGGATTTCTTAAAAGAGATGAATCATGAACAATTTATCCACAACAGATTCTGGCCTTATACAGATGGAAAAACATACAGTAATAGGATGTATTTTAAAATAAAATAGACTTACCCACAGAATTGATACCTATTAATTATTACTAAGGTTATTTAGTATTATGAATATCAACATAGATCGCGATGTTTTGCTGAAGCCTCTTTCTGCAGTTGGTAGCATTGTAGAAAGACGGCATACGTTGCCCATCCTTTCCAACTTGCTGCTGGAAGCAAAGCAGAGCATGTTGACGTTAACGGCAACAGACCTGGAGATGCAGATTTCGCTTTCCGTTCCAGCCACAACAGGCGGAGAAGTAGCTACAACAGTATCAGCGAGAAAGTTTCTAGACATTTGCCGCTCCTTACCAGAACAGACGACAATAACCATCAGTGTAGAAGACAACCGCATGCAAGTAAGGGCGAGCAAGAGCCGTTTCAACTTGCAAACTTTACCGTCGACCGATTATCCATTGATGGCCAAGTCAGCCGGAGAAACTAACCTGGTACTGGAACTTCCACAGAAGCAGTTAAAGAAATTGCTGAAGCAGGTCGAATATGCAATGGCGCAACAGGATATCCGCTATTACTTGAATGGCTTGTTGCTGGAGGTCAGCGGCAATCGCTTGAATGTAGTTGGTACTGATGGACACCGGCTTAGTTTCACATCTACGGAAATTGCGCAGAACCACGAAAAACAGGAACTGATTCTGCCACGCAAGACAGTAATGGAACTGATTAAACTCCTGGAAGACAGTGATACACCGGTAACTATCGAAGTAAGCACAAATCAAGCTAACTTCATGTTTTCCGGCATACGAATCATTTCCAAGGTCATTGAAGGCAAGTTCCCGGATTACAACCGGGTGATTCCGAGCGGATATCAGAATAGTTTTAATCTGGATCGACAAACCTTATTACAGGCCATGCAGCGTGCATCTATTCTATCCAACGAAAAATATCGCGGCATTAGAATGGTACTAGGTAAAGACAGCCTTCGCCTGATCAGTAGCAATAGCGAGCAGGAAGAAGCAGAAGAAGAACTAGAAATCAGTTATAGTGGCGACCCACTCGACATAGGTTTCAATGTTACTTATATGATTGACGTATTGAACAATGTCAACAGTGACCGTATCACCTTTTCCTTAGCTGATGCCAACAGCTCTTGCTTGGTAACCGTACCAGACGATAGCAATTATAAATACGTCGTCATGCCGATGCGTATCTAGCCAGAGAACCTACGAAATTTAAGATGTTTCACGTGAAACCAAAACAATGACTGATTACGATTCTTCCAGTATTAAAATTCTTGAAGGCCTGGATGCGGTACGCAAGCGCCCTGGTATGTACATAGGCGATACATCTGACGGTTCCGGCCTGCATCACATGGTATTCGAGGTGTTGGATAACGCCATAGACGAAGCGTTGGCAGGCCACTGTGATGACATCAAGGTAATCATTCACCCAGACAACTCCATTAGCGTGTCCGACAACGGGCGCGGTATCCCGACTGGTATCAAGGAAGATGACAAGCACGAGCCCAAGCGCTCAGCCGCAGAAATTGTCATGACCGAACTGCATGCCGGTGGAAAGTTTGACCAGAACTCTTATAAGGTGTCCGGTGGCCTGCATGGCGTAGGTGTTTCCGTGGTTAATGCACTGTCTGACTGGCTACGCCTCAAAATCTGCAGAGACGGTAAGATGCATCAAATGGAATTCCGCCGAGGCGTGCCTTTGGCACCGCTGGCAATTACCGGGACAACGGAAAGGCGTGGCACCGAGGTGCATTTCATGGCTGCTACCGAGACCTTTACCCACATTGAGTACCACTTTGAAATACTCGCCAAGCGCATCCGTGAACTGTCTTTTCTCAATAATGGGGTCAAAATAGAACTTGTCGATCAGCGAACAGGGAAGAGTGAAAACTTTGCCCATTCCGGCGGCGTAAGGGGCTTCGTCGAGTACATGAGTCGTAGCAAGACCGTACTGCATCCAAAGGTGTTCTATGCCGTTGGTGAAAAGGAAGGTATGACAGTCGAGGTTTCCATGCAATGGAACGACTCCTACGCCGAAACCGTGCAGTGCTTTACCAACAATATCCCACAGCGTGATGGAGGCACCCACCTCACTGGCCTGCGCACGGCGATGACGCGTACACTCAATAATTACATCGAGCAAAACGAGTTGGCCAAAAAGGCTAAGGTCGATACGATGGGCGATGACATGCGGGAAGGGTTAACCTGTGTATTGTCGGTCAAGGTCCCGGAACCCAAGTTCTCATCGCAGACTAAGGACAAGCTGGTTTCATCGGAAGTGCAGCCGGTGGTGCAGGAGGTGGTCGGACAAAAACTAGCCGATTTCTTGCTGGAAAACCCCAACGATGCAAAGATCATTTGCGGCAAGATCGTAGAGGCAGCTAGAGCCCGAGAAGCCGCACGCAAGGCGCGTGAAATGACGCGGCGCAAGGGTGCGCTGGACGGTATTGGTCTTTCCGCCAAACTGGCGGATTGTCAGGAAAAAGACCCCGCCCTATGTGAGCTCTATCTTGTCGAGGGCGACTCCGCTGGGGGTTCCGCTAAACAGGGCCGTGATCGCAAGTTCCAAGCGATTCTGCCACTCAAGGGTAAGATCCTCAACGTGGAAAAGGCACGTTTCGACAAGCTGATTTCCTCACAAGAGATCGTTACCATGATCCAGACTCTTGGTACCGGCATCGGCAAGGAGGACTTCAACGTCGAAAAGTTGCGATACCACCGCATCATTATCATGACAGACGCCGACGTCGATGGCGCTCATATCCGAACTTTATTGCTCACCTTTTTCTACCGCCAGATGCCGGAAATGGTTGAGCGTGGCCACATCTACATCGCTCAGCCGCCACTTTACAAAGTCAAGCAGGGCAGGGATGAGCGCTACCTCAAGGATGAGCATGAGCTCAACGAATACCTGCTGCAATCCGCACTGAATAATGCCGAGCTCAATACTGGCGCTGGCGGAAAGCTGATAGCCGGGGAGGCGCTATCACAAATGGCGAGAGAAATGGTACTTACCGAGGCCATCGTAAAGCGTTTGGCCCCTCTTTATGACGAAGTTGTGCTTCGCTCTCTCCAGCACATGGCCAAGCTTGACTTGAAAACGCAGGAAAGTGCCGAAGCCGCCGCTCAGGAATTGCGTGGCCAGCTTGCCGATTACGGTTGCGAGGTCAAGGTCGGTTTTGACCAGGAAAGTGACAGCTATCGCCTCGAAATCAACAAATATCTGCACGGCAACCTACAATGCAGCATTATCGACCCGGAGTTACTGGCCAGCGGTGACTACCGACAGATCCGCAAGACCGCCGACATGCTACATGGCCTGTTGGGCGAAGGAGCAATCATCAAGCGCGGAGAGAAACAGCAGGCGGTTTCTAGCTTCCAGCAAGCGCTCGACTGGCTACTCGGAGAAGCAAAGCAGGGCCTGAACATCCAGCGTTACAAAGGCCTAGGCGAAATGAACCCGGAACAGTTGTGGGAAACTACCATGGATCCCCAGGTCCGCCGCCTACTCAAGGTGCAGATTGACGACGCCATCGCAGCAGACGAAATTTTTACTACCTTGATGGGTGACCAAGTCGAGCCACGGCGCGCCTTCATCGAAGGCAACGCGCTAAGAGCGGGTAATCTCGACGTCTAAACGGCCCATGTAATGGCCAAGCACGTGCATCAGGAGCTGGTTTCATTTGACGACCCTCGTCGCCATGGCATGACCAGCCGCTCGACTTGGGTGAGCGTTGCGGTCAACATGGTTCTGACAACAGCGCAGGTTGTCGTTGGCTTTCTTGCCCACTCGCAGAGCTTGATTGCAGATGGCTTGCATTCACTGTCGGATCTGGTGTGTGATTTTCTGGTGCTGCTGGCCAGTCATCATAGCAACGTACCGGCAGATGCTGGCCATCCATATGGCCACGGACGGGTGGAAACGGCCGCCTCGTTTGCTTTAGGCGCCATTCTGGTCGCTACTGGTGGTGCCATCATGGTGGCCGCAGCTGTCAAACTGCAAAATCTTGATAATCTTCCTCCCGTAGCACCGTTAGCATTGTGGACCGCTGGCATCGCCCTGTTGGCGAAGGAAGGCTTGTTTCGCTACATGTTGCGAGTTGGCGAGCGCTTGCGCTCCCCCATGCTAATCGCCAATGCCTGGCATGCCAGATCTGACGCTGCATCATCGCTGGTAGTGGCTATCGGTATTGGCTGCAACCTGTTGGGGTTCCTCTACGCTGATGCGCTGGCCGCGATAATCGTCGGCTTCATGATCGTACGGATGGGCGTGGTGTTTGCGTGGGACGCATTTCAGGAACTGATTGATGCTGGCCTGTCAACGGAAGAGGTGGACAGCATTCGCCAGACCTTGATCGATTCCCCAGGGGTGGAAAGCCTGCATGAACTGCGCACCCGTCGTATGGCGCATCGCGCGCTAGTGGACGCTCACATCTTGGTTAATCCACACATCAGCGTTTCTGAAGGGCACAGTATTGCAGAACGTGCACGGGCAAGGGTACTGAAAAGCCATGGCATGGTTGCCGATGTGCTGGTGCATGTGGACCCGGAAGATGATCGTTTCCATGACGAGCGTGCCCAGAGGTTGCCGGCTCGTGAAGAGCTGTTGAACCAATTGACGTTATTGATGGAGGGGTTGCCCAAGCCGCAGCGGGTCCTGCTGCATTACCTTGGAGGAAAGGTAGAGGTTGAGGCATTTTTGCCATTGCATGAACATGACGAGGCAGAGCTGAAACGGGCACAAGAACTGGTTTCAAGTCGGCTTGGTCACGACCGGGTGTTGCGGTCAATAACCCTATATTCTTGTATCTCTGAGTTACCTAACCGAAACTAGCCAGCGCACATCCTAGTGCACGAACCACATCCCTTGGTCCCAACGCAATGAATTCGCACCGTAGACTATGCGTTTTGGCAAGGAAAGTTGCAATAAAATGATGACGGGAAGGCGCCAAAGGGTCTGCAGCACTTCGATTGAGGTCTAGTGAGCTACGGGTAGCTCAGATCAAGATTGTACCCTGCCGCTTTATTGCTGTCGTTGGTCTTTAGCAATAGCTTGATGCGGATTTCTCCTTGGGCAGGAAAACCATCCTCTGCATTGCTTCCAACAGGCAAGTACTGTTGAGGTGTAAAGCTGCGACGCATCAACGGTTGTTCATCCATATCGGTGAGCGTTACTACGAGCGACGGGTAAGCCAGTGCGAAATGGCCCTGATTGAGCAGCGTACTGGTAAGTGTGATCACACCCTCATGTTCCGCACTTTCCTTGAGCTCCGTGTCGTCTATTCTGATCAGATCGAGCCTATGAGGCAATTCAATGCGGCAATCCAGTAGCTCGCAAGCACTTATCAGATAAGGTTTCATCTGTGGCAGGCGCGCGGAGATTTCTGTCCGTAGAAAATATATTCCCTGCCCTAGCCCAGCCAGAAGCAAGACAAAAATGAGCAGAAGCAACATCCAGGGAGGAGCGGACCTTTTCGAACGCAAAAACGAGGGCAAGGGCTTGACATCGTTAACCCGTGAAACAACACTATTGCGCTCTGGCTCTGGCTCTGGCTCTGGCTCTGGCTCTGGCTCTGGCTCTGGCTCTGGCTCTGGCTCTGGCTCTGGCTCTGGCT
>Ga0208980_10002499_pt1 | contig 11117 bp, 5 predicted proteins | sample WetSurMetagenome_3_FD_187993 | JGI IMG/M metagenome (GOLD analysis project Ga0208980, IMG submission 187993) | Wetland microbial communities from Twitchell Island in the Sacramento Delta, sample from surface sediment Aug2011 Site A1 Bulk (version 2) | ecosystem: Environmental > Aquatic > Marine...
ACAAACATAGGGCCTAGGGGGGACTTATTGAAATCCAACAAATTATGAAGCCCCCCTTGGGGGGTTTGGGGGTAAAATCAGACTTTTTCTACACACCCGGGCCGGGGTAAACGAAGAAAATCAATGCATCTATGTATATTATTCCTGATACTAATCTATAAAAATAGTTAAAATATTTTCAGAAAGGATAACCGATTGCTAGGTTAAACATAGTTCCGGAAAGAACCTCTTTTGTCGTTGTCAGCCAGTTCCCATTTTCCGTGGCATACGGAGTTCGCAGGGGTAAGCCAAAGTCGGTCCTCATCACGAAAAAATTAAAATCAAACCTTAACCCAAGTCCTGTGCCAACAGCTAACTGGTTGATAAATGTACTGAATTTGAATTCAGCACCGGGTCTTGATTCATCTTCATTTAACAGCCAGACGTTACCGGCATCAATAAAAATGGCGCCTTTAAGTGTTTTAGAGAAGGGAAAGCGGTATTCAATATTGCCTTCCAGCTTAATATCTCCTGTCTGATCAATAATACCGTTTATTTCTTCAGGCTTATATGTACCCGGGCCTACTGACCGGGCTGTAAATGCCCTCAGACTGTTTGCACCTCCGCTATAGAACTGTTCAATATAGGGCATAACTGTTGAATTTCCATATGAGTAACCAGTTCCTGCATATAACCTGAAAACCAAACCTTGTTTAACGGTGTTTGTGTACAGACGCATATCAGCGGATGCTTTTACAAATTGTGAATAGATATTACCGAATATGGTGTAAGGCCTATCTCCGTCTGACCCGAAGTGAAGGAGATCAATCAGGTTACCTGCTGTGCTCAGACTGAATTGTCCGTAAAAACCATTTGGTTTATGGTTGACATTGTCGTAGATAAGATCGTATTTTATACCTGCAATAAACTGTTCTTCAAAACTTTTCTTGACATAAGGATTAGTGCTTACTATGTCGTCAAATTCAGGGGTTGTTTCCAGTAAATTCACAAGATTAAGGTTAAAAGGATAAAACAGGTGACTGACTTTTTGAGACTTTTTCCATTGGTAACCCCATCCCAGATTAATAGCAGACATCCGGTAGTACTGAACTTTATTAGTAAATTCATAGCCGAGATTTATTACCGTTTTTGATACCAAAAGTCTTGACTCTGATGGAAGTGAAAAAGGAAGTACAAAACGCGGGAAGACAAATGATGAGTTTACACCGAGAGAATAGGAGGTATTCCCAAGGAAAGTTGAATCGGATTTTCCAAACTGCCACTCTACATTTCCCTGAAGTTTAAGCTGCAATTTGTTGGCTCCCCTGTTCATATTGCCATGAGCCAGTGTTACTGCTGCGCCCGGACCAGCAAAACCTGTGGATTTTGTTTCAATATTCCCTTCGAGGTCCAGGCTGACATCCTTCTGAGGCGCCAGATCAATCATAAGATCCATTTTTCGTTGAAGGGTATCCCGAACTATAAATTGCATTTTAACATATCTGAAAACGCCATTGTTGTTTAATCTCTGTATTGTTGACTGGTGCTTCGTGGATGAATACAGGTCTCCTGATCTGAAAAGGATGCTTCGCGTTATTACTTCAGGTTTGAGATAGTTATGAAGGCCGGTCAGGTAAATCCCGTCATGAAAAATGCTGTCAGGTAATATGGATCCTCCGGTTGAATTTTCCGGGGCACCTGTAAAGCTGACTTTAATCTGGTTAATAGAGTATTTCCTGTATACAAAATCAGGAATATCATTTCTTTTGCCGATCATGAGGTCAAGACGGTAAGGTGTTTTTGTGGTGTCTGCAATGATCTGTATACAAGTTGGTTTGAAAAAATAGTAACCCTGCTCAACCAGACTCGAAGCTTTTTTCTGTGTTCCGGATTTGACTGTTTCGAGGTTGAAGATATCACCCGATTTTAAAGTTATTTTTTCCTTATCTGAATTAATAAGACTGTCAACTGCATCGACTGGTGAAGCATATGAGATATTATTTATACGGTAAGGATTTTCCGATCTGACAAAATATGATATTCTTGCTTTACGGGGATTCTTTTTGTTTGTATCCACAACAGCCCATGCTTTTGAATTGAAAAATCCTGTATTAAAAAGCCTGGTCTCAATATTTCTGCAACGCAGTTCCGGATTGACTGTAGACACCAGTATGGGGTCAGCCGATAAAGTTCTGTACAGCCAGTTGGAAAACTTACCTTTACCTTTTGGCTTCAGGTAATTATAGCTCCACAGACCTATTGGAGGCAATACTCTTTTATTTCCCAGAAGGGCACCATTTGGCTTATAGATAGTTAGAGAATTACTTACATCTTCAACTAATTTTACCCCATCAGTCTGCTCTTTGTTAATAATAGTAATCTTATTACGTCCTGTATAAAGAATCTGGTCACCGGTAAGAAATTTAGTATTGGAGCAGCCATAAAAAATCAAAACAGCAACTGTTATGAGCAAATAGAATATATTTTTACGATTCTGCATTATTTACTACTGTTTACCTGACGACACCTGCTTCTGGCTGATTGTCTTTTTTTCCTTACGTCTCCAGATATCTTTTACACTATCATATGTTTTACGATAAATATAGCCAACTCCCGATTTGATTACTTCCCCTTCCAGAATATCTTCATAATCCTGTTTACGATAAAGTTTTAAGTATTTTGAATTAAGAGAGTCAAGAGCATATTCAAAACTAAAATTCTCAATCATAGTATTGGATGTCTGACCCGGCTGCTTAACATCACTTACTCTTCCTGAAACCTTTACAGATCCTCTGTCACGAAATAATTTTTTTTCTACTTCGTAAGTCAGGCTTGTATAATCCTGTTCACCACTGGCAGAAGTTTCTGTGTATGAATCAATTCCGAATGACAGGTTCACTTTCTTGACATTAGATTTAGTCATTGAGTTTAACTGGTTTTCCCAGAAGCCATTGATCTGAGAAGTAAGGTAATTATTTGTACTTTTTATATCAGGCAGATCAATTCCCTCGAACAGAAGAAGATTTACTGCCTGTATCATCCGTTCTTCAGGGGACAGAGTAGCTAATACACTTGTTATATACTGATCTGGACACTTTACATCGAAGACTATACTCACATTTGAAAGCTGATTTGCTATTTTCATGGATACGAAAAAGACAACATCACGGTTTTTATTGTCAATAGGATTTTCATATGACGATCTTACTCTGCTTGTGGCCTCCAGATTAATTTCAGGATCATTTATGCTACCGTTCCATCTGACTGAACTCCCTGGCACAATTGTAAAATATTTACGTGGCCAGCCAACCATTTTAAGTTCTGACGTACCCTGCTGAATTTCATAGGTGCCTGACAGACTCATTGTATTATTTGGAAGCATCGCATAGTTCAGGAATCCACTTCCGGATATCTTCACGCCAACGTCGAAGCTGCTTGATATTTCAAAATTGAAAACGCTTTTTGGATTGATCTCAATGGATGTCTGAACAGAAGGCATTTTGGTCAGCTGGTTTTTCCTGGCAATAATATCATTGACTACCAGTCGATTTCCGTCGAGCCTGGCAAATGTAATCACTTTCTGTGTTTCTGCAACTGTCTCATTCCCTTTATATCTGTAGGTAATATCTGTACCGCTTTCCAGGGCCAGGTTGCCCTTTATTGATGGATTACTGAGGGGTCCGCTAATATCGATACCTGTGTTGATGAATATTGAACCGAAGAATACAGGATTGTCCTTTAAACTGGTGTTCATTACCTGAAGGTTATCTGAAGTAATACGGAGATCAGCAGTTATATTTTTGGAATCATTCATATTGATTATTCCATTTACATATAATTGTTTCAGCATGGAATCACGGACAACGAACTGATTGAAATTAACCTGATTATCTTTAATTACTATATTCTCATCAGGGAAACTGAAACGGGCATTGAGAGGGACTATTCTCAGGGCTGCCTCTTTAAGTTTTATTTCACCATCCATGTTTAATTTATTCTTGATTTTACTCAGTGTAATATCACCGCTTGTTGAACCCTGAAGCTGGTTTGCATATTTGCTTAATAAAGGTTCGGCTATCTTCAATGGAATGTCACTGAATGTGGAGTGCAGCAATGTGCCCGAGTTCATGCTTTCAGGTCCGAAATCCAGAGTAACTGTGGCACTGTCATTAATCATAGCAGTGATGTTGGTTTGCTTTATACCTGAAGAGTCGGCTATTAGATTTCCCTTTAATTCCAGCCGCCGGAGCGTGATATCAGCCAATTTTATCTGACTTATATCAAATTTGAAATCCAGATTTTTTCTTCCGTTATCCCTGTAAGTCACATTAGCGCTTACATTGCCATCAGGCTTGTTTGGAATAAGTTCCGGTGGTACAAACATGCTTAATAATACATTCTGAATATCCAGGTGCAGGCCATCAGATTTACGTCCGTATAAATCAAGTTTCATCTGTTCATGCTTAAGATGAATATCGGCAACCATGTCACCTGTGGATTTTTCGATGGTCAGGATTTCCCCTGCAGATATGGTCCATATGTTTGAATTAAGTGTCCATTGAGGCACAGAGGTTTTAAAGACTATATTACCATTTTGTTTAATAACTTCTGCACTAAGCTGATAAAATGGAATTCCTTTTGAATCTTTTATAAGTAACCTGGCTGTAATATTTTTCTTCAGAATATCCAATCCGATATTGGATGGTCCTGTCTGGATCGCGGCAGTTCTTATGCTATCCAGATCTATATTGCAGCCAAGGCTGCCAGGTTCTCCCTTAATTCTCATTAATATCCCGAAGCAATTGATTGATTTGAATTTAAGCCTGTCAGCTGATAAATCAACTACCACCAGACTGTCCCTGTTTGTTTTATCTGACAGCAGGTTGATGCTGTTAAAGTTTAAGACTGTATCAGGAATGAACATGGCAAAAAGGGAATCATACTTAATTTTCATTTTCAGATATATATCTGGCACCGATGAGAGTGCATCAATATTGAAGATTTCAACGGAATCCTTGCTTAACATCGTTGTTAAAAAGCCTGTTTTAAAAGCTTTTTTCAGTTCAGCCAGTGAAGCCCGGCTTTGGAAATCAGCTGTAATAAAATCGTTTATTAATTGTGTTTTAACCAGGCTGTCAGCCATGGTCAGTACCAGGGAGGTATTATTTACAGTTGCATTTTTATTTCCTTTTGTAACAAAGAAATTCTTCAGATCGAGAGATGACTCCAGGATATTTGCAGATTTGTTTATGGTTGCCTTGAGTTCCCCTTTTGTCTGAAGCGGAAAGGGTACAAGATTCAGCCTGCCTTCATTTATGTTGAAATTGCCTGATAAATTGCCATGGATTGAGTTCTTTTCCCATGCAATCACCCCATTAAATCCACAGATCAGGGAGGAATCAGATGCCATGATATCATACAGGCATTGATTTTTGTTTACTTTAAACCCGATGTCTATGTTGCTGGTTATGACATTTCTATATTGAACTGAATCAATTCTGACAGTACCTTCTCCGGCAAGTTCTTCTGCATTTTTCCATCCTGCCTTCAGCGAAAGAGAACCTGTTAGCCTTCCGAGGTCAGTTATTCCCAGCAATTCTCCAATTCTCATCTGATTAAGGTATGCTCTCAGATTTCCGGATTTGTTTTCTAAATCAAGGTTTCCTTCAAGCCGCATATCGCCTGAAAGGCTCTTCAGGGCAAGATCAAACGCCGGAGACATAATTGAGTCGTGTATATTGCCGGATAAGCTGACTGGTTTAAAATCCGGAAGTTTAAGATCCGGACCAAACATCCTGATCAGTTCTATTGTCTGGTTATGAGTGACAGTTCCGGTGCGAAAGTCAAGTGAGCATTGGGATGAAGCAATCTTCAACGGGTTTATGATCCAGCCTGACAGAAAAAGATCTGTTCCGGAAGGTGCATGGGCTTTGAATTTTTCGATTTGGAGTGAATCTAATGATCCTGATAATGAGGTAGAAAGGAGGATAGTGTCATTTCTTGAAAAACCGGATAGTTTTTTATTGTTCATTGTGGCTGCCAGCTGAATCGATAATCTGACCGACCGCAATGTATCTGTCTGGAATAAAATTCTTCCTGATTGCAGCACATTCTGGTCATTCAGGGCAAAGGAAATATTGCTGATGTCAAATCCTGTGACCGCCGGGTAGAATTTAAAATCGTTTATGGTGGTATTGAAATTTTGTACAGGCAACAGTTTGTCCAGGACATTGCTGGTATCAGCCTGTTCCCTGTTCATACCAAACGAGCCGTTTTTAATGTTTACAGCTGAGCAATCAATTGACCAGAGTTTTTTGGATGAGTTTGTAGCGCCTTGTTCTGAGGATCTGATTCCTGGTGAACTTTTTCCTGATGAATTATATTGAATATCAGGATCCTCCAGAGTAATTTTCGAAATAACAAGTTTATTGGAGATTAATGCAAGGTCTTTACCGGACAACTTACCAAATTCAGAGATAATTTCTGTATTAAGCTGCCCCGATGGTTTATTAAGAGAAAACGATGTCTCACTTAACTGCAAATTACTTATTGATATCTTCCAGGCAAAAGGAGTGGGGACGGCACTTTCTTTTTTATTAGTTTTTTCTGATTTTTTGAGGGAAATTTTCCCATTAGCTTTTTGCAACCTCAGGTAATTGACAGAAATTAACTTTTGTAACAGTGAGAAATTGTCGAGAAGTAAATCAGCCTTATAAAGATTTTGTTTGATCAGAATACCTTTCTTTGGTGCTTCGTAGCTGAATCTTATGTTTTTCAGGTGAATAGCATCAGCATTTATGTCCCATACATTCTTTTTTTTCTGTTTTTTATCCGGTGATTTACCTGAAACTGTCAGATAGGAGAGTAGCGTGAGTTTCCCGGTTATACTGTCAGTCACTAGATTGATAATGGCATCATGAATAGTCAAATCCCTGATCACAACCCTTTTGAAGAGCAATTGGACAGGACGAACGGAAATCTTCATCATTCCTGCATAAACAGCAGTATCCTTACCTTCTGTAATAATTTCAGCCTGTTCTATCCCTATCTTTCCACTTACTAAAAGTGTCACTTTGCCAATATGTACAGGCAGTCCCTTTTCATGAAGTATGCTGTTTGCTTTATTTGTAAGACCCCTGTGGACAAATGGAAGATTAACTGCACCTATAAGAAGAAAAAATAGAATTGCCAGGTACAGACAAAGGATTTTCAATATATGAAAAGCCTTTTTAAGTGTAAGGAGTGAATTTAATTTTTTAAACAAAATAGAAACCTGTTTTATCTGTATTTTAATAACTCCCTAAACTGCCTCATCAATATCTCCTGCACTACCAAATATGACAGAAATCTTCATATTCACCGGAACCCAAAATGCAATATTGTGAAAGGCAGGTCATCTGAGTTCTCCGTGCTCTGATGCAAATATAGTCTAATAAAAGATCAGTTCTTTCGGTGACAGGATGATTTTAAGCGTGGGGCAAGCATTTCCCATTCCTGTAATTTCATATTGATCTTTTTTGTTATCGGTAAAAACTTCCGGAATAAAACAAGAATCTTTCGAAAACTGAATTTCAGATGTTACTTAAACAGTACTTTTATGAAAATATTAATCACAAAAAAAAGGAGATAAATGAATTTTAATGAAATTTTTCAAAATAACGAAAAATGGGTGGCAGAGAAATTAGCTCTTGATCCTGACTACTTTAATAAGTTGGAAAAAGGACAGAGTCCTAAGTTGCTATACATAGGATGTTCTGACAGCAGGGTTACAGCCGAGGAATTGATGGGAGCAAATCCCGGGGAAGTATTTGTCCACCGCAATGTTGCAAATCTGGTCATAAGCACCGATAATAACCTGAATGCTGTTGTCCAATATGCAATTGAACATCTGAAGGTTAAACACATTATCCTATGTGGACATTATGAATGCGGAGGAGTATATGCAGCAATGAAACCAAGCGATATGGGACAGTTAAACAGCTGGCTGCAACCCTTGAGAGATGTGTATCGTCTGCACAAAACTGAACTGGATTCAATAAAAGATGACATAAGCAGGTATGACCGTCTGGTTGAACTCAACGTTAGAGAACAGTGTATAAACATCATAAAAATTGACCATTTTCAAAAGGCATGGTATAAAACAGGTTCCCCAACACTTCACGGTTGGGTGTTCGATGTGAGAACAGGTAAACTCATTGATCTTGAATTAAATATGTCAGAGATATTTCGTGATATAAGAAGTATTTACGATTTGAAACCGTTAAACAGATAAGTACTTGAAATTCTTTAAAGGGAAGCATTCAGGTCATTAAATATTTTCCAATGAGAAAGCATATATTATTCTTGTTAATGTTTCTTTTTTTCTATTCCACTATCTATTGCCAGATTATAAAAGGAACTGTTTTGGAGAAGAATACCAACAGTCCGATTGAGCATGCACTCGTCTATTTTAACGGAACATCCGTAGGAACATATACTGATCAAAAAGGATCTTTTGAATTGGACATAACAAAAAACAATTTCATGCCTTTGACAATAAGCGCATTGGGATACTACTCAGTTACTTTAAACGATTTTACCGTTAATAATCCACTAATAATCTATCTTACCCTCAAAGTATTCGAACTGAATGAAATTACCATCTCTGCTAAAGCTGATGTACTTTTAAGAAAAGAGAACCTGAAAATATTTAAGGAAATATTCCTTGGGGTATCGGATAATGCGAGTAACTGTGAAATAGTTAATGAAAGTGATATCCTGATATTTCATGAAAATGATACACTTAAAGCGTACTCTTTGAAACCAATATTTGTTAATAATAAAGCGTTAGGGTACAAAATATCTTATTATCTGGATAAGTTCGAATTTAACGGAAATGAGGGAACTTATCATTTTGAGGGAAATATTATTTTCAACGAGGATCTGCCAACTAACAACAGACAAAAAAAGAATATTGAGTTAAGACGGTTAAATACATATCTTGGATCCAAAATGTATTTTTTCAGGGAACTCTGGGAAAATAATTTAAATTCTGCAGGATTTTCGGTAGCAACCCTGAAAAAAGTAAGGCTTAATTATAATGACATCGTAATTCAAAAAATAAATCCTTTAAACCTGGATACATTAAAGTATCTGAAATACAAGGAAAGAATTAGTATATCTTACTTTTCACAATTTCCTGAATCCTTTATTAAATTCGTAAAAGATTCTGTTTACTTTGACAGAAACGGTTATTTTGATGGTTCAGGTATAACATGGGAAGGAAGAATGGAGGAGCAGCGTATTGCGGATATGCTGCCTTATGATTATTTATACATAAAAAGAACTTCTAAAACTGACAATGTAAATAAACCAAATCTTCCCAAAGAATAAGTCATGCACAGTCACAGGGTATTACATATTGCTTAAATCCTTTTTTCTGAGTTCGGACATAGCCAAAGTATAAAATGAAATAAAATCACGATTTTTTAAGGAAATCTTAGTCTTTGGAAATCATAGAAAATTTAAAAATTCCTCATAAGAATTCAGATAACTATAATTCTGATGTACTAGTTTGACATTCTCCTGCAGTGTTTTTATTTAATTCTAAAATTTTATTTTTGATCAGATCGAAGTTTTCAATTTGAAAACCCAGGTATCTTAATGCAGCTTCTACGGTAGAAAATACTTCGATTTTGAAAGTCCCGAGGTCAGTATTTAATTCTTTCAACATCACACTAATAACTACCTGATGCGGCTCTGCTGTCAGAAATGCAATCTTACTACTTATATCAAGGTCTTTAACAAAATTATAAAAATCTGTAGTCGATTCGGTTATTGTTGAATCAAGGAAAGTTTCAAATTCCTGGAAATCAACAATAATATTGTAGGCAGGATTATACAGATTATCAGCCAATTCCGTCTTTTTCATATAGATAGCATCTTCAACTGATGCCCTTCCTTTGCAGCATTCTAAAATCAGTCTGAATTCAGGCAGAATCACATAATTTGCGTACTTTTTCATTTTTGTAATATCAGTTTAAAAGCTGATTTTTCAAAATTAATGATAATTGGCAAAACTTATAGAAGAGATATGTGAAAACAAAAAGCAAGAACGTGATATTCATGCTCTTGCTTTTTATTCTTGTGATCCAGCTGGGGCTCGAACCCAGGACCCCATCCTTAAAAGGGATGTGCTCTACCAGCTGAGCTACTGAATCCTGCTTTTAATTTTGCGAGTGCAAATGTACCATAATTTTATTTTAATACAAACAATAGAATCTTTTTTGTACATCAAAAACTGATTTTTTTATTGATTACATTTAATTTATTTATTTTCAACCATAAATATTGGTTTAGTTCATCAAATGAAAGTATGAAAAACAGGTTTGACGGCAAAGTGGTAATAGTTACAGGTGCTTCTTCCGGAATAGGTGAAGCAACAGCCTGGGAATTTGCCAGAAACGGATGCAAAGTTGTTCTTGCTGCACGTTCTGAAGAAAATCTTGCAAAAATAGTCGCCCGGATAATTTCAGATGGCTTTGAAGCCAGCTATATAAAAACAGATGTCAGCAGTGAAGAAGAGTGCCATAAATTGGTAGAGTTTACTGTTAATAAATACGGGACCATAAATATCCTGGTTAATAATGCAGGTATTTCCATGAGGGCCAGGTTTGCAGATGTTGAACTTGGTGTCCTTCATCGTTTAATGAACGTAAATTTCTGGGGTACAGTTTATTGTACTAAATATGCTTTACCCTATCTCGTAGCAAACAGAGGTTCATTGGTCGCTGTATCTTCTGTTGCAGGTTTTCACGGTCTCCCGGGCCGAACAGGGTATTCCGCATCAAAGTTTGCAATTCATGGTTTTCTTGAAACTGTAAGAATAGAGAATCTGAAAAAAAAGTTGCATGTTATGATTATTGCACCAGGATTTACCACAACTGATATCAGGAAGCATGCGCTTCTTGCAAATGGTGAAGAACAGGGTGAATCACCACGCGATGAGCATAAATTAATGCCACCAGAATATGTTGCGAAATGGATTCTGAAAGGTATCCGTAAAAGAAAAAGAAATAAACTCCTTACCTGGGATGGCAGGCTGACTGCCCTTTTTCAGAGGATACTCCCTGAACTCGTTGACAGAATATATTACTGGG
>Ga0208980_10002500_pt1 | contig 11115 bp, 6 predicted proteins | sample WetSurMetagenome_3_FD_187993 | JGI IMG/M metagenome (GOLD analysis project Ga0208980, IMG submission 187993) | Wetland microbial communities from Twitchell Island in the Sacramento Delta, sample from surface sediment Aug2011 Site A1 Bulk (version 2) | ecosystem: Environmental > Aquatic > Marine...
AGCTGGCAGAAACAGATGGAGGCCTTTTAATATTACATACGACAGGGTAATTGTAGCAATCACTGGAAATACAATCACAACCGATGTTACAATCTTTACAGCAATTGATGCCCGCTGGGGTGGAGGAGAAATTCTTAAATATGCTGATGAGCGCATCGAACAATCAGGAGTAGAAAATCTTCGGGGAATTTCAGAATATAATCCAACAGTGCGCACGAAAAACTATGGCAATATGGATCGTGACAAGCTGGATCCCAAATTTCAATATCAGGGTGATGAGTATTTTTCAGATGAGAATCATGTAGCTAATTTCGTTGTTATCTCAAATGCAAAGAATATATGGGTCAGGAATATAAGCGCCTTGCATTTTGTTACCAGTGTTATCCTGGTTAATGCAGGGTCAAAATGGATAACCGTACAGGATTGTGAATCGTGGGAACCTATTTCTCCAAGAGTTGGTGGCAGGAGATTTATCTATCAGATGAATGGCCAGTTATGTCTTGTTCAAAGGTGCTTTTCTCAGAAAGGACGTCATTCTTTTGTTATGCAGCAATCTGAAGCCAGCGGTAATGTATACCTCCAGTGTACAGCTGTAAATCCTTATTCAACGAGCGAACCACATAACCATTGGGTAAATGGAGTTTTGTATGATAACGTTAAAGCGCCCCTTACGGCAAGATACTGGGATTATATTATTGGCTGGGCCGGTGCTAATATTGTTTTATGGAACTGTGAGGGAGATTTTCTTGTTCAGAGTCCACCAACTGCCCAGAATTATTCATTCGGACATATTGGAATTAATGCAGTAATATTTAATGCGGGCTTGCAGGATCTTACCAAGCCTAATGGTCATGTGGAATCCATGGATACGCATGTAACCCCCCGCAGTTTGTATCTCACCCAATTAAAAGAACGGCTTGGAGAAGCGGCAGTTAAAAATATACTTAAGGAAAGCCAGATAATGAATCAATAATTGACAATTAATTAATCTCACAATGAAGAAATTATTTTCACTCATAATAATACTGATTACTCTCAACTTCAATTCACAGGCACAGGATCAGGAATTGAACGCAATTCTTGCTGACGGTGCCAAACTTGAAAAGGTTGCAGACGGATTTTCATTCACCGAAGGACCTGCCGCTGATAAAAAAGGGAATATCTATTTCACTGATCAGCCTAACAACAAGATAATTATGTGGAGTGATAAGACCGGGATCAAAACTTTTCTCGAGCCCGCGGCCCGTTCTAATGGATTGTCGTTTGACAGAAAAGGAAATCTCTGGTCATGTGCTGATGAAAAAGGTGAACTGCTGATGATCACCCCTCAGAAAAAAGTAGAAGTTATATCAGGGTCATTCGATGGCCAAAGGTACAACGGACCTAACGATGTTTGGATCGCACCCGATGGAGGCCTCTATTTCAGCGATCCGTTCTATGCCAGGGATTACTGGAGCCACAAGGCGATGACCCAGCCTAAACAATGTGTATATTATCTTAAGCCGGATCATAAAACTGTTGTTAAGGTAGTTGATGATCTTCTCCAGCCCAACGGAGTAATTGGCACTCCCGATGGTAAAACCCTTTTCATCGCCGATATGCAGGGCCGTAAAACCTGGTCATATAAAATCAATCCCGATGGATCGCTCTCAGAAAAAAAGCTATTCTGTGAAATGGGATCTGACGGACTTACACTGGACGAATTGGGGAATCTTTACCTTGTAGGAAGGGGTGTTACCGTGTTCGACAAAACCGGGAAAAAGCTTGGAAATATTGCTGTCCCTGAAGGATGGACTGCAAATGTATGTTTCGGAGGTAAGGATTTTAAGACACTATTTATCACCGCCAGCAAAGGGTTATACAGGGTAAGAATGAAAGTCAGGGGATCGACAACCTGACTCCTGTGTAATGAAACAGGTTAATTAACATTTATTAACTACACTGATCAACTATTGGAAGAATCATAACCTCCGATAATATATAAAGATATTAGCATCTTATTATCTGAACTTTTCATGCTACCATTTGTTTAAACTTTCAAACATCAATTATTATCCGTTTCCAAATTGAAAAATTTAAATATGGCAGATATGAAAAATCTTGGATTCTTTAAAACAACAGTACTGGCGATCGGTTTAACCATCGCTGTTGCATCTTGCTCGAAGGAGAATGCTCCTGTTCCTCAAAATCCCCCCTCAAACGGGGATGAAACAAAAGTGCTTGGCCAGATTTCAGACTACGGCCCCCTTAGTTCTTCTGCAAAAGGTGAATTATTGGAAGAATTAAGAGAGATGCGGGTGTCGTTCACCAATATTGGTGAGGTATTGAATGAAACTACAAATGAAGTCAGGTTCAGAGGCAAAGAGGTTAACGTGACACTCATTGTTGATGCGGATGATATGATCCCGACAGGAGGATATGTCTTCTATTCCGGTGAGGTACCTCAAAGCTATACCCTGAAGGGAGGGACAGCAAAAATTACCAGTGCGGAAGACCAGATGTTGCAATATGATCTTAATGTTACAGGAGGTTATGTTCAGGTTCAGTATGACGGAAATACATATAGCTTTTTCTTCCAGCTGTCGCTAGACAATGGAGAAATTCTGAGAGGCTCAGCGGAAGGGAAAATGATTTATATGGATGTACATCCTTAATCAGGAGGGAAGTTATTACAGCAAGGGGTGTCTCAAAAGGGCACCCTTTTACTTTTAATACCCACCCTCTGGGAGGTTTGGGGGTAAAAAGCAGCTTCTTTTTTTGCAGGTGTCAGTTAGTTTTGAAAAAAAGAACTATTTTTAACAAAATGAAATAACTAACTAACCTGATTATTTGAGAATTAATATGAAAAAAACTTTCGTGTTTTACCTGCTTATCCTTGTCTCCTGTTCACAGGGTATCAGGGAAAAAGAAAAGACTTTCTGCAATCCTGTAAATCTTAATTACCGGTTCCAGTTTACAAGGGATGTCTCATACAGGGAGGCAGCAGATCCGGTTATGATAAGATACAAGGACAAGTACATATTATTCGCTTCTCATAGCGGCGGATACTGGCATTCCGACGACATGCTGGCATGGAATTTCGTACCTATCAAGACTCTGCCCATTGAAGACTATGCCCCCGATGCAATCGCAATAAATGATACGGTATATTATACTGCTTCGGCGGGTGAAAGAAAACCATTCTATTATACAACAGATCCGTTCAGCGACAGTTGGAAACCTGTTCAGGATACCCTTCCCTTTGCAATCTGGGATCCGAATTTTTTCCTGGATGATGACGGACAAAGATATCTTTACTGGGGATGTTCAAATACGCTTCCCATTTACGGGGTTAAGCTAAATTCAAAAATGCAGGCTATTACTGAACCTGAAGTTTTCATAAAACATAATCCCGAAGAACATGGCTGGGAAATACCGGGGGAACAGCATGAACTAACCAGGAATGGCTGGAACGAAGCCGCATGGATGACAAAACACAATAACCGTTATTACCTTCAGTATGCAGCACCCGGGACAGAATTTAAAACTTATGCCGACGGTGTTTATACTTCCGATTCCCCTCTTGGCCCTTTCATTTATGAAAATTACAGCCCTTTTTCATATAAACCTTCCGGATTTGCAGGGGGTGCGGGTCACAGCTCAACATTTCAGGATAAATATGGTAATTACTGGCACGTCTCCACGATGTCAATCTCCATACGGCACATGTTCGAACGACGCCTGGGGATTTTCCCTTCAGCTTTCGACAAGGATGGCGTTCTGAGAACCTTTACTGCCTTTGGTGATTATCCCACCAGATTACCTGATCGAAAGATCGATTTTGAAAAAGAGACTCTTTTTGCAGGATGGATGATACTCTCCTATAAAAAGAATTCTGAGGCATCATCTGCAATGGAAAACTATCCTGTAAGTAATGCCTTTGATGAAGATATAAGGACATGGTGGTCTGCCAATACCGGAAATGCGGGTGAATGGATTAGTGTTGAACTTGATGATAAATCGACCGTGAATGCCATCCAGATCAACTTTGCCGATAATGAATCAACCCTTAAACCCGAAAGCAGGAATAACCCATATTGTTACCGTATTCTTTCCTCCGCAGACGGGAAAAAGTGGAATGTCATTGTCGATAAAAGCAATAATACAGTTGATGCATGCCACGACTACATTGAACTTGAAAAAAGTATAAGTACAAAATTCATCAAAATTGAGAATGTTAAAGTACCTGACGGCAAATTCTCGCTGTATGACCTCAGGATCTTCGGATTGAAAGATGGCAGCACGCCGGCGGAGATCAGCGACATAACGATTGAACGCGACACTGCAGATACTAGAAGAGCCACATTACAATGGCCGGTTGATAAAACTGCTACAGGATATATTGTGAATTATGGTACGGATCCTGCTAAGTTATATACCTCTGTTATGGTCTACGATACCAATTCTGTAAAGCTCGGCGGCTTGAATAAGGATGTCGAATACTTTTTCAGTGTCGATTCTTTCAATGAATCGGGCATAACAAAGGGAACGAAAATCTTAAAGAAATAGCCTCACCGGTAAATCGGGTAAATCAGTATTGAGGGTGCCTTAAAAGGGCACCCTCCTTTTATTAGTAGCTGTTCATTCGGGAATCGTTACCTTATAACCCATTATCGACAGCATCTGACCTGCATATCTCTTTCCAAACTTCCTGTACCCCTCGGCTGAGAAATGAAGGTTGTCGCGCGAATCCTGGCACCCGGCTGATGAAATTACATATGAATTGGGAATCGTTTTGGGCAATGTTGCAATGATCTTATTCATGCTTGCACAGACACCACCCTGGTCAGCATTCACTACTTCACCGGCAAGCAACGGAACTTTTTTGGCTTTGAGACCGAGATCTTTTATAAGGTTGTCATAGACTATTTTGACTTTCTGTGGCCAGATGCTGTCATTGGTATTCGACTCACCCTGGTGCAAAAGAATTCCCTTGATTACCCCATCTTTCTGTGCCAGTTTTGCCAGCTCTACAAGCTGCGCATACGGATTCCCGTTATATTCCTTTATAATAGCAGTCATCCATGCCGGAGCCGTTGCTGCATAGGATCCGAAATTATTTTTGTCGAACAGTTCAATTTTGCAGCCTGCCACCGAGACATTAATGACCCCTACCCTGGCCTTTTCCGGCAGGTTTTCAACCATTGTACGGCCAAAATAATCGGCCGGTGTTAAACCTGTACGGCACCTGCACAAAGGAGGTACAGCCGGATACCACTTGCCTTTTGTTCTGCCAAGGGTAGGACAATCAACCGCTTCCATAACCTGAAACCTGTCGTTTACTGTTGTATCCTGTCCTTCAATTCTTGCATTTCCTTCCATGTTTGATTGTCCAAAACATAGGAAAATGTAAAAATTTTTATCCTGCGAAAAAGCACTTATATTCAATAAGAGCAATGCGGAAAAAACGAGTAATCCTGTTTTAATCTTCATATTATCTGAATTTTAGAAATTTATAATCGTATTAATCAGAGCCTTTAAAACACTATCGCACTTCTTAATATTCAACCCTTTCCCCTCCTGTCTTTCGTACCGTAACATAACAATAAAAGTACATATTTATAAAATACCGCAACAAAGTAACCCATAAAATTGATAAAATTCTGACTTGAAATTTAAGGCAGCTGTTCACAACAAATTTACATCGTGGATCAATGATTACCATTATCAACGAATACTTAAATCCTTATTGGAAATTTTGTTTTTTTTGAATTACATTTATTCCGTTCAGAAAAATAATTATTAATCCAGTTTAGTTAAGATGTCAAATAACCTGACTCCTGAAGAGTCGAATAAAATCTACTCAAAGATCACATGGCGTCTGATCCCGCTGTTGTTCATCTGTTATATCATCGCATATATTGACCGGATAAATGTCGGCTTCGCAAAGATGCAGCTTCAGGAGGTACTGGGTGTTGATGAAAGGATTTTTGGCAGTGTGTATGGGCTGGGTGCAGGGCTTTTCTTCATTGGATATTTCCTTTTTGAGGTACCAAGCAACCTTATACTGCAGCGCGTTGGAGCAAGGATATGGATTGCCCGTATCATGATCATCTGGGGTATTGTTTCAATTACAATGATGTTCGTTCACAGTACGACTTCCTTTTATATTGTAAGGTTCCTTCTGGGTGTATCGGAAGCAGGATTTTATCCGGGTGTGATACTTTACCTCACATACTGGTTCCCCGATAAGCAACGGGCACGTACAGTTGCCCTGTTTGCTACTGGTACTGTTATTGCAGGAATTGTCGGGTCTCCCCTTTCAGGCGCCATTCTTGAGCTTCACAACAAAGGTGGCCTGGAAGGATGGCAGTGGTTGTTCCTTCTCGAAGGTATTCCTGCAGTAATGATGGGTCTTGTAGTCATTTTTGTTCTTCCCAACCGGCCGCAGAACGCCAGGTGGCTGTCCATTCCGGAAAAGGAGTGGATCCAGTCACAACTGGATGAGGAGGCGATTTTATCAAAGGGAAAGGCTCATTTCAGCCTGTCTGAGGCTTTCAGGAGCGGACGGATATGGCTGCTCTGTCTTATCTATTTCCTGCTTACCGTTGGGATTTATGGTTATGAGATGTGGCTTCCATCAATAATTAAGGAATTTTCCGGACTTAGTTACTCACTTGTTGGCCTGATCAATGCCATTCCGTACCTCTTTGCCATAGTTGTTATGCTTGTTATCGGGTACCATTCTGACAAGACCGGGGAGAGAAGGTGGCACGTTGCAGGCGCAGCTTTTGCCGCAGCGGCCGGATTTGGCCTTAGTGCCTTGTTGAATAACCCATACCTGGCACTGGCGGCACTGATGGTGGCACTGGTTGGTCTGAAATCGGCTATGGGACCTTTCTGGGCTCTTTCGACAACATTCTTAAGCGGAACGGCTGCAGCAGGTGGAATTGCCCTTATCAATTCGGTCGGAAACCTTGGGGGATTTGTCGGACCAACCCTGGTAGGAGTTGTAAACGACAGGACAGGAAGCATAGTGATATCACTCTGGATTATGGGGGGAGCTCTCCTGCTGATGGCAATTTTAACACTTACCATCCGACCGGTTAAGTCATCGGATAAAACAATACCTGATAAACAGGAAAACAACTAAACTGAACTATCAGACTGGCTGTTTAATTACTGTTAATCAGGTATTGAATTTTCTTACTTATAATTAATTCCTCCGATAACTACAACTTCTTTAATTCAATTATGTCGCCCTTCTTCGTGGGAAGATCATACTCATAAACCTTTTTGAGAGAAGGTGATGTGAGCGGGACTTCAGAATGAATTAAAGGAGCTTTTTCCTCAGGGATACTGAAAAACGGATTGGAATTCTGGCCTTTAACCTCTTTCAGCCCCTTTCCTTTAAGTGGAACATAGGAACGTATACGGCAATTACCTCCTATCGAAGATTTTATAGTAGCGATTGACATTTCGCCATTCTCCCACTGAATATCCACCTCGAAGCCGCCTCTGGCTTTAAGTCCTTTTACATTACCTTTTTTCCATGCATCAGGAATAGCAGGTAACAGATGGACAGCTCCATCCTGGCTTTGCAGCATCATTTCAGCAATTCCGGCAGAACATCCGAAGTTTCCATCGATCTGAAATGGCGGGTGAGCATCAAACAGGTTAGGATATGTGCCGCCTCTTTGTCTTCCACCAGGCTGGATTGAAGGAGTCAGCTGATCGGTAATCAGCTTATAAGCATGGTTACCATCAAGAAGACGTGCCCAGAAGTTAACTTTCCAACCCATTGACCAGCCAGTAGATTCATCTCCCCTTGAAGCAAGAGTAACTCTTGCAGCATTAAATAATTCAGGTGTTCTGTAGGGTGATATCTGATTTGACGGGTAAAGTCCGTAAAGGTGAGAAATATGCCTGTGGTTGTCTTTTGGATTGTCCCAATCGGACATCCATTCCTGTAACTGACCCCATTTACCAATCTGCATTGGAGGAAGTCGATTTAGTGCGGTCTGCAGTTTAACAACTAACTCTTTATCGGTATTCAGAATTTTTGCTGCCTCAATTGTTTTTGTAAAAAGATCAAAAACCAGCTGGTTATCCATGGTTGCTCCTGCGGTGATAGCGTATTGCGGATGAACAGAAGGTGCATTTTCGGGAGAAATCCCCGGACTAACAACCAGCCATTTATGTTCAGGTTCCTCAGTGAGAAAATCGAGAAAAAATACTGAAGCCTCTTTAACCACAGGATAGACTGACTTCAGATATACCTTATCGCCGTTAAAATCATATTTGTCGAATAAATGCTGTGAGAGCCAGGCTCCACCCATAGGCCATATTCCCCACGATGCCCCGTCGATTGGGCCGTTAATGCGCCAGATATCAGTGTTATGATGAAGCACCCAGCCCTGAGCCCCGTACATGTCTTTTGCCGTTTGTCGTCCTGTTACAGCCAATTCACGCACCATTTGAACCAAAGGTTCGTTCATGTCAGTAAGATTGGTGATCTCTGACGGCCAGTAATTCATTTCAGTGTTTATGTTAACAGTATACTTGCTGTCCCACGATGGAGTTAGCTGGTAGTTCCATATTCCCTGGAGATTAGCAGGTTGCCCTCCGGGCCGTGAGGATGATATTAACAGGTATCTGCCGAATTGAAAATACAAAGTCACAAAAGAGGGGTCGTTACCCTTGGCAAACTGTTCAAGACGAACATCTGTGGGATTTTTAGCAGCGTCGGTAACGCCCAGATCGAGTTTTACCCGGTTAAAATATTTCTGAAAATCAGCTATGTGATCAGCAAGAGCCTGGTCGTAATTCTTTTTAACTGCTTTCTGAAGCCAGGCAATTGCCCTTTCGTCTGCATTTCCACTAATATCATTGTAATTGTTAAAACTTGTTCCTATTGAGATATAGATAGTTGCAATATCTGCTCCTGATACTATCAAAGCTGTGTCTGTTGCTGATACATTTCCACCTGTCGTCAGGATTTTTGCTATGGCTTCGAATTTCACACCCCCCTTTACTTTTTCAAAATCACCTGTTATACCACTCATTACAAGTTCGTCTTTACCTCTTGGAGTAAGATCAACTTTTGCCGGACGGTCCATTGAGGCAGAAAATGCAACAGAACCTGGTTTATCGGCAGATATTCTGACAATAATTACCTGGTCGGGGAATGAAGAAAAAACTTTCGTTTTATAATTTATCCCATTCAGGGTGTAACTGGTTGTTGCAACTGCATTTTCAAGATCAAGTTCGCGACTGTAGCCCGTATAATTCTCGTGACCCGGAAAATAAAGTTTCAGATTCCCGGCAGTCTGGTATGCCATGCCATGTGAAGTTTTGGTAATTACCTTCTGATTAACAAGATCATGAGCTTCTTTATACTTACCTTCAAAAATATACTGCCTGATCAATGGCAATGCTTCTTTGGCATTAGGATTATCATTCCGGTTTGGTGAACCGGCCCATATTGTGTTTTCATTAAGTTGGATGACCTCCTTAAGGGGATTCCCAAAAACCATAGCTCCCAGACGGCCATTGCCAACGGGCAATGCCTCAACCCATTGCTTTGCTGGTGCTGTGTACCAGAGTTTTAAATGAGTGTCGCTCTGAGCAATTCCATTTATAATTATCCCCGAAAGGATACTTATCAGTAATATTCTTTTAACCATTTTTTGAGTTTTTAGTATTATTTGTCAATGATCGAACCCGGTATGAACAACTTTTCTATTCTGTTGTTACGAACCCTAAATCTATTAATTATTTATTTCCCCTCTGAGTTTTTTCTGATAAAATTATCTTTTAGAGATTTTTATTCAGACTATTTTGAAAATTTAATTGTGAAAAATATAACAGCTTCTTTTTGAAAGGAAAAAAGATTAAATTTAAGTAGATTATCAAACCCTGATCTTATGAAAAAAATTTCCCATTCCCTGATTGCAATTATAATTGCATTGATGGCTACTTTAATTATTCAGACCTCATGCTCCGACCCCGGCCTGAAAACTCCCGATAACAGAGATATGGTTGTGTGGTACAACAAGCCTGCCGACAAAGTGTGGCTCGACGGTTTATTCATCGGTAACGGCTATATGGGTGGTAATGTATTCGGAAAGATACAAAATGAGAGGATCGCCCTGAATGAATCAACATTCTGGTCGGGCAGGCCACATGATTATAATGATCCGGATGCAGGCAAATATTTCGAAAAAATAAAGGACCTGGTCTTTGCCGATAAATTCAAGGAAGCAGAGAAAATGGCAGATGAGCACTTCTACGGTAAACCCGGTGCACAGCAGGCATATCAGCCTGTCGGAGATCTGCTTATTAACTTCGGCCTGACAGGTGATTCTATTACGGATTACCGTCGCGAACTGGATATGGAGACCGGCGTGGTTAAAGTTACATATACCGAGGGCAAGGTTAAGATGACCCGTGAGGTATTTATGTCTTACCCCGACAGGGTGATGGTAATGAAAATATCGGCTAACAAACCCGGTCGTATATCGCTCGAGGCAAAACTCAAGAGCCCTTTCCTGGAGAAAACAACTGCAAAAGATGGCAAACTGACTATGGACGGCACCTGGAAATATATTCCCACAACAACCTCGTGGCTGATCGCAAAGGTCGAGGGAACAGGAATGAATTTTCAGACCTCTCTTGTTGCCATACCCGAAAAAGGGAGCCTTGAATCAACTGATTCGAGCCTGGTTGTTAAGAAAGCCAATTCTGTGACCCTCATTCTCACAACAGCAACAAGCTTTGTAAATTACAAGGATATCTCAGGTGATCCGGCAGCAACTTGCGAAAAAATAATGGCCGGAGTCAGCGGTAAAGATTTTAATGCATTGAAAGAGACCCATTTAAAAGATTTCGCCACCCTTATGGGAAGGGTACATCTTAAGATTGGCGATCCTGCAATGAATCTGAGGCCTACTGATGAGCGTATTGCCGATCTCAAGAAAGGATTACCCGATCAGGATCTTTTGGCAAAATTATTCCAGTTTGGACGTTATATCCTTGCAACAAGCAGCCGTACAGGCAGCGAACCGGCAAACCTGCAGGGCAGGTGGAACCAGGATCTGCTGCCGAACTGGGGAAGCAAGTATACAATAAATATTA
>Ga0208980_10002501_pt1 | contig 11109 bp, 8 predicted proteins | sample WetSurMetagenome_3_FD_187993 | JGI IMG/M metagenome (GOLD analysis project Ga0208980, IMG submission 187993) | Wetland microbial communities from Twitchell Island in the Sacramento Delta, sample from surface sediment Aug2011 Site A1 Bulk (version 2) | ecosystem: Environmental > Aquatic > Marine...
CCGGAAGATGAAATTGTAAATTTACCTCTCCCTTTTTCATATGAAATGAATTTTTCGGATAAGGTAGCTGATTGAGCTTGTGAGTAATGTTGCGAAAAGCAAATAGCTATGACGAGAACAAAATATGTTTTAATCATAAATTTGACATATTATACCGGTATTCAGCTTGAATCATTAAATCTAAAATATCCAGATATTAAGACAGTTAGACATTAAGACATTGAGAAATTGAGCCTTACCATTTAACTACTTCCCAATATGCCTTCTTAGGTTTAAGGTTCTGATCGAAAAGAAGCGGAAAGTTTTTTCTTCCTCTGACCGGAAAGTTGTCAAGCCAACTGCTTTTATCAGAAACATTCCAGAAGGTCACTCCTGTTATAACTTTCTTGTAATCACGGAACACTCTGAAAATCATTTTGTATTTTTCCAGCTGCTTTTGTTCTCTCTCGGCAGTAAAAACATTATCAGCCTTATCTGTCTGATCAGAAGTATAAACTGACACATCAAGTTCAGTGATCTGGATCTTTAATCCAAGGGTAGAATACTTATCAATAGCATCCCTTAAATCATTTTCAGAGGGTTTATTTATATTCCAGTGTCCCTGAAGTCCAATACCGTGAACCGGAACACCTGCATCAAGTAGCTGTTTCAGTAACTTGTAAACTTTATCTCTTTTTCCGGGGGATTCTGTATTATAATCATTATAGAATAGAATTGCATCAGGATCTGCTTCATGAGCCCACTGAAATGCTTTTGAAATATACTCTTCACCGCAGATCTTATACCAGTCAGACTCTCTGTAAAACTTTGAATCATCATCATCAATTGCCTCATTAACAACGTCCCAGGCATACACTTTGCCTTTATATCTGGTAACTACCTGTGTTATATGATCTTTCAGTCTGGCTAACAGAACCTCTTTTGACACTGTATTCCCGGCTGCATCTTTAAACATCCACGGGGCGGTTTGTTTATGCCAGCATAGTGTATGACCACGCATCTTCATCCCGTTAGCCTTTGCATAATCTGAAATTATGTCAGCATTATTCCAGAAATATCTGTTTTCTTCGGGATGAATAAGAGCAGGTTTCATTACATTTTCAGCAGTAAGACTGTTAAAATGTTTCAATATAAGCTCTGACTGAGGTCCTTTTAGTGAGCCCGGAGCAACTGCTACCCCGATAGGAAAATAGTCTTTGTAATAATCTTTCAGACCCTTTAGAGAGTCGGGATTAGTCACTGTACCTGATTCATTAATTCCGGCTTTGATTTTTTCGAAACCGGTCGCCAGTATAACTACTGAAATTAAAACAATACCTGATGTATTTCTGAAGAGTGAAGTAAGTTTTAATGAATCCTTTCCCATTTTAGCAGTTTTACATTATTAATTTAAGTCTATAATATATATACAGTCTATCTCTGAATAAGGAGATTGTCAGATAAAAGTACTTATTTTTAAGAATATTACAACCGGTTGAAAATAATTATTGCAACCGATTGCGGAAAAAATGAAATAAAATTTCATTTTACCTCTTTTTATTCTATTTTTGTTTATTACATCCTCAGTGATGAAGATTAACAGAGAGGTCACCATTTATGATGTTGCAAAAGCCCTGGGTATTTCACCTTCGACAGTAAGCAGGGGGTTGAAAGATCATCCTCATATACGGAAGGATACCATTAAGAAGATCAAAGCAACTGCTCATGAGATGGGTTACCAGCGTAATAAGTTTGCCAGCAATCTCAGACAGAAACATACAAATACTATAGGTGTTGTTGTGCCTAAACTGAATAGCTATTTCATGGCTACTGTAATCGCAGGTATGGAAAAAGTAACTAATCAATATGGTTATGGGTTGATTATAAGTCAATCACAGGAGTCTGGGAAGCAGGAGATCTCATGCGTTTCAACTCTCTTTAGCAGCCGGGTAGACGGGTTATTGGTTTCTCTTGCTTTTGATACCAGGAACCTTGATCATTTCAATATATTTTTAAATAAGAATATTCCAGTTGTTTTCTTTGACCGTGTTTCTGAGTGCAATGGTTGTATGAGCGTTGTTATCGATAATTTTAAAGCAGGGTATGAAATAACATCTCATTTAATTGAACAGGGATGCCGAACGATAGCTCATCTGGGCGGAAACCTGCTTCGTAATGTTTATGCTGAGCGTTTCAGAGGCTATAAACAAGCACTTTCAGATAATAAAATCATTTTCGATGAGAACCTTGTTGTAATATCCGATTTGAGCACAGAGGCTGGCACTGAAACTGCCAAAAAGATCCTGAGCATGAAAACCCGACCGGATGGGATATTCACATCAAACGACACTTCGGCGGTGGCTCTTATGGTTGAACTGTTAAAAGCAGGCATTAAAATTCCGGAAGATATTGCAGTAGCTGGTTTCAACAATGAACCGATAAGCCAGGTTATTCAGCCAAATCTTACAACTGTCAATTATCCTGCAAAGGAGATCGGAGAAATTGCCGCAAAATCACTTATTGACAGGTTAAGGAGTTCCCAGTCAGATAATCTGCATACCATTGTGCTAAAGCATAACCTTATAGTAAGAAAATCATCCCTGAAAAAAACCTGACACTATTAAAACAAATATATAAGGAATGAAGTACCTGTTAAATATTCTGGTTTCAGTAATTATACTCAATAGTTTTTCACAAGTGAAAGCTGAAGATGGCTACAGATTATGGCTAAGATATGACCTCATTGATGATCCCTCTCTTCTTAATCAATATAACAAATCAATTTCAGGCTTGATGGTTGAAGGGAAAACTCCAACCCTAAATGTTACTGCCGCAGAATTGCGGAATGGATTAAACGGATTACTGGGAAGAAATATTCAGGGAGTAACGTCTGTCAAAAAAGATGGGATAGTTATTGCCGGTACACCTGAAAGCTCTGCTGTAATAGCTTCTTTGAATCTCAAAGAGAGGCTAGACAAATTAAGTGATGATGGATATATTATCATTAACACTACTTTTGAAAAGAAGAAAGTAATTGTCATAGCTGCAAATAGAGATGTTGGGGTTCTTTATGGTGCTTTTAATTTTCTGAGACTGATGCAGAGTCATCAGGGTATAACATCACTTTCTGTAGCAAATTCCCCGAAAATAAAAATCAGGCTTCTGAATCACTGGGATAATCTTGACAGGAGCGTTGAAAGAGGTTATGCAGGCCTTTCACTATGGAACTGGAAATCTTTGCCCGACTCAATATCTCAAAGATACATAGATTATGCAAGGGCAAATGCTTCAATTGGTATTAACGGGACCGTTATTACTAATGTCAATGCCAATGCTCTGATACTTACAAAAGAATACCTCGTAAAGGTAGCTGCTCTGGCCAATACATTCAGACCATATGGCATAAAGGTTTACCTTACAGCCCGTTTCAGTGCCCCGGTTGAGATCGGAAAACTGAAAACAGCCGATCCTCTTGATCCCGAGGTTACTGCCTGGTGGAAAAATAAGGCGGAAGAGATATATAGTTACATACCAGACTTCGGTGGATTTCTTGTGAAAGCAAATTCAGAAGGACAGCCGGGCCCACAGAATTATAATCGTACACATACCGATGGTGCTAATATGCTTGCTGATGCTGTTGCTCCGCACAACGGAATTGTAATGTGGAGAGCATTTGTTTATGATAATAATGTGCCTGATGACAGGGCAAAACAGGCATATAATGAATTTGTTCCGCTGGATGGTAAATTCAGGAAAAATGTACTGATACAGGCGAAAAACGGCCCAATTGATTTTCAACCACGGGAACCTTTTCATCCTATGTTTGGGGCAATGCCAAAAACCAACCTTATGGCCGAATTCCAGATAACACAGGAATATCTCGGAGGATCTGTTCATCTCGTTTACCTGGCCCCTTTGTTTGAGGAGTGTCTTAAATCAGATACATATGCAAAAGGTGCCGGATCGCTTGTTGCCAGAGTGATAGACGGGACACTTGAAAACCATAATCTGACAGGTATAGCTGGCGTAGCAAATATAGGAGATACAAGAAACTGGACGGGTCATCCTTTTGCCCAGGCCAATTGGTATGCATTTGGCAGGCTGGCTTGGGATCCTTTTATGAATTCGTCTGATATTGCGAACGAATGGATCAGGATGACCTTCTCGAATAATATTGAGACTATTGAAAGAATCAGCAAAATGATGCTCGATTCCCGAGAAATTGCGGTTACTTATATGACTCCGCTGGGACTTCATCATCAGATGTATGCAGGACATCATTACGGCCCTGGCCCGTGGGTAAACAGGGGAAGGGCTGATCAGACATCTGTTTATTATAACAGAGCTGACAGCGTAGGGATTGGTTTCAACAGAACATCTTCCGGAAGCAATGCAGTTGCCCAATATTTCCCGCATGTAAGGGAAATGTTTGAAAAAACCTCTACTTGCCCGGAAAATCTTCTGCTCTGGTTTCACCATATATCTTGGGACTACAGGATGAAATCAGGGAGAATTCTCTGGGATGAATTATGTATCAGATATGATGAAGGTGTAAAATCGGTCAGATGGCTTCAGAACGAATGGGAAGCATTAAAAGGAAAAGTCGATGCAGACAGGTTTAAAACAGTACAAAGCCTCCTTGTTAAACAGGAAAGAGACGCGAAGATATGGAAAGATGCCTGTATACTATATTTTCAGACCTTTTCGAGAAAACCTATCCCTTCAGGTATTGAACAGCCTGCCAATACCCTCGACTATTATAAATCATACAGATATACTGATATACCTGGAATAAGCGGAAGATAAATATCAAGATGAGTAATTGAAAATTTTACAGAAGTCATTAGTGATCAGATAATAGATAACAGCATTTTTAATTTATTTTGAAAATGAAACAAATGAACCAAGTTGCAGTGATAACCGGCGGAGCCTCCGGTATAGGTTTTGCCATTTCGAAGAAATTTGTACAGAATAATATTAAGGTGGTACTTATCGGACGCGACAAGACCAGGCTTAAAATTGCTTGTGAGACCCTTGGCAAACTTGCAGATTTTGTAGGTTGTGATCTGTCCAGGATTTCTGATTTGCCGGATGTTGTGGGGCAGATAAGAGAAAAACACAGTAGAATAGATATCCTTGTAAATAATGCTGGGATCCATCTGAAGAAGGCGATTATTGACATAACAGATGAGGAGTATCAGAAAGTTATACTGACAAACCAGACAGCTATGTTCTGTTTTACCAGGGAAGTAACGAAGGTTATGAAACAACAAAGTGGTGGTGCTATCCTTAATATCAGCTCAATGGCTTCACAATACGGCCTTCCGAATGTTATTGCCTATACTGCTTCAAAGGCGGCAGTTGAAGGCATGACACGTGCAATGGCAGTTGAACTTGCTTGCGATCACATACGGGTTAATTGCATTGCTCCGGGATTCATAAAGACAAATATGTCAACACTTGCTCTTGAAAAGGACCCTGAACGCAAAAAGAAGGTACTCTCCAGAACTCCTCTTGGCCGGCTTGGTAAACCTGAAGAGGTAGCTGATGCTGCCCTTTTTCTTGTTTCACCATCATCTTCATTCATAACAGGTGTGGTCCTGCCTGTTGATGGCGGTAATTCGATAGGGTTCTAGATAAGCAAAGGGCTCGGTGCGCAGGGCACAGTGCAATAAAAATAAAATAACTGATATTATGAAAATAACTGACGCTAAGGTAATTGTGTGTTCACCTGGCAGGAACTTTGTAACCCTGAAGATATTCACTGATCAGGGTATATATGGTCTTGGAGATGCAACACTTAATGGCATGGAAAAATCAGTTGTTGCCTATCTGGAAAACTATTGTATTCCTTCATTGATTGGCCGCGATCCGGGAAATATTGAAGATATCTGGCATTATTTTTACCGTGGTGTGTACTGGAGAAGGGGAGCTGTTGCAATGACTGCTGTTTCAGCAATAGACATGGCACTATGGGATATTAAAGGTAAAGCCTTAAATACTCCTCTTTATAATCTGCTTGGAGGAAAAAGCCGTGACAAAGTTCTGGTTTATTGCCATGCAAATGGTAAAGATCTTAATGAAACTATTGAAAAAGTCGGCAAAGAGATTGAGGTTGGTTTTAAAGCTGTGCGCGTTCAGTCAGGTGTTCCTGGAATTGAACATGCTTATGGTGTTGCAAGGGACAATAAATCTTATGAACCGGCTCATAAAGGATTACCTCACGAAGAATATTGGGACACTTCAAGATATCTTAACTTTGTACCGAACCTCTTTAAGAAGGTCAGGGAGGTTTATGGTGATGATATTCACCTGCTTCATGATGCCCATCACCGTTGCACACCAAATGAAGCTGCCAGACTGGCAAAGGAACTTGAGCCATATCATCTTTTCTGGCTTGAGGACCCGGTAGCAGGTGAGCTTCAGGAAGGACTCAGACTTATAAGGAAGCATTCAACCACACCGATTGCAATCGGGGAAGTCTTTAATACGATTTATGATTATTCAACTCTTTTCACAGAACAGCTGATCGACTATATAAGGATGCCTCTTGTTCACGGAGGCGGCATAACTCATCTGCTTAAAGTAACTGCAATGGGTTCGGTTTATCATATCAATACAGGATTTCATGGAGCCACTGATCTGTCACCGGTGAATCTTGCTGCTTCAATCCATTTCAATACAGCTGTTAACAATTTTGGTATCCAGGAATATATGCCACATCAGGACCTTGTCAACGAGGTTTTTAAGATTAACTACAGATTTAATGACGGTTATCTTACTATTGATGATTCTCCAGGAATAGGAGTTGACATTGATGAGAAAGCATCATTGAAATACCCTTATTCAATGGCAAGATTACCCGTGAACAGGAAAACTGACGGTACAATGTTTAACTGGTAGAAGAAAAGTGCCTAAGGTGCCTGGAGTGCCTAAAGTACTTTGGATTAAAAACGCTGATACCTTTTTGAAATTAATAATTCTTCTAACTTTAGGCACTCTATACTCTAGCTCACTCCAAACTTCTTATTAACTTTAGCAATTCATATTATAATTAACCAATATTGACCTCAAAAAATGTTATTACTCGGAATCGATTTGGGAAGTTCTTCAGTTAAGGCCTCAGTTATTGACGGTGAATCAGGAAAATGTCTGGTGACCGCATTTTACCCGAAGGATGAAATGAAGATCATTTCTGTAAAACCCGGATGGGCAGAGCAGGATACAGAAACCTGGTGGTCAAACCTTAAGGCTGCAATTTCGGATTGCACAGGCAGGCTTGGCTCAAAGAAAAAAGATATCGGTGCAATTGGAATATCTTATCAGATGCATGGTCTAGTTACAGTCGATAAAAATAATAATGTGCTGCGACCTTCAATAATCTGGTGCGATAGCAGAGCTGTAGAATATGGTGAAAAGGCATTTAATTCGATGGGTAAAGATTATTGCCTTTCGCATCTTCTGAATTCACCTGGAAATTTTACTGCTTCCAAGCTTGCATGGGTTAAGGAAAACGAGCCTCAGATTTTCAATAAAATTCATAAAATAATGCTTCCGGGCGACTATATCGCGTTAAGGCTAACAGGTGAAATAAGAACTTCATATTCAGGTCTTTCAGAAGGAATATTCTGGGATATTTCAACCAATAAAGTATCGGAAGAACTGATGAAAACATTTGGATTTGATATCGATATTTTGCCGGAGGCCACCCCTTCATTCTCAATCCAGGGAAGATTGTTAAAGTCAGTTGCTGAAGATTTAGGATTACCTGAAGGGATACCTGTTTCGTACAGAGCAGGTGATCAGCCTAATAATGCTCTCTCCCTGAATGTTCTGAATCCGGGTGAAGTTGCAGCTACGGCCGGAACATCGGGAGTTATTTACGGCGTCACTGACCAGAAAAAATTTGATCCGCTTTCAAGAGTAAATACATTTCTTCATGTGAACCACACCGAGGCCAATACAAGACTTGGTGTTTTGCTTTGCATTAACGGAACAGGGATACTTAATTCGTGGCTGAGGAGGAATACGGGCAGCCTCTCAACCTATAACGAGATGAATGATCTGGCAGAAAAAATCAATCCCGGCTCAGAAGGATTAATAGTTCTGCCATTTGGTAACGGCGCCGAGAGAATGCTTGGTAATAAGAATCCCGGTGCACAGATAAGCGGTTTGAATTTCAACAGCCACACAAGTGCACATATGTTCAGGGCAGCCCAGGAAGGGATTGCGTTTTCTTTCAGGTTTGGTCTTGATATAATGAAGGAGACAGGAATAAATCCTCAACTAATCAGAGCCGGTGAAGCCAATATGTTCCTGAGCAGGGTATTCCGCGAGTCCTTATCTGCAATAACCGGAACAGTAATTCACCTTTATAATACAGATGGTTCAACTGGGGCTGCAAGAGGTGCAGGCTTAGGATGTGGTTATTACAGATCAGATAAGGAGGCTTTTAAAGGTCTTATAGCTGTTGGAGTTACAGAACCTTCCAGCAAAAGTTTACCACAGTATGAGGAAGCCTATTTCAGGTGGAAAAACCTGCTTCTGGCAAATTAATAATTGTTTTTTTTTAAGAATTAAGGATTTTAAATAATATTAATCAAAAATTCAGATACTATGATTTACAAAGGCAAAAAAGAGGTTTATCCCGGTATCGGGAAAATAGAATTCGAGGGCAAAAAATCTAAAAATCCGCTTGCATTCAGGTGGTATAATCCTGAAGAGAAGGTAGGTGGAAAAAAGATGAAAGATCATCTTCGCTTCGCTGTAGCTTACTGGCATTCATTCTGCGGTGACGGATCTGATCCGTTTGGCAATGCCACCAGGATTTATCCATGGAAGGATGCAACGAATGATGATAAAACGAAACAGAGACTTGATGCCGCCTTTGAATTTATAACAAAGATTGGTGCAGGGTATTACTGTTTTCATGATACTGATGTTGTCGGTGATGGAACCGTTTTTGAAATAGAGAAACGTCTGGAGAAGATTATTCCTGTTGTCAAAAAGATGCAGGAGCAAACTGGGGTTCAGCTTTTATGGGGAACAGCAAATCTGTTTTCGAACCCAAGATATATGAATGGTGCGGCTACTAACCCTGATTTTAATGTTGTTGCTAACGCAGGAGTCCAGCTTAAGAATGCAATCGCTGCTACAGTCGCTCTCGGCGGTGAGAATTATGTATTCTGGGGCGGAAGGGAAGGTTATATGAGTCTTCATAATACCAACATGAAAAGAGAGCTGGAACATATGGGAATGATGCTCTCAATGGCACGTGATTATGGAAGAAAAATCGGCTTTAAGGGAACTTTTCTTGTAGAGCCAAAACCAATGGAACCATCTAAACATCAGTATGATTTTGATGTTGCAACAATAATAGGTTTTTTACGTGAGTATGGTCTGGATAAAGATTTTAAACTCAATATCGAAGTGAATCATGCAACCCTTGCAGGCCATACCTTCCAGCATGAGCTTCAGGTTGCAGCTGATGCAGGACTTCTGGGAAGTATCGATGCCAATAAAGGTGATTACCAGAATGGCTGGGATACAGATGAGTTTCCGACAAATATTTATGAGATCACCGAGGCTATGATGGTAATTCTTCAGTCTGGTGGATTTTCAACTGGAGGTATAAATTTCGATGCTAAAATAAGACGCAACTCAACTGATGTTGAAGATATTTTTATAGCTCATATAAGTGGAATGGATACATTTGCAAGGGCACTTGTTATTGCCGACAAGATTCTGAAGGAGAGTGACTACCTTAAGATGAAAAAGAAAAGATACGAATCATTCGATAAAGGTGCCGGTAAAGACTTTGAAAAGGGAAAACTTACACTTGAGAAGCTTAGAGACATTGCTCATGAGACAGGAGAACCTGAAACCAGAAGCGGAAAGCAGGAACTTTATGAGCAGCTTATAAATATGTACTTAACTTAAAATTTTAACTTCTGAATTACATCAAAAAAATGAGAGGACGTTTACCTGTAACGGGTTAAACGTCCTCATCTTTTAATATGGAAATTGAGGTTACTTAAACTCTTTGAAAAAGAAGACGGATCCTGCAGTATTGACCTGTAATATAATTTTTATGGTACCTTTTGTCACCTCCACAAAATAATTGTCTGCATCATCAAACTGATTACCGTACAAGATCATATCAGTATCGTTTGCTTCATTATCATCGAAAAATATTACCTGTCCTATGGTATAGTCTTTATATTTGGCTTTAATTTCCTTCTGAGCATCAGCAGGCAAATCAGCGAATGTTTTTACCTGGGTTGTTCCAACTAATTTACCATTATAATCATAGAAGGCCTCCATTTTCCCTCCACTTTTATTGGTAAACGAGAACTCGTCATAGGTACCAACTCTTTTCGATTGTACATTTGTTGCCCCCTTAAAGTCAGAATTAAAGGCAACCTTAGCTTGTTCGCTCACAGTTGTGCCTTCAAGCTTTCTTAGAGCTTTCCTTTCTGTTTTCTGAGTTTGTCCATTTATTAGAGACAAAGAGAACAGAAGAGTCATTGATAAAACTGCTAACTTTTTCATAACTGAAATTCTTAAATTGTTTAAACTAAATTGATTACAAAATATTTTACTCAAAACCTTAATCAAGGAGCATAAGTTTATACGGAACAAATTTATTCCTTAGAACAGTGTAATGAATTAAGAATGAATTAATGTCAGGTTAAGAATTGATTAAGAGAATCCGGAGCTGATTAAATGCAAAGACAATTCCTGACTTGTGACGGTTGACAGAATTAGTGTGGTTTTGATTTTCAATATATTGAATATGAATGTTTTAGAATTCATTAGTTTGAATTTTACCGCACTTACGCATATTTTTGTGACGTGCTCAGGATCGGAAAGGTTAAGACAAACTCGGGATCTTCGGCAATATAGGTAGTGCAATATGGTATGGGGGTCCCTCAGTCGTCAAACTCTCGCAGGCTCGGGTTTTCCTTCTTCGGGATTGACACATGGTTTTGGGAACAATGTGGGAAGAAGCGACGGGCCGCCGGTAAAAAACTCTTTTTTAACGAAAACCTCAATCCGGCGGCCCGCCGCTTCTTCCCCTAAACCTCTTACTCATGAACCGTGTCATCCCGAGTTCCTACAACCACTCTT
>Ga0208980_10002502_pt1 | contig 11108 bp, 8 predicted proteins | sample WetSurMetagenome_3_FD_187993 | JGI IMG/M metagenome (GOLD analysis project Ga0208980, IMG submission 187993) | Wetland microbial communities from Twitchell Island in the Sacramento Delta, sample from surface sediment Aug2011 Site A1 Bulk (version 2) | ecosystem: Environmental > Aquatic > Marine...
CGGCTCGGCCGAGCTTGCTCTTGAGCTGATCCAGGGTGTCGCGCAGGGCCTTGGGGTCGACGCTATCCAGCCGCGCGGCGAGGACCTTGACGCCACCGATCTCGACCGCACTCGCGGCGAGATCGGTTCCGGCCGCGCTCGCCAGCTTCGCCTTCAGCTGCTCGAGCTCCTTCTCGAGCCGGCGGCTGCGCTCGAGCAGCTGCGCGACCTTGTCCTCGACGTCGTCGCGGCCGGCCTTGAGCGTCGCGGCCAGGTTCTGCAGGCGCTCGTCCTCGCGCTCCACCCAGGCCACCGCATTGGCGCCGGTCACCGCCTCGATGCGGCGCACGCCCGCGGCGACACCGCCTTCCGCGACGATCTTGAAGAAACCGATGTCGCCAACGGCCCGCACGTGGGTTCCGCCGCACAGCTCGGTCGAGAAGTCGCCCATCCGCAGCACGCGCACGCGCTCGCCGTACTTCTCGCCGAACAGCGCCATCGCCCCGCTGGCCTTGGCGTCGTCGAGCGACATGATGCGGGTCTCGACCATGTCGTTGCCCCGGATCTGCGCGTTGACGAGGCGCTCGATCTCGCGGACCTGCTCGCGGGTCACCGGCTCGAAATGCGTGAAGTCGAAGCGCAGCCGGTCGGGCGCCACCAGCGATCCCTTCTGCTGGACGTGCTGCCCGAGCACCCGCCGCAACGCGGCGTGCATGAGGTGCGTGGCCGAGTGGTTGAGCGCCGTCGCGCGGCGCGCGTCGGCGTCGACGCGGGCCTCGACCAGGTCGCCGACGTGCAGCTCTCCCGTCTCGATCCGCCCGACGTGGCCGATCACGGCCCCGCCCTGCTTGCGCGTATCTTCGACCTGGAACCGACCGCCGTTGTCCTTGGACCGCAGCAGGCCCTTGTCCCCCACTTGGCCGCCCGACTCCGCGTAGAAGGGCGTGCGGTCGAGGACGACGAGGCCGCTGTCACCGGGACCGAAGCGGTCGACCGAGCTGCCAGCGGCGAACAGCGCGATGACGGTGGACTCGTCGACGACCCGCTCGTATCCGGTGAAGTCGGTCTCGCCCTCGAGGCCGACCTGGACCGACTCCTCGGCGCCGAAGTGGCTGGCGGCACGCGCCCGCTCGCGCTGGGCCTCCATCTCGCGCTCGAACCCGGCCATGTCCAGGGCGAGCCCCCGCTCGCGCGCGATGTCCGCCGTCAGGTCGGCCGGGAAGCCGTAGGTGTCGTAGAGCTTGAACACGGTCGCGCCAGGCAGCTCCTCGCCGGCGAGCCCCTCGATCGCCTCGTCGAGGATCCGCATGCCCTGCTCGAGCGTCTCGGCGAAGCGTTCCTCCTCGAGCCGAAGGACGCGCTTGACCTGCTCTTTGGCCGTGGTCAGGGCCGGATAGGCCTCGCCCATGACTTCGTCGAGGGCGTCGACCAGCCCGAAGAAGAAGGGTGTGCGCTGGCCGAGTTGATAGCCGTGGCGGATCGCGCGGCGGATGATCCGGCGCAGCACGTAGCCCCGCCCCTCGTTGCTGGGCATCACCCCATCGGTGATCAGGAAGGCGCACGACCGGATGTGGTCGGCGATGACGCGCAGCGACTTGCTCTCCAGGTCGTCCGTGTCGGTCGCCTTCGCCGCCGCGGCGATCAGGTGCCGGAACAGATCGGTTTCGTAGTTCGAGTGCACGCCCTGCAGCACCGCCGCCAGGCGCTCGAGCCCCATGCCGGTGTCGACGGACGGCCGGGGCAGCGGCGTCAGCGTGCCGGCGGCGTCGCGGTTGTACTGCATGAAGACGAGGTTCCAGATCTCTATGTAGCGGTCACCGTCCTCGTCCGGCGAGCCAGGGGGGCCGCCCCAGACCTCGGGACCGTGGTCGTAGAAGATCTCGCTGCACGGGCCGCACGGGCCGGTGTCGCCCATCGACCAGAAGTTCGAGCTCTCGCCGAGGCGCGAGAACCGCGCGGGGTCGACGCCGATCTCCTTGAGCCAGATGTCCGCCGCCTCGTCGTCGTCGTGAAACACCGTCACCCACAGGCGACCCTCCGGCAGGCCGAGGTCCCGGGTCAGGAACTCCCAGGCGTAGCGGATGGCATCGCGCTTGAAGTAGTCCCCGAAGCTGAAGTTGCCCAGCATCTCGAAGAAGGTGTGGTGCCGGGCGGTGTAGCCGACGTTCTCGAGGTCGTTGTGCTTGCCGCCGGCGCGCACGCAGCGCTGGGACGACACGGCGCGCCGGTAGGGGCGCTTGTCCCGGCCGAGGAACACGTCCTTGAACTGGACCATGCCCGCATTGGTGAACAGCAGTGTCGGGTCGTTCGCCGGGACGAGCGGACTCGACTCGACGATCTGGTGGTCGTTGCGGGCGAAGTAGTCGAGGAAGGCCCGGCGGATCTCGGCGCTGGTCATCATGACGCGGGTTCGACGTTTTGTGCGACGCGCAAATGGTATGCGCGCGGGCCAGGCTTGTCACCCGCCGCGACCCTCAGGATGCAGAAATAACGCCGCGTTTTAGAACGAAATTCGGCCCGCGTCAGGGTCCGGCGCGGCCGCTCGGGCCGGCCTGCCTCAGGCGCTCGAACAGGCTGAGGAAACGGTCGCGGCGCTGCGCACCGAACACGGGGTCCTCGTCGCCGGGCAGCACCTTGGCCGCTGCGTCGAGCACGGCGGAGCCGAGCAGGCCTTCGAGCTGCGGGAGCAGGCGGGTGTCCTCGAGCCGCAGGTGCTCGCGCTGCAGGCCGATGAATGCCCGCGCCTGCTGTTCGAGCTCCTCGCGCGTCACCACGGCGTCGTGCACGACCCCCTCGATCGTGCTCTGGAACTGGCGCGTGCGGCTGCTGAGATGAGGATGCTGCTGCATCACCTGCCGAACCGTGGCGCCGATGTCGTCGCGGCGATCCTGAAGGTGGGCGAACACCTGGTCCTCGACCCGATGGTGGACGCGATCGGCGTAGTCCGCGAGGTACTCCAGCACCATCGCGATCAGCTCGAAATCGATCGGCTCGCCCTCGTGGAAGGCGTCGACGTGGCTCTCGAGCAGGTCGAGCGCCTGGTCGAGGTGCTCGTGGTCGCGGTGCAGTCGGTGCACGACGGGATGCATGCTCGTCTCCTCCTCGCGGGGTCTGCGCCCCGTGCCGGCGGCCGATCAGCCGGCCGCCACGACCGGCCTTTCGGCTAGACTCACGCAACCTCAGGCAAAGATCAACCGAGCCCCGGCCATGACCGACCGCGCCCCTGCCGACGACGGCCCTGAGCTGCCCTCTCTCGCCGCCCGGGTCTCCGGTGACACCTCGCTCGCTGCGCCGCTCCGCAGCCTGATCCGGCGGGCGCCCGTATCGTGCCAGCGCGGCACGCCGGTCCGCGAGGTGTTGGCCGTGATGGATGCGCAACGCATCGGCAGCATGGTCGTCGTAGATGACGCCGAGGCCCCGGTCGGCGTCTTCACGCTGCACGACGTCCTGTCCCGGGTCGCGGTGCCCCTGCTCGACCAGGAGCAGCCGATCGACGAGGTGATGACCCCGAGCCCCGCCACCCTGCGGTCGGAGCAACCCGCCCACGACGCCGCGCTGGTGATGGCGAGCAAGGGCTTTGGCCACGTCGTGGTGGTCGACCAGGGCCGGCTGACCGGCGTCCTCTCGGAGCGCGACCTGTTCGCGCTGCAGCGGGTCGGGGTCGTCAACCTGAGCCGCTCGATCGGAAGCGCCCCCGACGTCGCCACCCTCAAGCGCTTCGGCGACGACATCCACCGGCTCGCCGACCAGATGCTCGCCCAGGGCGCCTCCGTCGAGCAGCTCACGCAGATGATCGCCACGCTCAATGACCTGATGACGCGGCGGGTCATCAGCCTGTGCCTGGCGGAGGCCGGACGGGTGCCGCAGTTCACCTGGCTGTCGTTCGGCAGCGAAGGCCGGCACGAGCAGACTCTGCGGACCGATCAGGACAACGGAATCGTCTTCGATCTCGCGTCAGGCGGATCGGCCGAGGGGGTGCGCGGGACGCTCCTGCCCTTGGCACGCCGGATCAACGAGGCCCTGGCCGAGTGCGGCTTCGAGCTCTGCCCCGGCAACATCATGGCGAGCAACCCCGAGTGCTGCCTCAGCGTGGACGAGTGGCGCCAGCGCTTCGCCCAGTGGATCGAGCAGGGGACCCCGGATCACCTGCTGAAGGCCAGCATCTTCTTCGACTTCCGCCCGCTCTGGGGCGACCCGGCGCCGGCCGAGGCGCTGCGCGACCTCGTGATGGAGAAGGTCCCGAAGAACCCGCGCTTCCGCCGCCAGATGGCGGCGAATGCGCTGCGGGCCGAGCCACCCCTGGGCCTGATCCAGGACTTCGCCCTGTCGGGCACCGGCAAGCGGGCCGGCACCATCGACCTCAAGATGAACGGCACCACCCCCTTCGTCGACGGGGCGAGGATCCTCGCGTTGACCAGCGGGGTACGCGAGACCAACACCCTGGCGCGCCTGCGCGGCTGCGCCGACCGCAAGGGCATCCGCCCCGACGAGGCGGCCGCCTGGTGCGACGCCTACGCCTTCGTCCTGCTGCAGCGCATGCGCACCCACCAGGCCCAGCAGCGCGCTGGCCGGGTGCCGGCGGACAACCGTCTCGACCCGACCGACCTCAACGAGCTGGACCGGCGGATCCTGAAGGAGGCCTTCCGGCAGGCGCGCAAGCTCCAAGCCCGTCTCAAGCTCGACTACCAGCTGAGCCTGTGAGCGCCGACCCTGCCGGATGGCCAGGGGGCGCAATCTGGAAAGATCCGTCCCGGAGGGTAGCCAACGCGCCCAGTGCGCGGTACCTTTTGGTGCGATATCAATAATTCAGAATTGTGTCCTGGTGGTGTGTCTCCGGTCGCCGGCGCGAGGCCCGCGGCCGGATCCTTCGCCGGTTCGCAGATGTACCTCCGGTTCGGAGGTGGTGGAGGTGTTGGAGGCGTGGGGCCTGGCATGACGCCGTGCCTTTCACGCAACGAGCGGCGCCCGGTGGTGCCTCGCGGCCGCGCTCAGGGCGTTTTCATACAGACAAGAAGGGGAGAGATCGTCGTGCAAGTCACAGACAGCATGCGCGAGTACTGGAGCAAGAACCTCCGGATCACCGCGGTTCTTCTCGTCATCTGGTTCGTGGTGACCTACGTCGCCAGTTTCTACGCACGGGAACTGAACGAGATCGTGGTCTTCGGGTTCCCACTGGGCTTCTACATGGGGGCGCAGGGATCGCTGATCATCTACGTCATCATCATTGCGTTCTACGCCGGCTACATGAACCGGCTGGACCGCAAGTACGGCGTGCACGAGGAGGAGTGATCCCATGGCACAGACCCAGGCCCAATTCACTGCCAACCTGAAGAAGTACTACAGCTTCTACACGGGCGGCTTCATCGCCTTCGTCATCGTGCTCGCGATCCTCGAGCAGATGGGGGTGCCCAACAAGATCCTCGGCTACATCTTCCTCGCCGCGACCATCGGCCTGTATGCCGGCATCGGCATCATGAGCCGCACGGCGGACGTCGCCGAGTACTACGTGGCGGGCCGCAAGGTGCCGGCCTTCTTCAACGGCATGGCGACCGGTGCGGACTGGATGTCGGCCGCGTCCTTCATCGGCATGGCCGGCACCCTGTACCTGACCGGCTACGACGGCCTCGCCTTCATCATGGGCTGGACCGGCGGCTACGTGCTGGTGGCCCTGTTCCTCGCGCCCTTTCTGCGCAAGTTCGGGCAGTTCACCATCCCGGACTTCCTCGGCGCGCGCTATGGCGGCAACCTGCCGCGGACCATCGGCGTAATCGCAGCCATCATCTGCTCGTTCACCTACGTGATCGCGCAGATCTATGGCGTCGGCCTGATCACCTCGCGCTTCACCGGCCTCGAGTTCGGCATAGGCGTCTTCGTCGGTCTGGCCGGCATCCTGGTCTGCTCCTTCCTCGGCGGCATGCGCGCGGTCACTTGGACCCAGGTGGCCCAGTACATCATTCTGATCGTCGCCTACATGATCCCGGTGGTGTGGCTCAGCGTGATTCACACCGGCAACCCGGTCCCGCAGGTCGCGTACGGCCAGGCCCTACAGAAGGTCACCCAGCTCGAGAAGGAGCTCAACGACCCGGCCACAAAGCGTGGTGCGGCCGAAGCCAGCGCCCGCAAGGCCTACGCCGACAAGGCGGCTGCCGCCGAGGCCCGGCTGAAGGCCCTCGAGGCCGGCGGCGAGAAGTTCCTCGCCGAAGAAAAGGCCAAGCTGGACGAGAAGGCGCAGGCCACGTTCCCCACCAGTGTCGCTGCCGCGACGACGGCCTGGAAGGCGGAGGTCACTGCCGCGAAGGCCAAGACCGCGCCGGTCAAGTCCCATGCCGAGCCCTTCATCGGGAAGGACGACGCAGCCCGCAACACGGCCAGGCTCAACTTCCTGGCCCTGGTGTTCTGCCTCATGGTCGGCACCGCGTCGCTGCCGCACATCCTGATGCGCTACTACACGACACCCTCGGTGCGAGAGGCGCGCATCTCGGTCGGCTGGTCGCTGTTCTTCATCTTCCTCTTGTACTTCACGGCACCTGCCCTCGCCGTACTGGTGAAGTTCGAGGTGTACTCGAATCTCGTCGGCTCGGCGTTCGCCCAGCTGCCGGCGTGGGTCTCCAACTGGGCGGCCGTTGACAAGACGCTGATGGCGATCGCCGACATCAACAAGGACGGCCTGGTACAGCTCGCCGAGATCACCATCGGCGGCGACCTGGTCGTGCTCGCGACGCCGGAGATCGCGGGGCTGCCGTACGTGATTGCCGGCCTGGTGGCGGCGGGCGGCCTGGCGGCGGCGCTGTCGACGGCGGACGGTCTGCTGCTGACCATCGCCAACGCCCTGTCGCACGACGTGTACTACAAGATGCTCGACCCGAACGCGTCGACCGGCAAGCGCCTGGCGATCGCCAAGGGCCTGCTGCTGGTCGTGGCGTTGCTCGCCGCGTACGTGACCTCGCTCAAGCCCGGCGACATCCTGTTCCTGGTGGGCGCGGCCTTCTCGCTGGCGGCCTCGGCGTTCTTCCCGGCCCTGGTGCTCGGCGTGTTCTGGAAGCGGGCGAACCAGACCGGCGCCGTCATCGGGATGCTGGCCGGCCTCGGGATCTGCATGTACTACATGTACATCACCTACCCGTTCTTCGGGGTGAACGCACCGAAGTGGTTCGAGATCAACCCGATCTCGGCCGGCATCTTCGGCATCCCGGTCGGCTTCCTCGGCGTGATCATCGGCTCGATGCTCACACCGGCACCGAGCAAGGAGGTCCAGGAGCTGGTCGACCACGTGCGTTACCCGAGCATCGCCGGCGACACGCGGGGGGCCTGATGGCCTGACCAAGCAAACTGCCAACGATGCGATACTGAGGCCCGCGCAAGCGGGCCTCTTTTTTTTGCGACGAGTCCGGTATGCCGCACGGGAATTTCTTGGCTGCGCGCTGCGGCGGCTGAGCGCCGAAGGCTCTCGAGGGAATCGCAATGCTGATGCTGCTGGACATCCTGAAGGCGGTGCTCGAGGTCGCCGGTCTGGCCCTCCTCGGCCAAGGCCTGCTGTTCCTGTTCGCTGGCGCGAAGCGTGACCGGAACGTCGTCTATCAGGCCCTCGCGACGGTGACGCGACCGGTGATCCGGGTCACGCGCTTCCTCACCCCGCGCATCGTCCTCGACCGGCACCTCGGGCCGGTCGCCTTCCTGCTGGTGGCGCTCGCCTGGTTCTTCGTCCTGGTGGAGAAGCAGTCGGTCTGCACCGAGGGGGCGCTGGGTCAGCCGAGCTGCTCGGCGCTCGCGACGGAGTACGTGAAGCGGTGCAGAGCAGGCCAGGAGGTCTCGTGTGAGGTGCTGCGGCGCAACGGCCTTGCCGCTGACGCCCCCGCGCCCAAGGAGACCCCATAAACCACATCGCGCCGGGAAAGGCGCTCCTCGATGGCCTATGCGCTCCGATTGTAGGAGCGGACTCCAGGCCGCGATCCTCCCGTCAGAACCGCGGATCGTAATCGGCGACCAGATGCTCGAGGTCCTTGCGCCCCGAGTGAACGATCAGGCTCTTGGTCATCTTCCGGTCGAAGCGGTTCAGGTACCGCGCGACGTCCTTCACCCGCTCGTCGCTGCCCGAGGCGTGGTGTGCCATGCCGAGGTGATACCAGACCTCGCCGTTCATCGGCTGGAGCACTGCCGCGCGCTCGAACGCCGTCGCCGCCTCGGCGTGGTGGCCCTGGGCGGCCAGCGCCAGGCCGAGGCCGTACCAGGCCAGATCGAGCTTGGGGTTGAGACGCACGGCCTCGCGCATCGCCTCGACGGCATCCGCCGGACGCTGCCGCTGGTCGTAGAAGTACCCCAGGTTGAACCACAGGTCGGCGTTCTTTGGCTGGATGCGCAGCGCCTCCCTGAACCAGTATTCCGCCTCCTCGTGCCGGCCGTCGGCGGCCAGCAGGTAGGCGAGCCCGTGCGCCGCCCGTCCGAAGGCGGGGTCGTACGCCAACGTCGCGCGAAATTCGTCCATCGCCTGAAGAGGGCGCTTGCGTCGCTGCAGCAGAACGCCGCGCAGATAGTGGCGCCAGGCTTCAAAATTCATGGTCTTCCCAAGAGCAGGCCGAGCTCCCCCGGATTGTGGGTGGGGGATGGCCGCGCGGCAACGTGCCGCTGGTTGGTGGTCAGTCGTCAGGGACGGATGGCGCAGGGGAGACCGACTGCTGACGCCTGACACCCAAGCGGCCGCCCCTGACCTCCCGAGCGCTAATAAATTCAAATAATGCTAGATAAAAACATTTCATGGTGCACCGCAATATCCCCGCCGGCCGCCTTTCCGTAACATCTGCGCGCCTATCGGGAGTTCGGCATCCCGACCCACCCCGCCAAGGAGATCCCCATGACCCGCCCCGCCCTGAACTGGGCCGCGATCGACAGCGATCCGCGCTTCCAGGATCTGCACCGCAAGAAGATGGCCTTCCTTTGGGGCCTCATGATCTTCTCGGTCGTCTACTACTTCCTGCTGCCGATCGGGGCCGCCTACTTCCCTGAGCTGTTCAGGGTGAAGGTGTGGGGCCCCGTGAACGTCGGCATCCTGTTCGCGCTCTCCGAGTTCGTCGTCGCCTGGGCGATCGCCGGGATCTACGCGTGGCGAGCAAACCGCGAGTTCGACGCCATGGCCGCGGAGATCGTCCGCGACGCCATCAAGATCGGAGGCTGACATGCAGACCAAGCAGATCCTGAAGACCGGTGCCGCGCTCGGCGCCCTCCTCGGCAGCGGCCTCGCCTACGCAGACGTGGGCGCGGTGGCCGACCAGTTCAAATGGATGACCTTCGCGGTCTTCGGCGCCATCATCGCAGTGACCATGGCGATCACCTACTGGGCGGCGCGGTCGACGCACTCCGCCTCCGAGTACTATGCCGCCGGCCGCTCGGTGTCGGGCGTGCAGAACGGCTGGGCGATCGCGGGCGACTACCTGTCCGCCGCCTCCTTCCTCGGCATCGCCGGACTCATCTCGCTGTACGGCTACGACGGATTCATGTACTCGGTGGGCTGGCTCGTCGCCTACATCACCGTGCTGCTCGTCATCGCCGAGCCATGCCGCAACATCGGCAAGTACACGCTCGGCGACATCCTGGCCTTCCGCAACCACCCGAAGAGCGCGAAGACCGTCGCGGCGCTGTCGACCATCACCGTCTCGACCTTCTACCTGACCGCGCAGATGGTCGGCGGCGGCGTGCTCATCAAGACGCTGATCGGCATCGACTACGAGATCTCGGTGATCGGCGTCGGCATCCTGATGCTCGCCTACGTCGTGTTCGGCGGCATGAAGGCCACTACCTGGGTGCAGATCGTCAAGGCCGTACTGCTGGTGACCGCGTCCATCGTCCTGGTGGCGTTCGTCTGGACGCCCTACGGCTTCAGCCTGCCAGACTTCCTGGCGGCGGTGGTGGGCGACCCCAAGGTGCAGGGCCGCGTCGCCACGCTGCTGGGTGACGCCGCCGCCAACATGACGCCGGACCAGCTCGGCCAGCGCTTCCTCGAGCCCGGCCTGTTCCTGAAGAACCCCATCGACCAGATCTCGCTCGGCATGGCCCTGGTGCTGGGCACTGCCGGCATGCCGCACATCCTGATGCGGTTCTTCACCGTGCCGACCGCCCAGGAGGCCCGCAAGTCGGTGGTCTGGGCGATGGCGATCATCGGCGGCTTCTACGTCCTGACCCTGTTCCTGGGCATGGGCTCCGCGATCAACGTCGGCGTCGCGCAGATCACGGCGATCGACAAGGGCGGCAACATGGCAGCCCCGCTGCTCGCGCAGTACGTCGGCGGCGGCCCGGACTCGATGCTCGGCAACTTCCTGCTCGCCTTCGTCGCGGCGGTCGCCTTCGCCACGATCGTGGCGGTGGTCGCCGGCCTCGTGCTCGCGTCGGCCTCGGCCATGGCGCATGACATCTACGTCGGTGTCATCCGCGGCGACCACGCCTCGCCCGGTGAGCAGGTCGTCGCGGCGCGCGTCGCGTCGGTGATCGTCGGTATCATGGCCATCACCATCGGCATCCTCGCCAAGGGCCAGAACGTGGCGCACTTGGTGGCGCTCGCCTTTGCGGTGGCGGCCTCGTCGAACCTGCCCGCGGTCTTCCTGACCCTGTACTGGAAGAAGTGCAACACCATGGGCATCGTGCTCGGCATGACGGTGGGCGCGTTGACGGCGATCGGTCTCGTGCTGGTTTCGCCGAACATGACCTACCCCCTGGCAGTGAAGGCCACCGAGGACAAGGCCATCCAGGCGGCGACGGCCAAGATCGCCAAGCTCAACGGCGACCTCGCCAAGGCGGCGGACACGGCGGCGAAGGACAAGCTGACGGCCGATATCAAGAAGGCCGAGGCGGCCAAGGCGGCGTCCGAGAAGAAGATCGCGGACCTCGGCGGTGCCACGACCAGCATCGTCGGTCTCGAGAAGCCGCTGATCGAGCTCAAGAACCCGGGCCTCATCTCGATCCCGCTCGGCTTCGTGATGGTGTTCCTCGGCTCGCTCCTCTTCCGCGACAAGCGGGCCGAGGAGATGTGGGACGAGCTGTACGTGCGCCAGAACACCGGCATCCACGCCGAAGGCGCCACCGCCCACTGACCGGGGCCGCTAGACCCGCGCAGCACCGACCCCCGGCCGCGAGGCCGGGGG
>Ga0208980_10002503_pt1 | contig 11108 bp, 7 predicted proteins | sample WetSurMetagenome_3_FD_187993 | JGI IMG/M metagenome (GOLD analysis project Ga0208980, IMG submission 187993) | Wetland microbial communities from Twitchell Island in the Sacramento Delta, sample from surface sediment Aug2011 Site A1 Bulk (version 2) | ecosystem: Environmental > Aquatic > Marine...
ATGCCGCTCACCGGCCTGCAGCTCATCGAGGCGAGCGCCGGCACCGGCAAGACGCACGCGATCAGCTCGCTGTACCTGCGCCTGCTGCTCGAGGCGGGGCTTTCCGTCGCCGACGTCCTGGTCGTCACCTTCACGCGGGCGGCGACCGAGGAGCTGCGCGGGCGGATCCGCCGGCGGCTGGTCGATGCGCTGCGGCTGCTGGGCGACGCGGACGCACTCGGCCGCGAAGAGGACGTCGCCTTCACCGCCATCGTTCGTCGGGCGCTGGTTGAGCGCGCGGCGAGCGAGCGGCGGCTGCGCGCGGCGGTCTCGGCGATCGACGAGGCGGCGATCTTCACCATCCACGGCTTCTGTCAGCGGGCGCTGCGCGACCACGCGTTCGAGAGCGGCCAGACGTTCACCGCCGAGCTGACCGAGAGCGAGCAGGAGCTGGTCACCCAGGTCGTGACCGACTGGTGGCGGCGCACCTTCTACGCCGATCCCGACCTCGCGGCGCTCGCGGCCGCGAGCGCGACCCTGGCGACGCCGCAGGCGGTGCTGGCGTGGCTCGACGAGCCGCTGAAGCGCGGCGTCGAGATCGTCCGCGTGCCGCCGGTCGACCGCACGGGACTGCGACCCGAAGCGGAGCGGCTGCGCGTGCTCTGGGCAGCAGAGCGCACTGCGATTCTCGACGCCATCGAGGGCTGCAAGGACCTCAGCCGCGAGCAGAAGACCCTGGCGCGCCACGAGCAGGCCGTGCACGCCCTGGACCTTTGGGCGGCGCAGGGCGGCCTCGCCCCGCCGGCCGACGCCGCGGCGCTCACGCAGCAGCGCATCGACGAGCGGGTCACGGACGCGAAGCGGCGCAAGGGGGTGCAGGCGCCGCGCATCCCCTTCGCGGCGGCGCTGCAGGAGCACCTCGCCGCCCTCGACGCGCTGAAGCTCAGCCTGCTCGCCGAGGCGCTCGCCGCCTGCCGCGCGGCGCTCGACCGCATCAAGCGCCGCGCGAACCTCATGGCGTTCGACGACCTGATCCGGCGCCTGCGCGACGCCTTGCGCGGCGCGGGCGGGGCGCGGCTCGCCGAGCAGATCGCCGCGCGCTACCGCGTCGCGCTCATCGACGAGTTCCAGGACACCGACTCGCTGCAGTTCGAGATCTTCGAGCGCGTCTACCGCGACCGGGCCGCCACCGGCCTGCTGATGATCGGCGACCCGAAGCAGGCCATCTACGGCTTCCGCGGCGCGGACATCCACGCCTACGTGCGCGCCAAGCGCGAGACCCCCGCGACCGCGCAGCACACGATGGGGATCAACTGGCGGTCGAGGGCGCCGCTGGTGGCCGGCGTCAATGCGCTGTTCGGCCGTTTGGACGACCCGTTCCTGTTCGCGAGGGACATCGGGTTCACGCACGTCGAGGCGGCAGGCCGGGCCGACGCCAAGCCACTGCTGATCGACGGACGGGCCCCCGTCCCGCTGCGGTTCTGGGTGCCGGACGGCGAGGGCACGCTGGCCAGCGGCGCCTACCGCGAGGCCTCGGCGCGCGCGGTGGCGACGGCCTGCGTCGGCCTGCTGCGGGGGGCGCGCACGGGGACGGTGACGCTCGACGGCGAGCCGCTGCGGCCGCGTGACCTCGCCGTCCTCGTCCGTACCGGGCGGGAGGCCGCGCAGATCCAGGCTGCGCTGCGCGACGCGGGCGTCGGCAGCGCGGTCAACAGCCGCGACAGCGTGCTCGCGAGCGCCGAGGCGGTCGATCTCGCCACCCTTCTCGACGCCGTGCTCGACCCGCGCGACGAGCGCCGCGTCCGCCGCGCGCTCGCCAGCCCCCTGTGGGGCGTAACCGCGCCGGAGCTCGACGCCCTGCTGTGCGACGAGGGCGCCTGGGACGAGCGCACCAGCGGGCTGTGGGACTACCGGCGCACTTGGGCGACACAGGGGTTCATGCCGATGTTCCGCCGCTGGCTGCGGCGCGAGGGCATCGCGGCGCGCCGGCTCGCACAGCCGGCCGGTGAGCGCGGCGTCACCAACCTGCTGCACCTCGCCGAGCTGCTGCAGCAGGCAGCCCGCGAGCACCCGACGCCGGAGGCGCTGCGTCGCTGGCTCGCCGACCAGATGGCCGGCCGCGGCGATCTCGGCGAGGCCAAGGAGCTACGGCTGGAGAGCGACGAGAACCTCGTGCAGATCGTCACCCAGCACAAGAGCAAGGGGCTCGAGTACCCGGTCGTCTTCCTGCCGTTCGTCGCGCTGGCGACGCGCGGCGGCAGGGACCCGCTGCCGCTCTTCCACGATCCCGCCGCGGACGACCAGCTGGTGCTCGATTACGTCGATCCGCCGCGCGCGCTCGCGCAGGCCGAGCGGGCGCGTCTCGCCGAGGACCTGCGCCTGCTCTACGTCTCACTGACGCGGGCCACGCACCTGTGCGTCCTCTCCTGGGGCGCGGTGAAGCCCGCGAGCGGCTACGTCTACCCGGCGCTCGCGCACCTGCTGCACGCCCAGCCCGGCCAGACGACGGACGAGGCCGACACCGGCTACCGGGCGCTGCGGGACGGCGGCCACGCGGCGATCCGCGCGCACCTCGAGCGCGTCGCCGCCGCCTGCCCCGAGGGGATCGGCGTCGAGCCCTTGCCGACCGACCCCGACCGGCTCGACCCGCTGCCCGCCGACACGGCCGCGTTCCGGGCCGAGCCGGTGCGGCGCCCCGTCGCGGACGACTGGGGCGTCACCAGCTACTCGGAGCTGGCGCGGCTGGCGGAGGAGGGCGGCGCACCTTCCACCGGGCCGGCCGTCGCGGACGAGGTGGCGGAACCGGCGCCCGGAACCATCGCCGCCTTCCCGCGTGGCCGCCGGGCGGGCACCTGTTTCCACGCGGTCCTGGAGCAGATCGACTTCGCTACGCGTGACTCGACGGTGCTGGCGGCAGCTGCCCAGGCGCCGCTGCGGCGCGCGGGCCTCGACGAGACCTGGGCCCCGGTGCTCGCCACGGCTATCGCGGACGTGCTCGAGACGCCCCTCGCCGATGGCCTTCGCCTGCGCGACCTCGCGTCGGAGCGGCGCCGCAGCGAGGTGGCGTTCTGCTACCCGATCGACCGGCTGTCGGGCGCCGGCCTGCTGCGCGCGGTGCCGGCGCTGGCGGCGGACGAGCTCGAGACGCCGCGCTTTCGCTTCTCGCCGCGCTCCGGGCTGATGAAGGGCTTCGTGGACCTGGTGTTCGAGCACCAGGGCCGCTACTACCTCGCGGACTGGAAGACCAACTGGCTGGGCTCGGCACCCGACGACTACACCGCGGAGCGCATCGCCGCCGAGATGCGCAGGCACCACTACGACCTGCAGTACTACGTCTACGCGGTGGCGCTGCACCGGTACCTCGCGAGCCGCATCCGCGATTACGACTACGGGCGTCACATGGGCGGCGTGTACTACTTCTTCGTGCGCGGGATGACGCCGGTCGCGGGCATGGAGCGTGGCGTGTTCTTCGATCGGCCCGCCGCCGCGACGATCGGGGCGCTGGACGCGCTGTTCGCCGGACGGGCGCCGTGACGATCGTCGCCGAGATCGGGAGGGCCAGGGCCGCCGGCGCGATCCGCGACCTCGACTACTACCTCGCCCTTCACCTGCTCGCGCTCGCGCCGCAGCCTTCGCCCGAGCTCGCGCTCGCGATCGCCGCCGTCTCGCGTGCGAACGGCGACGGCGACGTCTGCCTGGACCTCGGGGCGATCGCCGGCACGCGGGTGCTCGCCGACGGCGCGTCACCGGAGTGGCACGGGATCGCGGCCCCGGCCCTCGTGCAGTGGACGGCGACGCTGCGCGACAGCGGCATCGTCGGTGTGCCCGGCGAGGTGCAGCCGCTGATCCTCGATGCGGCCGGCCGGCTGTATCTCGCCAAGTACTTCGACTTCGAGCAGGCGATTGCCGCCGGCCTGCGCCAACGCCTCGCGTTTCGCGACGACGTCGACCTCGGGCGGCTCGCGACGCTGCTCGGGCGCTACTTCCCCGCGACGCCGGCGACCGACGGCCAGAAGCTCGCCGCCGCGCTCGCGGTGCTGCGCAGTCTCGCGGTGATCTCGGGCGGGCCGGGCACCGGCAAGACCCACACCGTGGCCCGCATCCTCGCGCTGCTGGTCGAGCTGGCGCAGGACAGGCACCTGCGTATCCGCCTGGCGGCGCCCACCGGCAAGGCGGCGGCGCGGCTCGCCGAGGCGATACAGCAGGGCGTGGAGGGCCTGCGGCAGGATCCGGCGACCGCCGCCGTGGCGCAGCGCATCCCGACCGAGGCGTCGACCCTGCACCGTCTGCTCGGTTACGGACCGGGTGGCGTGTTCCGCCACGACGCCGACGATCCGCTGTCGCTCGACGTGCTGGTGGTCGACGAGGCCTCGATGGTCGACGTGCCGCTCATGGCGCGGCTGCTGCGGGCGACGCCGCGGGGCGCGCGGGTGATCCTGCTCGGCGACCGCGACCAGCTGGCCTCGGTGGAGGCGGGCAGCGCGCTCGGCGACATCTGCAATCACGGTGCGCCGGCGGCGTGGACGGCCGATCTCGGCGGCCGGATGCAGTCGCTGGGGCTCGTGCCGCCGCCGGTCCTGGGCAATGCGCGGCGCGGGCCGATGGCCGACAGCCTGGCGCTCCTGACGGAGAGCCGGCGCTTCGGCGCGACCAGCGCGATCGGTGCGCTGGCGCGCGCCACCAACGCCGGCGACGTGGCGGCGGCGTTCGACGTGCTCGCTGCCGGCGGTGACGTGGACTGGCGGACGCTGTCGACGGAAGCGCTCGCGGGCGCGATCGAGGCCGAGGCGCGCGACTGGCTCGCGGGTTACCGCGGCACCGAGGATCCCGTCGAGGCGATGCGCCGGTTCAACGGCTTTCGGGTGCTCTGCGCGGTGCGCGAGGGACCCTGGGGCGTCACCGCGCTCAACGCGCTGGCCGAGCGCGCGCTCGCGCGCCTCGGCGGGCTCGCGCCGGCCGACGGCCACTATCCCGGCCGGCCGATCCTGGTCACGCAGAACGACTACTCGGTGCGCCTGTTTAACGGCGACGTCGGCCTCGTGCTCCCCGATCCCGCCGCCGGCGGCGCGCTGCGGGCCTTCTTCACGCAGCCCGGCGGCGAGGTGCGGCGCGTTCTGCCGAGCCGCCTGCCGCCGCACGAGACCTGCTTCGCGATGACGGTGCACAAGTCGCAGGGCTCGGAGTTCGATCGTGTGGTCGTCGTGCTGCCCGACCGCGACAGCCCGGTGCTCACGCGCGAGCTCATCTACACCGCAGTCACGCGTGCGAGACAGTCGGTCACGATCTGGTCCCCGCGGGAAGTGCTGGCAACGGCTATCGGCCGGCGCGTCGAGCGCTCGTCGGGGCTGCGCGATGCGTTGTGGTACCGGCCCGATACGTCGGAGCGCCCGCGCGACCTGGGCGCGACGTAGATAGGCCAGAGGCGAACGCGCCTCTACCGTCGTTCGCGAAGCAGCTGCCGCAGCTCGACGATCTCCTCGCGCAACGCGCGGACCTCGGTGTGCAGGTCGGCCTCGATGTGGTCGCGCGCCTGCTCGACGACCGCGACCGTTCCCCTGGGGTCGTGCTCCTCGTACGTCTGCATCGCGCTGACGATGATCGCGACGAACAGGTTCAGCATCGTGAAGGTCGCAATCAGGATGAAGGGCACGAAGAAGGCCCAGGCGTAGGGGAAGTTCGCCATCACCGGACGGGCGATGCCCATCGACCAGCTCTCGAGCGTCATGATCTGGAACAGCGTGTAGAGCGAGCGGCCGATGTCGCCGAACCACTCCGGGTAAGTGGCGGCGAACAGGTTGGTCGCGATCACCGCGAACACGTAGTAGATGAGCAGCAGCACCAGTGCGATCGACGACAGACCCGGGATCGCCGAGAGCAGGGCCCCGACCACCCGCCGCATGGACGGCACGATGGTCAGGATCCGCAGCACCCGCAGCACCCGCAGGGCCCGGAGCACGGCGAGCTGGCCGGTCGCCGGCACCAGCGCGATGCCGACGACGACGAAGTCGAACAGGCTCCAGGGGTCGCGGAAGAACGCCAAGCGGTGCACCAGGAGGCGCGCGGCGATCTCCACCACGAACACCCCGAGGATCGCCTGGTCGAGGATGAGCAGCAGCGGCCCATAGGCCGCCATCAGGGCGGGCGATGTCTCGAGGCCGAGGATCAAGGCGTTGAGAAGGATGAGCGCGAGGATCGTCCGCTGCGTCGCCGGTCGATCGATGAAGCTGCGCAGCCGGCCCTGCCAGCCGGCTGCACTGGCCGGTGCCACTGGTGTCATGTCGTTCTCCTTGCCCGAGGTCGCGTGCGGAGGGGGCGGCTGGCCGGGCTGACTTCCACCCATCGCTCCGCCTCCATTCTAAAGCCGGACAAGGGCTTCAATCCCTGCAGGCAGGCAGGTCGGCAGGGTTGCGAAGCTTCGCCGCGCCAGATAAAATACCTCTGTTCGAACATAAACTTATCAACTGATTCTAAGAACGATTCTTTGCTAAGGAGAGCTCCTCGATGACCGATCAACTGCTGCGCCTCGATCAGCTGGCCGACGCGCTCGACCTGCCGCGCGCCGCCCTCGCGGACGTGCCGCCCGCGCGGCCGGCCCGGGGCCGCTATGCGGCGCTCTACAGTCTCTCCGCCGCCCGGCATCACCTCAGCGGGCGGGGCATCGCGTTCGACCGTCCCGGCGTCGTACCGGCCGGCTGACGCCGGGAGTACGCCGCGCCGGGAGGCGCGAGGTCGACAACGCGGGCGCTGCCGCCTGAAACTGCCCTCGGGGTAGGCCCGAGGACGCGTCCGTCGCCACCATGAACCGCTCCGACGCCACGCCCGCGCCCGCCGGCCCGGGCAGCGCCCTGTGGCGGCTGGTCGCGATGGCGGCCGCCGGTTTCGCGCTGTACGGCCTGGCCTCCGCAGTGCACGACGTGCCGTGCTGGGGTCTGCTCTTCCTCGTCGCCGTCGTCGCCTGGCCCATCTGGCACTACCAGCGGGACGTCGTGCTCTTCGAGCGGCGCGCGGTCCTGTCCGGCGTTGCGGTCGAAGGGGGCTGGGTGCAGCGCTGGTTCTGGGCCGGCCACCTCGCCCAGGTGCTGCAGGTCTTCGTCGCTCTGGTCTTGGCGGTCCTCCTGCTCGCGCTGGCGGTTCTGCTCGAGCCGGAGGACTGGGCCGTCCTGGCCGCGGACGTGCTCGTGCTGTCGCTGATCGTCGGTCCGGTGCAGCGACGCGTTGCGACTCAGGTGCAGCCCCGCCACGTGGGCGCCTTTGCACGCCGCTGGCCGCTCTGGGTCTTCAATCTCGCGTTCCTGACCCTGGCATTCGCCGCGGTCGACTTCTTCGTCGTCGGCGCTCCGGACACGCGCGGCACTGCGTGGCAGGACGTAGCCGAGCAGGCTTTCGCGGAAAGTGGCCTCGGCGCCGCCTGCGCGCCTGTCGGCTGGCTGGTCGGGGCGTTCGCCGCCGCGGAGCGTCTGGCCTGGCACGCCTCGCAGCTGGTCATCCCGAGCCTTCCCGACCCCTCGTCGAAGCTCGTCGCCTGGGCGTTCGTCCTGCTGCACGCGGGGCTCGTCGCGTACCTGTTCACGCGCCTGCAGCTCGGCGTGGTCGCGCTGATGGACCGCGCGCCCCGCGGCGCCGGACGCGCGGGCGGCAGCACCTTCTCGCTCGCCTTCCTGTACACGATCCTCTTTCTCGCACTGCCTTACCTGTACGTCACGCTCAAGCTCGGCGAGCTGGATCCCGCCACCCTCGAGGCCGGCGCGCGTCGGGTCGTCGAGTGGGTGAGTCCGTGTGAGCCCGATCCCGCCGCCCGATCGATCCTGCTGCAGACATTGGGACAGGAGCTGGAGCAGGCGCGATCGCGGGTTCGTGGGGATGCGGACCGGCAGGTCGACGCCGCTCTCGACCAGCTGTTCGCGGAGGTCGAGAAGGGCGTCGACCGTTACCTCGACTGGTACTTCACGGTCATCGGCGAGTACGAGCGCCTGCTGGCGTCGGTAGCGGGCGATTTCACCGTGGCGATGGCCGAGCGGCTGGAGCACGAGCTGTTCGGCGCGAACCGGTTCGTCGAGCGGCTGGAGGAGGCGAGCGTTGCGATCGAGGCGAAGGCGTCGAGCGAGCTGGCCGCGACGGCGGAGTTGCTGGGACAGCGCGCGGCCGCCGAGGTGAAGGGCGAGCCGTGCCGGCTCGAGGGCGTCTCGCTGCACGCACTGGGCGACCTCGACCACGACCGGATGCGGGCCGCGGTCGCGGCCACCGGCGGCGCGGCGGCGGGCGCGGTCACCGCCAAGCTGCTCGCCGAGAAGGCCGGCGCGGCCGTCGCCGCGAAGGTGGCGGCGAAGAACAGCTTCAAGGCCGCGGCCGCCGTGGCGGGCAAGGTCACGGCGAAGAAAGGCGGGTCGATCCTGCTGACGGCCGGCGCTGCCACCGCAGTGTGCGCACCCGGCGGCCCGCTCGCGGTGCTTTGCGGCATCGCTGCAGGCGCGGTGACCTGGCTGACTGTCGACAAGGTCATGGTCGAGATCGACGAGGCGCTGTTCCGCGACGAGATGCGGGCCGAGCTGCTCGCGGCGCTCGGGGAGCAGCGCAAGGTCCTCGCGGAGGCCCTCAAGGTCCAGCACGCGGCCGCCATCGACGCGACGGCGGTCGGCATCCAGGCGCGGATCGACGCGCTCTTCGTGCCGGCGCGGGACGGGTTGTAATGCGACGGCGGCCGTGGGCCCCCCTTTGGGCGGGCCGAGACCCCGAACCATGGGGCGTGCTGTGCGCGCCGATGGAATCGCGCCGAGGACCGCGCTCCCACCGGGCCGGCGCTGTCCTCAGCCCTTCCTCGGCCGCTTCGCGCTGCCCGTGCGGATCCCGCGCCGCTCGAGCGAGTCACGTAGCAGGTACTCGACCTGGGCGTTCACGCTGCGCAGCTCGGTCTGCGCGAGGCGCTCGAGTGCCGCCCACAGCTCCGGGTCGATGCGCAGGAGGAACGCCTTCTTGTCGGGGCTCGCCATGCCGGGCAGGGCAGCGCCGCGCGACTCAGGTGTAGAGGCTGCCCGTGTTCACGACGGGCTGGGTGTCGCGCTCGGAGCAGAGCACCACCAGCAGGTTCGACACCATTGCCGCGCGCCGCTCGTCGTCGAGCTCGACCACGTTCTTCTCGGCGAGACTCTCGAGTGCCATCTGCACCATCGACACGGCGCCACTGACGATCTTCGTGCGGGCCGCGATCACCGCCTCGGCCTGCTGGCGCCGCAGCATGGCGCCCGCAATCTCCGGGGCATAGGCGAGGTGCGTGAGCTTGGCCTCCTCGATCCGCACGCCCGCGAGCTGGACGCGCTGCTGCAGCTCGTCGCGCAGATCGCCCGCGACGGTGTCCGCGCCCGCGCGCAGCGTGACCTCGTGCACGCCGTGATCCTCACCCTCGTCGTAGTTGTAGCGCGTGGCGACGTGGCGCAGGGCGGACTCGCTCTGCACCTTCACGAAGTGCTCGAAGTCGTCGACGTCGAACAGCGCCTGCGCCGTGTCCGCGACGCGCCAGACCACGACGGCCGCGATCTCCACCGGGTTGCCGCGCTTGTCGTTGACCTTGAGGGTATCGACGTTGTGGTTGCGTGCCCGCACGCTGACGGTCTTGCGGCCGATCCACGGCCAGGTCCAGCGCAACCCCGGCGTGCGCTCGGTGCCGACGTAGTCGCCGAACAGGGTGAGCACGCCGCCCTCGTTCGGCTGGAGCATGAAGAAGCCGCCGGCGATGAACACGATCGCGATGCCGACCGGCACGGCGAGGGTGGGCGAGCGGGCGCCCACGAGGAGAAAGATCACGCTCCCGATGAGGGCGAGCAGGATCAGCAGCATGAGAATCCCGTTGAAGGTGGTGGCGGACTTCTCGTAGGTGGCTTCGCTGCGCAGCTCGATCATGGCGGTGGCCCCGGGTTGGTTGAAGCGATATTGGAATGATATCACCGGGCCGGGCTTCCACAAGACCCGCGGCAGCTTATGCGCCGTCGTGCCGATGCCTTATGCTTCGACGACGTGGGCGATCGGTGGCCGGGCACGCGGCGCGGAAGGTCCGCCGCAGCCGCCCTCCGACCGCGGCAATTGGCGGAGAACCGAGCGAGCCATGAACGCCCGACGAGACATCCTGGAGTGGTCCGAGCGCGGACTCGTCGCGCCGCAGGACGTCCAGAACGCGCTTCGCGTCGGCGGCGCGCTGCCGGCCGCGGCGGACTGGCAGCGGTTCGTCGAGCGCCTTCTGCTCTGGCTCGGCGTGGTGCTGGTCGCGGCAGGCGTCGGGTTCTTCGTTGCCTACAACTGGCAGGACCTGGGCCGCTTCGAGAAGCTCGCGCTCGTCCAGGGCCTCGTGGTCGCCGCGCTCGCGGTCTTCGGCTGGAAGGGGCTCGACCACCCGTTGGGAAAGGCCGCGCTCTTCGGGGCGGCGCTGCTCGTCGGCGCGCTGCTCGCCCTCGTCGGCCAGATCTACCAGACCGGCGCGGACACCTTCGAGCTGTTTGCCGCCTGGGGCCTCGCCATCGTTCCCTGGGCGCTCGTCGCGCGCATCGCGCCCCTGTGGGTGCTCTGGCTCGGCATCGCCAACCTGGCGATCGTGCTGTACTACTCCACCTTCCACGGCCTGTTCGGCCTCCTCTTCGGGCCGGAGCGGCTGCTCTGGGCGCTGTTCGCGTTCAACACGGCGGCACTCGTTCTTTGGGAATCCCTGGCGGCGGCCGGCATCCGCTGGCTGGTGGGCCGGTGGGCCCCGCGCCTGCTCGCGCTCGTTTCGGGTGGGCTGGGGACCGCGCTCGCGATCTGGGACCTGGTCGACGGGCGCACGACCTCAGGCTGGGGGGTGCCTCTTTGGCTCGTCTGGCTGGGCGCTGCGTACCTCGTCTACCGTCGTTGGCGGCGCGACCTGTTCGTGCTGGCCGGCGGCGTGTCCTCGGTGGTCGTCGTGGTGGCCACGTTCCTGCTCGAGCACATGGGGCTCGACGACTACGGCGGCTTCCTGGTCGTCGCGCTCATGGTCATCGCCCTGTCGGCGGTCGGTACTCGCTGGCTTCACGCCGTCGCAGCGGAGACGGACCAATGACCTCCGACGATAGACTCGCGACCTGGGCGCGGCTTGCGGCGGCCGGCCTCGTGCAGGGCGAGCCGCC
>Ga0208980_10002504_pt1 | contig 11108 bp, 8 predicted proteins | sample WetSurMetagenome_3_FD_187993 | JGI IMG/M metagenome (GOLD analysis project Ga0208980, IMG submission 187993) | Wetland microbial communities from Twitchell Island in the Sacramento Delta, sample from surface sediment Aug2011 Site A1 Bulk (version 2) | ecosystem: Environmental > Aquatic > Marine...
ACTCGCGACCGTCGCCCAGGCCGTAGCGCATCCGCAGGACCATGGTCTCGCGTTCGGGGAGGGTCCGAAGGGCGGCCTCGATCTGCTCGCGGAGGTTGATGTGGATGACGGTGTCGGGGGGCGAGGGGAAGGACTTGTCCTCGAGCAGGTCGCCCAGGGCCCCTTCGCCGTTCTCGCCGAGGGGCGTTTCGATGGAAACGGGGTCTTGCGAGCTGTACATCATCTCCAGGACCTTGTTGACCGGCAGGTTCATCTTCTGGGCCAGGTCCTCGGGCGAGGGGGCCTTGCCGCTCTCCTGGACGGAGACCTGCGAGATCTTCTTGAGCCGGTGGATGGTCTCGGTCAGGTGGACGGGAATGCGGATCGTCCGGCCCTGGTCGGCGATGGCCCGGGTGATCGACTGGCGGATCCACCAGGTCGCGTAGGTCGAGAACTTGTGGCCGCGCCGGTAGTCGAATTTCTCGGCGGCCCGCATCAGGCCGATGTTGCCTTCCTGGATGAGGTCGAGGAGCTGCAGGCCGCGGCCCTGGTACTTCTTGGCGATGGACACGACCAGCCGCAGGTTGGCCGAAACGAGATCGCTCTTGGCCCGCTCCCGGGTCCGGCGGCCGGACTGGATGGCCTGCAGGATGGACCGGTTGTCCAGGCGGGCCCGTTTGGAGAGCTTCTTGAGAGTCTCCTTCAGGCGGAGCTGGACGGCTTGGACGGTCCGGTCCTGGTACTCCGGCTTGACCTCGAGCTCGCGGGCCAGGCGGACGATCCGCACGGCCAGCCGGCCGCGGGCGAAGCGGTTCCTGACGAGAGGCCGGACCTTCATGAGCCGCCCGCTGAGGGCCTTGATCCTGTGGATCCGGTCGAGAACCTCGCGCCGGCGGTCTTCGAGGCTGTCCTCGGTGAAGTTGTCCTCGGCCATGTTGAAGTGCTTGACGAACGCCTCGGGGGTCTTCTTGAGCAGGGCCTCGAGCGAGGCGAGCTCGTCGAGCGTAAAGGGCGTCCTGGCCAGGGCCTTGAGGATGGCCTTCTCGCCGCGCTCCATGCGCCGGGCCAGGCTGATCTCCTGCTCCCTCGACAGGAGCAGGATGCTGCCCATTTCCCGGAGGTAGATCTTGACCAGGTCCGCGGTCTGTTCGATGTCCTCGGGGGAGTGCAGGCCCTTGCCGTGCCCGTTGCCGTTCTTGGGCTCGCCGAGGCGAGGACCGATGGGGGTGGCATCGGAGCTGGCGAAGACCTCTTCCTCGTCCCCGAACAGCTTGCCGCCGGGCGTGCCCGGGAGGAGCTGCAGGAGCTCTTCGTTGTTCTTATATTTGTATTCGGTCGCCATGTTCATCTCCCTTGACTATATCATTCATATAGGAAAACTACATTCGCCGGCTTTTCGTTTCTTTCGATCGGCCTTTCGTTCATTTCCCAACCCTTGACTCCGGTTCTATTAAACGGGGTTGAGGGCGAAACCGTTTCACCCTCTTGGGGCGGGGCCGCCGGATAAGAAGCGCGGAGAATACCCGCTCCAGTCCCGGTTGTCAAGAAAAATCTTTACAATTGCCTTTTTTACTCCGTCCGGGCCCGCCGGATCCGGCTTTCCCTCCCTGGGAATCGGCCTGTTCCTGGCTTGGGTCATCGTTTCTCCCCGGACACGACATCTATACATCAAGATTCGTGCCAGGAATGGACGCCGACGGATATGGGAGGGGGGGCCGCGGCCCGCCGCCGAAGTGTCTTAATTTGAGGACAACGGGCTGACTGGCCTAGTAACAGACGACGCCGTGCTTCTCGAAGTACTTCTGATGGTGCTCCTCGGCTTTATAAAAGGCCGACGCGGGGACGAGCTCGGTGGCCAGCCTCTTCTTGAATTTGCCCGAGCGCTCGAGTTCATCCATGATCTTCCGGGCCGTCTCCTTTTGCGCTTCGCTGTGGGTGAAGATGGCCGAGCGGTATTGGGACCCGTGGTCGGGGCCTTGCTTGTTGACCTGGGTCGGATCGTGGATGGAGAAGAAGTGGCGGACGAGGTCGGCATAGCTCACCTTGGCGGGATCGAAGGTCACCTGGACGGCCTCGGCGTGACCGGTCTTGTCAGAGCAGACCTCCTCATAGGTCGGGGCGACGGTCGTGCCTCCTGTGTAGCCGACGACCGTGGATAAGACCCCCGGCTGCTTGCCCATTTTGTATTCGACGCCCCAGAAGCAGCCGGCGGCGAAGGTGGCGGTCTCCGTCGCGGACGTCTCCGTCCGCGGCGCCGGCGCGCCGGCGGCCGCCTCGGGACGGAATTCCATGGCTGCCGAGTTGATGCAAAAGTGGAGGAACGTCGGCTCGGGGCCGTCGTCGAAGACGTGGCCCAGGTGGGCGCCGCAAGTCGCGCAGCGGACCTCGATCCGCTTGACGAGCAGGGAATAGTCGTCGCGGTATTCGATGTTCTTCTCGTCGACGGGCGTCGTGAAGCTGGGCCAGCCCGTGCCGTGCTCGTATTTTGTCTCCGAGCGGAACAGGGGAGCCCCGCAGCCGGCGCAGACGTAGACCCCTTTGTCCCAGAAGTCGTTGAACTTCCCGGTGAACGGCCGCTCGGTGCCGCACTTGCGCATGACGTCGAACTGCTCCGGCGTCAGGGCCGTCTTCCATTCCTTTTCCGTCTTCTTGAGCTTGGGCGACATGTCCTGTCCTTCCCGGGCGTAGATGTCCGGCCGGGGCGACTCGCGCTCGATCAGGGCGTTCAGGCCTTTCCATCCCGCCAGACCCAGTATGGTCGCCAGGGCGAGGACGGCGATCTTGATCCTGATCGGCACTTGAGCCTCCCGTTCGAATTAATCCTACTAAAATAGTATACATTAGGGCGGGAAAAAATCAAGACAGGCGTCGGGAGAGCAGTGCCAATTACCGGCCCTAAAATTTCCAATAATGGACACTTTCTGATTGACAAGGGAGGAATCCCGGTCCTATAATGAACTCGCTGGCTGGAGAGGGATCCTCCTTAGCCCCGCTTCCTTTTCCTTTGAAACCTTGGCGCCTCGCCAGCCAGCCTTCTGATTCCCTCCCGAAGAGGCTGGTTCAAGGCGCCGTTTTCGAAAGATCCGCAGGCAGGCGCCGGGAAACCACTTCGCGTCAACGCTTGAAAACGGTTCGCGTCCGGCGGATCGCTATTTCTTCTCGGGTTCCTTCTTCTCGACCTTCTCGGCCGGCTGGAGGTCCTTGGCCCGTTCCTTGAGGTAGTCCTTGAGCTTGAGGTAGGACACGCCGTCCGTGTACCAGGCCGGGGCCGGCTTGCCCATCAAGGCGTGGTCGAAGAACTCCTTCATGCGGACCGTGTAGTCCTTCTGGTTGGCCGGCTTTTGCAAGCCGTGGTTCTCGCCGACGTACTGGAGCATGATGACCGGCTTCTTCAGCCGCCGCAGGGTGTTGTAATACTCGATGCCCTGGTTCCAGTCGACCGCTCCGTCCTTGTCGTTGTGGAGGATGATGAGCGGCGTCTTGACCCGGTCGGCGTAGTAGACGGGCGAGTTGCGCTGATAGGCTTCGAGGTTGTCCCAGTAGCCGCCCTTGAAGCGGCCCTGGCTCGACTCGAAAATGGGCTGGTTGGCCGAGCCGGAGTTGAAGTAGATGGAGCTATACATGCTGATCATGTTGGTCAGCGGTGCCCCGGCCACGGCCGCGGCGAAATCGGCCTGGGTGATGAGGAAGGCCGTCTGGTAGCCGCCCCAGGAATGGCCCTGGAGGCCGACCTTGGCCCGGTCGACGACGCCCGCGGCCACGGCCGCGTCGAGGGCCGGCAGCACGCACCAGGCCGCCGACATGCCGGGGTCGTTGATCTTGTAGGTGATGTCGGGGAAGAGGACGGCGTAGCCGTTGCTCGTGTAGACGGACTTGTTGAAGCCGTTGGCCGAGGGCTGGGCGTAGCGGTTGAGCTGCTGGGACATCTTCTCGTAGTAGTAGACGATCGTCGGGTAGCGTTTGCCCTTCTCGTAGTTGGCGGGCAGGAAGAGCGCCGCTTGGAGCGGCTTGTCCATCCCGCTCTTGGGGTCCATCTTATAGTCGAGGAGCATCACGCCGCTTGACCAGAGGAAGTCCTTCTGCTGAGGATTGGCCTCGGTCAGCCGCTTCCCGTCCTTCAGGAGAGGGCCGGCCGCGTAGTAGTCAGGGTAGTCCTTATACGTGTCCCGGGTGTAGACGAAGACTTCGGCTTTCTTGGCCTTGGCCAGGCCGCCGAAGCCGGCGTCGTCCCAGAGAAGCGTAGCCGGCGGCTTGCCTTTCTCGAGACGGGCGATCCCGGCCTTCTTTGTCCATTCGCCGTAGACGGCGAAATACTGGGGCCGGTCGAGGTCGACGGCCTTCTCTTCAGGATCGATCCGCACGCGGCGGTAGCGGAGCTTGTCCTTGGCCCCGTTGACGGTCAGGTTGACCGCCTTGCCGCCGCCGCCGACCGGCACGCTCCAGATGTCCCAGCCGTCCGAGAGGAGCACGCTCAGCCCGTCCAGGGTCGAACCAACCGGGTAATCCGGCGGCTTGACGACATTGACGTCACTGTCCTCGTTGACGAACGAGGCCGGGACATCCTTGGTGATGTTGACGGACTTCCCGGTCGCCATGTCGAACGTGAAGTAGTGACCGTCGTCGTAGTAGAGGAAATGCGTCCCGTCGAAGAGCGTCATGAACATGTAGCGGCATTTCGTCAGGGCCGGTGTCCGTTTCCCGGTTTTCAGGTCGATGACGTAGACATCCGAATAATTCCGGCCGTCGAGGTTCGAGTCGAGCTCGTAGGCCCGGATGTCCTCTCCGACGGCGAAGCGCTGCTTGGGCCCGGTCGACACGTCACGAAGCTCGTCGTCGGCCAGGCGGATGAACTTGTTCTCAGCAACCCGGTATTCGGCGAGATAGCTGTAGCTCTTGTCGGACTGCTCCTGGACCTGCTGCTCCGACTGGAGCCGCTTGTCCAGGCCGTGCCAGATGACCAGGTCGGGGATGTCCTCGTCGGCGAGCTCCTCGCTCTTCTGCGCCGGCCCGGTCGGCGCGGCCACCCCGGCCGGGGCCGCGGCGTCCCCGGGCTTGGCCTCGCCCGTGTCTTTTTTATCCGCGTCCTTCTTCTTCTTGGCCTCATGGATGCCGAAGAGGACGGCATCGAAACTGTCCGTCCAGGCCGGGCTCCGGTCGGGGCTCACGGTCATCCCTTCGGGGAACGACTTGTCGACGGCCGGGTCGTAAACGGTCTTCCGCGGTCCCTTGGGGTCGGGAAAGCCGCTGAAAGCGACCACGCTCCAGAGCTTGTCCTCGTAGGCCTTGTCCTCCTTGCCCTTGAGGACGGCCAGGGCTTCGCCCTTTTCCGACCAGGCCAGCGACTTGTAAGAGGCCTTGTCGTTTTCGAGGGAGACGACGGCGCCGGAGGCCATGTCCCGGAGCTGGAGGCCGTTGCCGGCCTGGCCCTGGGCGTCGATGAGCAGGGCCAGGCGCGCGCCGCCCTTGTCGAACGCGTATTCCGCGACGTTGCCGATGTTGATCTCTTTTTTCGTGGCCAGCTCGCGCACGAGGAGGTCGGACCCGGTCCACTTGTCCTTCTCCTTGTCCTGGGCTTCGGGCGCGTAGCGATGGAGGGCCAGGAAGCCGGGGTTGTCCCCCGAGAAGGCCAGGCCGCGGACCTTCTCGAATTCGGTCTTTTCGCCCGTGGCCAGGTCGACGAGGACCGCCGTCGTCTGGACCCTTTTCTTGTCCTTCCGCAGGGACTTCGCCTCCTTGGCCCCGGGATAGGACAGGAAGGCGGCCCACTTGGAGTCGGCCGAGAAGCCCGTCCTCAGGCCGCCGCCGAAGCGCGGCGCCTCGCCGATCGGGAAGCGATGCTCCTTCGTCCCGGCGACCTGCTTCAGGACGATCTCGCTCTCGCCCTCGAGAGGGCTGAGGCGGTACATGAACCAGCTCCCGTCGGGGGACAGCTCGGCCGCGCCGATGGACTTCCAGGCCAGGATGTCCTGGAGAGCGATCGGCTTGGGCGCGGCGGGCGGGGCCGGCGGGGCGGGGGCCGCCGGGGCGGCGGGCTTGTCTTGGGCGGCCGCGACCTCCGCGACGACCGGGCCGGCGGCGCCGGCGAGCAGGACGGCGATGAGGAGGAAGGGGAGGACGAGAGAGCGGGATCTGGTCATGGTTTTGTTCCTTGTCGTTCCTTTCGTCTCTTTTCCTGATACATCAGGAAGTCGGCGTGGGCCAAAAAATCTTCGAGCTGCTGGTATTTCTGCGGATCGATGCGGACGAGACCCATGCTGATGGACAGGCGCAGGCGCGGGTGGTCCTTGATCCGGTAGGCTTGGACGGTCTCCTCGATCCGGGCGTACAGGGCTCGTTCGCCCAGGCTTTTCGAGCGCATGGCCAGGACGGCGAACTCGTCCCCGCCGATGCGGCCGATGACGTCGGACTCGCGCAGGGTCGTCCGCAGGATCGCGGCCACGCCCTGGAGGAGCAGGTCGCCGACCGCGTGGCCGTAGGTGTCGTTGACCTCTTTGAGGTTGTCGATATCGAGAAAGACGAGGTAGTTGTCCTTCTTGAGCCGTTTCGCGATCTTCATCTGCTGGAGCCCGAAGGAGAAGAATCCCCGGCGGTTGTTGAGCCCGGTCAGATGGTCCGACTGCGACAGGCCCTCGAGCTTCTCGTTCGTCAGCTGGAGCTTGCGGAGGGTGAGCTCCAGCCTCCTCTCGGCCGTCTTCCGCTCGGTGATGTCGATCAGGATGCCGTCGAAGTGGTCGATCGAGCCGTTGGGTCCCTTGATGCTCCGGCAGTAATCGCGGGCCCAGAACTTCCGGCCGTCGGCGCGGCGGAGCTCGAACTCCCGGAAATCCGTGGATTTCGCGGACAGCAGGACGACATGCTTGTCCCGGTCCTCGGCATGGACGTAAAAATCCTTGACCCGGCACTCGAACAGGGGCCGCGGCCTCTTGAACCCGAGCATCCGGGCCAGGGCGGAGTTGGCCTCGACGAAGCGGCCGTCGGGGGTCGTGCGATAGACGCCGACGGGGAGCTGCTCGACGAGAGCCTTGTAACGGTCTTCGGCGGACCGGTCCTTCGAGGCGTCCGGGCGGGACGCCAGCCCGAGGCTGGCTCTTGACGGCTTCTTCGGCGCAAATGGACACATGTGCGTCCATATTTAACAAAGAGCCTCGTTCTTGTCAAAGCCGGCGCACGAGGGCGTGACAGGGGAAAGCGAAAGGAGTAGGAATGGAGGCGGGGGAGGCGCCTAAACGCCCCCTGTCGTACCGGCGTAATCTCGATGGACGGAGGGACGAGGCCAGCAGTGGACGAACGAGAGATCATCGAAGGCTGCCTGAGGGGGAGCGCCGCGTCCAACCGGGCGATGGTCGAGACCTACGGGACCCTGGTCCTATCCGTCGCCCTGAACGTCATCGGCAACCGGCAGGACGCCGAGGATGTCTGCCAGGAGACCTTCCTCCAGGTCTTCCGGCGCCTCGACCGCTACGACCGGGAGAGGAGCTTCAAGACCTGGCTCCTGACCATCGCCTACAGGAGATCGCTCGACATGCTCAGGAAAAAGAGGCGCTTCACGGAGTTTTCGGCGCGGGCCCGGTTCGACCCGGCCGTCATGGAGAGGGGAGGGGCCGTCGATCCGGCCGACCCCGCGCCCTTGCCCTCGAAGCTGCTCGAGACCCTATCGCCGCGGGAACGGACGGCGCTCTGCCTTTGGGCCAACGAAGGCTACACGGCCAAGGACATTTCCGAGGTGCTGGCCTGCTCGTCCTCGACGGCCCGGGTCTATCTGTTCAACGCCCGCCGGAAGATCAAAGCCCTGCTGGAGAACGACCATGGACTTCTGCAAAACGGTTGAGCTGCTCTACGCCGCGCTGCCCCTGCGGCCCTTCCGGGACTGGCTGATCCGGATCCATATGGACCGTTGCCCGGGCTGCCAGGAACGGCTTCTCAGCCGCGAGGAAGCGCGGGGCCTGCTCGTCCGGCCCGACCAGACGGGGGACGTGGAAGCCCTTTGGCGGCGGATCTCCGATGAAGCCTGCCGCCTCGCCCCGTCCCCGAAAGCCAAGGGGAGCGGCGGGCGCCTGGCCTGGCAGTGGGCGGCCGTCGCGGCGATGGCCATGGTCGTGGCCCTGGCGGGCTTCTGGCTTCTCCGCGAAGCCGCAAACCCGGGCTTCGAGGCTCGCGCGGCCGCGCCGGCCGACCGCTTCGAGATCGCCTCCATCCAGGTGGGCGGCGTCCCCGCCCAGACGTTCGTTTATCAGCCCCAGGGGACGGACACCGTCTTCGTCTGGGCTCAAAAAACTCCGTGAAGGGGGAAGATCATGAGAAACGCAATGGGCCGCAAGTTCTGGGGAGGGCTTCTGACCCTTCTCGTTGTCGCCGCGCTCGCGTGCGGGAAGAAGCCCCAGGCGCCGGCGGCCGATGAAAAAGCGGGCCCGGAAGCCGCGGCCGGAGCCGTTGCCGGTCCGGCCGCCAGCCTCACGGCCTCCGCCTTCGAGCTGAAGATGAGGATCCTGCAGGGCGGCCGCGAGAAGCCCGCCATCCCCAACCGTCCCGTGACCTCGTCGTACCTCGAATTCCTGACGTTCGCCAATTTCGAGGACGAGGAGAACGTGGCCACCGACGAGCGGATCAAGAAGGTCTTCAATCTCACCGACATCGACCTCTTGACCGAAACGACCCTGGTCTGGGAAAAAGGGAAGACCGACAAGGCCTTCCACATGTTCCGGATCAACGGCGGGGCCTATCTGGTCATGGTCACGCCGGGCCGCCTGCCCGAACGCAACCAGTTCCGCATCGAAGTCTACGAGCAGAGCGGCGACGAGCTGAAGACGAGCCTTCTGAACACGGAGTTCTCGCTGCCGGACAAGAGCTCTGCGGTCTTCGGTTTCGAGGACAGCAAGCTCAAGTCCTATTTCATCACGCTGAAGGTCGCCCGCTGGCTCGGGGAGCCGGCTGCGGCCGGCGCCGTCGGCGGGGTCGCCGGAGGGATCCTCAAACCGTCGGCGGTCGAAAAGGTCAAGCCGCCCAAGCTCATCATAGAGGTCAAGCCGACCTACCCGGAGGAAGCCAAGAAGTCCGGAGCCGAAGGCGTCGTCATCCTGGAGGCGACGACCGACACCTACGGCCGCATCGCCGCTGTCAAGGTCCTCCGGGGCGACCCGCTGCTCGCCCCAGCGGCCGTCGAGGCCCTCGAGCAGTGGGTCTTTGAGCCCATGGTCATCAACGGCAAGCCGAGGCCGGTCGTCTTCACGGTGACCATGCGGTTCACGCTGGATGACAAGAACCAACCGGAGGTCAGCGGCGCCGTCGCCGGCGTTGTCGGAGGGGTCGAAGGCGGTGTCGAGGGCGGGGTGGCCGGAGGCGTGGCGGGCGGGATTGCGGGGAGCGAGGACCAGAAGCGGTTCGAGGGGGACGCCGTCCGGGCGGTCGGGGATATCCAGCCGCCCAAGCTCATCAAGCAGGTCGCCCCGGTCTATCCGGAAGAGGCCCGCAAGGCCGGCGTCGAAGGCGTCGTCATCCTCGAAGCCAAGGCCGACGAACAGGGGAACGTCGTCGATGCCCGCATCCTCCGCTCCGTCGACCCTCTGGATAACGCGGCCCTGGCCGCGGTCAGGCAGTGGAAGTACGAGCCCCTGGTCATCGCCGGCAAAGCCCGCAAAGTCCTTTTCACTGTGACGGTCCGCTTCACTCTCAAGGACGGCGAGAAGGCCAAAATGCTCGAGAAATTCGCCGCCGGGGCGGTCAAAGCCGAGGGGGCCATCGAGCCGCCGAAGCTCGTCGAGGAGGTCGTTCCGGTCTACCCCGAGGCCGCCCGGGTCGCCGGGGTTCAGGGGGTCGTCATCCTCAGCGTCAGAACCGATGCAACGGGCAAGGTCGCGGATACGATCGTCCTGCGCTCGATCCCGCTCCTCGATCAGGCGGCCATCGACGCCGTCCGGCAGTGGGTCTACGAGCCGAAGGTCATCGGCGGCCAGACCGTCTCCGTCGTTTTCACCGTGACGGTGCGCTTCGTGCTGAAATGAGGGGCCGGCCTATTTCAGGCCCATGATCCAGGCTTCGAGGACCTTCAGGTCCCCGGCCGGCAGGACCTTGCCGAGCGGCATCGGCTTGCCGGCGATGCCTTCCTCGCCCCGGACCTTCTTCAGAAGATAGCTGGCCCCCGGATCATTGGTGTTGACGATGAGAAGGTCCGGAACCCCGGCGCTCGGAGCGTCGATGATGGCCGCCACCTTGCTGGGGATGAGGCTCAATCCCCGGGGGGGCTTCGAGCCCGTATGACAGCGGACGCAGTGGTTCTTGAAGACGGTTTGGACATCGGCCGGGACGCCCGCCGCGGCCTTTACGCCCGACTGGGCGAGGGCCGTCCCCCAAACCAAACCGATCGAGAACAGGATCGCCAGAAGGAACGCTTTTTTCACGCTGAGACTCCTTATCTCATCTTCGAATAATCGTACTCGGACCCCAGCAGGCTGTGGGGGATCAGGAAGGCGAGCAGGGTGACGAGCGAGGCCGCGATGACGAACGGCCGGGCCGGTTTCCCCTTGCGGCCCGCGGCGAACGCCACGACCCAGAAGAGAAAGGCGATGAGCGTCTTGTTGTCCGTGAGATCCGAGCCGAGCGGGAATCCGGCCCAGGTGACGCCGAAGGCGAACTTCTGCATGAGCGGGCCGAGGACGAATCCGCCCAGGAAAAGCAGGGCGACCGTCCAGATGACGAAACGGCGCGGGTTCCGCTTCTTGTCGAGCGCGGCCAATCCCGACGCGGTCGCGAAGAGCATCCCGCTGAACATCACCAGGACGTGGGGGATGAGGATCCAGATGGGCACGGGGTCCTTGAACCTCAGGATGGCCGGGTTCTCGCCGGTCAGCGTTTTCGATTCCCCGTTCCCGGTCAGGACGACCTTGTAGGCGAGCTTGCCGGCCGCGGGCTGCCGCGGCAGCCGAAACGGCGCAGCCGAGCGAACCGATGGTACGCGTGCCGGCCAGCCTGGTCGACGAGCTGCTGCGCCTGGTGGGCGAGACGATCATCTCGACCGGCCAGGTGCGCGAGCGGCTGCAGCGGCTGCAGCGGCAGAACAAGGCCATCCGCGCCCAGAACTCGGCATTCCTGCACCTGGCCGGCGAGCTCGAGGAGCTGGTCGACCTGCGCGGCGC
>Ga0208980_10002505_pt1 | contig 11106 bp, 8 predicted proteins | sample WetSurMetagenome_3_FD_187993 | JGI IMG/M metagenome (GOLD analysis project Ga0208980, IMG submission 187993) | Wetland microbial communities from Twitchell Island in the Sacramento Delta, sample from surface sediment Aug2011 Site A1 Bulk (version 2) | ecosystem: Environmental > Aquatic > Marine...
TTGTGCTCTTCGGGATCGTCCCGGAAGTGGTTTCCCTCTTTGCCAATACGGAACTTTTCTTTGTTAATACATTGGGTATGCCATTCAACAGCGGTACTTACTTCTTCATCCTGGTGCTGGCTTCCTTGCTTGTGCTTACCCTGTTGTACACAAACTTGGACAATAAGCTTTATCCCAGGATCATCCTGGGTTTATCCGCCGTCCTGGTGCTGCTGTTCATGCTTGAAAGCAGTTCCGCAGGCAGCTTTTTCGGCCGCCTCGTCGTAGCCGGGGCCATCGTCTGGGTTTTTTATATGTGGAGGCACCGGAAATCATTGCTCAACAGCATTGTGCTCAGCATCACTTTCATCCTCATCGGTTATTCTTCCTTCTTCCTGCTCATCATCCGGTCGAATGCCAACACCCCTATCGATGAAAACAATCCTGAAAACGCCATCAGCCTGCTCTCGTACCTAAACCGGGAACAATACGGCGACTTTCCATTGGTCCACGGTCAATATTACAATGCCCCGGTCACTGACCGCAAAGACGGTAAGCCGGTATACGCCAGGGATACAAAATCAGGGAAATATATCATCTGGGATGACCGGAAGGGGACTATTCCCGTCTATGATCCGAAATATATGACCATCTTCCCGAGGATGTGGAACAACCAGGAAGACAGATACATCGAAGATTACAAAAACTGGGCAGGGATAAGGAATGATCCGGACAACAAACATATTCCGACCTTTAGTGAAAACCTGAGGTATTTCATCCGTTACCAGATCAATCACATGTACTGGAGATATTTCTTCTGGAATTTTGTGGGAAGGCAGAATGACAACCAGGGCATGTATGCCGATCTCTTAAACGGGAACTGGATCAGCGGGATCAAATTCATCGATGAGATGCGCCTGGGGCCGCAGGATATCCCTGCAAGCATGGAGAACAAGGCCCGCAACACTTACTTTTTCCTCCCCCTGATCTTTGGCATCCTCGGCCTTTATTACCATTTCAAGAAGAATTATAAAGATGGGGTCGTCGTAGCCCTTATATTCATTATGACCGGGCTGGCTATTACGGTCTATCTCAACCAGCATTCCCCGCAGCCACGTGAAAGGGACTATGCCTATGCCGCCTCTTTCTATGCTTTTACGATATGGATCGGTCTGAGTGTGATGTGGCTCTTCGAGGTGCTGTCGAAGAAACTGGCGCCCCGCATGGCTGCCATTTTCTCCTCCGGCCTTATATTCCTGCTTGTCCCGGTGATCATGGGCGCCCAGGGCTGGGATGACCATAACAGGTCGGGACGATATACCGCACTGGAAATCGCGAAAAATTACCTGAATTCCTGTGCTCCCAATGCAGTGCTTTTTACCAACGGCGACAATGATACTTTCCCCTTATGGTATGCCCAGGAAGTAGAAGGCATCCGCACCGACGTGCGGGTTTGCAACCTCAGCCTATTGAATACCGACTGGTATATCGACCAGATGGTGCGGAAAGCCTATGATTCAGACCCGCTGCCATTCAGCCTGCCACGTGAACTGTACAAAAATGGCTCACACGATGTCACTTTCCTGGTAGAACAGGAGAATATCAAGGATTACGTGGAGGTCAAGGATCTCTTTGACCTCATCAAAAAGGATGAGAAACGGTTGCAGATCAGTACCAGCAGCGGGCGGGTAGATTATTTCCCCACGAAGAAATTCAAGATCACGGTAGATCCGGCGGTAGTGCTCAGGACAGGTACTATCGCCCCTGAGGAGGCCGGACAGATCGCGAACCTGGAATGGACCCTCAACCGCTCGGCGGTGACCAAGAACTACCTGATGATGTTGGACCTGCTGGCGCACAACAACTGGGAACGCCCGGTCTACTATGTTTCAACCACCGGAGATGAGGCATACATAGGATTGAAGGATTATTTCAGGCTGGAAGGATTTGCCTACCGCCTTGTGCCAATTAAACGGACTACAGCCGAAAAGGAACAGCCGGGGATTGTCAACACCGATGTGATGTTCGATAATATGATGAACAAATTCACTTTTAATATCAAAAAACCAGGATTCCTGATCAGCGATGACATCAACAGGATGAGCGTCACCATGCGAAATGCCTATGGCCGGCTCGTTGAAGGACTGGTGGAGGAAAATGACCTCAACCGGGCAGTCGAAGTAGCTGACAAGTCTATCGCCCAGATACCGGACAACCTCGTTCCTTACAACTATTTCAACCTCCCCGTCGCGGATGCCTATTTAAAAGCCGGACAAACGGATAAAGGGCTTGCCATACTTGAGAAGTTGCATACGATTTATTCAGAGCAGCTGGGCTACTTCTTTTCATTCCCATCGGATAAGAAGCCTTATCTCGGGATGGATATCCAGCAGGGCCTGGCGGTGATACATGCCGTCAGCCGCGCTGCCGAGCAGAACGGGCAGAAGGAGTTTGCCGCAAAGGTGAAGGAAACCCTGGATTTCTATTACAATATGTACGTCGGCGATACAAAAATGCCGTAAACCGGAATGGGGATCAAGTTACCAGAACGTGTTATAACGGGTTTTCTCAGCTGGTTTCTGCCTTCCTCCCTGCACTGGAAGGTGGATACCAAAGAGAAAACCGTTTTTCTCACGTTTGACGATGGACCAATCCCTGAACTGACGGGTGAAATCTTAGAGATCCTTCATGCCTATAATGCTAAAGCGACTTTTTTCTGTGTCGGAGAGAATGTCATGCGGAATCCCGGGCTTTTCAGGGAGATCGTCCATTCAGGTCATGCCGTGGGTAACCATTCGCATCATCATTTGAAAGGATGGGACACAGACATTAAGCGCTACATTCAAGATGTGGAGGAAGCCTCCAGGTTTATCGATTCCCGGCTTTACCGGCCTCCCTATGGCTTGATCAGCTGGCGGCAGGCCAGGATCCTTTCCAGAAGATATAAAGTGATCATGTGGTCGGTTCTGACCAGGGATTACGACCAATCAGTATCACCTGAACAATGCCTTGACATAGCCGTTAAAGGCGTTGAACCAGGTGCCATCATTGTCTTTCACGACAACCTCAAAGCCAGGGAAAAGGTGCTGTATGCCCTCCCGAGACTGCTGGAATATCTAAAGGCAGAGGGATTTGAATGCGGGATATTGACATAAATTGTCATTAGCTCGCTGCGCTCGCGTCATTTGCTCGGCGCAAGCGCCTCGCGACATTGATTGTCATTGAAAAATTCTGACCGCTGACTGCTGACTGCTGACTGCCGACTGCCGACTGCTAAAGCACCTTCTTTATCGAATACAACGGTTTCTTATTCTGGACCATATAAATCCGGCTGAGGTATTCACCGATTACGCCCAGTGATAACAGGATCAAACTGGTAGAAAACAGGATCGCTACAATGAGGGAAGTGTATCCGAGCGGGACATTGAGGAAAATCTTCTTGGCAATGAAATAGATCGAGAGGATGAAGAAGAATGCCGAGGAGATCAAACCGCCGTAAACCATCAGTTTCAGAGGGATATTCGTGTAATAGATGGTGATATTTGCGAGAAGTCCCCAGATCTTGCGGGTACTGTATGTGGTGGATTTATATTTCCTGGCATGGTGCTCAACCCGGGCAAGTGCGATATAATCAGTGTACCAGTGCAGGATTTCGTCGATAAAGACAAAATTCTGATGGTTGTCGATGATCTTTTTCGTGATATTGGAAGATATCAGTCGGAACGAAGATCCCTGTTCGGGCCTTCCGATGATGGAAGAAAACCTTTTGAAAAACCTGCTGCCGAGCTTTCTGAAAAACGGATACCTGGATTTTCCATAAATGCCGTAAACCAATTCCGCGTCGGTTTCCTCCAATCGGTTGATCAGTTTTGGGATCTCTTCCGGCGGGCATTGCAGGTCATCATCGAGGGTGATGACGAAATCGCCTTTGGCAAATTGAAAACCACAAAAAGTGGCACTGTGCTGTCCGAAGTTCTTGGCCAGCCTGATCACGGTTATAATTTCCGGATTCTCTCTCTTCAGCGATTTAAGGATTTCCCAGCTTCCATCGGCGCTGCCGTCATCGACAAATATCAATTCATACGCTTTCTTTGTGCTATCCATAACCGGTAGCAAGCGGTCACGCAGTTCCCGCAGGGAAGCTTCACTGTTGAAGACCGGCACGACGATCGAATAATATGGCTTGCTCAAATCCGGGAAATTTGAGCAAAGTTATAAATAATTAATTTCCGGAAGATTGGATTACAAATCTTGCGTATGTATCTATAATATTGCGATTTCTGCCAACTGCAGGATTATTTATTGCATTTTTCGCAAAACATCAGGCCTGATGCTGAGAACCACCGTAGAATATGTAAAATAAGAGGAAATCTGGGGATTAATCCTTTAAAAATCCCTGACCGGAAGCTCACGGGAAGATTTTCCATGAACAATCCCCCGTGAGGTGTTGTAACTTTGTATAAGCAGAGAACTGAAAATGGTTATAAAAAGTGATCCAAAAGCCCAGGCGGACAGAGAAAGAGATGCCATCCGTATTTTCATGAAGAACCTTGGGCATCGTTATCCGGATCCCGACTTTGAAAGTGATGCGTGCACTTTTTCCCTGGGAGATGCCGGTTTTCTCTTTTCCACCGATGAGTTTTCAGCAGAAGATAATTTCAGGAGCCACCATCCTGCGACACTCGGATGGAATATGGCAGCTGCCACGATGAGCGATATTCTCGCCGCCGGCGGTATTCCCTTGTTTTACGGCCATTCGGTCACGATCCAGTATGATTGGGACAGCCGTTTCATCGGGGATTTCAGCAATGGCATCGGACGTTGCCTGGAAGCAGCAGGGGCATCATTCCTGGGAGGGGACCTGGGTATGGCTGATAAATGGAAATACACCGGCATTGCCATCGGGAAAAAGATGGCAGACCTGAGCCGCAGAGGCGCAAAAGAAGGAGACATCATCTATATGACCGGCAACGTGGGGGCCGGCAACCTGGAAGCAGCACTTCTGCTCTATTCTGACATCAAATTGCTGAAACCCCTGCTGGACAGGGTGAATGTCAGCTTCCCGCTCAGGATGAGGGAAGCCGGCCTGGTCAGAAAATATGCCAACTGTTGCATCGACAGCAGCGATGGCCTTTTCAGGGCATTGCAGGACCTTTCCAGGATCAGCAGGACAGGATTCAGGATAGACCATGTACCTTACAACCCACACGGGAAAACGGCCTGCAGGCTCCTCGGAAAGCCAGAAGAAATTCTCTTCCTCGGGGAATGCGGCGAATATGAATTAGTGTTCACCATATCCCCTGATACAGCGGCAGCATTTCTGTCGGAAATGCATGCGCAGAACCTCGCTTTTACCAAACTCGGTGTCATCACCGCGGATGATAAGAAACTGCTCATGGATGGTGCTAAATCCCTCGATCTTACACGATATTCCCTTTATGCCAGGAATTTTAACGATGTAAGTCACTATATCAGTGAAGTCATTCAATTTATTAAAGATGGATCAGACTGACGAAAATGGAAATATGACATCAGGTCCGGATAAGATCCTTGTCACGGGGGCGACGGGATTTATAGGGGGGCATGTGGTTCGCTATTTTGCAAGCCAGGGGTTTGATGTAAGATGTCTTATTAGACCGGGAAGCAATATCAGTTTTATTAAAGATTTGCCTGTAAGGTTCCTGGAGGGAGATATCACTGATCCATTCAGCCTGGAGAACGCGATGCAGGATATTGATGCTATAGTGCATACCGCAGGCAAAGTCGATGATTGGGGAAGCTATGATGAGTTTTACAGGGTCAATGTTAACGGGACTTTGAATGTGCTCCGGGCTGCTGTCAGCCAGTCAATAAAAAAGGTCATTATTACCGGTTCCGTTTCCAGCTACGGCGAGGAGCATCATCCGGAGATGAAGTCTGAAACATCTCCTTATCATTCACATTATCCTTATTTCCTCGATAAATGGCTTCCCAACGGAATGAACCATTACCGGGATACAAAGGCTATTAGTACCCAAAAGGCAGAGGAATTTGCCGGGGACCATCAGTTAGATGTGATAGTTATTGAACCGGTCTGGGTGTATGGGGAAAATGAATTCAGCAGCGGGTTCTATGAATACATGAAATCGGTGAAATCAGGAATCCCGCTGATGCTGGGACGAAAGTCTAACAATTTTCATGTCGTTTATGCCGGGGACCTCGCCAGGGCTTATTATGTTGCTTACCAAAGCGGTCTCAAAGGGTTCCACCGGTTTATCATAGGCAACAGGATGCCGGAAAATATGCTCAGCATTTACCGGATGTTTTGCAAAGAAGCCGGCCTGCGCAAACCGCGCCTTCTTCCAAAATCCATCACTTATCCTATTGCTCTTATAATGGAGATCTGCAGCCATGCCATTGGCGCTAAAAAGCCTCCTTTGCTTACCAGGGCTAGAGTGAATATGTTTTATGACAGCATCGGTTATGATACTACTAAAGCAAAAGAAATACTGCAATTTGAGGCATTGACGCCGTTGGACGTGGGGATCAGCAAAACAGTTAAATGGTACAGGGAAAATAACCATCTATAAAACTAAAATCATGAAAAGCACCAACACCATCAGGGGACGGCAACGGGCAAGGCTCGAGCTCTGGATTAAATTACGGGTCTTTTTTTATTTCACCGGCCTCCTCATAAAAGGTGAGCTGAAGGGCCGCCTGTATTTCAGAGTGCTGAAAAGATTGCTCTTCTTCCTGTCGAAGATGAACCTCAACAAGTTCATCAGGACCTCCAGGGGGGTAAAAATCAACCTGTACGTTCCGGCATTTCCTACCAAAGCCTTTTTCCAGGCCTGCAGGAAAGTGATGGAATTTGAGGAAAAGATGCCGTCCATTACGGTCCTCATGTCGGTCACCTCAGCCTGCAGGTATGATTGCGAACATTGTTACCAGAAACTCGATAAAGGCAAGGATGTCGATATCAGTCTACTGGTAGGCATTGCAAAACAACTGCAGGACAAAGGAGTCGCATTCTTCAACATCGAAGGTGGGGAGCCATTTTTGCAGTACGACAGGTTAAAGTTGCTGTGTGAAGCCATTGACGAGCGTTCTGAAATCCTCATCAACTCCACGGGCGATGGGATGACCTATGAGCGGCTCATGGAACTGAAAAAGAGGGGCAACTTCCTGGGGATTATGTTTTCCCTGCACACTTTTGAGGCTTCCCGGTTGAATGCATTCATGAAAAGTGACAAAGCCTGGAGCAACCTGGAAAATGGAATCAGCCTCTGCCATAAGGCGGGAGTCGATGTGACCTTTAATTCCTGCATCATGAAGGAAGATTATTATAACGGCAATTTTGAGAAGGTGATGGACGTGGCAAAGAATTTCGGTGGCACCATCATTCAGTTCATAAAGCCTAAGCCGGCAGGCGGATGGTTGGCTTCCGGCGCTGAAAAGTTCAGCCAGGAGGACCTGGACCACATCCGTCAAAAGATGATCGATTACAACCTTAAGAAAGAATACACGGATTATCCTTTCATTGCCCCGATGATCATCGACGAGGACCAGGAGCACTTTGGATGCACCGCCGGGGGAACAGACCGGTTCTATATCAACGCCAAAGGCGATGTTCAGCCGTGTGAATTCCTGAATATATCATTCGGAAATATTAAAGCGGAGAACTTTGAAACCATTTACAACCGGATGAGAAAAGTGTATGAAACCCCCGGGAGTTGCTGGATGTGTGAGAAGTATGCCGCCCGGATCGCTGAAATCCTGAAGGAAAGCGGGACAGGCATTCTGCCATTGCCGCCTGAGCTGGCAAAGGAGATCTATGAAAACCTTGAAAAAAGCCCGGTACCTGATTTTTATGATAAAGTTGTAAAAATGTAGTAAGATGACGATGCTGAACCATTCGAGAAAATCGCCTCCGATCGTGACTTTCCTGAGAGCTTACCTTAAGTCGATGCGGCTGTACTACTCTTTTGTGACAGGCATTGCAGGCTGGATCGGGGTTTCGTATTACCATTTCATGGCCACCACTGAAGGACCAAGGGGCACGTCGGGAATGTACCGGACCATTGAACAGCCCACCCCGGATGAAAAAAAGATCGTTATCCTTGTCATCCTGTTCCTGGCCTGGGGTATTAACCAGATTATCAACGATTACCTGGGCCGGGCAGAAGACCGGATCAACGCCCCTGAGAGGCCGATGGTTTCAGGCGAATTGAATCCCCGGTGGGCCCTGGCACTCTCCATCAGCATGCTGGTTGGCAGCCTGCTGATCACCTGGTTTTACCTGGAGCCGATTGCGGTCTACCCCCTGCTCATCGGGGTGGTCCTGAACATCCTGTATGAGTACGGCAAAGGTAAGGGCCTGCTGGGCAATATCCTGTTTGGCCTGATGATCTCCATGTGCGGCCTTTTTGGTTTTTTCGCGTCAGGGCCTATCGGGGGAAGCTTATTTACCAAGAGCCGCATCAGTGCCCTGTTCTTCATCGCCCTCATGAACGGATTAATGACGTATTATACTTATTTTAAGGATTTTGTGGGCGATAAGGCCGCCGGGAAGAATACCATCATCGTCAGGTACGGGCTCGAAAAAAACCGGTACATTGCCATTTTTGCCTCGCTGCTGCCCTCCATCCTGTTCGTCGTGGGCTATTTCGGATTCGAAGCATTTGAAATAGAGCTGAATAAGACGTTTGTAATCCTTGGAATACTGACCGTGTTCCTGCAGATATGGACCGGTTATCTGTATTATAAAAATCCCAAGGGAGAGATGACCTATTACTCCCTGGTTACCAATTTCAGGGCATGCACCTGCGGCCAGGCTGCGATCATTGCCTTGTTCAACCCCGTCCTTGGCATGATGCTCTGGCTGATTTGCTACGTGTTCGTTGGATTCCTTTTCAACCTTCATACCAACATCAAAGCCTGAAATGGAAGGAATATTCAGTCCATATCATCACGGAAATCTTCATCTCAGAAACCGAATCATCAAATCGGCTGTCTATGAAGGGAGGTGTGACCGGAATGGATTTCCTTCCGAATCCTATCTTGATTTTTATAAGACTTTGGCAATGAATGATTTGGGAGGGATCATCACCGGTTTTGCCTATATTTCAAAGGTGGGCCGGGCTATGCACCCTTTCCAGGCCGGCATTGACCATCCTGAGAAAATCAAATATTACAGGAATGTGACGGATGCTGTACACTACCATCATTGCCCGATATACCTCCAGATTGCCCATGCCGGCAGGCAGACTTTGAGAAGGGCAACGGGGGCTGCCCTGAAAGGATGCTCCTCCAAAAGATCAATCTATTTCAGGGAAAAGCCCGAAATATTACGTACGGAAGAAGTTTGCCGGATCATCACGGAATTCTCCGATGCTGCTTTTTATGCCCGGGAGGCCGGATTTGACGGGATCCAGCTGCATGCCGCCCACGGATACCTGATTCATCAGTTCCTTCTGTCGGCCACCAATGACCGGAAGGATGAATTCGGCATAGATGAAAATACAGGCATCGGAAGTGCATTCCTTGAGAAGGTCATTGCGGCTGTCAGGGAAAAATGTGGCAAAAATTTCCCCGTCCTGGTCAAGATCAGCGGTGCAGTGGATATTAAGCCGGAATTCAGCACCAGGCATTTTGAAGAGTTGATCAGATTTCTTGACCGGATGCCTGTCGAAGCCATTGAGATCAGCTACGGGACTATGGACCACGCCCTGAATATTTTCAGGGGGGATGTTCCCGAATCGCTTATTCTTTCACAAAATCCGATTTTCGGAACCGGCAACCCGGTGAAGCGGGCCGTCAGTAAAGCCATCATGCAGCAGTACTTCATCAAGAAACTCAAGCCTTTTACACCGGTTTACAACCTGGCATTCGCCGCAACCGCTAAAAAGCTCACCGGCATCCCGATTATTTCCGTCGGGGGGTTCAGAAATGGAAGTGAGATCAGAGATGCCATCTCATCTGGCAAAACAGACCTGGCCGGGTTGGCACGGCCATTCATCTGCGAGCCTGATTTTATCAATAAATTGAAAATCAATGGGTCCTATGAATCACAATGCACTAACTGCAACATTTGTTCAGTGATGTGTGATTCGTTGCATCAGACACGGTGTTTTAAAACTAAACCAGAAGACTATGGAACTCACCAGCAAAATTCTTGACATCATCAGCCAGAATGCTGAATGCAGGAAAACGGTGCGGCCGGATGACCGGATCGTCGAAGACCTTGGAATCGATTCCCTTGACAAGCTCATGATCATTCATGACCTTGAGGATGAATTCAATATCACTATCGGAGACGATGAACTGAAGGGCATTAAAGTCGTTCGTGATATTGTAGAGGCCATTGAACACAAAATTTCAATGGCACACGCATAAGGCTAAATATCATGGACCTTAAGCGTTTTTATCAGGATCGCGTACTGGATGACACAGTGGCAAGGGATGCCGGTTATAATCCTTACTATCCTATGATTCAATCCGGATTGCATGACCCGATCATCATTGATGGCAGGCCATTTATCAACCTGGCTTCCAACAATTACCTCGGACTGGCCGATGATCCCAGGCTGGCAGGGGCTGCTATCGAGGGCATCAGGAAGTACGGGGTTTCGCTGTGTGCCACTCCCATTGCATCGGGTTTTACAGACCTTTACGAGGCGTGCGAACAGGCACTCTCTCACTTTGCCGGCCTGGAGGCTTCACTGATCTTTCCGTCATGCTACCAGGCCAACAATGGCCTTTTCAAGATGATTGCCGGCCCTGACGACCTGGTCGTGTTTGACCGGAATGCGCATTCTTCCCTCATAGAAGGGATCAGGAGCGCTTCCTGTGCCAACCGGCCATTCCGCCACAATGACCTGAACCATCTCGAAGGGATTTTGCAGCACGCTGTCAATGTCCCCCAGGTTTTTGTAGTGACCGAGTCGGTCTTTTCCACGGAAGGCACCATTGCTCCGTTCAGGGAGATGAATGAACTGTGTGAACGATATGGTGCAGTGCCCGTGGTAGATGACAGCCACGGGATTGGCGTCATAGGCGAAAGCGGACGGGGGATACTGGAATATTCAGGGATAAAGCACTTCCAGGGAATTTACACGGCCTCCCTTGGAAAGGCCCTTGCGGTAACTG